>Ga0179591_1287793_pt1 | contig 13000 bp, 13 predicted proteins | sample CZOMad2_1_08_16f_FD_182891 | JGI IMG/M metagenome (GOLD analysis project Ga0179591, IMG submission 182891) | Vadose zone soil fungal communities from Angelo Coast Range Reserve, California, USA - CZOMad2_1_08_16fungal (PacBio error correction) | ecosystem: Environmental > Terrestrial > Soil >...
GCTAGAGATTCAAAAGCGCCCGGCGAAAAGTAAGGAACAAAATAAGAGGGAAATGCGGCTGGGCTTGCGAACGAGGAAAAGACAGGTAAGAAGTTGGGAAAGATGCAACCCCCGCAGAGTTGGATACAGGGGCCACAGACTGACAGTTTGGGGGGAAATCGCAGGGGAGGGGAACATTGAAGATGGGGGGGGGAAGCAGCGATGTGCGGGATGGGGGGGGACGGATAGGGATTTTTGGGGGGGAGCGCTTTTGGGTTGAGACAAAAAATCCCCTACAAGGTGATAAGCAAGAGCGAAATGCGATAACGGAAAAACGGTCCAAAAAGGATGGAATTTGTAGACGTAAATCCCGGAACGGAGTCATCAAAGGGCGGGAAAGGAGAAAGCCCCCTCTAATTGGTGGAGAGGCGTGGGAGGCAAAGTAACAAGAAAAAAAGTGGGGTTCACCACCGACGCGCTGTGCCTATAAAAGCGTGAGAAGGGCGGGGGACGAGGGGGGGGAAAAAAATCAGTGGCAACTTGCACTATTGTGAAGAGTCGCACAAGAGGGGTGTGAGAAAACGCAATCAGGCCAGATAGTATTGGGGGCAAACTGCACCTGGAAGTGCTGGGAGAGGCGACTGAGGAGAGCGGAAGAAGATTAGCGTGCGGGGGACGTGCTGGTGCAATGAAAGGGGGGGGAAAGAGCGACGCATGAAGCGAAAGCTTTTTCCGCCCGATGACTCCGAGTTGTTGGCCTAAGGGACCGAGAAGAACGGATGTTGAAAGGATACCGCTTTTGAGCGCAAGCGAGGCTTAGAAAACACACAAAGTAACGGAGGAGGGAAGAGATGAGAACCGCGCTTTTAAAACGATTTTTACAAAGAAAAAGGAGACCGGAGATCCTTCCACATCGGTGGCGCACGAAGGGGCAAAAAAGGCGAGTCCCAAAAAGCGACGGGAAAATCGCCGGCTCTTAAGGTGAGAGGAGCGAAAATAAATTGCAAAACGCAGCACGCAGGTTCCGTCATCCGCAGGAAAAAATCATCTCTCGAGGACTTCGCAGTGGGCAGGCCATCTTCGGCAGAAAGCAACGGGGAAGGAGGCGGGGTCCCAAAGATTAGATTGTGATTCTAAAGATTTCGGGTGGGGAAAGGTTCAAAAGGGAGCGCGGCGGGCGCCGACTTTAATAGTCAGCTTTAGGGGATGATCAATAAATTGTCTGCGGTCTCAATCAGAACAAGGCCCTCGAACCAAGAGAGGGGATTGCTCTCCCCTTTGATGAATAGGTCGTTGGGTGGAAACTTAGCAAATACCTCCCTTGGGAAGGGCGATCTAAGGGGGTTTGAGTCCTAGGAGGGGAGGGAGGTAGAGAGGGATTTCTTTGTCTCAAACCAACCAAACCCCGGGGGTCATCTCATCGCAAAATCTCTGGGCAGAGTGGGGGGAACAAACAACACGTGCGAACATTCTAGAACCTTGGAACTGTTGAATTTCCCGAACGAGCGGGGAGGTGGTTGCCGAGGCACTGAAAAGAGAACGCAGGGAAAACAGGGATATGAGGTGCAAGCAAAGCCACGGGATAACAAGGGGACTATTCGAGAAGGGAAAATTTTGGGAAGGGATAGGTCGTACTTCGCACCTGCGCTACTAGTGCCACATCGAGGTCACTGAAATCGTTGGGAAGTTCGCCGAGGTCCGTGTTAGCTGACTTTGGGGATCGCCAGCGGCGGCTGAAGGATGTACTGCTTTTCGCCTTCCAAGAAAGTAGTCACAGGTTTTGATCGCGGGGAAAGCTATACCGGGCAGTCTTGCCGTGGAAAAAGTTAATGCCACACACAAGTGCGGTCAGTTGATGGATTAGGTGTAGTTATCAAGAGATGCGCGGATTCGCAGATGCGTGCGGGATGCGGAATAGCGGAATCTTAAGCGCCATGGCAACAGAAGGACGGCCGAGGAAGGCTGGGGGATCGCGTTAACTCGAATTTCAAGGCGTTAGTACATATGCCACGCTGCCCAACAAGGGGAGAAAGTGGCCGCCGGTGAGCTCCGTTCGAGACAATTCAAGAGAAGAGACGGCTCGCACCAACCTTGGAGGTGAGGCCAAAAAGAATATAAATCTCATAAAAATGAAAACTCTCCGGTTGGTGGAGTCGCACAACTTGAGGAGAAATCTATTAATGCAACCGAGCCGCCGACGAGAGGCGAAATCGCCCGATGTTTGGCCCGGGAATCGGAAGGCGTGGAACGCGCCAATGTTAACAGGGAAAGGGGAGACGAATGAACTCGAGTAGTTTGGCGAACGAAAATGGGAAAATGGCAGGAAGCGGTGAGGAGACAAATGATAGGAGAATTCAACGCAATAAGGCGCGTTGAGGCGATCATACCGTAGAGCGAAGGTCCAGAAAAGAGATGGGAGAAAAAATGGGTGACCTTGAGAATTTCGTAATGCGTGATGTGACGAGAGAAGGGGGGTGGCAATTCCAGGAGCGGGGTGTGGAGGGCGAGGGTGAAGGACCCATACTGAAGGAGGTAGATGGGGACGCAATTGACGATTTTTCTCGGCGGCGGAGACCGTGAAAGAGTCGAAGAGAAATAGTTTTTTAACGTAGGCGTCCAAGACGTGAAAGGGTGCCCCCAACAATCGGACAAAAAAGTAGTTGCGAAGAGTGCCAGGGCTCGCTCTGGGGGGTCTTTTCGCTCGGAGGGGACCCTGTCGCGGAGATGGTCTTGTGTCATGGTTTAGCCCGGAGAACACGGATGAAACATAGTTTATGAAAAAGACGGGGGGAGCTTAAATTGCGGAATGGGAAAAATCTTTTCAAACTGGCCTTCGCGGACGTTTTTGTTCACATCTGTGGGTTTTGAGGTGTTTCAGACTGGGCTCCAGACTCGCGGCTAGCAAGAGGGTGGCTGCTGGATTTGGAAGCGGGCAGATGAGGCGATGATTTCTCGGCCAAAACAGTCACGGTCGCATCTGTTTTTTTAAAACCGGAAAAAGAAAAAAAAAACTAAAGCTCCGGCTGAGCGGGAAAAATGACAGCAACGGAATCACTTGTGCGCTATCGGCTTGCTTCTTCGGAAGAGTCAAAAGGTGCGAGAAACGGGTGATTTCGTACGGTGGCTTAGATGCGCGGTTCTCGTTGCGACCCGGAGCCTTGGCGGCATTTAAGTCCAGAAGGCGGTCGAGAGAATCAATGGGAATGGCAACGCCAGCGGATAGGGGAGCAATGAACCCGTGTCGGAGAGGCAAGCACAACGGCAGGGAGGTGTGGGGAGAAGCGGTCGCGCAGCCCGGACATTCAAAAAAGCGGAAGTTAATGAAGGATGAGCTTTTTGAGGAGTAGAAAATGGCGATCCGACGGCTACTCTCCGCAAGAAATGCAGCAGTTTTCGGCTTTTGGGAAGGAGGAAGGTTTCTGAATTAAAGCATGCCTGAACACAAGGTATCACCCCGGCAAAGAGTGCTTTTGTTCCCCCTTTGAATGAGATATATTCGTTGGACGACGATCGTTTTTCCAAAGAGCGGGTGACAAAGGACCGTCAGAATGAAGATGGCGTTTTGGAATCTTCAAGCATGCATAATGCTCAGTGTAAAGCAGGACATTCCAAAGGGAAAAATCGGGTGTTTTCAGAGGTTTTTTGTTTTGACTGGCTCAATGCGCACGCACAAAACTTTACGGGGGTGCGGTAGAGATATACAACCTACGCTCTCGGAGGGGTCTGTGCCAGAAAACCTTGGGAACGATCCCATCCGCTTGAAAGCCTGAGCACAAAAGCGAAGACAACGAAACAATGGGAGGTAAAACCGGGAAGGGGAGAAATTGCACAAAATTTGTTCCAGGGAAGGTGGAACCGCCTATACTTTCTGTTCTGGTCCAACTAACATCTATAAAAATACTGGTCGGAAGCAGTTCATGAGGGGAAGGGGCGAGCTCAACACAACACGAGGGGAGAGGAAAGCGTCTCCCCGGAAAAATTCGAGAGTAATGGGGTAATGTGCGCTGGCTGACAATAGCGCGTTCGCGGCACTGACTAGTTGAAGTAGCGCCTGCCGGTGGTATTCCCACTTGTCGGTTATTGTGCTTCGCTGCTACGGCTTCCCAGCCCGGATAAGAACTTTCAACTACGTTGTAAAGGGCGCAGAACGAAGAGAGTGCAGTGCGCGGAAAGGAGGAGCGGCAAAAATGGCCGATGCAACAACCGTCATTGTTGGGGGTTGAATATCATGGCTTTTGAAAAAAAAATCGGGAGAAGGTCCAAGGGGAAAAGCCTAATATGGACTTTTTAATAACGGGGTTCAGCTTTTGTAAGCGATGTCCGAAACGATACGTCAACGAAATTAGCAAGTCTGCAAGGGAAGAGCCCTAGGAGACTTTGTTTTCATCAGGGAGGAGCTGCGATCTGCCTGCGACACCGGTTACGGCGTCACAGAAAAGAAAACGTGCGGAGGCGTGCGAAAGCATCGCATGCCATTTGCAGGAAACTCTATCTCAACACTCACGCTCCGATGACGACCTCGGCGAACGCTGAATCAAGAAATCCACTGCCGTGTGATAAAAAATCGCTCCAGGACGACGGGGGTTGTGGGGGGGGAAGATGCTAGCATCAGTGAAATGATCTCTCGCCGCATTTATGGAACTGACATGCCGTCGTTACTCTGCAATCGTGGCGAGAACATAGTGAATCTTAAGCACTCGGGGGCTAAATCAAATTGTCAATCGGCCAGTGAAACTTACAGAAGGGCAATCAACGAACACGAGTCCATTGACCGCTGCTGTTTTGGGCAAGGGCCCGATAACCAAAATAGCAGTTAAAAAGTTCTGATAACAAATACACCATGCGGGAGGGGGAAATAATCGCCGCGCGGTTCCGCCTCCAAAATCATCAAAAAAATCTGGACGACGGGCATCTGGAGGTGAGTCCACATGAACAGATTTAAACCAAATATGAAAGCTGGTCGAGCGAAGGACTAGAGGTGGCTAGATTCGCACGTACTCTCTTGCGTCAGTCGCGCGACTTGTTTTGAAAACAGCATGGTTGTATAAGGGGGCTTGCTACAGAAGACTCCACTCCAAACATACTCCTAGACTAGGAGACCATACTGGAATCCGCAGGTTTCGTTGGAAGATTTTCTTAAAAGAGCCAAGGCGTTAACGCTGGGACCATAAAAATCTCACATCGTGTTGCGGGTCACCGCAACTGCCAAGAGCGAAAAAAACAAAGTCGTCAAAGGCCGGACAAAAAGCAGGAAAAACTATATCGTATACTGAACAACGAAGGCACAAAGAACCCAGCGCGGTAATGAGCAAACTCTGGGGGAACTTCACACACCAGCAATAACGCAACGGGGTAAAGCATGGTCATCGCATCCTTTCAGGTGAAGCGCGGCGAAGGTAGCCGAAAAAAATCGAGGCATTATGGTGGGAGGCCATCAGGGCTAAGGATACCGAGATCAAAGCCTGCGTCCGCATCCCCTCGTTCGCAACTACAAGTCGGGCATGTTGGGAATTTCACAGGGGTGCTGAACATTTGGAGCGCAAAGCAGATCACAGATTTCAAAGGCGCAAAAATCGTTGGACTATAACCGTCGATCCATTAAGTCTAGGTGTCAGCATAAACCCCTAGCAATTGATAAGTTGCTCCAGGGTTGTTCGGACAAACGGAGCGCGGGACTTTGGAAAGATGATACTGGCTGGGGGGATAATGGGGTTTGTGTCGAACGCCGGCGTGATTACCGATAATAGGAGCATGCGCGTGAATTTTCCTCAGGAGTGGCCGCGTGGACTGGATTGAAGCCTCTTTCCCGGGAGACGCCGAACGATCCAGCCTTTCCGCCAATCCCTGGCGTGCCAGGGAAGATGGCCGCAGTGAAGAAAGCTCCTCTCAACTGGGGCAGAACGCAGTAGTCTGCAGAGCTATTCACAACATATAACTATAAATATCAAGGAAATCGTCCTTTGTTAATGTTCGGGTGGAATACTGGTAGCAAGTGAGTCTTTCCGCGATCAAAAAGCCTTTGCAACGAGGCAGAACAGGGGGGAGGAAGGCGCACATTGGAACGTAATCAAGCCGCACACAAGGAGGGCCACAATATTCCCTACGGCTATACTATTGGGCACAGGTGAACACAAGGAAAAAAAAGAGGGAAGGAGAGCAAAGTGGGGGCGATGCTACAGAAATAACTTCGCCAAATTCGGGGCCGCGCGCGAAATATTTCACCCAGAAAGGGAGTCGGCAAGTTGCCTTGCGAAAACGCGATATAAATGTATCGCTTGGGAATTTTCACGTGAACCTTCTTAAAGAAGTGTATGCGGAGAAATTCAAGACGGACAAGGTTCTGAAATCGCCGGGGGTCTTGGGACCTTGACGGAAGTTGCTTGGTGGGAAAAAAGAGTGAGGCGAGGTGAAAAGGGAGAATTCCTGTTATTTTTGTGGGGAGCGGGCTGGGGAGCAAAAAAGGAATACTTCGCACAAATACCGCCTCCCCGATCTACAGCGAAACGATTTCCGGCCCCTCTCAGAAGGAAAGAGAATGGGTTTAAGCGCCAAATCCAACGATGATCAGCCCACGCGGGAAAGAATTCCTTGGGGAGAGGGCGGGGTTGAAGGACACAGAACATGCCACAACGACTGGAAGATCCATCGTTCATGGAGCGATTTGGAAAACTAGTCCAAAAATAGGAGGGCTACTATCCAATCTGGGTGTGACGCCGACGGCACCAAGAAGAGATGAGGTCTCCACAACGTTAAGCGAGAGAAAAAAAACTGAGGGCGAGGAGGATAAGAGGAAGTTACGGCTGCTTTGCGTGCAAAATGGATTTACCCAATTCCAATTCCGGCCTTGTTTTTCCGTCGAAAGTGGACTCCGCGTGTGTGTGCCAAAAGGCGCCGCGCAAAGACGCAGGTGAAGGGGAAATTCCGGTCCAAGTTGTAAAAATCGAAGCGCTTCTCATCTCTCTACAAACAGGGGAGATGAGGGCATGAAGTGCTTTCCTATGGTGACGAAAGCGGGACGGGGTTTACCGGCACAGCGGCGTTGCGGGAGAGGAACACCACGCAGAGAACAACTCTTAGAAAAAAAAGAATCGTCGAAGGATTTCCGTTGGCGCGCCAAAATTGTGAACAGCAAAAGAGCCAGAATCGGTGCAAGCCTTCGGATAAGTCGCTGCGCGGACTGACCATCGTGCAAACAATCTGCGCTCGGACGGGGAGGAAGATTCGATGCGAGGAGACAGATGGGCATTTTCACGAGTTTCCATCGCAAGAGAGACTAAAAGAGCGTCGTTGGTCAAGAAATAAAGTGTAATGGCTGGCGGTTTAACCCCCGCCCTCCCCCAAGTGATAGGGGGGGATTCTCTCGTTACCGTGGTCTCTGGGAGTTGGGGGTAGGTTTCTCACTTCTCCCCTCGACTGGGGGGAGAGGCAGTAAGACAGCATCGCTTTACTCTGCGAGGTGAAGAGGGGGCATGCCTTAGGTCGAAAAAAAAAACGCTCGAAAGAACAAGCCGTGCACATTCAACAGCACCACCCTCCTCGGGTTCCAAAGCAACGCCAAAGGCCCAAGAAAAACCGTCCCATGTCCGAGGGGCCGAGCACGTGCTTAGCGTTTGGTTTGTCAGCGGGCAAAAAGGCTGTCAAGCGACGCGTCAGTTGATATAAGGGTGCGCAAGCAAGGCCCATTCAGAAAACGTGAATATTTCGCGAGAAATTTTCTTCAGTGGCGAGGGATTCAGGAGGGAACTGACATTGCGGACGAAATGAAATATGTGTCTTTTTGTAGGGGGGGGCCAAAATGTGTTAGTCCTGATTGTGGAGTGCGCTTTGTGGCGTCAGCGGAGGCGTGAAAGATGATACGGTGACAGGGTTCTCAGCACTAATGCCGCGTTGCATAAGCGTTTTTGAGAGCGGAGGGAAGATGGATCTGTCGTCAGGCTGAGGTTGAAAAGTTTAACCACCATTAAAGGTCCGCAGGGCATTATGTTAGTTTCTATTTTGGAAGGTCAAAGATGCCGGGAGGACCCTACTCACTGCGTGCGCAAAGGGGGAGGGGGGCGTCGAATCTGGAACAGGCACAACTACTGGCCTAGTAATGTCTGGGGGGATCGCTTGTCGCACGGCCAGGGGCGGGACGTCCATAAAAGGCAGCCCAGAGGAAATCAGCACAGGGGAAAGCAGGGGAGCGCCGCCCGAGAACAGATCATAGGGAGAGCGCCGTGAGGACGGAAAACATTTTTCTTGCGACAAAGCCGATATTCATAAAAAGGGAAGCATCGCGGACGGGGAAAAGTTCATATCATGGGAGGAAAGGTGCTTGCGGAAATATGGAAATGAAACTGCGCGCGAGGGAAAATGTTGGCTCGAAAGAGAATAAAAGGGGGGGGTTTGGCCTTGGAAATCTCGTTTGAACCTGCACGCAATGCGTCCAAATGGGGTGGAAATGAAAGCCAGAACTCGAGGGTTCGATGAATGGAGGCTGTAATGGTTTCACGAGACGGGGCGTTTATCGGCGCAAGGAGAGAAAGATGATTAAAAACGCATACGGGGAGTTGGGGGTCTACGAGTCGGGGGAAGTACTACAACTGACACCAGGAGGGGGAGAAAAGGGTGGAAGGGGATGCGTGCTGAGTGGCGTGATGGTGTGGACCACAAGGGCTGGGAGTGTCCCCGATTGTTGGCTTTTAGTAGTGCGGGGAACGGAGAGCTGGGAGTTGCCAACATAGGTTGACTGCGAGGGGATGGATGGGCCAGCGAGAGGGAAGACAAGAAGAAAAAGAAGCTTGATAACAGTATATTGTCCTTCTGCACAAGACGTTAATTTGGCGCTTCCCAACATGGGAACCCGTCCGGAAAAACATTGGCTCATACTCTTGTCGCTAGAAGGGCGGATGGTTGCGTTCGTATGTACCCGGGTGAGGAACCCGGGGGGAATGTCGGAAACATGTCGCGCGAAGGCGCAAAAGGGAGAGAAGTGAAAAATGATTCGAAAAGGAGAGGTCTCAGGAACGCTTAAGGGGTTTAGCGTGGTGCAGCAAGGAACTCAGCTGCTTGCACAAAAAGGCGGCCAGAGAAAATTTTAATCGTGCAGTGAAGGCAGCGCATCGAGAGAGTTCTCTGGCCAATCCCGCCAGATTGGCATCTGTCCGGAGGGGAAGGGGTGGTAAAACCTTTAAAACTTCAAGACGGAGTAGGAGGGGAGACCCGGAAAACAGCAGGGATCAAGTTGTTCTGAAACGGTCGGGAATCTTCACGTGTGAACGAAGGACGATTTGATTTGACGTCGTGGAGTGCATATGAGCGATTGACGATTGACGCCAAGAATTCGAAGCTGCGGGTCAAGATGGGGGCTGCGGGAACTCGGGATCAATCGGGTGGAGGAGCGCCGTCGTAGAGGGCAGAAAACGGAAACGTCAGTAGAAGAATTCTGCAAGCTTAAAGGGAGTCTAGGTTGCGCCACGGAAGGAGGGACTAAGCGGGAAGTTGGAAGGGGGGGGAAAAAAAAGGGGATTTATACGAAGGGGCGAAAAGGAGGTAAAAAAATTACAGAAAACGAACTTGTTCTTGTGGGAGTGGGCGTAAACGGGGGACGGGATGAAACATCGCTCTGCCGGATGACAAGACAGGAGCCAGGAAAGGGGATGTAAGAAACTAGGAAAAGAGGTTTAGGGTGGCTTTTACGGGGAAGAGCTAAAATGCTGGCAGGAAAAGGGAAAGAGGGGAGTGGGCGGTTGGGGGACTGAAAGAGATTGGTCTAGGGGGGTAAAGCAGGAATCGCTGGCAAGAGAGGGGTTTTGCAGCTGCATTGGGACGGCAGAGACAATGCAAATAGAACTATCGGGTACGTGACTTTTTCGGAAAAGAATTGACTCTAAGCGGCCACCTTACTCACAAAAAATAACGAAAAAGGTGGGAGTACCTGCAGGCCGATGATAGGACCAAAAATGGTCACAGACGACCAGCTTCTTCAGCACAGGACTCAGAAAAGAACAATTCAAAGGGTTCGGAATTCAAGCGGAATTGTAGAAGAGAGCAGCCTCAAAAAACACGGAAAAGTGATAGAGGCTCTACTTCAACGCATTACGTTGAAGTCCGAACCGGGGGGGAGGGGGAGGATGTATGGGAAGAGAGGTGTCAAAAAAGGGAAGACACGTAAAAAAGGGGGGTGACGAAGGGGCTGAAAGTCGGATCTGTGGAGTTCGCTGGGGTCCGTCTACCTCAAAAGGCGAGTCAAATGGGTGTCAAACGGACGAGGACCGGAGGGTGTCAATGTTTGCTGCGCGCCTTGCTGAAGAAAAAGCAGAGGAAAAAAAACAGATTTCAAGGGGAATTCATGGAGGGAACACCAAGGAAAAAATGAGAAGTCCTTTTTAGATCCTGCGTGGCAGGGGAAAAGGTTGATCCAAGGATTGAAGCTCTTCGCGAGGCTAAGTGGAAGGGAAAAAACCTTTGAAGGAGACCCTTGGGATAGGCTTACCTGCTGACTTCGACAAAAGTGAAGAAAAACGAAAAGCTTCGAGACTTTGAGAGAAGAGACTCAGGATGTATCAAGCAAAACGACTCTCTCAGCACGCTTTTTTCGAGGAACGGCGGCAGGGAACAGGGATAAGCAAAAATGGAGGAAACGTAGGCCTGGTTCAATTTTGCGGAGACAGGAACTGTCGCGAATTACTTTAAAATTGATCCGCGCGTGACCGCCGCATTAGGGCCTGAAAGCACTCCATCCCGAGCGCAATCGTTCGAGAAAAAACATCCGCATATGGAGCCCCGAAAAAGCAAATTCGGACACGAAACGGGGGAAAAGTGCCAAGCAGCAAGAGCAACAAAAAGGGATTCCATTTGCCCCGCTAGGTTGGAAGGGTGGCACCCTGACAAACGGAAGGCAAGCAAGTTTTTTGAAAAAGGGAAAAGAAGTCAGAAACCATCAAGGACGATGGGGAGATCGGGAGGATCAGCCGTCTCTACCATCCATCAGCTAAAATAAAAGATGGGAAGCAGGAGGCAGCGGGAAGGGAAAACAATGACACAGAAACAATAAAAGAGGAAGTCGTGCGCGATAAGTTTCGTCCTCGCACCGGGCAGCCGCGCGAGACATTGGGGTTTATCCTGTGGGAAGAAAGGGTTAAATCCTGGACGGAATCCATGAGACAAGCCAAAAAAACCCTGTGGGGCGACGCGACAAAGGACGTAAATGAAGATCGGTTTTGGACGTATTTCGGGAAAGCGCCAAGGAGGTCGTGTACGAAGGTAAAGGAGTATCCCCTCGTTCTTTTACAGAAGAAATGGGACAAATACAAACTTCCGTGAAAGGAAGTAAAAGAGATGGCCATTGCATGCGGGGGCGAAAGGTCAACAAAAGAAGCCCAACTGCGAGGGAGGGAATCAACAATAGGGGTGGGGGACAACTTCACTCATCAGCATAAACGGGTAACCATCTCCATCTGGGGGGCCTTACTATACAGAAAGGGGAATTATGCCACCAAAAAGCGCGAATGAGGGTTCGTTTCGGGGGATGTACATGGGCTAGCGACAGAATACACACATCTTTAAAAGTTTAAGAATAGCGCAACGGTTTTAGAATTCCAAAGGGCGGAAAAAAGTGCGCAGGTAGCCACATACCGACAGATGTGGGCAGCGAGGAACGGGAGGCTAGGTAATTGGAGCGCGGTTCATCGGAAGGAAGCAACGAAAAAGGGCACCGATACGCAAGTTGTTACCGAACACGGACCGAGCTGCGGATAAGATGAGATTTATGCTTGGCCGAGGGAAAAGTTTCTGAAAAGGAGGAGGTCATTTGCTCGCTCGGAAAGGCGCGGCCGGTCGGCCGCCGCGTGCAGGTGGGGAACTTGGAATTGGGAACTGGGGACGGAGAGATAACACGCACACCTTCGGCGCCATCCCGTCGAGGCCAGGGAGAGGGGGGGGAAACTTTCAGGGGAATCCGCCGCATCAACCGGAGAAAGAGGAGAAGAACGGCTCAAAGGGAATACATCACTGAAACTATCATAGCAAACTCCAGGCTTCCTTGGGGGGTTTGGGACGGGGGAATTAAATTGCCAAAAAAAGGGGAAAGAGGAGAAGATACTTACCGCGTCAAAAACTTGCACAGGCGGCGAACGGTGTTCTGCATGAAGGGAGAAACATGAAATCTCCGCCGCTGACAGATCACCCAAAGAGCCAGAAAAAAAAAGCGGGAAGGTGAAAGGTTCCATGATTGGAAGAGCTCTAAGGTGGATTCGAAAGGTCGAAGTTCAGTCGCCAACTAAGCCCTTCTCGCAATATCCCACCCGATGATCTTTACGAGAAGGAGGGAATTGGCGGGCGAGTGCGCTTTTACTAACACGATTGCAACCAACTAGCCAAGGGGGGATGCAGGCGGAATTCAAGAAGGGACAAGGTTAATAAGAAATAGGGGCCATGGGGAAAGGTAGGAGTTTCAGCTAGCGTTGTGCTTGCGGATTGGAGATTTGTGCTTGAGGTGTGTGAGGTTTGGAGCAGAGACCTTCAAAAAAAAACAAAGGCACCTCCGCATCCGGACGAGGACTACAGGCGAGAAAGAATAAACTCTCCACCATGGGAGAAGTTTAGGGATACACAGTAAATCCAAGATGACCTCACCCGGACAAAGAGCCACCAGGGAGATTAAGTTTGAGTGGGAAGACAACTCCAAGCCAGGGGAATTGAAGGGGCAAAAGAAAAAAAACTGAAGAATCCAAGCGTGAGCCGAAGACTGGAAGGGGGGGAAAACCGTTGCAACAGGCCGCCGCCAACATTTGGGACTCAGCCGAAGCCCGCAAGAACGACAGATTCTTTTACACGCTGCAAAGGAAGGACGCGAAAAGCGGGAGGGGGGAAGGGACGGATGGACGAGAGTAAGAGTTGCTTGTTCAAAGGTCAGTTTGGAGCCTCGCTAACTTGAAAGACCGCCGGAATGATTTTTTATCTCCCTATTTGTAACTAAAGCGTGTGCACTCTGAGAAAGAGAAAAGCGATGTGGACGAAAGAGAACACGCTTTGAAACCGG
>Ga0179591_1299186_pt1 | contig 13000 bp, 13 predicted proteins | sample CZOMad2_1_08_16f_FD_182891 | JGI IMG/M metagenome (GOLD analysis project Ga0179591, IMG submission 182891) | Vadose zone soil fungal communities from Angelo Coast Range Reserve, California, USA - CZOMad2_1_08_16fungal (PacBio error correction) | ecosystem: Environmental > Terrestrial > Soil >...
TCGATTTTTTGGCGCGGTCGGCTATCTGGAAGGAAAGAAGAGAGGGGATTCTTTGGGGGGGGGGGGGGTTGGGATCCCGCCACCCTACGTATTGAGAAAGAGTGACTCATGATTGAAAAACTCTCTCCTCCAAAACATTTAGGGGTGCCTCATCAATGGGTGTTTTGTTTCATAGAAAAAGTTGGAGGAAAAGGAGGGATTTGGCAAAGAGGGGGGGCAATCAAAACCCTCGACCGCCATTTGTTGGGGGGAACTCAGCGGTGGGACCGAAGAGGACTGAGAAGCCCCGGAAGGTTTGTGTTAATCCATGATAAAACAGGGATCAAAGAAAGCCTTCCGAGAAGGAAGGGGTGTGTCAACCCCCCGACACCCAACACACACCCCCCCCCATGGGTTCGTAGCCAGGTCCTTTAAATTAATCCCGGGGGGAAAGAGGAGGAAGAAAAACCAGGTATAAACCCGGTCATATAAGGTAGAAAGGAGCAAACCCCTGAAATAAAACCCCAAGGAAAAAGAAGGAATCAGGGGAAAATTATGACGGGGGCTGATTCAGGCTCCTTTGGCAACGCGAGAAAAAACAATTCCAGATTTCAAGGGGGTGGGGGGGGAGAGAGACATTTTATATCTGAGGGCGAAATATTGCTGGTGGATAGGGTTAAGGGGGATTAGGAAACTATTTGAAAGGAACGGAAGCTATTTAAATCAAGATGCGAGCCGCCACAGCTAGGGGGGGGGAACTGGGAGGGGCGATACTTATGTTCTACATCAAAAAGAGCAAGTCATGCCTGGTTTAGTGGGTTAGTCACATAGGCGAAGAGCACTACCTGGAAGCATCGTAATTCAGGATGGAGGTCCATTCTCAAAATCAAAAGGACGTTCTATCATCCTTCGCAGGACAGACACAATCTCCATGGAAAACAGAAAAACAAACTTCAACAAGCAACCGTGAGGAGACTATTCGATCAAGAGGTCAACGCAAAAGTTGGCAGAAAGAGGGGAAAAAAAAAATTTGCTTTGTGGCGTATTGGTGTAGTTAGGGTATGGATGGTCTAAAACTACGGGGTTCCAGGTTGTGCGTGGGTGTTGTTATCGCCCAGCTGGTATCGGCGGATTGTCGAGTAGTGTTTCCGCAAAAAGGGAGCACCATAATCTGGGCCGTGCGGCTGGATTCCTTACGCTCTATGTGCGTATAGATTGGTATCCGATGCAGGCGTTGAGTCCGTGTCAGGAAGCGGTGGAAGGTGGCCGGGCCTTTGTAGATTCTAAGGCGACTGTCCCGTTGCCCGCGCGTGTAGGCATCAGACTCCGGGTGAAACTGGTGGGAGCCCTAGTATTCTCGCAACTTAAAAAAGGAGAACTCGCGCCCCGGGGGCGAGTCTCACAGGGCTGAAGGGCACAGCCGCTTAGGGTTAAAAAAGAGGCTGGTTTGAAAATAAAGCGCCTTCTACGAGGAGGAGGAGGTAGCTATGACACAGCGGCTCCGCATTTACGTGGGGAGGCGGCGACTGGGTTCGGTGGAGTACAGGGGGGCAGGAAGAGAAAAACAAAAAGGAGTAAGAAAGAGATTTCCCCACAGCTTGACAAACGAATCGAGTGACGAGAAACAACTAAACGTTGCTAATCAGAGAGAAAGACAATTTAGAACTTAGGGAAAGAACGAATAGGGGGGGCGGTCCACGGTCAGCTGGGAGGTGAATGGCCAAAGGGTAGAAAGAGCATACCGAGGAGCGAATGGCTAATTTCAGTTAAAAAGCAATTCCGATGGCTCAAAAGGGGGAACCCGAACTTTCTGCAACACGATCATGGCACAATTGCCAGCCCGAAAACACGACTACAAGGACAATGAAAAAATTAGCAGATGACGGAAAGAGTAAGACGGGGAATGAGTCGTCAAGTATCTGAACAAAGATCAGCTACAGCGAGACCCGAGGAGAACAGTAAAAGTGGAAGGTGACTGAAAGGGAGGGGATGTTTTTGCAAACAAAAAATAGCGACGGAAGAGAACCAGGGACTGGCTCTAAGAAAGAGCGACACCACAGAAACACCGAAAAGTGACGATTTGAGCAACTCCCACCAGAACGCGAAAAACGCAACAAAAAAGGCGAACAGACGTGGGGTAGACCATCGGATCAAGCCTTAGGGGGGCAGAGGAGGTCTCCTGGAGGCATGAGGTGGTTTTGGCTCCGGTTGTTTAGGATCAGGGGGGGCTTCATGCTGCTGCCTTGCAAGAAGGAGAATCCCATCAAAGTCCTGAGCATGTGGAAAACGAAGCTAAAAGATGGTCCCGAATAGTTCGACGCGAGCTGGACGACTAAAGAGGGAAGTCGATTCCCTGGAAGACAAGAATAAGGGAAAAGTAAAAAAAAGAGGTTTGGAAATCTCTAAGGAGGCTAAAGAGATTTAAGTCGTGTGGAACATAGGGGAAGGACCCTACAGTGAAAAAAGCCCCAAAGCCCGGGGCGAAGTGAAAATAAGGAAGAGAGAGAAACCAAAGTGTCCTAACGATGTTGGGGGGGCGCGTGCCAAAGGTAGCATTGAAATGACCCCATGAAAAAGGTAGGGGTGGGAGTTGCGGAGCTCACAGTCTCAGAAATGTCGTGACTTTGATGGTAAAGGGGGAGATTTACGACGTTCAAAATTCATACTTTACGAGGGCGGCAACAGAAAAACTACGAGATGAACAGGGGTGGGTACTTCTTATTTGAGCAAACCGGTTTTAATGGATTGATGGTTAGGGAGAAGAGGAGGAAACCGAGAGTCCGAAAACACTTGATTGAGGGTTATGACTCAACTATGGGGGGGGAAACATAATGCTCGGGGGAAGGTATTAGAATTTGGTTGACATCCCGAGGGTAAAAAAAAAAAAAAGTGGTTTCGGTTAGATCAATTCCTCTAGAAAATGATTCCTAGAAACTACTGAGATTGGTGGATCCCAACTCCAATAACGAAGGACGAGATGAATTCTTACGGTCGACCGCCGAAAAAAAGGAGGGCCAAAGAGGGGAGGGGGGATTTTGTGGGCTTTTCTAAGGACGGATGTCGGAGTATTAGAGGGTCGAGAATATATCCATTTTGTTTAGTCAAAACATAATAATCTTTATTGGTCAGGAGCAAAGTCAAAACACTGCGGGTGGAAGACAGAGTTGGGTCAAATCACACCGCCGATTGTGCTAGAATGAGGCCATTCTCACGACACGGTCGGTGGTTTACTCCGTTAAAAGCTGCTGAGGGTCCATCTTCTGCAAGGAAACCGCAGTCCATGATGAGAAGAGGGGGGAACTGCGAATTTGCGCGTCAGCAACCAAACCCTTTTACGGTCCCTGAGGACCAGTCTATTGGTCACGGTAACGATATGGCTACCTGCCGTAACCAGGGCTTGGGCCACAAACAGAAGCTCAGGAAGCTTGAAGCGGTATCGAAACCTCCCGGAAGCTTCATCAGTTTAGGGGGGGAAGAGCAAAACGTGTGGATTCGAAATCCTCACTATGAAGGATGCTTTTCGGACGTGTTCAATTCCCTAGGAGATTGGTTGAGGGGGGGGAGTTCGCGTATCCACTCGAACGTTCCGGGGAGTACCAATGATCAATTAGGAACGGAACGCTAATTTCTACTAGGCATAGTTGAAGGGTGTGAACAAAATAGGACAAGGGAAGAGTTATTTCAAACTCTCTAGAATAGGACTGGAGTAGGATACTGGAAAGCCTTGGGACGATCACTCCGACAAAGACAATCCTGGATTGAACAAAAACCATTGGGAGTAAAAACCCTTGGGAGAAGAAAGGTAGGCGTTCTTTTAATTGGAAACTGGCCGGCCGGAGGGTGGTCTGAGTGAGGGGAGAGAGCTTTATGATTGTTGAAAAAAGTTTCGTGGGTAGAAGGTTGATTAATATTCTAGCGCAACTTTAAGAGCCAATCATTCTAAAACACATTTCACAAACACATATGGTCGGGGGTCTCGGGAAGTGCCATTATCGCACTTGAAATGGGTCAATCCATGGGCAGGAGTGACTCTCTCTTAAAGGATTCCGAGTGAAGTTTGTCGCTAGAGGACGCATGAAAAAGAAAAAAACAACCTGTGAAAGGGGGAGGAATTCACGCAGGGCGACGCCAGACATATTTTTCCTAGGCAACAACCGAGGTTACAGTGCAAGGGGCCAGAGTGTTTGGGGCCTACAGTAGAGGGAAGCTAATCATCAGGTTGAAGAGAGGCAAAAATAGCTGGTTCGCCCCTGGCAAGGAAAATAATATCAAAAACAAAAACAAAGATGGATAGGAAATGGAGGGGGAAGGGGGCCGTGGCCCCCAATCTTGTGAAGAAGATGTGAGAGAGAAAAGACGGGGACAACTTAGGGGCCCTGAGGCGGGTGCGCCTTCATAGGGGTGGAAAATCAATGGGAGTAGTCAATGGGTAACGGAGAGGGAAAGTGTGTTTTCTATTTTTCATGTAAAAATGGGGGGACAAGGATTCACTCAGTAAGTCTGACTCCTATTCTATAAGCGTCCAGAGATTGCACAAACTTAAGTAGGGGAGGAATAAAAATGAAAAGGGAGGGGGTTTGGTGGCTTTCTAAGGGGTATAGAAAGGGCTCAGAAAGTTAACTCTTAATTATAAGTACCATTCATTTGGGGGGGAGACATCATAAAAGGGGCTGTCAGTAACCTGCACCAAGTCGGAGAAGGGGGGCCTGAAAAACTTTACTCCTGAGGGGACAAGGGGTTTGAAAAAAGATGTTTTATGGTCCAAAGACTTGAGTCTTGGGGTGGGGGGAGAGAAGAGTGTCTCACAGGCTCATAAGAGAGAATGTCAAAAAAGAGGGGTCGGGAGGTTCGAAAGTCAGGAAAGTCGGGTAAAACCGAAAAAGTCTGGTCCGAGGGGATCGGGATACGAAGGTAAACTACAAGGAGATTGTGGGTAATCTAGCGGAGAGAAGGGGGCTTAGATAAACTACCAAGAGGAGAAAGTGGTCTTGACACGTACGAACGGAACACTGGATCGGGGCTTCTCTTTAAGGGGAAATAAAAATTGAAGTTAATCCTTACTGCTAGGGGAAACCGGGGGTGGAATCCCTTGAGTGGCCTTCGCACCGAGGAGAGAAGAGGTGCTGTGGAGGGCCCATGGAGGAGGGAGAAGGGAGGTCCAGAATAAAGAAGTCTCGAAGAAGGAGAATCCGGGGTTGTGTCTTGTGGAGGGCGCATAAAAGCCAAAGAAACTGTGCTAAACGCGAGGAAAAGGACGAGAGAGAAAAAGAGGAAAAGAGAAAATATGGTTTACGGATTAACAAAAAGGGTATCTGATATGGATCCCCATTAGAAAAGAGAAGGCTGTGGGGGGGGGGGGCGAAACTCTGGAGAAATTAAAAGGAGGAACTGTAAGCTTGGAATGAAACAGAGAGGATGAGGTAAGACAAAGGAAAGGCAATTCGAATAGATAATAAAGCACCGACACCATTTAAAGGTCGAACGCAACCTCCCAAGAAGGGAAGTGCGTTTCCGGTGGTGAGGAGGAAATATTTTTCCGAAGGGCATCGCGAATTAGGAGGGGAGAGGGGTGATCCGGAAAAATTTAGGGAATTACTAGTGACTCGGGTTATTAGCTTCGACCCGGACAAACATTGGGGGAAGAAAATCAGTTAATGTTGGACTGGGAGAAAAAAAGGTATTAAAGGAGGGGATTAAACAATAGGGGACAGGAAAAAAAGCGCCAAGTGGGGGTGGTGGGGGACAGGGGCTCTCGGTTTCCTCTTCTTTGCTGCCACGTAAGGGGGGGGAGTCCCTTAAAAACTCGGGGTGCAAAAAGCGCGAAAGACCCTTACCTGGAAAGAGGGAGGGGTGTTATGTGCGTGCCGGGAAAAGGGCCTTTAAGGGGGAAGAACTTTGAGATAATCTCACCTGGATACTGAAGGGAAAAACTTGGGTTCCGAAATTGGTGGAGGAAGGGTCGAACTCGAAGCACAAAATAAACCAGAAAGGGATCCTTTTTTCAAGGTGCGGTAGATGGCATTCAATCTTCCTCGCACTGCACAAGGAAGGGAAAAGGCAAAAAAGGTTGTTGGGGGACGAGAAGAAATTTTAATAGGCATCGGCCTTGCGCCCAAACAAGGGGGAAAGAAATTAAGTAGAAGTACCACATTGGGAAAAAAAAAGACTTCCCATCGTGACCCAGGAAAAAAGAATCAACGAGCTGGGGAAAATTCTTTCTAACTGGGAGGGGGAAAAATCTCGGAAATCTTAGAGGGGGGGGAGGACCGTTTCTCTCCAGAAGGGAGAAGAGCGAGGGGAAGCCAAAGAATAGGGAAGTCTTCGCTTTGCGGAGGATGAAGGTTCGGATGTATACTCTTCAAAAAATCCAAAAGGGAGTCCAGGATAATAAAAACAACGAACACACTGACTGGCAACACAAGGGGAAGGAAATCACTATGAAAAGGAAGAGGAGTTAGGGAGAACGATGGGGGCATATCACGTCCTTAACCTTTTCTTTGTGGGGTGGGGGGGAGGGGGGATTCTGAGGGTTAGAGTCAGGCTGGGAGGGTGTCGGTGTTCTGTGGGGTTTGGGGGTAAGGAGAAAGAAATCCTCCGGTTGTAGGAACAGTTGTTGTTCTCCCAAAATGCCAGACTGGATCAGAAAAGAGAAGGAGATGATAGATCTAGGGGCGGAGTGGCTGTAGATGAAATACTCTATGTGGCGTTAGATTTCGAAAAAAAGAAAAGGGATCAGGTTAGGTATCTAGGAGATCGGAGAAGGGGGCTTCTTGCGTGCGTCTAGGAAGGGAAAAATGCCATTTTCAGAGGGTAGGAGGAAAGTTCCGTGAAACTTGTGGCGCCCAGGAAAAGACTTGCAAAAAGGGAAGGGATGAAGGAATGGCCGGCGCCTTCATCTGTGGCTCTTCTCACGGAGAAGAAAAGAAATCCGAAGGGTTTGGAAACTTAACTTGGCTGATTTAACTAGCCTCAGACATCTGGAGTGCGGAGGAAGTTTTCTCCCGTACAGACACTTGTAAAGGGGGGGGGAAGGTGCTCGTCGCGACTGGAATTTTGGGGGAGGTCTACGTTGTCCTTAGGAAAAAAAAGGAAGAAAATCAGAGGGAGTCATCCACTAAAAAAACAAACCTGGCCAAACGAATCGTCTCGACGAGCAACGATCAAGGGGGGGGGGGAGAAGCCATAAAAAGCGATCTCCATCAATAGAACCCATAATTTAGAAAGTATTAATCAGTATAAAAGAAGGGTGAGATGAAAATCTTCTTTGAAAAAAGCTTGATGAAAAACCGTGCTAGATCATTCAAGCGATCGAGGGAGAGGGGGAAGGGGGATTAAGCATGGGGGCAGTTACGGTAGAAAGAAGACGAGTTCCCGCCTCACCGAGGAAAGGGAAAGGGGGGAGATACTCGCGAGAAGCACAAGACCAAGAAGGGAAGGAAGACGACACAAAAGGCCAAATCAAAATTAGCAATAAAAGAAATAATCCCCATGACGCATTATTCTTGGAAAGAAAGCAAACACATAGAGGATGGTAGAATGCATCAAGCCCATCGTCAGTAGAGGCATAGTCCTGAAATTCTGGAGGGGGGGGGAGAAGCAACACGAGGTAAGAACAAAAACGTACCATTTACTTGGAGCTAGCAAAAGAAAAGAAACTAACAAAAGAAGAAAAAACCTCGGGTAAAAAAATCATCTTGTAGGGGGGAGAAAAACTACCCCAATCACTCCAGTGACCAAAAAAGGAGGAAGAGTGATTTCGCCAGATTTAGGCCCCATCGGCCCACAAGGAAAAAAGAGATAGTGCGTCCCTTTGACTGAAGGACGTGAGGGGGTGGGGACCATTTTCGCTCCGGGGGGGGGGTATGATAGATTCTGGGGAGGGAAGCATCAGGGGCGAAGGAGTATGATGATCTGGGGCCAGCATATTCTCGCAGTGAAACAAGGAAGAAGTGATCCAGGTTAGTGACTAAGACGCAAGTAGTCGACTCAACTACACTTGAGGCGCTGCGAGGGAAGGGGAAGAAAATCATCGGAAAAAATAAAAAGGGGGCAACCAGAAGGCTCTCCTGCGATTTCAGAGGTGGAATTTGACTGGGGGTAACAAGGTGGGGGGGGAAAGAGGGCACGCTGGCACTATTACGTAAGCAAAAAAGAGGGGTTGACCCCTTCCGTAAGGAAGATAAACATCTTATAGAGGAGCCAATTTTTCCGAATTGGGGGGGGGGGGTGGAGGGGGCCGCTGCAAAGGAATGAGGCAAGCGCCCCCGCTAACAGAGGCATGGATGTATTGGGGGGATGAGGGGTGGCGGGATATCGACATCTCGATAAAAGGGTGCGGTCAGAAAGGCAGGGTGGGGAGATTTACGACCAATTGTCATATTGGAAGGGATCTTTCCCGGAAAACATAAAAAAAAGACGATCTGCCTAGTAAATGCTTAGTAGCGTGAAAAGGGGGTACCGGAGGGAAACTACAAAAATGGGGACGGTGCATTATCGTCACTAAACCTAGATCCGAGGAAAAAACCGCTTATCGGGGGGTCGGCGGCCCCGATTGTTTCAAAACCAGAACTCGCTTTACCACTGGTAGGATCGGGGGGGACAAAAAGAACCCTAGTTTGATTCACATGTTTGGGGGGGGAGGGGGGGAGACAGTCCTAATAAGAGCCGGCAGAGAGCTACTCTTAATTTGTGGATCCCAAAATCCAAAACGAATAAAGGGACGCGGGGGAGGAAATCTACGAGAAAAAAGTCAATGCAATCAAAAGTCAGGAGGAGGAAGAGTTTTATTATAGGGGGGGTGAGGTTAAAGTGGGGGGACATTCTGTATTTATTTATTGATCTATTGCTGGGGGGGGGGGAGGAGCTTTTGGGTTTGATGGAATCAATCTTTGTATTTTCAGGTTTAGTTCCAACGTCCCCAACGGGGGGGAGGAATATCATCCCTGGGGAAATCCACGAACTTCTCATTTGGCTATTCGGAGAAGAAGGTTTTTTTAAGGAAGTCAATGTGGAAGTCTCGGGCTTCGGGAGAAGCAGAAACTCCCAGGGATTAGAAGGCACAGAGTGAATCTGCTGAATGGAAAGTCGACAAAAAACGGGGAACAGTAAAGGATATCACGGCGCGATTGTTGATCACACGACTATTCTCTGAAATAGGAGAAGGACCATCTTTTCATAAAAAGCACAACAGCACAAAGAGTGAAACTTTCCCCCTTTAAACACTCCGGGAGAGTCATTCTTGTAGAATGGAGGAGACACTTGTGGAGCTCGCCAGACAGGAAAAGAAGGTTAGGTGCCGTGGCGGGACCGTTCACCCTTCCTGGGGGGAGATGGAAAGAGTGGGGCAGGTGCGTCGCTAGACCTACGGCTAGAAATTGAGATTTTACTAAAAATTAGAGGGCATTTCAAAGTCCGTAGACACCGAGGGACAGCAGAGGGGGGGGGACCATATTTTAGGGGGAACAGAGGGAATTCCAAGAGTTTTCGAAAATAGAAACTACGGGTTGTCTACAGGAAGAAAGCCGGATAGCCTTTAATACGGCGACCCCAAAAGAAAGGATGGTTTGCATACCAACATCCATTTTCCGTAAAAAAGGAGGAAGGAGAATAAAGTTCTGGAAGGGGAAACACGGCCGTACATAATTTTTCCGCTGGGGAGAGGAGGAACTCATATGAGTGTATAACAAATGACATTTTCGTCAGGGGAGAGGGAGGGGAGGGGAAGAGCTAGAGCAACTTTAGAGTTAAAATCTAACGATAAAAAAACATTTCCATAATCATTGGAGGGAGAAGAAAGGGAACTTTATCGCGGAGGTGGGAACTGTTGCAGTATGTCTAGAGAGGAAAGGCTGATGGACCATGAGGCAACAGTTAAGAAAAAAAGTGACTCCGAAAGGGAGAGAAACCACCCGAGGGTCAAATATTCGCCTTGCGACTCATCCGGAAGGTTGATCTTCAAAAGCAGATTAGGGAGAACAAGCCGGCCGGGGACTAAGGGGGGGCTACCGGGAGACTGAAATCCTTATCAAATTCGTTTTCGCACGGCAACAGGAATAGAATAGACAGAGAAAAACAAAAACTTAGGAGACAACTATATCTGATGGGGGGGTCCTTTTTGCAACTTTAATATTGGTCAGATCTAAAAAAGGGGGGAAATCCAGTGGAGGTGTAGACCAACTAGCACCTCTTCCTGCAACGGTCAGAAGGGAAAAGAGTTGGGGGGGAATAAAGGAACAAAGGAGTCTTCCGCAGTATATTTCTGCAAAGGGGAAAAAAAAGTGTGAGAGGTCATGAAACATTCTACGTTTTGTTCATAACCTAAGACCAAAGAAGCAGGGTGTTATAGTCTAAAAAAAGGGGAAAAACGTCGCTCTGCTAATTTGTCGGGGGGGGGTGGCCTTTGTAACCGGGAACCTGGAGTATGGGGTTGGTGCTTCGAAAGGGAATGCTTTGGAGAACTTTGCTTAAGGAAAAGTTCCGCTCGATGATAAAGAATTAGAAGGGGGGCTACATCATTGCGCGAGCGTCAAGGGAAGGCAGAAGAGGGAAAAAGAAAGTGAAAAATTTGAAAAAAGGACCGAACTTTGACGACGATGGCGCCTGGGGGTTACTAAAATGCTGTTGGTCGCACTCCGCTGGGGAGTGTGGATCTAAATTAGTGATCGGAGAAGGCTAACCGTAATGTACATGTATGTTACGGATATTCGAAAAGAAGACTCTAGAGGAAGTTCTCAAAACCTCAAAAAATATTGGGGGGCCAAGACTCGGGGGGGAACGAGCTAGGCACATAAAAAAATGACTAAGGGGGGAAACGCTGCTGCCTTGGCTCTCGAAAGTAAAAAAAAAAGACAAAGCTGGTAATGGAAAGTTGGAGAAGGGGTCCCGCCACACGCGGGATTCGTGCGGCGCGAGGGCACCATTGGGTCAGGTACTAATCCTGACTTGATATCTATCCAGGAGTGGGAGAAAGGGATCAACTGAAGCGGTTGTTTCGGGGGGGCCCAAGATGGGAATAAGGCTATTAATCCAAAGAGGAGTATAAATCTCAAGGGGGGGGGGAGGATCGTGATTGTGTCCCCTTTTTTGGGTCGAGTGGAAAAAAGAGGAGACGGTAGTCTCATCTGTGGAGAATGGGGGAAGGGAGCAGTAATTAACCCAAGATAAAAAAAAGGGAGAAAAAAGGATTTACCGGGGCCAAATCCGTAGCTGAGAATTGACGCCCCAAGAATTACAGAATGAGGGGGGGGGTCGAACTCTGATTAAAGTCCTAAACTTGGAGACTTTTGTAACTTTGTCGAAGAATACAAAGATGCTGATGGGGGAAAAGAAGGGTATCTCATGAGAAGAGGACAAGTACCGACAGAATTTCACTTTCAAGCCCACCAATCCCTATTAACCAGAGAGAAAAGTTGGGGGGACCGTTTCTATGGGGAATGGGGGTTAGCGTCGCGTAGAGTTCCGAATAGAGGTCATTCTTGGGGGGGGGAAAGTTTGGGGGGGGGAAAGAAAGGGGATAGTCTCATGAGAGCCGGAGGGGAGGCGGCATCGAGACCCGCCAAAGAATTGGAGTGGTTCCCTCAATCGGAAGGGGGGGAAAAAAAGATAAGAGCAACGTTGAAGGGAAAAAGAGAAGGGCTGGGGTAACAAGCGATCCTCCGCCAGTTTTTGGGGGCTTTAAGGGGTCCATATCTGGCACGGATAGCCCCGTCCTTTGGGGTAGGTGGGAAAGAGGGGATAAACTGGTAAGAAACCGGGAGAAAGATCGGCTTTTGGGCTGTAGGGGCCGCAAGGGAAGGTAAATTTGATAAAAGGGTGAAAGTCGTAAAAGCCACCTTTAGATGAAGGTTCCGCAGCTTGAGAAGTGTGGGTCAAGAAGAAAACCAGAATACCCCAAGAAGGGAACCTTTTTTAATTGACGGTGGCTGGCATTCTTAGCGGTGGGAAAACGGAGAACTTCGCTTATAAAAGTGGTGGGGAAATCAATGTTATTCAAGATACGGAAAGAATTGTTGCGTAAAAAGGGGAAGGTAGGGACGGGCAGTCCACTATTGGTTCCAAGACTTCCATCGGATTGAATCCGAGAAGCAACGCAACTCATTAGGGTAAACCTTTGAATGGGTTCTCCATCAGGAGGCCCGCTGAGGGAAAATGCCTTTTGATGTGAAGAAACTGCGGACAATACTTCGGGATCCTCCAAATTCGTCTTCGGAAATGCTGGTAAGAGAAAGAGGATGATCAGACAACTCATGATCAAAGGGGCCTACAAACAGCACTAATATTCATATTAAAACAACAGGGCCTACAAAGAGGCAGTCAACCGTAAAGGAACAATACTATTATTACGCTGGCAAGTTGAAGCGCCAGGGGGGGGGGTGCAGACAAGAGGATGCGAAATCCTTTGGTCCTGGGGGGGGAGTTGGCAGGGATTGGGAGGTCTGCAAATTAGAGGGGGGGATCAGGACTTTTACGGGTTTGTCAGGGTGTTTCGTGGAGGGGATGGGGTTCTGAGGAAACAAGAAAGGGGGAGGGTTTTCTTCTGACCAGTGTTGTTTTTTTTCTCAAAATGCCAGACTTTAGACAGAGAAGAGATTGTGAGAATACAGGAGGGGGGGCAGACTGAACTGCTGCTGTAACTTAACCTCGATGTGGCGGGATAGGGCAGAAAATAGTCAAGGTTTAGTACTTTAAAAGAAATCTCGTTTGTGGGCAAGGGAGGGATCTTAGGCAGAGCCAGTGGGGGATTCTAAAGGAGTTCTCAACTTCAAGACCAGGGGACAATTTGTCGCCCTCTGAGGAAAAAAGGACTCGCAACTCAACCATGGAGAATTACCTCGATCATCGCGTTGCTCTTAGAACAGGGCGGAAGGAAAAAAGCAACCTTGATCGAGGCCGCAACTGCGGATTTCAAATATAAGTTAGAAAAAGAAAGGGGAGTCTTTAGAGGAAAAATGTGGCGAAAGGCTCGCCACGTTTATTGTGCGTTTCTCTTCAGAACTGGAGGCTGGGGCAATGGGAAAAATGG
>Ga0179591_1302151_pt1 | contig 13000 bp, 14 predicted proteins | sample CZOMad2_1_08_16f_FD_182891 | JGI IMG/M metagenome (GOLD analysis project Ga0179591, IMG submission 182891) | Vadose zone soil fungal communities from Angelo Coast Range Reserve, California, USA - CZOMad2_1_08_16fungal (PacBio error correction) | ecosystem: Environmental > Terrestrial > Soil >...
GAGCCCTGAAGATCGCGACCGACAAAAGACAGAGGGGATTTCCTCTACATCAGTGGAAGAAGCGAACATTGCCGCCGAACGGGTTTACGCAACGTTCCTAGGCACGGGGACCAGACGGCAAGGACAAGGGAAATCAGGGGCTCGACGAGAATCAGACCATTAGAAAAACACTAGGTCACGGGGGCCCTGAAAAAAAAAAAGGTATTTTCTGCGCAGAGGGAAAATTAACGCTTGGCAGCTTCATCGAAGGGGGGAATTAGAGAATTCTTGGGTGGGGTGGGGAGGAACCAATCGCTAATTGGGGGGGGGAGGGAAAGGGCGTCTTTCACTGGGGGGGGAAGCTGCTAAATTTTCATGAGATATAAACAGCGCCTCTATCGAACATCGAGAAGGTGAAGTCCTCAAGGAGACATGGGGGGCAGAACAGGAAGAAAGGGGGTAGGAATTTCGGTCGCAACGGGGGTGATGGATTTCCTTCCGACAGAGTCTACAAACCCAAATCTTGACGACGCAAGAGAAGGGGTGGGCGGGACTGTCATCGCAACGTTCTAAACAGTCTGGCAAAATGCGCTCGAAACCACAAAAGATTGCAGGACAAAAATGAGTGCCCTCCGTGGGGGAGGGGGAACCAACGATCAAGTTGGTCCCCAGTTCAAAAAGCGAACTCTTACCCTCTCAAAGAAGGAGAAGCGTTTACGTGGGGGCAAAGGGGAATCTGCGAAGTTCAGCCGAACACGTTTCGAGGGAGGGGCCGAAAGGGAGGAAACTTCTCCAAGGCGGACACGAAAATGGATTGGTGCCATAAGACTGAGCCGGAAGGAGGGGATGGAGGGGTGTTCTTGCGAATGACAACGGACGCGCGGCGAGTCTCAAAAAGCTAGAAAAAAACCGCTTCAAAAAAGGAAGGGGGTCTTTACGATCGACCCCACACATTCGTCAAAGTCGACAGGGCGAGCGAAACTCCGTGGGCAAAACCGCCGCGGGACGTGCAAGCAAGGGAGTGAGTTTAAAAACAAAGAAGAAGAGCGCCGAAAAGCTCGGAAATTAGCCAAAACCACCAGGAATGGGGGGGAATCTTCCACAAAAAAATACGATTCGTAGGCAAGAACTACTAAACGAAAAAAGGGCCGCGGCCGATCTCAGGGCTCCGCATTCACACGAGACAGGCCAAAACGGAGGTCCCGACGAAGGAAAACAGGGTTACCTTCCAGGATAAATGGTTTTCTCATCGAAGCAGAGAGGAGGAAGGCTCATTGGCTACCGCAGACGGGAAACCTTCTTCACCCGCAAAGGACGTCTCTAAATTCTATTAGCTAAGTACAGTTGACAGTCCTTAGAAGGATGACGTGTCTTAGGAGAATAAAATCAGGGAAGGGCCATCCAAGGCTTAATCCTGCATGAGAACAGACGAGAAAAAGAGGCGCTTCGTGAAGGCTCAAAATCTGACCAATGGTTCTCCCTAAGGCAAGGGAAGGAACGGGACTTTACCATGAATGCAAGGACATCTTCATGGCACGCTGCAGAGGGGTGACCGGCGTGTACAGGAGACTGAGAAAATCTTTTTTACGACACTCCGCGAAGATTTATTCATAAAAGAGGTGGGTCAGGCCGATCTCGCAAAAAAAAAACTTAGGGAAGAGGGAAAAATGAATTCAGGAGGCGACAAAGAAGGGAGTAAAAAAATTTTTTAGGGGGAGTCCCTTTCACGGGAAAAAAACGGAGGAGTCGCATCTCATTAAAAACACAAACAAAAAATAGGCAGAGGTTTAAGGAGGAAAAGGGCTTCCCTAAAAGAGGGGAAGGGGGAGAGGGGTCTCAATGTCAAACTGGGCCAGGTGTCAAAAAACCCCGCGGGGGCGAGAAAAGAAAGGTAGCGCTTCACGCAGGGGGAATGTACTCTAGAAGAAGGTTTCGAAAAAAGAGGCAATAGGGCTACGGCCAAAGTGAAGCCGAGCCGGAAAAGGCTAACAAGAGGTGCAACGGTCTTCCCCGGCGGTCCTGAAGGAATCAGAATCGGAGGGAGCAGGCAAAGGGAAAAGGATCGGAGTGTTGGCTCTCAATCAGACTCAGGGGGCTAGTACAAACGTCTTTTGGAGAGGGATAGGGATGGAGGGGAAAAAGGCTATCTTAGCGGACGTCGTGCATTTCGGGAGAAAAAAAAAAGCAGAAACTGCCGTCCTGTGCGGGGTTTGACCACGCAATTAACAAAATAGGAGGGGGAGAAAGGGCGAGTTGACACATTGAGGGCGTCCCTTCAGCAAGGGAAAGGCGAGCGCGGTAAGAGTCTTGGCTTAGCCCGGGAGTTCTGCAAGGGTGCAGACAGAGATAAAAATAGAATAAGCCTTCCTCTCTTAAGGTGATAGGGGAAAATCGGCCTACTCGCTCTAAGAAAAAACGACTTATGAGAAGGGAGATCTGAACAGAATAAAGGGACGGTTGGAGACTGGGAGATTCCAACTCTAGAACTAGAACGGTCTTTTTGCTCTGAGTGAACTTCACTAGACAGAAAAAAAAAAAGGGTCACTAAAGTAGGGAGAACGGCACATCTATTCTCATGATGGAAATTGGAGACCGGCCACGCGGGGGGACTTGTCCGCAACTAAAGAAAAATGCAGTAGGAATCGTTTTAGGGGGCTCAGAAAGAATAAAACAGCATGGTTTCTGCTTAACGAGGGGGGAGGGATGAACGTATCGGAAAAAGGACCAATGCGGCGCCGGAAAACGGGGGACGCTTGTTGAAAGGTATAGTGGAGAAGGCCGATTAATTTCACCGGGCAGAAGTATCCAATCCACCGGCTCAAAGAGGGAAAAAAAAAGGTCGGTGCGGATACACAGCAGAGATGGTCCTCGCGTGGAGCTAAATTACTGAGCAGAGGAAAAAAAAAAAGTGAAAATCGCTCCAAGACTCAGGAGTCTAGAGATTGGGAAGGAAAAAACAAGCATGCATCGAAGTTCAACAGAAGGAGAAAGAATATATGCATAAACCAAAGAGACTGGGAGGGGACGTGGGGAGAGAAGGAAGAGGAATGCGGTCAAACTATGTTTATTGACCGGAGCGCGGGGGGAGGGAGGTCTGACTATCCGTGAATGGGGGCCAGGAGAAAAGGAGAGAGACAGTGAAACTCTCCCGCCTATGCAACGGGAGAAACTCAGGAGGGGGAGTCGAAGGAATCACATCTGACGCATCGCGGAAGGAATCAACGAGAACTTAAAGTCGCAAGCACGAAGGTGCCTAAAGCATTGGTTTACAATGAAGAGGGCTTAGGGGGAGACGATACACAGCTCAAAGATAAAAATGAAGACTGAGGGGTAGAGCTGAACCAAGACGTAGATAGGGATCACGATTAAAACCCGTCATGAATACGAATGAGTTGTAATGGAATCAAAAACGAATCTCAAGATCCGCAGCTTAGGCAAAAGGAGGAAAAACTTTCCTCGGGGGGATTGTTAGGGAAGAGGAGAAGATTATAGGTTACGGGGGAGGAATGACATTACAAAACAACTTCCCGGTCTAGGCCCCAGACTTCTCCTGGGGAAAAAAAGAAATTCGAAGAGTAGAAGCCTTTATGTTTTTTGCGATCATAGAAGAAGTCCGAATATAATTTACACAAAGGAAGGGGAAGGCGATGAATCCAGGTAAATCTGTCCGCGTCAGGAGACCGTAAGAATTACACTAACACAAAATCGGGTTTGCGGGGCAGGCTGCAAGGAAGTTCGGCCTAAGAGTCGGAGCCGAAGAAGAGATAAATTATGGGCTATGCTGGCAACATTGAATGTGTCAAAAAAGGGAGGTGTGGGGGGCAGGCGGGCGTCTGCCTTCCCAGGTGAAAAAATCTCAAATCGGGGCGTAACTTGGCCAAGGGGGGGGGGAAGGGACAGAGGCTCCCAGCTTAAAACGTTCGAAATCCGTCGTCACTTCAGGGGAATGATGGGGTGAGACATCCATCTGAGAAAATGAGAAACAGAAAAATCGCGTATCAAACCCCAAGTAAAAAAACTCCAAGGACGCAAGCACGAAGAGCCTCAATAGGGAGCGCCGTAGCTTCGAGGAGGGAGCAATCCAAAAATTCAAAACCTGGGGTCCAAACAAAAAAGGGTGTTGGCTCGGGGTACCGGGCTTGGCGCTCCATGGAAACAATAAAGAGGGGCCTTCTATCTAAGTACAGGAAAAAAGCCTGCCACTAAAACCAGGGGGCAAAACTACAAAAAAAAAAACCCAGCGAAACATTTTTAGGGGCCGGAGGGAGAAGGAAAACGTAAGCACTTTGCCCAGAGGGAAGGGGCTACAAACCCACCCAAAAATACGGTTCGTAATGCGGTAGAAAAAGGGGAGGGGACAGGAGGGGGGGAAGGGGTCAGCAAGGCGGAAGTTGCAGAAGGAAGGGAAACCACCTGGGGGGACGGGCAAGGCTCAGGTAGGTCGTGGGGCTTTTGGTTGGCGTGAAGGTGGTTTCAAAAAGGGCCCGGGGAGTGCACCTCAACCAATGACAGGCAAGAGAAGGGTTCGAGGACATAAAAAAAGACTGCTTAGGGACGAAACCTATTTTTGGGGAAAAAAAAGAAGGGGAAGAGCTCGCCCGGCGGCAGTATTGCAAAGAAGGTGGACAAGGGAAGATCAAACTGCGAGAAGGATAACAAAGAGTCAAAAAACGACACCTCTAGGGTCCTTGAAAATAGAAAAGCAGGTCATCAGGCTGCGGGACAACGAGAGGGGGCGGCCGCTTTGGGAGACAGCTAAGGTAAGAGTCTCAAACCCGAAGCAGGGGGAAGGCCGTGATGGGGCAGGAATATGACAGGGAAGAGACCGGTCTCGAGGACAAAAGGGAGGCCGAGGACTTTGCTCGGAACCTTACAGGCGTCAAAGGGAAAGATTTCAAAAGAGCAAAAAAAAGATGTCAACTCAAAATTGGTCCCAGGAGGGAGAGACTCTCGCAACGAATCGGAGTGTCACGTGGAGAGTAGTTCCGCGAGGTCCAGTGGGCAGAGGAGCAGGGGCGTGCGTCTCAGGAAAAAAAAAAACAGCGGGGGAGCCGGGGCAAAGAACAGAGGCAGGGTTGGGCGAGGGGGGCACAAAGGCGGCTATTGTGGTCTTCCCATCGAGGGAAAGGAGACATCAGCGTCCCCGGGATAAGGGGAAATAAGGGGACGAAAGAAAAAAGTGCTGGTGGAAACAGGGTATCCAGAATTCCGGTGCTGGGATGGGGGGGTCGCGTCGCCTATTGGAAATGCGACAGAGCAATAGCTAACGAGTATTGTGGTCGTGATGACTGTGTGAGCGCATTAAGGGGTGAACCTAAAGGTAACGGACCATACCCAGCGCTGGAAAAACGTCGGGCCGCCAAAATCAAGAGGGGATTCAAAACTTGAACAGCAAAGGGAAATGGGGAACCAGGATTGGGGATCCGGACCGTGGGTACGGGATATCGTGCGGGACTTTGGAAAGGGGGGAGCCAGGCCCGGTACATCTGGAAAGATGCCGACCGGAAAGGGGGGGAAGGAGCCAGCTCAAGAAGCAAAAGAACTGGATGGGAAAGGGAACGGTCCGTGATGAAAGGACCCTGTGTGCAAAACACTCAAGGCCCGGTTATCCTCGATTTACAGAAGGATCCCGGGATGTCCAAGAGTCTCCAACAACGGAGTATTAGAAAAAGAGAGAGTAGATTGGACACACTGGGTTGGCGGATCAAAATGGGAAAGGGGAAGGGGCCCCCATTTGTTTAAGTCACAAAGAAACTTACCAGGGAAAAAAGGGCGCAAAGGGGGCTCATTGGTCGGTGGCCGCGGCAAAGGGGGTGGGCAGATAAAAAAAAGGCGGTCCACGGTCAAGACATTGGAGAGGGAAACATTGACTGTTAAGGGCGAGTGTCCCAATGACAGGGGGGGAAAAGGAGGGGCTGCTTGCAAGTGGAACCACGGGCGAGCAAGGCGGGAAGAAGCTGGAAGCACAGGTGTTGTCCAGTTAGGCTTACGTAAACATAAAAGAACCAATAATCCACAGACTCACCCGATGGAGTTAGGAGAGGATGAAGTGAAACAATTGAATACTGCGACCCAATCCCAGAAAAGGGGAGCCATCGGGCGTAACTTTCCCGACAAAACGGTGGCAGGGGAATAATGTATAGAGGGGGGAAAAGTTTAGGAGGGAGACTTGCTAGTGTTCCTTCTCGGAAGACTCACAAAAGCCTGTGTTGGAACACAGTCGGCAAAGAGGACCGCCTCTCCTGACGGGAACCTCAGTTTCCGGGGGAAGAAGAACTCCTAACCGGGGAAAAGAAGGCCCACGGACGCGCGGACCTAAAGAGGAAACTAACAAAACCCTCGCTTTTCGTTTTCTCGGAAGATGCTTCGGGCCAGTTTGTGTTGGGACATAGGGGGGTTGGAGATGCAACCCTCTGTTTTCATCTCGAAAAGAAGGAACTTACCTGTGCAGGCCCTGGGGTTCAAACGAGACCATGACAGGGACGAATACATAAATCAAGGAGAGTAAGCTTAAAATTTCTCTAAAAAAGAAGGACCTGCAAAAAGACGGGGGACGACGATTGGACGCGCAGGCAGTCCCTTAACTCAAATGTGGGCGTTGAACCCAAGAAGCTGTGAGGGGGGGGGAGAAGCAGAAAAGAGTTCTCATACTAAGAGGGTAAACAGGACGCGTAAAAATTTGTGGGTGAAAATGCTTCGCGCCTGAATTCCTCGAGAAAGATGGGTACAGGAGAAAAAATCCAGATCCATTGCGCGACCACTAAACGGAGTCTCGTAGCTCTCTCATAAGTGGAGATAGGAGGCTTGTGCCCCCATTGCAAGTATTCATCATAAGCACAAAAAACAGATCCGACTACGAGAGGAAGCATTTGGGGGTTCACTAAGAGGGCCATACCGGGAGTCCTCGGTCTTGGGAGAGGAAGCGAAAAAATTTTGGTGTTGGTGGAGCAGACGTAAAATGGGCGCAAGGGACGGGAAAAACGGAGTTGGGGACCGGCGACTATCGTTCCTGCCCTGTTGGGGGAGGGGTAGTTTGCGCGTGGGGCTGCTGGGGGGTTCGAAAGATGGTCTTGCGGAGGGTTAAACGGTACGCTCCCTCCGGGAGAAATGGAATTGGGGGGGGGTTATGGGGCTCAGGGGGGGCCGCGCAAGCCCCTGTGGCTTTTGGGAACAGGAGGGGGGGGGGAGGGGGGGGATGGGGAATAAAATCCCATCTAAGGGCGAGGAAGAGTGCAATATCGGTGCTTGATGATGGCAGGGAATAATGGGGGTATAACCGGGAAGGCTAGAGAGGTTCATCGGCTACAGAGCAAGAGGAAGGAAGGGGAGCATCAGACATAGCGGAGAGAAGGACGGAGTAAAAAACAGAAGAGGGTTTGGGGGGATCCTACGTGCAGGGAAAAAAGGTAAAGAACGCCTATTAGTTTGAGCTTCAAGAAAAAATCCATAACAGGCCAATCTCTGCCCACATAAATGGAGAAATCGCAGGCCATGGCAGGGGAAGCGAAGGATAAAAGAGATTATTGAGGAGCAGAATCTCGGGCGACCTCCTGAGGCATCATTCCACCGAAGGAAGGGAATGGAAAATGCTCGGTATCACACTAAAAGAGGGGGGGGCCGATTATAATTTTCAGAACTTAGGTGAATGAAGGAAGGCGTAGAATTCGGGGAGTCGTACTATGAGTCCTACACACAATCATGAGAGAAGAAAAGTCAGAAGAGGGCTGACCGACGCGACTTGAGGGGGCAGCTCAGACGGGAGAATTAAAGACTGTCGCCTGAGGGAAACCGGAACTGCGAATATCGAGTTCCAAGACATACCAAGCAAGGGGGAGGAAAAAAAGCGATCGAGCAGTGCGATTCGGTGGAGGGGGGGAGGCCGTCCACTCTTAACTATGGTTGGGGTGTTTGTAGTGTCGGGGCCTATAAATGTGTTCAGGAGATAAACATCCTCTAAGGGGGGGGTCGAATCGCGGGAGAGATTATCTTCTGGCCACTTCAATCGGTCCATCCTTTCCTACCCTTCAGAGTACAGGAACACAAAACTCTTGACCTTTCCGAGGGGAGTAGGTGAAAAGAGTCTGAGACTCTATAAGGGCTGACGAGATGATCAGATTGGTAAATCGAACGAGGGGGGGGGAGGAAGAACAACGTTTGTTCCGACAGGGAAATACTGAGTTTGACAGGTCTCTGCGCCTGGGCTTCCGGGCCATTCGAACTGGATATCGCAGAACATCTCGACGAGAGAAGGAAATTAAAAATTCCACCACAAAAACAGACAAGACGCAGGAGGACGTAAAAATTAGGCCGGTAGTGAGCGTCCTCGGGGTATGCACAGGGAAATCTTGAAGAACGCCTTCTGGACTAAGACAGATGGAGAATCTGTTTTTTGGGGGTTTGAGGACCAAAACTCAAGGTTGGAGTTGGGTCGGGAAACTCAGAGTAAAGGGGTTAACTGCGACGGGGGAAAACCGCAGAGCACGCGAATCTCGGGGCGGTTGAAGCCGCAAAAGAGCGGGGGCAATAAGGGGAACAGGATTGGGAGGGAAAATCGCATTCAGGAACGTTGTGGGAATTACACGTGCAGTACGGAAACACAAGCGGCATACAGCAAATCAGCTTACTAAACTCGAACTGGGCCGTACGGACATTTTGGATGGTAGATGGGATAACGCTCCGCGAAGTCAACATGCTTACTCACGTTTATCGACGCCAAACCAAAAAAGAGGCATTAATGGGACCCAATCCGGGGGGAGACCGGGCACCGAAAAGCTGGCGCCAGGGCAAGGGCATCGCGGACGCGCTCGACGAACATCAAGCATCAGCGGTAGGGCTGCAAAGAGTCGAATAGTGCACCATCCGCACAGACGTGATCATCACAGAGAGATATCCAAAGGAAGAAGATGAAGCAGGCTCACAAGGCTCACGAAAACTTCGCGGGGGAAGAGGCGCCCTTATCAGGAGAGCGACGTGGGAGGGACGAATGACACGAGGAGGCCAGGTCGCCACGATATACCAAGAGTAAAGCCGCTTCAACGGGTATCGTACAAAATAGACGCCCAAGGGGCGACCGGGCCGCTACACCAGAAGTGCAAAGAGGAAGAGTAGGAGACGCTGCCGTACTAAACGGGACAGCCCCTAAACTCCAGACATAAAACAGGACTGCTCCACCTCTATGGTGGAATCAGTGTCAAAAAAAAAGGACGTCTAGGAGGCTAGGGTAGGCTTTCCCAAATCAAGCGGGTCCGACGAAGACGCCTGTCTTAAGATTAACTGCAACACTAGGTGGGAACTCGACCACCAGTGTGAAAACAGACCAAAAACAACCGACGATGTTTCTCTCGAGCTGCTCGAGGGGGAGACTCCGAAAAGGAAAAGGATCGAGGCGAACCCTCGCCCTCACGATTTGAAACCCGCCGTGGGAGGATTTGTCGATGCACGTAAACGGAGCGACGTATCCAATTGTCGAAGTTGGTCGGGGGAACCTGGCAGTCGTAGGTCGGCACAAGAAAAGGCGTGAAGCCGTGAAAAAGGGCTCTATATGCCCAAAAGGGGGACGGCCTGGAAGGGCAAGCAACATGAGGGGCACGGAACTGAGCGACGATCAAAAAAGGCATCAGAAACTGGAACAGGAGACCCCGGGACATCGTACACATCAAATGCAGAATTGGCTCGGTGGTGGCGCAGGAGATGATGCTTATCATCACCGGGGGCAGCCCCAGGTAGAAAAACAGTGGTTCATATATTTTGTGACGAACCGAACTCTCTAAAAAAAAAACAAAAAAGGAGGAGAAAATAAAGATAAGACTGACGGCGAGGAGGAAAAAGATACTCAAATGTTGCGGAGGCGCTTAGTAAAAAAGGCGAAGGCAGGAGCTCGGCCAAAAAAAGCGCACCTCTGGCAGGGATAAGGGTCCCTGGGAAGGACCCAAAGAGGGGAGATGAAGGTGTGGATAGGACGCAAATGTACTGTCAGATGGAGGGGGCGTACAGCCGGCCTGTTGAGTAAGCCGACAAGGTTGGACCCCGCTAACGCTTGGGGGCATGGTCAAGATAGAGAAGGAATTGGGGACGATGGCTCGACCACGCGCGCCATTTCTACTTGTCAAAGGACCAGGGGGACTGCAGAGAACGCGTTCGAGTCCCGCGTGACGCTACTCTCCGCTATGGCCGGTGCTAATCTCGTGACGACAATAGTAAAAAAGTGGGCAGATCCACCTTGGTGCTTAACCAACGTCGTGTAGCGGAGCGGCTGGGGCGTAGTCAAAAAGCAGAAAAAGAGTCCTCTGCCTTTAAAGGAGTCGGGGGAGTCACCGATAGAGATACTAAGCCGAATTTGAGGGGTGGCAAAAAACCATCAGGATGGGTTGGCGAATGAAAGGGGTCGCTGAATGGGCTGCGTTTGTAAAGGGAAGGAGGAAGAAGCGTAACTATAAGCGCGGGCATTGTCAGAAGAGTCAGCGCTTTAGGCGCCCTGGGGGCGTCTAAGTCCACGAGCACAGAGGAGGCCCGCGCGGATTACTGGGATGTGGCGATCTCGGGAAGGGGAGTGACAGAAAAAGAACCACCCCGCGCTAATTAGAAAAAGACTGAACTAAACATCAGGGCAGTGGAGCATTTGGGAGAAGGACAGCCCCAAAGGCGAGGCGATGGAGCGAGTGAGAAGTGGGGAGGGAAATGGTAATGCTACGAGGCCGCGAAAAAGGTTTCTCGAAGGATCTACGACAGGCAGCGAGACATTGAAGTAATTGGCTACACCTCTTGGACGGAAAGCAAAGGGGAGGGAAAGTCATGCAACTGTTAAGTGTGGAGAGAGCTAAAAAGTGCGAGAAAAAAGGGCTTAAAGATCGGCCTCCCCAATGCGGAAGCACGGGGGAAGGTTCGTACGGTTTAGGATGTGTGACTCGATGGCCAAAGTAAGCAAGGCGGATGTCAAAAGGGAAGAAAGATAAAACAGAAAAAGAAACGGGGACTTCAAACCCGTCATTGGTAAAAACCAAAATGAAGGAGTTGTGGCCGGATCAACGGCGAAGGGGGGGGACCCGGACTGCGGGTTATTCGGGAGGAATAATCGGGTGAAACTTAGAAGAGAAAAGACCAAGTGGAACACGATATAAGAAAAATACAAACCGACGAGGATTACCTCAGCAAACAACCACATCTGAATCGTGAAAAATCGGAAAAGGGGAAGAGGCACGAGTCAAGAAAAGTGAGTCAGATTCCCTATTAAACGATGGTGGGAACATGGATTTGCGCAGGTGAGCACGGTCGTGGGCTTCGAAACACTGGAGGTTAAAAGGCTAAACTATGTGCGCGACGATCCGAATTGGGGGGGCAAGTCGGCAGAACCGGGCTCGAATAAAACAGGGCAACAAAATGGACTCTTGGTGAACTGGGGAACGAGGTCAACTGCGATGGGGGGGTCCGGAGAGTGAAATCAACAGAGGGAAGCATCTTACGGGGGTTAAGAAGAGCTAGAACGAGGAGGACAATCTCATACCGTTCATTGGACAGGTCATCAGGCAGGTTTAAAAGAGATTCCAGGGGTAAAGACGATAAAATGCCCTGGGGTCGGAAGATGCCCCTTGGAGCTAGTTACTGTCTCCCAACCGGATTCGAAAGACAGAAAAACACTGAGTTTGCTTAGCAGAGCGGTTGTATGCAAGCGCCAACTGATCTCAAGCTAAGCGTCGAGCCACGAGAAAATGACAAGGAATCTGGACATTGGAATTACAGTCGATCTCTTAGCGGGAATGGGACCGGGCGATGCGCCAGCGATAAAGTGCACCGATGCAGCCGAGCCCAGAACGGTCGAGAACTGGAGCAAGATAATATGGTCCGCCGAAGTGAATGGGGGTTGCAACAAAAAAGATCCGACGTCACTAAGAGCATTCGTGACGACCTGAATGAAGCCCCTATAGATGAGCCAGATCAGGCCCGCGTTCGGATACCGGAAGCATTAAACACTGAATAAAAACAGAAACATTCTGGGGGGCGGACGGCTGCAAGGAATGCTTTCGGCCTGGGAAGAGGCCGGACGCCGAAGAATATATCAGTGGCGGCAGGCTCCTTCTCTTTAATGGCCGAGATGAAAGAACGTAGGTTGGGGCATAGGGGGATTATCTGGCTTAACCGGCTTTGAATCTCACGCACTGAGTCGGCGGCACGGGTGTCGGCCACGTAGTAGAAACCGCTTCCCATCGGCGGGGGGTAAATAAAAAGGGAACGTATAGCGGAGGGATGATGCTCCACTCAACCAAAAGTGATCTGCTGCGAAGAGAACAATACTAGTAGAAAGAAAATGACTCCCCATCAATCAAGATCACGCAAACCGGGATCGCAAAGAGGTCGCGCAGTAAGATTGGGGATGAAAGGACACACAAAGCGCAGCCCAACAAAAAGGTGCTTCAGGAGAACCACGGTACGAAAAACCCCACTTTCGCTCCGGAGATCGGGCGCTACATACTGAAAACGCCACGCCCCGGATTGCAAAACACAAAGACTAAGAACTAATCAATTAGCCGCGGTAACGAACTTCAAACAGCAGGAAGACAGGACAAAGATCCTCGCACGCTGACACACCACAAAAAACAGGGAATGCAGGCACCGCTGACAGCGTGAACCACGAGAACAGGATTTAAAAAACCAAGGCGGGTAAAAGCGCGGATGAGGCGGGGTTTTGGCAAATTCCATGATTTCTATATGACAATGCGTTCAGATCCAGAAATGCAATAAGCGTCCCTGATGAGCTGAGCAACCAATCTAAGGTCGTAGGAGGAGCGCAAGCTCTTTGAGGGAGCCTGGGGAAAAGCTAGTTGAAAGCCTTCCTCATCAAAGAGTGACATGTCTGCTTCCACTCGGGAGGGAGAAGAGAAAATCATAGATACACCAAACGTCTGAGGCCGTACCCAGAAACATGGATTACAGGCAATTCAGGAGCGACCAAGGCGTGTCAGGCCCCTATTGTGATAAAACACGCGAGCAAGGGGATTGCGCGCCCCGGCCGACGGGGAAGCTGAAC
>Ga0179591_1318547_pt1 | contig 13000 bp, 11 predicted proteins | sample CZOMad2_1_08_16f_FD_182891 | JGI IMG/M metagenome (GOLD analysis project Ga0179591, IMG submission 182891) | Vadose zone soil fungal communities from Angelo Coast Range Reserve, California, USA - CZOMad2_1_08_16fungal (PacBio error correction) | ecosystem: Environmental > Terrestrial > Soil >...
CATCTATTGATACTCCTAAGGGCGAAGACTAGCAAGGGAAAGGTCTACTTCCCTGCTCAGCTGCGTCGAACATAGAAGACTATCACGTGCCGTCGTGGTCGGAAAAAAACAGTAAGAAAAACTCCTCGTGAAGGGGGCCAGGCGGGATGGAGCAGAGGACTGTAGGAAGACTGGCAGTGAGAAGGACGCGAGGGGAAGAAGCCAGTGACTTTAGAGATCCAAGGGGAGGCAACTTGAGACTCATGGGCGGGTAAGTCTCTCCGCAGACTTTGCCAAGGGTGGGGGAGAGAGGGGTTGGGGTTACGCAGGAGATGAGTGGGATCCTGGCGTGCCCCACACTCGAGCTCTAAAGAATATCATCTACCTATCAGGAGAGACTGTAGAAAAAAAGATCGAATCCTTTTTCACTTGCTAAGATGCACTTAAATGCGACTGGGAACCTGAGAGCAACTGGGTTGAGGGGGGGGACAAGAACGGGTTTCAGAGTGCTTTCTAAATTAGAATCGGGAGGTTAGAGAAAGAAATGCCCCTCCTGGAATAACGGGAAAAAAGAGGTCTCGGGTTTGCTAAAGTCAGAAGCGGCCAGATATTTAGCCAGCCCTGAAGGTCGAAAAACTAAATAGCCGCATGTTCGGCCAGAAAAGGCATTCTTTGCCCAAGTGAGGAAAATGAAAAGCGATCACCGCGACACCTACCACGAAGAGGGGCTGGAAAAGGGGTAGGACGCCTTCGGAGAAAGGGCGGCAGGAAGACGACGCTGATACTGCCCCGCGGTCAGAGGTCATGGGCGTTGTCGCATCTACACTTCGGAGTGCGTCTAAAAGGAACAGTAGGCAGGAAGCCCTAAACCCAGCGGAGGGCCTGAAAGATTAATCTGGACGTCTTGAGAATGAGGCTCCATCAATGTCTGTCCTGCAAGACACTAGATCACCGCCACGGTTCCCGCATCGACTCCGGGGAACTGGAGAAGAAAAGGTCAAGTAGCGAAAAGTGTCACGAGCGTGTAAAAAGACACGGAAAAAATCTTTTACATCAACCAATCAGCGTATGGATGGCCAAGACATCACGCTAGTGACAGGATAAAAAGCTGCGATACAGGGAAGAGCCTTCCGAGTGAAGAAAGAAACTTCATCAGATTCGTGAAGAGGTCCAAAAAATTGACTAAAAAGAGGCATCGGGGCAATAAGACAACAAGTCTAGGGGGCGCTAGAGAGGGGTTTCTTAATCGAGACGGGAACAAACTCTCTTTGATAATTTTCATCGTAATCAGCGGATGCAAAGAAACGATCTACGTAGGGGTCAAACACTCTTCTCTAGAGAGTAAGACGCAGCCAGCAAAAGGGGGGGTATGAAAACTATAGAAGATTAAGATTGCGAAAAACCAACTAAATAACCCAATCAGGGAGGAGAAAAAGAAGCTCCGGGCTGGAATAAGGGAGAACCTCTCGATAAGAGGACAACAGCTGACTCTTCAGGACCCAGACAAAGAAAACCGTCTAGCTCTTTAGAAAAAGAAAACTCCTGAAAGTTAGAGAATTGAGGAGAAGCGTAATTTCTAAGGAAAGGGGTTTCTCCTGGCGTGGGGAAGGGGCGAGGTGGATGTGTAAGGAAAATGATTCAATTGGGGTGAAAAAATCTCATCTGGAATGGCAGGAGAAAAGAAGAGAAACATTTGGGACACCACTGGAAAGGGGGAGATATCAATAGAATAGAGATACCACAAAAAGGGGATGAAAAGAAGTATATAGGAAGACTTAAACAACCAAGTGGAAAGGTGGTTTAGTAGGAAAATTATCGATCGTTGGAAGCAAGGGAAGCACCAGTCCCTATGACACAGGGGGGGAAACACCACAGCAAGAAGGGGCGTAAAAGGGAAAAGAAGAAAACGCCGGAAAAAACAAGGCATAGAAAAGGCTCAGCGTCTAGCAAAAAAAAGCCAACCGGGCGTACAAGGGAAAGGGTTGGCCGGAATAAAAAAAAACAAGAAAAACGAAAGGGGGAAAGTAATTTCCACGGGAGGAGCCGTCGTTGAAGCTAGTGAAAAGGGGTACGTAGACGCCGCGTCCTTCTAGAAGCTGGGGAAAGAAGGCAACTGGGGTGGAGGAAATGAAAGAATACGGGGGGGGCTGGAAGTACCGTTGCATGGGGGCCCTGATTATTCGTCAAACGTCGAGACAAGAGTCGGTTTGTAGCGGGGCACTTAATGAAGAGAGGGACAAGAGTGAAAGTCCGGTACATGGAAGAAAGAGCGTGGGGGTTGTGCGGTGGAAAATCGCCCAAAAAGGAGTCACGAGCAAGAAAGCCGAGGAGGGTGGAAAGGCCTTTTTTAGATGGAAAATTGGAGTTGCCAAAGAACAGGGGGGCGCAAGAAAGAGGGAAACGACCAAAGGGTGACAGGGCGGAGGTTCTCAGAGGGGGGGAAAAGGAATATCGGTGACGAATCTGTATTGTAAAACGGGAACACGAAAAGGATGCTGGTGGGAGATCCCTCCGTCCGGGCGCGCAGGGGTGGAAGATCGGTCTTCAATGGGAAGCCCCTCTCGTGGAACAAGGGTTGCGGTGGGGGAGGAAGGAGGAACGCCTCAGAAGGGAGGGAGGATGAAGACGTGTGGTATGAGAATTTCAGGCAGCTCCGGGAGGTAGCGGGTAAAAACCGAACGGGCCGTGATGAGGACTCGTGTCCAGAAAAAAGCCGTGGATTTTGTTGGCTTGTGCAATTGGTTGCTTTAACAGGAGTAGAGAAGCCGCTAAAAATGTCGAATGCCGGGACTAATCTGGGGGGCTGGACGGAAAGGTGGTTGATACGAAGTCAAGGGAAAGGATCCGCCCGCCAGAGTACGCCTAACGAGCCATCACCCATCGATCCTGGGAAGGTTTCCTCCTGGGGGGGGAAAATTTCCGTGGCCCCGAGATTTCTGGGGGTTTCAAGACAGGGCGCGATGTGGAGGTCGAAGGGGCTTCCTGTAATATAGAGGGTTTTCCACAAGATCGTATTTCGCTAGAAGAAAGCAGCAAACAAGAAAGGCGAGCCAAGGATTAAATTGGCGGGACATACAATTAGAATGACTAGCCTGAGTAAGAGACGGGTCAAACGTCGAATGCCATTGCCGACAAGAGGGTCAAGAGAGCAAGCATAACAGTCTCCGTCGGGGGAGATCACTACGAGAAGTGCTAGGAAGCGGGTTACTTCTAGAGCGAACTGACCCTGGGGCACGACCTCGCCCAGGTGCTGGAGGGAAGGACGCAGGAACAATAACCTCGGGAGGAAAATCCCTTGAATAGGCGGGTCAAAGCCGCATCCCTATCGGCTGGCAAATCCCGGGACGATCCTCTACCACAAAAAAGGAGGAAGAGCCTACAAGTAAGGCAACTTCAAAGAAAAGGAAAACTCATATTAAAAGGTCAAAACGAGACTATACGTGGAAGAAAAGCACGCGCAACTACTCTCTATTGGATCCCGGCAACGCCGGAGCTGTCGAGGGACGAAAACACGAGGGCAGACCCGCCTTCTAAACTTGAGCTGAAAACTAGTTTCAATCTCGCCGAAGGAGGAGAAGCTGTAGTAAAGCGTTAATTATGCGACCGAACGGACAGAAAGGGATGCTACGAACGGCGATCCGATTCGTTGAAGCGGGACTAGTAGCCCACAAAGGACGCAGGTTGTCTCTATTGTTCAGGCCAGCGGTCGCACGGCAGCTAAGGCGGAAGGAAAAGGACCCGCACGAGTACGGGACGAACCCTGACTAAATCTCTCCACGCCACCGTGAGAAAAACCCTGCCGTTTTTATGGTTCGGGAGAGCGAAAGGGAGAGAGCGAGGATTAGAGGAGGAGGAAGAGATACGCGCAATTCGAAGGCGCGGGTTCCTCCAATGGAGGCTAAGAGACGAGTACGTCTTGAAGGACTCTGATTCGGAGGACGCCGCGCGCATATGGGGTCAATTTCAAAAAAACAAGGGGAGAGGGGGAAAAGTAGAAGGGAGCAAGAATAGCGAGGCTGAGAAAGATGAGGCCTCGATAACCTCCGTCGCGCAGCAGCGGCGGAAGGACAGAAATGCCCGGACTTTGCTTAGCGACGATCGAAAAGATCCCATTCGCGCTCAAAGAACGCGGAAGACAGTCCGTGGCGAGGGCGCGCATGAGAGAGGAGAAGTCTCTTCGTCATTCGAGGGGGTGATAGCCGTCCAGCAAGCGCGGTCTAAGGGTTTCCGGCGTGGAGGCTGTAACGAACCAAACAGGAGCGCCGTCTCCCCACTCGTCAAAATGCGAGGTCCGCGAGCAAGCAGCGAATGCTAAAACAGGATCAGTTCGTAAACCAGAGCTCGAGGTTCTATCTCGGGGAACCCGGCTCAAGGCATCGGGCCAAGAAATATTCCACGTCTCTCGCTATCCCAGAGAAAGAAGGAAGTGCCTTCTTTGTAAAAATAGACTCGTGAGTCACGTGTCGGTGAGCTGTGGGGGGAAAGGTCTGATCGGGGGACTGGAAGACGCAGGCAGAGGAGCGGAGGCCGGAGGAGGAGGTATATCGTAGAAGTGACATACAAGGCTACGCCGTCGCGGCGCTTACCGGCACCACAGGTGTGAAAAAAGAGATGGGGATGTTTGTTGGTAGCAGCAGGAAGATTAAACATCAGGGGTTCGAAGGTCGGAAAAAACACCGGCACTTCAAGAATAGAAGATCCGGGTCTATCGCACTCAGGAGCCAAGAAAGACGAGTCAATGTTTTGGGGAAAATACGTTCCAGACAAGTCGATCGGGTAGGGCGGGAACAGACGTTTTGAAAGAGGATAGTCAGGGCCCTCGGGGGGACTAAATCCGACCGTCCCAGAACGGGGGATCAGAAGTTGTCTCTTAGACCTCTGACAGATAGGGCACCCTCACCTTACCGATAAACGGAACGGGAGGAACCTGACCACAAGGGGGGGGAGTTAAATCAATACAAGAATACGGGCATAGCGTCCAACTGGCAATCTAACGACAATTCCTGTTGTGACCGCGAATAAAAAAGTGACTCTGGGGAGGAGTTTAGATCCATAGAAGACACGAGAATATCTTGGTCGGTCTTGACAAAGGGCGTCGTGAGGGGCAACACAAGGAGTGAAGAAAAGAAATCAGTCCTACCACAAAGAGGCGGACTTCAACTAAAACGTAAAAATACTGAAGTATATTGAAATCAATGGGAAGTTCCATGGTAGATACAAGAATCAGCTCCGAAAAACGGGGAGGGAACAGCTAGGACTCCTTCTCGTTGAAGACGACTTAAACATCCTCATCTAGGTCATTGACTGAAGCCCGCACTTACAAGAGTGAGACCTCGAAACACGTGAGGGATCTCCAACCAGCCGGGTTGCGGACTAGGGGGCTCTCAGAAACAAGGGGGCACGGACGGAGCTAGTAAGAAACGTCCGCATAATGGGAAGTTAGAAACGTCGGAGAACGCAAGCTGCTAAGGAAAGCAAAAAGAAAACTAAAAAACTGCGATGTCTACGAAAGTCCGAAGGGTTGGCACGACTGCACAGCGAACACTCTCTTGTCAGGAGAGGGACTTCTCATCATAGTACGGGGACACGATCTAAAAACGTCGGGCCTCTGGTCAAAAAAAAGCTCGGGCGCACGGCAGACGAAGAAAGGGCAACGCAGAATCGTCCATCGGGGGAAAGAAAACATCCTCTTCACCTTGAGCAGATAGATGGGTAGACTCCTGCGCCGCACGAAAAGGGTTTCAAACAGCGCAGAAAAAAACAGCACAAAGCCGGGAGGAGTGCGGGGCTCAAGACACAGGTGTCGAGGGGGAGTAGCACGAGGGGGGGAAACTGAATTTGTCTGCTTGGGTCGAAGAAAAAGAATGGCTACTGGAAAGGGGTGTCAGAGGTGTACGCGGGGGTGTCGGGTTTACTGCAATGTTTGGGGGGGGAGGGGGGGGGGGTCCAAAATCACGAGAAAGAGGAGGAAGTCTTCAATCGGTGCCCAGAAAACTTTCAATGGGGGGTGGAAGACATAAACTATAGGATCTCACCCACAACCACGAGGAGGAAAAGGGGAGAAGGGAATCTCTAGTTTTTCAGTTTCTGCCTGCGGTCGACAGTTGTCGACGGGAAGAAAACGGCCGAAAAAGAACGGTTAAAAGAAACACCACAGCAAGCATGGGGAAAGGACACTCAAAACCCGCAAGCCGGAAAAACCCAGAAAAAAGTGATTCAGCGTCTCGCAATCTCGAGCCAAACGTCGCCGGCCCTGTCAAAGCGACAGCCGCGGTGAGGGGGGCAGCAAGCAAGGGGACGTGCGTGGCGCGGGGAGGCGGGAGGACACTTGTCCTCCTCAAGGGAATAAGAGCGCGTGAAGGGAAGAAGGTGGGGTTTGACAGAAGCCGGAATCTTTTTTGGGGGGCGATGGAAGGGGAACACTTTAGAATCGTCTCCGTCCACAGCAAGGAAAAAGAGTGGGGGGATACCCCTCGTACCAAGAGTGTTCGGTAAGGACACGAAGGAAAAGTCCACCCCATGATAAGCGAGGTTTTTAGGGCGAGGGAGCTGAGTGCCAAAGGGGGTCGGCGACCCGAAAGAAAGTCGAGCTTTTTTTTTGGGGAGGCATGGGAAGAGCAAAAGAGGTGTCTTTTTTTGGGGGGGGGCAGAGCGTGCTTGGCACCGGGGCTGACCAGACCATCATTTTTCAGGATGAGCTAGGGGAAAGGAAACGTGCAAGGATCGAGAATTCTTTCAACCGCCCCGCAGAGACTCTGGTTGGGATCGCCGCATCCGGGTGATGAAGGAGGGGTAAAAAGGAAGCTGCACACGCGCGTGAACGACGGGCTCTTTGACTTCTACCAAGGAGAGGAGCAGGGGAGTCGCGGTCATGACCGGGTCGGGGAGAGTTTCTAGCTGCCAGGAACACCGGAGTCGTCTCGCAACGAGCAGAAAGAAACGAGTTGGCCCTGAAAAAAGGGGGGAGGTAGCCGTTTCGCTTCTGTTTCTTCGCCAAAGGCCAAGATCAAATGGGAGGGAAGACGCGCGTGTCGAGGGGTTGCCGTCGAAGGAAGGAAAGCGTCCTAAACCAAGGGGGGCCTTCCCGCCCTCAAATCTAAAGGGTCTAAGGTAGACTTGTCATTGGGAAGCCGGCGATGAAAGGGAGGGGGAACCCCTCCTGAGGGTTTGTTCTCAGGAAGTGTCAGGTCAGTCGTAAGGCTGAGTTTTTCAACGGTGGCGAGGGCTGGACCGTCAACTAGAAACCAAAAGGAAAAATCGCCATATAAGGGAAAAAGAAAAACCAGGGTAACGCCAAAAAAAAGGACCAACCCCTAACCCTATTCGCCGGAAGGCTCCATCTGGACAAGGGGAAGACCGCAGCTACATCGCTCGTACCGCGGGGGAGTGCTGCTCTCGGCTGGGGGGGAGGGGATTTTCTCTGCACGCAGACCGGAAAGAGAAGGCGACCGCTGTGGCCAGTTAGGCTGAGCCGAAATAAAAAGGAGGGGCAACACCGATTAAGGGGCAAGAAGCTCCCTACTTCGAGACACGAGGGATAAGGGCAGAGCAAAAAAGCAGCTAATCGGAAGGACTCCTTGGCTGCTCCAGGAGGTAGAAGGGGACTATAAAGATAAAAAGACCACAGGAGAAAACCTGTATACTTTTCACGTAAGAGTGGATCTCCAAAGCAAAGGAAGCACTACTCCACGACAGAAAGGACATGAGGAGAGAGACACATCTATTTCCTATAAAGCCCGAGAAAAGGGAGAAAAATGAATGTATTATCGCCTTTTATGGTAAGAGAAGCGACTGAAAGACCTGGGTCTTTTGGGACGCGGGACGGGAGAAGGGGATGGATTTGGAAGCGTTTCTCGCAGGGAAAAACGGACCGTTTTTAAAGAAGTCAGAGCTCGTGGAGGCTGAATGCTATAAAAAATGGGGCGGCGCCCTGAAAGAAGAGCGGCATCCTCTCGGTATCAGCGGAGGCAAGGGAGGGAACTCCCCCACGGAATCTTAAACTGTTGCGTTAGGTCGGGAAAAAATTGATGAGAGAGGGGGAGATTAGAGCAGGCCGTCTCTTCCGAAGACCGGAAAAAAAGTATCGCTAATCAGTGAGAGGAAACCTTACGAGCAGGGTTGATCTTTGCGGCGGTCGGCGTAAGAGGGAGTAAGATCTGAACTACTCCAACAAAAAAGGAGAGGTGACAGAAGAAAAAAAAAAAGCTGTCATCGCGGAAAGAACAAGAAGGAAAAGCGAGCAAAGAGAAGTCCGCGGTCGCTGAGCAAACTCACGTCTGACAGAATGCGCCTTTCTCTTGAGGGAGCGGAAAGAAAAGACTCGAAGCTCTCGCTGCAGCAAAAACGGGAGAAATACCGAAAAGCCAAAGAAGGAAAAACTCCTTCTCCTGGAAGGGCCGGGAAGAAAAAAGGGGAGCTGATCATCTTGGAGGGGTAAAGATCGAGGCGGGAAGGTATTCCGCTATCAGAAGGGGCGTCACTCTCTAACGGGAAGTCAAAAAGGAGAAGAGGGGGCGGCGGAACACTCCCAAAGAAGCCTGTAGGAAAAAAAGAACAAAGCCAGCAGCCTTCCGTCTCTTCCTCGCGAACCTCAACCAACGGAAAGAGGAGGATCAGCGTCTCGGAGGGCCGAGGGAAATCCTGAAGGAAGAAAAAAAAAAAAAAGGAATTGAGAGAGGAAAAAAGCTAAGGCCAGTCCCATTAGAGCTCTAGGCGTTTCCGTAGGAAAGAAACTTAGAAACGGCCTCTTTCTCCGGAGAAGGAGAGAGGAAGTCTACCGCCTGCAGAAAAGGTCGTCGGCGAAAGGCGGCGTTTAATAGGATCGATGATGAAAACTAAACGAGAACTGAAAGCAGACGACTTCCGTTGGGAATCCTATTTGAGGGTGGGGAAGGACGAAAGGAAAAGTGTCGCGTTCGTGTTCCCCATAAGCACTCTCTGCTCGAGAAAAAAAGTAGACTTGAAACCCGAGGAAGAGTATCGTATTTCCCACACTGTCGAAGGGGAAAAAGGCCCGATCGTCCCTTCTTCGGAGGGGGAGGGGGAGGACGCTCTTGTTTACTCCTGACGGGGGGTGGAGCTGATCAGGTTAATTAACATCATTCCGCCAGACTCCTCATGGAAATCAGTCGCTCAAAGGTTGTAATCTTCGTCCGAAGAGGGAAAGATCTTTGAAACAGACAACGGACCTGCAACGAAAAACAAATAGGCCGGCCAATGGTAGGCTTCGGAACTAGGAGGAAAGGGGAAACAAATATCACTCGTCAAGAGGCAGCCGAAGAGATAGGAGGGCTTAAAACGAAAAGAGAGGGGTACCGTTCTTCTTCACCTCTGACGTCTTAAGGAGGGGAACGATACATGATAGTGAGGATCAGCATATACACTTTGTGGGACGAAGGAGGAGTCTCTAAAGCGAAGCACGAGGGACCCCGCAAAACGGGGGTCTGAATGGCTACCTCAAGGAAGAAGGAGGCTGAGGGTCAAGGGCAGTACCCTCAATTCGGGAAAAGGGAAAATACTAGCATTAAGAAGTGGAATTGAACGCCGCATCTACCGTGGGCAGACGCCGACAGAAAGGGGCGGGCTTAAAAGCCTCAGCGCGGGGAAAAAGCTTTTACTTGTAGGGCAAAAAGAAAGTGAATCTTCATAACAAAAGAGCGACCGTAAGGTCTTTTATAAGGACATCATTCGCTTCTCTAGGGGGGCCTGCTCAATAAACTATAAAGCACAGACATATCACCGGCGAAAACAGAAGACGGGCAATCAGCTTTGGTCGGACAAGCGTGCAAACAACTGTTCGTGGGAGCAACGAAAAAAAGAATGGATCGGCAAAACCCATTGAACAACACTAACGGGCATTTCTTCGTCTAAAAAAAAGCCTGTGGGGGGGGCGGAGCAACGGAGAAAGAACAAACTCTCAGGGGGTAACTAGGGGTACACTTTCTGAAAGCACAAGGAGACTGAATCGAACACTATCACGAAGAGGGCGGCCGCGGCAACACTCTTCGGGGGAAGAGATGCGGAGGAAGAATAAAGGGCCACGTATCTCAAAAAAACGATCATTCTATGGAATCTACAAACGGCACCCGTCACTTAACAGCGTTGCACGCCTGTAAAGATTAGACGCAAGGGCGACGCTACGACGTTATCAAACGAAGCATCAAAAACCATACGGGGGGGAACGGTGGCGGAACTGCAGGAAAAAATTCACGGAAAGGGATCGGTAAAAAAACATTACGTAGGAAAGGTCCAAAAGGGGGACGGTAGGCAAATCGCTGGTAGAAAAGCGCGGCCGGTTTGATCCGGAGGGATAACTTGATGTTTCTTGTAAGTCAAGGGATGCTGTGGGGTGCTTGGGGGGTCCATAAAAGCTGACAGCAGTTCTGAAAGAGTTCACAAAGAGGGGAAACTTTTCCTCAAGAAACACTTTCACGTGGTTAAAACTTATCCCCCATCTCGAAGAAAAAACGAGGGGGAGGGAAAAAAGAAGGAAAATCAAAGAGGATATTCTTCACCAGAAATGGTGCGGAGGAAAATCGCTCTTTATCACGAAAAAAAGAAAGAAGGAAGAGGGATTGGAAAACACAACACCAATCCATCAGGGGTGGGGGACAAAAGACAAGGAAACACTCCGGAGGCAAACTTTAAGAAACTTCGGGAAAAAAAAAAAGAAAGAAAGATCGCCACCGGGGGGCCGGGCATGCTTTCATACAAAAACGGGCGACAAGAAAGACTGGGTCTTCAGGGGGTAAGAACTCTAGAGGATGTGGGGAATGAGAGGGGGGGGATCACTCTTTACAAAAGAAGGCTCATTCGTCGATCTTATCTTGGAACCATTAGGTGAAGTATGGAGTTCCGGAGCTATAGTAAGAATTTGTGGGGAGGCCTGTACCAAACTGGGTAATACGTAGAAAAAGACGACGCCCTCTCTTTACCTCTAAAAGGGGGCTTATATCGGTAGATTCTGAAAGACGGGAGTACTCAACAAACTCGAAAGGGGGAAATTGTTTTAGTGAAGGAGGAGCGAGAGCAAACCCCGGAGGGAGGACGCAATCTCCGGGAGTGTGTGGAGGCATTTTGAACGACGGGGTCGGGGGAGGACGCCGCCGTGCATGAAAACGGAGGAAGAACTCATCGGGGAACCGGGGGCGGTCCTTTAGGAATAGGGAGGGGGACTTCTAGGTGGCGTCCATAGGATTGAGTTGGGTCCGTGGCCGAAACAAAAATGAGAGACCGGGCAGGGTTGTATCCCGTGACTTGGGTACCAGGTCTTTTTGTATTGAAGGTGCGGATGGAAGGTCGCAGGACGGGGAGGTCAGGGTGCCACTCTCGGTTCAAAAGCTGGGCTGTCGGAGTGGCGTAGCCAGTAGTAAACCTTCCAAAGGCGCGATAAAAAAGGGGAGTGTATTGCCAAGTGTAAAAAATCTTTTACATGCCTGCGAGGCCACTGAGGTCGAATCAAGCGCTGTAATCTTAGTCGGGAGGCTTGTTTGGCGGGAGAGCCTCCTAGTAGTAATTGGGTCGGGACCGGTGAGGCATCAGCTGTCTGTCCATGGGGAATCCGCCGCCGAGAGATTTCGAAGGACGAAAGAAAGGGAAAGGAGGGAGGCGGGGGGACTCTACACCGGGGACTATTGTTCGAAGTCCCCAGAGAGACCCGGAAGGATTCTACCATTTCCCTCCCTCGAATTGATTTTTTCCGTGGGGGGGCGATTTTATGCTGTTTGATTGTGAGGAGTCCTATTGACCCGAGATGGGGAGCTCGGGTAACAACAGCGATGTTTTACCACAAGTCCTGCCTGGGTAAGAGTACTCGGCTATGGGTGGAACCCCACTATCTTATGGGCAGGAGGAGGCCTAGAAGTCAAAAGAACAGGAGAATCAGGAGGCTGTGTAAAAAAAGGACCACCGGAACCAGATGCGACGGGGAAAAAGTAACGGTAAGAACCCCGAGAACAGCCGTGCAACAGGCCATCTCCCTTAAGGAGAACGCAAAGAGCGAACATAGTCTCTTAATCTGTGGGGGGAAAAAATGGGTCTCTTCAAGGATAAGTGAAGTAGGAGACTCTCGTAAAGGTCTCAAGGAACTAACAGTGATACGACGTGTGTGGCTTACGGGTTCTGCGCCCAACATCCATCTTCGGAAAAAAATGGAATCCTGGGAAGGACTCAGAAGGACCATACGGCGTCACTTTCGTTAGAATGGCGAATCATATGGGCCCTAAAGGGCTCTAATTGACTCGTCCGGACTCTGAACGCGCCTGCCCCAGAGGACTCAAGTTACGAACCAGGGAGAAAGACCTACCAGAAGCGCGAAAATGCCTTCTCCTTGGAAGATAACGAGACTCAAAAGATACGGGGCTCTAGAGATTCTCGATGCCCTCCTCGAAGATTGATGGCCTCACTAAGGCGCAATACGCTGTGGCCTACATTCTTAGAAGGAGCGATTCGACAGTCTATTTCCTTAGAGAGGATCTCTTGGACTTAACTGTATGAGCGCGGGGAGTTCGGTAATACGAGCGTTGGGGGGTTTCGACCATCTTAATTGGGTAGGGGGCGGTCTTCCTTGGACGGAAGTCCTATCTGGTAGGTGATTGTTAGGGTTAATCTCACGTCCAGGAGGGAAGGAGAACGGACGTTCTGCGGAAAGGGGAGAGGAATGGGGCCTCTATTCCGGTAAATGTCAGTGGGATTTGGGTCTCTAAAAAATGGAAAAAGCGTTCTGGAGAAGAGAGGAAGGAAGCAAACGACAAGAAATCCGAATTCTCCGAAGGGGAAAGGGAGGAAACAGAGATCCTCTCTTACCGGCCACAAGATCCTGCGGGGAGAGTGGCTTGGGGGGCGTGTTAGGTGCTCTACAAGAGGGGGGGGGGAGGCAGACTAAGATGCGGGTACGGAGTGAGAGGGCCGAACAAAGGGAAAAAAGGGCGTAAGCTTCTCAGGGAGAAGAGGGCTGGAGGAAAGAGAACGGGGTAGTATAGGGATAGGGAAAAGAGCTTTCTACGGAGCCGCGAGTATGAGG
>Ga0179591_1320268_pt1 | contig 13000 bp, 19 predicted proteins | sample CZOMad2_1_08_16f_FD_182891 | JGI IMG/M metagenome (GOLD analysis project Ga0179591, IMG submission 182891) | Vadose zone soil fungal communities from Angelo Coast Range Reserve, California, USA - CZOMad2_1_08_16fungal (PacBio error correction) | ecosystem: Environmental > Terrestrial > Soil >...
GTAGGGAATCAAAAGAACATGGAAAAAAACGCACAACCAGAAAGAGAAAGCAAGGTAAGCCGCCGCCTTCGAGGAGTTGAGGGCCGAGCCGTTTGATGCAAAAAAAAAGGGGAAAAAGGTTCATAAGAGGGAAAGTGATTTTCCCGTTCTGATGGAGGATGAAGCTCTTTACGCGCGATAAGACAGAAGATGGGGAAAACGAGATCCCTGCAAGGTGAAGGATGAATGCCAACGTGTAAGGTGCTTTGGCGGAGGGGACAACGATCTGAGAAAAGTTCCAGGAAGTTTATCATTGGGAAGAAAAGTTTTGCGCGAGAAAAAGTGGTTGCGGAAAGGGATGCCCGTGGGTTGCGCACGCGCGTAAGGGTCGAAAGGGTTTGAGAAAAACCGTTGATCCTCTCAACTTATGTGCCGACGGGTCCAAAGAGATGGAGAGGGACTGAAATGGGAAACTAGATAAAAGAGCGCTACAAACATATAGAAAAAAGGAAAGATTTAAGAACGGAAATGTGAAAATACAAGAGGAAGTACAGGAATAAGGGGGAGTTGATGTCATCAAGGAAGGGTCCTTTCCCGAAAGAAGGGTTTGAGTCGAATCAAACCCACGATTAAACCTCTACTGGGGTCAAACACTTTAACTGATCCGGAAGGAAAAAAGAGTGGGGCAAACCTCTCCGCGCAGCTTTCCTGGAAGGGGGAAAGACCCAAGTGGGGAAAGAGCTTCCACTAACTTCTCTCGTGTCTTTTGTCCTTATCTGTCTAACCATCTCGGAAAATGGACTTGATAGGAAAAGATTTATCTTCGTTTCTGGGAATTGAAGCTCGTGTTTATCAAAAGGGGGGTGGAGCCAATTATTTCAAGACTGAAAAGAATGCCTGCAAAACAAAAAAAAAACAACAAGACAATGGGGCACCCCGTGCAAAACACCCCACGCCGCGGTGTAGATAATGCAATGCGGCTTCAAAAAAAAGCGCCCGAAACTGAACTTGGGGAGGAGCCAGGGTAAGGGTGGGGGGTCAGGGGGATACGGGCGGTGGGGGTTGGGGGAGGGAGGAATGGGGGGGGAAAAGGAGAGGGGGGACAGGGGGAATGGGGGGAGGGAAGGGAAGAGCGGGGAGGGGGGAGAGGGGGATGATGATCGCCTACCAAACAGCCACACAAACCAAGGAGGTACGAAAGGAATGAGCTTGTTAGGTCCTGAAAACGAAACCGGAATGATGCAACCTCACTGGCAGGAAACGCGAAAGAGAAAAGGATTGGGCCGTACTCTGTTAGTCAAAATCGGGTTGGCCTCGTGTATCGCGAAGGGATGAAGAAAAAGAGGGGGGGCTAAATCAGAGGCAAAACAAAGCGCGGGTTGGGGGAAGTGGAAGGGTTAGGGCGGAGAGGAAAGGAAAAATGAGTTGCATGTGGATCCTGCCATCTTCTGGGAAAGGAAACTGCTCGGGGAGGTCTGTCGTCATGAGATCGTATCGGAGAACGACGTGGTACATGCTCAGAAAAAAAATCGACCAGACCGTTAGGGGGTTGTCGGGCGGAGGGCCGAGCTAAAAAAGAGATGCAGTCAGTAGAAAAGAGGAGTTCGGGAGAAAAAAGAAAATTATGCCTGGGGTTAGCTCACTGGAGAAGTCATGTTGACATGTTCTCTTCTTTGGACGAAGAGGCAAGCCCACTGGGCCTCGCTGCTGCGCTCTTCGAAAAGGGGGGACGGAAACCCTGAGAGACTTCGATCAAGCAGGGGGTGACGGTCTAGGAGTAAGAAAAGCACTCAGAGTGTGGCCCTGCAGAAGAGGGACGGGCTAACATCACGCACCGCCTTATATCTCCACCTCCCAGCCTGAGGGGAGATAGGGAGGTAAGGCAGTCTGACATGAAGAAAAAAAAAAGATTGCGCCAAGGTGGGGGGGAGGCTGAAAATTTGTTTTTACACATGGAGGGACATGGGGGCTTGGTCAGAAAGGGAAGCACGCCAATATCTTAACTATGAGAAGATCAACCGGGAGGGGGGCACTAAGGGAAAAAGAAGGTTCTTCTTGTAGCTGGAAGGGGGTACCTTTCAGATATCAGAAATTCCATACTAAAAAAGACGGGAGTTCCGACGCGGGAAATTGCGGTGTGCAAAAAGCGCTTGGCTCATGATACGTTGAGAAAACTTATGCACTACGAAAAATAACTTCCGCATCAGACTGCGAAGAGAGATCCAACAAAAAGAGAATAGATTGGCCGCCATGGGAAAACAGGTGGATCTTGCCGGAGGGGGAAGAAAAGTAACGCTTCTCGACCAGAAAGCACAGCTCGAGAAAAAAGTGGTGGGGCTGTTGAAGAAACTGTTCGGCAAGCGGTAGAAAGGGGAAGGAGAGATTCCGACCAGGTAACAAATAGGAAAAGCGCCAGCGTCCACGAACTTCTTGGGGCCTTTGAGGGACATCGAAGGGAGACTCTCAAAAGATATTGGCGTGGAGGGGGACCGTGAAAACAAATTCCTTTAACCACGAAAGGGGAGAGATTGTGGAAAATGTCCCTCATTTGTCAAGAAGAAGAGAAAAACACGCTGAGTGCTGGGAACTGAGGGTCAAAGGGGGAGGGAATAGTCCCCACATAAAGGGGGAGAATTCAGGAAAAAGAAGTGCTTGTTTCCATACCACCGAAGGAACAACTCTTGGGAGAGAGGAAAAGAGGTAAAGTGTGCTGAGCAGAGAACGGAGAGCCGATCGTAAGGTGATTTCTCAATACCATCAGAAGGGACTGGAAATTGAGGTCTTCTTCAGGGGGGGATGTACTTCATCCCTGGGGGAAAAAGAAGACCGTTCTGGATGAGAAAAGCAGAGGAGTTCTCCTAAGCATCAAGAGGGAGGGATCTCTTCCTCGCAGGGAACTCCCAACAGTAGAAGGAGTGGAAGCGGGGATCGTAGAGGAAAATCCGCTGCACCGAAACAGACATCGAGGAAGAAAATCGCGATTGTTGCGAGGGAGGAGTCATAAACAATGAGACAAGCCAAAGCTAAACTAATCTCTGCAAGGAGAAAACGACCTCATCGTTACGGCCAAATCTTCATGAACAATGCGTGACACAGCTCGAAAAAGCGAAACCGCTCGATGTACTAACGAGTAAGGGGGGAAAGACGGTGCTACTCCGAAAGGGAGGAAAGAAGGAATGATGTAATATTGGCAAAAAAAAAGGGAAAGGGGCACGCTGGGACGGGGGGCCGGAGAGTAGCAACAACGAGGAAGGACTTGTTTGTGTGGCTGTGCGAAAAAAAAAGGAGGGTCGTCTATCAAGGAGTGTGCTTTTTGGAATCGCTGAGAAGACACATGTCTCTGTTAAGGGAGTTGGGACAAGGGTGCTCGGCAGGGGGGTGATTGCCTGCAAGGGTGGCAGAGGAAATAGCAGAAAGAGGAGGGATCGCAGTTTGAGACTTCCTACAAGGGTCTGGAAGGGGGGGCAGGGGGGGAAAAACCGGTGGCAAAACACATCCATGGAGGCGATTGGATCTTAAAAAAAGGGGGAGTTTTTGACCATATAGGGGGAAAAAGTTACCGTGGGAGAATCAACAAACCAAAGGTTTCTCGTTGGGTTAGGAAAAACACAGGACTTTGGAAAAGGGGAAATCATCGGAGTCTTGGATTATGAAAAAAAAAGATACTAGGCAGGGATGCTCCATGGGGACTAAAGAAACCCTTAAAAAGAAGAAGGAACAAGGATCCGCTCCAAAAAGAGGACTTCGTGGGATTAGGGATGGTAAAGAAGGGACCACCGTCGGGCAAGAAACTCACGGAGAAAGGGGATGATTTGATCTGAGGGACGAAAACGATCGTGGAGGACATTAAAACGCTTGACGCAAAAAAAAAAAAAAAAAAAATCCCCGTTTGAGGGAGGGGGAGAAACTTTGAAAAAGAAAAGCACATCCTGATCCAAAAGAGAGGAACCAAGATCGTGAAGAACGACAAACAAATGGGGGGAAAACTTTGGGAATAGGCACCTGCAGGTCTTAAAAAGACTGTTTTCCACAAGGAAAAGAAGGGCTGCGAAAAAGAAGAATGTTTCATAAGAAGAATGCATAAACTTGAGGCACGGGAAAGACTCCACGAAGGAACCACTAGAGGGGACTAGAAATATGCTGCTAGGAGAGAATCTTTGCTCGTCCCAAAAAAACTCGTCTTACCAGAAAGAAAAAAAGATAAAATTAATCAAGCCTTTTTCACGGGGAATTTGCACAACCTGAAAGGGGGGGGGGGTTTGGAGGGGTTCGCGGAAACAGAAGGAATTTGCAAGACTCATGATGCTTTTTTAGATTGTTAGGACCTCTCTCTCAACGAAAAACGGTAGGGAGAGGTGTATTGACAGGAAAAACAAGGAGCAAAAGAAGAAAAGGAGGGGCAGGTTTAAAAGAAACTGAAAAGCAAACCGCATGCAGTGGGGAAAGCAAGTGAAAAGATTAGATTCGATTAGACCGTGAGGAGAAGGGGTGACAGTCAGTGGGAACGCAAAGAGGAGGGTCGAAAGAAAATTGATTTGCATGTGCAGAAGGATGGGGAGGGTGCCCATCAAAGGGGAAAAGAAGGACATCCGAATTTTGAAAAAGGAGAAGGAAGAAGGTGAAGATGCTGGGAAAGGGATGTATTTGCGTAAAGAATCTTGGAGAAGGAAAAAAGCTGGTTGATTTGGATCAAGGGGGGGGGAGTGGGTCGGGGGGGAAAAAGTTGCAAACGTGGAAAGAATGAAGAAGGTGGGAGGCAATGAAGGCGAAACGTCTCAGCAATCATATCGAAATTTTGGCGAAGCTCTACGTCCGCTCCCGGAAGAAAAAAACGGTGGTCACGCACTAGGGGGCTGACCAAGAAAAAAAAAATTGCCGGCGGAACCTGGGGGGAATATATGTGCCTAAAGGGAAACTGATGTATTAGAAAAGAAAAAGGAAATCTAGTAATCGCTGGTGAGCTGGGGCCCAGAGCAGTGCGATGAAGCACAATCACCCCTCCTGGTTTGGAAAACCCAAGGAAAAAAAAAAACTGTTCGACCAAGTGTTGGGGTCCGGCCCACCACAAAGAAAGGAGTCACCCAAAGAAGCTTCTGTACGGGAGATGTAGGTGCTTTTGCCAAAAAAGGGGACACACCGGTTCCACGAGCCTCGCAAAAAAAAACAAAGAGCCGTCTCAAAAGGAAATAGAAATCCGTCTATCAAGGTTCGGACTAAGAAGGAGAGGAAACGCTTGTGCAAGAAAAAGGAGGAGCATCATTCCTGAGAAGGAAATTTCAACAGAGCCGGGGGCCCCGGTCAACACAGATTAAGAGTCGTGAAAAGCACCTGATCAGGCAGACCGAAGGAGGCGAACGTGCCGCACATCAAAAAAAAAAAAAGAAATGAACGCTGATTGTTGAAGAAAAAAAAAGGGAAAGCTTGCCAATAAATGAACGGGCTAAGCCCAATCTAGTCCCTCATGCAGGTGGCGGAATGCAGGCTATCACAGGGGGGAACACACGGGGGGTGTTTTGAAGAAATCTTTGGTGGACGACAGAAAATTGATTACGGGAAAGGCAGGAGCACCCGCACAAAGGGGGTGTGCTCTTCAAGGGGGAGATTAGGGAGTAATCGGTGGCTTGGAAGGTTGATTCCTACAGCTGGCGCGCAACAAGGGAGGGGAAACTGCTCGAGGTCTAAAAAAGGGGGTTCTCTGAGAGAAGACTTGAACTGGCTCTACAGAGAAACACCGTATTACTGTTGGGGGAAGGGGAGATTGAGTCGAGAAAATCTAAACAAGCTTATAAAAAGACACAAAGCGAGAGGGGGAAAACTAACTGAAGGCTGCCATCTCTGGCCTAAGGGGCAATTTTTAAAAAAAAAAAAAAAAATCATGGAAAGAAGTCGCATCCTGGAAGGGGGGAGAAGTTTCAGGGGGGAAAAAGGCTTCTATCTTTGGAAATATCTGCTGGCAAAATCTACCATCTAGAAGCCTTCTCCTACGAGGTGTAGAAAAAGCACCGAAAGAAACCATCCTCTATAGTCAGGAGGAGGTGCGATGTCTATGGGCGAAGCAGGGAGACCAGGAAAAAAGAATCTCATCCGCTTGAAACCAGGAGGGACATTTTTTTAAAAAAAGAAAACACGTGGGAAGCAGGGGGGGCGAACGCAGAAACAAAGACACGAAGAGGGACTAATCGAGAGTAGAAAGAAAGGAACCCCATCCTTACTGCAGGGAAAGGGTCTCGGGAGGGGAAGCTTGTGACCTTAAAAAAAAAAAGGAGGGTCGGCAGGTGCTAAGAAAGTATAAAAAAGGGGAGTGCCGACCAGTCATTGGGGGGAGAAAGGGGGGGTTTCAACACGGTGCAGAGCGCTGTCGGTAAGCAGGAAGAAAAAAGTTTCCTGGAGTCACAAGGAACTGCGCTACGAACTTGCAAATCTTAGAAAGGGATTATGATTGAAAAGAAAAGGGGGGCCCCTTGAGAGCGGAAAGGTGATCTTCCTTAGGCGGAAATGCTCTACTGAGGAATAAAGAGACAGCGGACAACGTTTGGAAAAAAAAAACGGGCGGCGGTCGGCAGAAAAGAGGGGAAAAAGGGGGAATTCCGCCAGAAGTAGTGTACATGTGTTAATTAAAAAAAGAAAAAAGAAAAGCCTGCGGAACGAAATTGCAGAGGCCGTTCCCTCCAAGAAGCTAATTCGTATGATTTCAGAAGAGGGGAGTTTTTGCAAAACAAATGTCTTCCAACAAAAAATGTAAAATGTGTAAACAATTGAAGGGGCGGGGGGGCGAAATCATAAGGACAAAAGAGCGCTGCGTGTGCGACGGAGCCCATAACATAGGCACGAAGATTAGGGGGAGAGAGGATTGCGGGGAGAGGGGTCCGACCACCAGCCAACTCTTGGGCCGAGATTTTTATAATGGGGGGGAACAATCACGACGGCGGGACTAGAGAGAAGGTAACTTCTCAATAGTGCCGCGCCTGCAATTAAGTAAAAGGATGAGGACTTCATCGTGCAGGAAAAAAAAGATAAAACACATTTGCTAGTCCCTGCGGGGGAAGCACGCCCCCGCCTTTTAGTTTCTCCTAAGGCCCCGCAAATTTGTGGCTTGCTGCAGACTGCATCCGCCTGTTTGGAGAAAGGGTGGCTCTGCCTCGCGAATCCGACAACCAAAAAACGGGAGGTAACGTGGGAGAGTCGTGATCGGGAGAGCCGATTCATCGCAAGTCGGGGAGAAAAATCGAGAGGTGCGAGTGTGTTGTCTCAAATAAGGGGGTAGGCAGCAAAGAAAAAAAAAAAACTGATCTAAACTAATCTCGGGAAAAATGAAAGCCCCCACAGGGAAAAGAAGGGTGTGGCTAGAGCTTCACAAGAGGTCCCCGCTAGGAACCAAAAAAACGTCTGTCAAATTCGGGGCTCGAAAGGGGACCTTCATATTGCATATGGGGGGAGGCCATCTTGGCAAAGTGGTCGCGTGATAGCACAAAAGGAAAAAGGAGGAAAGCCTTGGTTGGGGGGGAAAAAAGCGCCGATGAGTCTGCTAGAAAGTTGTGTGGTCTTGGGGACGTGAACGAGTGTTCGGGAAAAAACGGGCTCCTGTTTCAGGATGGGAATGGTGGAAAGAAAGGAAGACGGGGCCCCGCTTAGGCAAACAAGAGGCTAGAGTAAGAATGAGCCGAACCGAGAATAGAAGGAAAAGGAGTGAGACGGCTCAGGAAGGAGGTCGATATTGGTTGGCAGCTCGGGGGCCGCCCGCTGGGAAAAAGCACAATAAATGGGGGGCTCGAGGGGATGTAGGGTTTTTACCGAGAGGAGGACAGTTACCGGAACAGAAAAACAAACACCGTGGCGAAAGGGTTGGAAAAAAGTTGGGGGGGACAACCAGGACTGTGTTGAGGGAACGGAGAAGAACGTGATGAGGAAAGGAAAAAAAATACTGTCATGGTCTGCCTCCTTGGGGAAAACATCAGTTAGGAAAGGAAAGAAGGTTTGTCCGCTCAGTTGAGTGGGAGAAAATAAAGGGAGGGATGGTCAGCCAGAAAGGTGGATACCAAAAGGGTTAAATCCGGAAGTGCTCCACAATGGGTATCTAGGAGAAGAGAAGAGTGCTCCTGGGGGAATCAACGGGCGAACTCAACAAGTTTGAAACTCTCTCGAAAATAACAAAAAGAACATCTGGATCAAATAAAAAAAGAAAAAAAAATGCTCAAGGGAGAAGAAAATCATGTTGACAACATTGGGAAGTCCAGCTCGCAACTTCAGAGGTTTCCAGAGAAAAAAAAGGAAGGATGTCCTGCCCATCGCTAGGGGGGAAATCCCGAAAGAAGGGAAGGCCAATCATGGAACGCTCTTTGAGGATCTCAATGGTGATCAGACCCCAAACTGAGGATTCCAGAACTCCTCAGCAGAAGATAAAGATTTTCAAATTGGGGGGGGGGTTTGCGTTCGTCCGAGGGGGGGAAAAAATTAGACTAAGGGGAGTTGGTACGTTTGTAGATTTTGTCAAGGAAGAGAAGACAACAACAAAGGAGGGGGGGAGGAGAGATGTATTGACAAAGGGAGAGAGCAATCAGGAGTATCCTGCCCAGTGCTACACAAAATCAAAAAAACCTCAGAAGGGGGGGGAAAGCCGGCCGCCTTATATGTCTATTAGAAGCCGAGGTGACAGTAGTTGGGAAAACAAGGTAGAAAAAATGCGCCAGGTGGAGAAAAATTGATTGCGCTCACTTAGAGGGACCATCATTTACTCAAAGGACATACGAAGTGTGACGGCTGGTGGAAGAAGGCGGTGCCGATGCTGGACCCCAGTGTCAAAGTGATTTGCGGAGTAAAGGAGGGTAAATCGCTTCTGGGGGGATTTGATCATGTGAGTGGGGAGTAAAAAAAATTTTGCGAGAGCCACCGGGGGGGAGGTGGGAGGCAGCGTTGGACTGAGGGAAAATCAGACGAAAAGGTTGGAGGCCGCTCACGGATGTGCCGACGGAATCCGATGCATCGAATCCACCAGAGCAAAAAGAGATAGGAAAACGGGAGAACAACTAAGATGTGAAGAAAGAATTATTCGCGCATCAAGGAGGCGAATACGGGGTAGTAGAGAGGGAGCGTTCATCTCCAGAAGGAAAAATCCGTTCGCCAGCAAAAAAAGGGAATGTTTGGATCAAACCAACTGAGAAAAGTGTGAGGTCACGTAACTGAGAAGAACACCCTCTATGGAAAAAAGAAGGCCTGTATCGTATCGAAAGGTGATGGTGCAGTTTGCAAAGGGAAGGAGGCACAAAGGAACCAATCTCGACGCCTCGATAAGAGAAAAAAAGGAGCTCACTTGCCGAAGACTCTTCTTCCTCAGCACGCTTGGGAAAAAGCCATGCCGAGAAACAAAAGGGGAAACCCAGGCACACAGAAAAGGAAAATGTCAACAGGGAACAATCTTTCAGGCAGAAAACCCACAAAATAGCGGAAAAAGGAAAGAAAGCTCGCTCGTGCGCAAACAGCAAAAGGAAGATGATTGGAAGAAAGAAAACCGACCAGCGTGCCAAGATGGTCCTAAAGCCAAAGATGACCCTCAGAAAAAAAGAGGAGCCGCACCGATTGCAGTACTCAAAAAAAAGAGGTAGCACTGGGTGGAGCGGGAGGGGACCTCAAAAATTTCTGGGCAAATCAAAAAATGAGTCGGGGGAGGGCAACAGCGGCGTCCTTTCAAGAGGGAAGGGCCTGTTGAGAAAGAGGGAATCCATAAAGGGCGCGCAACACGCAAGGATGCTCGATGTCTGCTAAAGGAAAGCAGGGAGAAAAAAAAAACGGTGAACGTCTCTACTATCCAAAAAGGAATTACTGTTGGGGGGGGACGGGAAGGAGAGCGGGGCCGAGCTAAAAAAGAGAAAAACAGAGGGAAGAGAACGCCACAAAGCTGAGACTCACGTCATTTGGAGGAAGGGTAGCTCTCTGTCCGAAAAAGAGGTTCTCTTAAGAAGAAAGTGGAGGGAGCACCTCGAAGGGGAGATTTAAGGAAACCTAGAGGGAGGGCGGTCCTCTGCGTTGCCGGTCACACTTACCAGAAGTCGCCCCATAAGTTGAATGATCCCTCTAGGGGAGGTGAAAAAAAAAAAAAAAAAAATCCTCTATATTCTCCACAGGGAAAGAGGAAAGGGTTCGTAAGACAGGGGAAAGAATCTCTCAACCCCAGCGAGGGATGCTGCGGCCCATTGACAAAATACTTGGGGAAAAAGAGATATCCAGGAAAAGGAGGTGGCGAACCAGGCACAACTCCACGCCAGGGAAGAGCGAGAGGAGAAAAATGTGGAGGGAAATTTCCACGCCGGAAGGGCAAGATCGTGGGGGGCCGTCTTCTAGCTTTGGGGGAAAAGGTCACTACCAAGGGATCGAAGGACCTTACCGCTGTAGGAGTTTGTTATTACAGATTATAACAGCTGTCTCTGGAGACAGAGCAGTTTCCCTGGAGGCAGAGAAAAAAAGCTCTCCATGGAGGCCAAGCAGCATCTACACGAGAAGGATGAGTAAAAGGAAGGGGGGCTATCTGTCAGTTGATCTGAAAATATGCTCGCAAAGGGAGAACAGAGAAAGAGAAAGTGTTTGACAATCTTCCTCAAAAGACCTACAGCTGTAAAAGGAAATGAGCCCGCCAAAAGTATGCAATGGGGGGAAAAAACGCCCACAGCGCACGAAGGGAAAGCAGTTAAGAAAGAAGTTCCGCCAACCAGTTGAGCTCCGCTCGATAGTTTCAAAGGGAGGTGGTGGAAAAAAAAAAAATTCTTCCCACGCAAGAGGAAGAACAATTTGTCAATGGTACTGAAGAAGACTCTCAAAACACTAGGCCTGGGGTGAGGTCAAACTGCTTACTCCTAAAAGAAGATGCTGGATTGTGATAAGAAGGAGATGGCTGTGGCAGGGAAAAAACCCTCGTAGGGAGGGAACGGGGGTCTAGCAGGGGGAAGAGAAAGGGAGGGACCCTCCAGAGACCGGGAAAAGCCTAGCGAATGGAAGACGGAAAACTCCAAACCAGCCGGAAAGAAAAAGAACTTCTTCGTCAGGATTCAACAAGGAGAAAAGGCAGGCCCGCAGCTAAAAAAAAAAAAGGCGGAGTTCTCCCGGGGTGCGTTCTCATGACTTCCTAAACGCTGGGGGGAAAAAATCTCTATCATGCAAAAAAGAATCGGGAGGGGAGCGGGGATCTTATAGAATCCTGTAAAGAAAGCACCGATATGCAAGAAGCGAGAAGGTTATAAAAAAAAAAGAAGGAGTCTCCCTGCTTAGGCAGCAAAACAAGCCCAGCTATCCTAAAAAAAAAAGAGAGGAAAAGGAAGCCGCTTAAATCCACCAGATGTGCGCATTATTTGCCCAGGATCAAAAAGGAGTTAAAAAGGGCCACCCCCAGTGCTAACGGGGGGAATAACGATAAATTCAAATCGGGGATAGAAGAGGAGGATTACCTGCCTGATGTAAGAAGGGGCTCATCGGGGAAAGAGGGGGCGTTAGGAGGTAGAGGAAGGAGTTCATGTCGTCACCTCCTGGGGGGGGGCTGGCTCACGCGAAGAATGAGAGGGGGCGCGATTTGCCTGTTGGGGAATATTGTCGTGGGGAAAAGGGGAACTGAGTGAGAGGGTTGACACTGGTGGAGAGGGGGCCGCTTAGTTTCTGCACGCAAGGGAAAAGGAAAATAGAAAGGCGAAGGGAGGGAAACTCTTCTGGGCTTAGATTGGGGGGGCATCGTGGACGTGTTCCGAAACAAACCATCACATGGGGAGTGGGAGGGGGGCAAAGTCAGAGGAGGGGACATATAGGGTGTGGGAAGAAATTGACCTCCCACCTTGGAACAGTGTTGGGGAGGTGGATCTGTCCAAAAAAAGGGGGGAACGGATTCAGAGGAAGGGGGGAACCTCTCCAATCAGAAAAAGTCTGCTCATTGATGGATCATGAAAAAAAAATCAAATAGGCACATCTCTAGGGGGGGGGAGCGATAAATTCCTATATAGGGGGGCAGCAATTCGGGGGAAGCCGAGAGGGGGGGAGGCCCATCCTTGAGAGGGGAAAACCCTCCAAGAAACTTTCTCAAGGGGGGAAGAGATCTGAGAAACGCATTCCCACGCTTAAGACCAAAGAAAAAAAAGGGCTTTATCATACTTTGTCACATACCACTACTAAAAAGAAAGCCAAATCCAACCAGAAAGCGGGAAATTCGAAGATGGAGATCAAAAGAAGAGGGGGTTGGCATTCCAATCATCTGCCCTGTCCAGATTACCCCAGAAGGGGGGAAAAGAGGGGATTTCCCTGAAAGAGTAAACTGATGGGCAAGCAAGAACCCTAGAAAAGCACACTTAAAAGGGGCTGTCTCACCTGGCGAAAGAAAAAAAAAGGGGATCGTCAAAGGTTCACCTCGGCTTAAAAAAAAGTAAGAGACGGTCAATCGAAGAGAAGGAGGCGGTGTCAAAAGAGGTTTGAAAACGGGGGTTTTGTTTCGTCCGCTGGGACAAGGGGAAAAAGGTATACTAAGGAGGAAAGGGGAGAAGGGTGGTAGAATTTTGGGAAAAAGAGAAAAACCGGAGGGAGAGAGAGATGTCTTGAGGGTCACCAGGAAAGGAAAAGAAGGGGGGAACCCCCGGGAAAAAAAAAAGCAGGCAGGTTGTGCAAAGCAGTAAGGGACGATTTAGACCGGGCTGGAGAGTTCACTCCAGGGACAAGGCAAAGGGTGGGAAGGCTCTGCGCCATGTTGAATGACCATTTGAGTGAAGTGGTCAGAGGAGTTCTGAAAAAAGGTGTCAATTACCTCCGCGGAATTTGGAACGGAGGGGGAAGGAAGGCAGGTGCCGATGCTGTAATGAAGAAGGTCGTCTTGAACGAGATTGGAAATTCCAGAGAGGGGAAGGGGGATTTGGGATCATGAGGGGGGATGTGCCAAGTAGAGAGAAGCCAACTGTGGAGTGCGACCACGGAAAGAAGTTTGACTGCCGAACACGCTCTTATCGGAAAAAAACTTTTTGCGCACAGCTACGTGAAGCAAAGGGGGAAGAAGGAAGACGGA
>Ga0179591_1251790_pt1 | contig 12999 bp, 20 predicted proteins | sample CZOMad2_1_08_16f_FD_182891 | JGI IMG/M metagenome (GOLD analysis project Ga0179591, IMG submission 182891) | Vadose zone soil fungal communities from Angelo Coast Range Reserve, California, USA - CZOMad2_1_08_16fungal (PacBio error correction) | ecosystem: Environmental > Terrestrial > Soil >...
TAGTGTCTGTGAGATAGGGCACAGGAAAGTGTTATGTCTTCCAGTGGGATAGAGGGGTTGGAGAGGGGGGCGATGAATTCATGATCGATAGAAAGGCGGGTGGGTCTAAAAAGCGTGTAGGGGGGGAGGTGAGGGGGATATTGGGAAAGAAAGGGAGAGGCCTACGTCTATAGGGGCGAGGAAATCATCGCCGAGAAAGAAAACGTCTCTGGGTTGACCGAAGATTAAAAAAGAAGAATATTTCACTTATCCATTGCGAACACCGGGAGGAAGGCGTACCCACAGAGGGTGTGAAATACTGGTCGAGAGGGGGGGTGTCGGGAGAAAGTCCATAGGGAACGGTATAGGAGTGGTGTCGTGGACATGAAACAGTGGGAGAAGGGAGGGGCTGATCCGCTGAAGTAAACGGGAGGAAGAGAGATTGCTGGGGGAAGAGGGCGCACTATCGAATCTCGAAAAGAAATGCGGGAAAAACCCCAGGGTGGGAAGTCCCGACTTGTAGCAAAGCACAAAAGGGAACCGGGAAAAAGACGCGGCTAAGCAAAGGCAAGACCGGGAATTTGCAGGGGGAAAGCCGAGGGAGGAAAATCGTGGAGTCAGGCTCTCAATTCTTACACCCGCACACGGACACCAGGGGAAATGATATGAGGGTCACTTTGCGGTGGATCTGTTGGTTCCATACAAGACTTCCGTGGGAAAACGCGGGGTTGCAGGGGTAATGGCACAGTCGGTGGAGTGAGAAGTTAAAGGAACTTGTGAAAGTCTGTGTGAGCCAAACTGTGGCAAGGGGAAGTTCATCGGGAGCGGTGGAAAAAGGCTTCGAAGGGGGTCGAGACATGAAAGGGGGGGTGGACTAGTTCCAGGGGGCGTACTGGGGCGAGACAGGGGATGGAGCGCCATTCGCACATTTCCTCAGGGCGCCAATCTGGTAACCTTGTCGGCCCAGGGAAAGGAAGGGACGAGTGATTGAAGAGCCAATCGAGACGCCCGAAGCGACAGATGGGGGGGAAGCCACTGCGACACCTGACAACCGTCTGGGGGGCATTCTATGAGAGGGCGTTCAAGTAAAAAGCGTAAGCGGGACAAAGAAAGAGGGAAGGCATGGGAAAAAGAAAAAGGTTTCAACGATGGACAAGCAACGGGGGAAAGGGCGCAAAAGACGATGGATAGAAGGGGGGGGGGGGGGGGGAGGCATATTGGGACGGGTACAACGTTCAAAAGGAGAGAACTGAACTCGATACATTTTCAAAGTGGTAGGTAATCGATCAGGTCAGCAAGAAAATGCCCAGACTACTAACAAAAAACAGATACAGGAGAAAGAAAGAAACAGGTCAAGAAAACTGGAGGGGAGCGATGGGAGAGGAACATGACAAAAAAATATAAAAGTACGGGTCGTGATCATCGAGGTAATCAAACCTATGACAGAAAGGGCAGAAAGTAATTCGCCCGACGAAAATCAGTCATCTATGGGAAAAAGTATCCCCTAAGTCTTACGTAAGGAATGTGGAGAGAAATGGTCAAAAAACTCATTCTTATTTCCGACTATGCGGGGGGGAAGACAAAAAAAGATTAGAAGACATAAAATTTTTAGAGAGAATCATTGGTGGGGTACTTAGAGCGAAAAGGAGGGAAAAACAGCAGGACGGACGAAGACAGGGAGTGGGGGGGAAGGCGAGCACGATACTTTTTGGAGTGTGAGGAGAAGGGGACACGAACAACTCTCTTACAAAAAGCGTTGAGGAATCTGGGAGAGGGACGACTGAGGCATAGAGGGAGAGGAACCAAAAAACCAAGTACTCAAAACGGTGAGGGGATACAGGCCCTCGTAGTAAAACTCCAGGTCGGGGAAAGGGGCGGGAGGAAGGCCTCGGCGAAGGGGGCCTTATGTCGGGAACGCGACGGAGGGAGCTGGTGGGTATCGGCTATCAAACTCAGGTCTTCAGAAACGGGAAAGTGTTTCGCGTAGCGCCCGGGTGGGATGTGTGGCTGGTTCGGTGTGAGGCTAAGAGTGAAATGCGGCGTAGGCAACACATAGAAGCAGGGAACGAGGGTACCTATTTTTGGGAGTCAGCATCGGAAAACAAAGGAGAAGGAAACAGAAGAAGAAAAAGACAGGAAGGGGGGGAAAAGCCTCAGAGGCAACAAGGGAGAGTTAGCGGGTAAAAGCGTGGGGGTCTTGGTAGAAGGCAGAGGGCCAGGGTGAGTTCGAATGCCCCGAGGACAAGAGCAAGACTTTTTCACTGGGGCTGGGCTGGTCAGCAGTTGGGCGGTAGGCTTTCCGGGTGTGTTGAAGAGAACGGGTTTCCTGCCTGGGGAGAAGGGGGCAAGAGGCACCGTTGAGACAGAGAGGGAGAAAAGGATGTCTTGAGACAAGGGGGACGGAAAGAGGAGGGGGAAAAAACAAAAGGTATTCTTACTGCGCAGGAGGGGAGGGAGACAGAAGAGGGGAGTAGAGGGCTAAGAAAAGATTGATGGAGGGAAGGTCACTATCAGAATAGGAAAACGAATGAATAGTAAATAGAGAGGCTGATCAAATGCAGATCAGAAAGGGATAGATGACCGCTACACAAGAGTACTTTGTTATTGGGCGGAAAGGAATAATATGTAGCGCCACAAGCTTCCGAGGTTGAATAGGGGGGTTTAAGAACTACAGGAACGACGCTGCGGACGGGACGGGCTCGGGAAAAAACAGAGTCTAAAGCGAGACGAAGAAAGTGTCAAACGGGGGGTAGTCATCGGAGGTAGAGAATAGACGGGAACCTCAAGAAAAGAAAAGCAGGAAGCTAGCAGAACCCTGTAGAGGGTTGGAGGGTGGGGGAGAGAGGCTTTTTGACCGGGTGACGAATGGAGTAACTAAAGAACAAGGAGACGGAAGCTGTCTACGAAAAACGCGGTGCCGGGGAATCCTCAGATGAAGCGAAGACTGCGAACAAACACAGCACATCGTAACAGGACACTGAGGAAAAGAGCGGGAAGATGACTAGTCGAAAGGATACCTCAAAAGGTGAGGGGGGAGAACGGACGGAAAGATGAGGAAAGCGAAGCACAGAGAGGTGCGGGAGAAGGGGGGGTGAAGAGCGGAGAGGGTAGGTAACTTTTTTGGGTGAATATGCCAAGGAAAGAGGACGAAAAGGTAGGAGGGGGCGGAGAGAATCGCTGTTCTCAGAGAGGGAGAATAGAAAAGCAGGCGAAACCAGACTCTCGTTATAAAGTTCACCCAAGGGGCTTTAGCAAAAAGGCTTTTGAAGAAGACCACAGCGGGAAAAATGAGAGATGGTCGGAGATCGGGCAAGGAGATGTTATCTTAAAACGAACCTAGGCAGCCAGTACGAGTAGGAAGAAGGGAACATTCCGCAGAACTTAGGGGGAGAAGGGTAGGTGATCGTGTTGGACGTCAGAGAAAGAATAAAAGAGACGGGAGGTAAATCGGAAGTTCATGCAGATTACGAGTCAGGAGTTAAAGTCAGTTGTCCGGGCCGTTTAAAGGACGCATCTGGAGGGCGTACGTCGTGGAGTGAGGAGTAACCGTAGAACCGTGACCTGAATGCCCCAAAAGGCCCAGGGGATAAGGAGTTGTTGAGGGTCAAAGGGGGTTTGACCTCGGTGATCGAAATTCAGCTTGCGAGAGGAGGGAAAAAAGGTAAAGGGAGGGAGAGAAAGGTCGCGAAGGACGGAACTTCTAACAGAGAAAGGGGGCAGGAAGATGTGGGCGGGGCTAGCTTGAAACGCCGGCTTTTAAGGGAGGATTAAGGGCTGCTAGGGGACAATGGGGGGCGGGCCACCCTAGGGTCCCAAAGGGGGACCGGCGCTTGGGCAAAGGAGGGACATTCGCCTGGAGAGGGGTCACGAAGAGGCGGAGGGAAAGCCGATTTGGACCAACAGGGGAAGGGGATCAATGACACAAAGGAAAAAGATGGAGGTGTTGTCTGCGCATAGACGCGATAAGGGGTCTGCTAGGAAGAAAATTGAGGGAGAAGGAGACGCCGAACAGAGGTGCGAACTTCTAGGTCCAAAACGGGAGGGGAAACGGGGGAACAAAGCGGGAGACAGTTTGCAAAGGTCCTGGAGAAGTGAACCTTGTTTAGACATCGTGCGACCCAAGGATGAGGTCGGGCAGACGTATAACGTCGAATTTGGCTTCGACGAAACTGAATGAGGAAGAAGGGGATGGTTGTCTTGGAGCCATCTGTGTTCGTGGGGGGGAATAGGCCGGCTATATTGGTGGATCCGTATGAGAGGGAAGGGGAGACTCGCTAAATCTATTGAACCGTAGGGAAGTGGAACCAGTGCTCGAAAAGACCGGAGAGGAGAGGAACAAAGCCGATACTTGGCAGCGGAATATGACCGCGCCCCCACAGCAGAGAAGATGGACAGCGTGGGGATGACGGCAATGGAGAAGCGTAGGGGGGGGGGTAAAGGAATGAAGGGTAGAACCAGAACAGAAATTTTTAACTCGTATCTGGAAGTACTCTAATGAGGGGGGCGTGCAGTCACAGGAGGCACAGTCGCAGAGCCTTCAGAAACGGGATATGTGAGAAGGGGCCAGAAGAAGAAAGTACAAATGAAGCTCCAGAGGCTCGGGAAGGAAGTGATCTTGCTATTCGAACTGCGCAGGTGAAATGTATATCTTTGGCGAGACAAATCGAAGAACGTCCGACCTGGTCAAACGATTCAGGACGGGGGGGGAAGAATCCATTTTAATGGCAGCTGCTTAGGGGTCGTGATCAGGTCGGTTTGTGTAAAAGGAGGAATATCACAAATCGGGGAAGGTACAGAAGAGGGGAGACTTAGACTGAGGAATAACAAAGGAAGTGGCGGGGGATCAGAGGACCGGTGAGAAACAGCTGTGAAGACGTGAAGGGGCAGGTAAGAGTGTTCGGGCGTCCTAGTCAAATCGATCCTCGCGGTTTAGGGTCGGACGCCGAGCTACTTGATTTATCTGACACGGGAACAAGAGAGGGCGCGCATTCGGAGCGTCGGATTTCTTGTAAAGGTGGAAACCGCGTGCTTTCTGACGGGGTGCGATGCGAGGATAACCTGGGCGCGCCCTGGGGGGGTAGGATGATGAGGATAGGAAGAGGGAAAAAAATTGCGTCTGAGGAACGCGCATAAAAACTTAGCTCAAGACGGACCGAGCACACGTGGGAGGGGATCAAATGCTAAGGTAGACGTAGGGTCATTGGACCGAGAAAGGGTCACGGGGAGAAGGCCAAAGGAATGGTTGAAAGGCTGACGGCAACTGCGCTAAGCTGGTCTAGGGTTGCGAAATGTCTGCAGGGGACGCTAACGATGAATGTATTGGGAGGGCAGTTGCAGAACGAGGATTCGGAGAAGGCAGGAGTGATCAGCGCAAAAGGTGCGTGAACTCAGAGGGGAAAAGACACAAAGGACGTTGCACGACCGTATAAGTGGGAGCCGGTAAGGAGATAAAATAGGAGCCCAGGTGTGTTTCGAGAGGGGAAATCTGGGGTTAGATGGAGGTGGGGGACAACGGAAAAGACCGGGGAGAAGGAAGATATCAACCAATGACCGCTGGGTTAGAGCGAGTGGGGGAAGCGGGTCAGTGGCAAGAGGACAGGGAAATCGAAGGGTGAGACGGGCAGGGTGAAAAAGCGAAAGTTCTTCCTACGGAGGAACCGATGCACAGTCAACAGAGACAAAAGGGGGTAGAAGAGAAGACGAGGAAAAGGTAAAAAGGGGCGGGCCGAAAAAGCTCCGCATGGGGTCTCGGGAGAAAGGGCAAGTAAGCGTCATCATGCATGTGGGGACGGGGAAAAATGGTGCCAAGACGGCTGTCACAATCAAAAATTGGCAAAGAGAGAACGAAACGGTTGGTTTGTAAACTTAAGAGTGGATTGCCAAAAACACACCCCAGGGGGTAAGGTTTCCGGCAGGTCTGACAAAGGGCGCGCAAACTTGTCCCTAGGAGGGATGAAGATAAATTGACTAGGAAACAACTTGGAAGGGAAGGGGGCCAGAAACCTATCGTGCTGGGGCAATTTACACAAGCCCCCATAGGAGGGTGTCAGGAAACTATCGCAAAACTTGCGGTGGGGTACAGGGAAAGGGGTGCGGGGAGGGGGGCCGACACGCTGCTTGGGGGAGTAAAAAGGGGAAAAGGAGAGAAAGAGAGAAAGGCAAAAAAAGCTGAGGGGGGGTCGGCGGATTGACGCGGAGGGAATGCAGTCAACCTTTGGAGTACGGGGCGGGTTTAGGATTAATCTGCATCGTGAACGGGGGAAGGAGGAGAAGTTATTGACGCAATAGACAAAGCTTCCTGCCATAAGAAGGGGAGTAACAAGGCATTGGGAACCTGGGCCGGGAGGGAAGGTCACGGGTGCGAGGAACGCTGCAGTTCGAAAGATGGCGAATTTTATCAGGGGGGGTGCTGGAAATTGGGAGGGGTTAGATCATAAGGTTGCCATTCACTAAGGGGGTCTCGCAAAGAGGGGGGAGAGCCCCAATAGGTGTGAAGAGAGATTTCAGGAGGGGTTGGAACAAGGAGAGAAAGGCATTGGTTAGGAAGATTCATCCTCAAGATAGGGAGAAGAGAAGTCACCAAAACAGGGTAGAAGGAGAGAGGGGTGATCACAGTCTCTGGGTAAGGCACATCCTTGCAGTATCCAGTTGAATAAAATCATAAAAGTAAGGAAGCAGACAATCTACAAATAAGGGCAGTTGGGGTAGTTGTGGATCGGGAAAATCCGTACCCTGGAAGACTTTGAGAGGAAAAATGGAGGAAACGTACGATTTCCACAGAGTGAACGCGCGTTCGCTCGCCTCCAAAGTGAACCGGTCGTCAAGGAGGGTGAAATGGGGGAGATGGTAGGGATCCAAGCGGGTGAGGCACGGGCATATGTAGTCAAGAACGTAGAGAGTTAAAAGGGACGAGTTCACAGACTGAGAACGTCAAAGGGTTATGCGGCGCGCCATGTGTTCGCAAAGCCGAAAGTTTTGTCACGTCTCATGGTGGGTGGAACAAAAAGGATGAGAAGAGGTGCGGAGACCTATCACTAAGACGGGGGAAAGGGGAGTGTTCCTCCAGGCGACAAAAAAAGTTAGAGGGGGGGGTCTGATCATGACTCAAAGTGCGCGGGCGTACCCGTGAGGAAGATAATGGATGCGACTCGACATATGAAAAGGGTTAAGAGTTTGGGCCCTATATATGGCTTCTCAAAAGCACGCACGTCGAAAGGCGAAGCGGAAAGGGGGCAACTCAACAGAGCAAACTTAGATGATCGATGAAGAAAGAAGAGAGGTGGACCAGTTCGCAAAACGTCTACTTACGGAAAGCTTCATCACAAACACTGGGCGGTGCGAGAACAGGTCAATGTTAAACTAACCTTGTGTTCCCGCTCGGTCAGTAGTGAGCCAGGAAAAAGGGGGGGAGAGCGGTCCAGGAAGGACGAAAAAAGGGGGGGTTGATCGGCTCTGGGGATCAGGTGAATCAACAGGGGAAGGTTAAGGCAAACCTACGGGAGGGCAAAAAGAAAAGGGGGGGGAAAAGAGGATCACTGTATGAAGAAACATTAGTGGAATAAGCGTGGAGAGCAGTGAAACAAAAAAAAAGGGGTGCCGAAGGTACAACAACAATGGAGAGCGAGGGTGAATGGGAGACGAAGGAGATATGAAGTCGTAGGGCCGGCTTGGGTGAAAAGAAGCTCAACGAGTTGGTGAGTCACAGGAAGACGCAGCCAGAAGGGACAACAAGAGCCCTTCTCTTCCAAAGTCCGCCGATGTCAGCGCAAAGGGGCGTAAACACGAAGTGCGCACCAGGACGAAAAGCGGGAGAGCGCTTAGGAGTCACTGGGAAGGTAGTGGGGGCAACAGATTAAGGCACTATGTATCCGAACGGGAACACGGAAGAGATAGGGATGGGTTAGCAACGTGAACCTGGGATCTGGAGAAAGAGCTGGAGAGTAAATACTCACGGGGGTGCTTGCATATCTATGTAAAAAAATGGGAGAAGGGCGGGGCTTACTGATGCCCTCCGACAGAGCGGTTGAAGCAGAAAAAACCCAAAAAAAAAACGCCGGATTGTTTCTTCTCTTCATAAGGCGCGGGTAGAAAAGAACGAGAAGGATAGAGTAGGAGAAAAACTTAACTCACATACAGATGCGTCGTGGCCCAGTAAAAAAGGCACTGGAGAACAGGAAGAGAATAGACATCGTGAGAAAAATTTCATCGTCCCTTCTAGTGAGGCCAAGAGAGGGGGAAAAGAGCAAAAAAAAACCGAACAAGATCACACGACCTAAACCGATAAACACTAACGCAGAGGAGTCAAGGGATGACAGAGGGGGGGAAAGAAAAAGGCAGGTGCTCTCGCAAAAGAAAATTTTAAAAGGGAGGCGTGTCGAAAGTTGCGGTAGGGGCAGAGAGGGCTAGTAGTAGATCGGGAAGCACAGAGAAGGCGGAAGGATGGTTCCTCAGAGAAGAAAGTCGAGGGGGGACGCAAAGAAGCTAAGGGTGCGTCACTCCAATGGGTTGAAACTTTTAATAGGTCGACAATCGGGCTCACCAACCAAATTGCGCGTGGCGAGGCGTTGTCTTGGAAGAAAAAGGGTTAGGGAAGGTGGAAGGGGAAAAGGGGTGAAAAAGAGAGCCCTTGTTTGCACGAAATTTTCGAAAAGAAGAGATAACTAAGATGCAAGGACAAGGATATGAATGAAAGACCAAAGGGTTCAAACCACCCACCGACTCATTGCTCGGAAGAATCCCAACGGATCCGCTGTGGCAGCGGGAAAATCTTGCAGTCGGTAGCGTGCCGAGAGGATGCAAAAAACAAACTTCACCGGCAGCAGGGTCCGGGCCAAGCGGGGAACAGAAGGTTAGGCAAAAGGCAACTACTAGGGTATCCAGGGGGAGAAAAGCAAGGGGCGGGAGAAGGGAGGTCAGGGAAGGGGGGGGCGTCACATGGCATATGTCCGGAACTAAATTGCCGAGAACTGTGAGAGTGTTGTTGAGGGCTAGTGTTTTAAAGAGGAGGAGTGGTAGCGCAAGAGAGTGGAAGTCCTGTTCAGGAGCAGCGGCCCTGGAGGGGGAAACCGAAGCTGGGGGGACGGGTAAAGTCCATATCTTACCCAGAAAAAGATTGTTCGGAGGGGCAGCGAGAAAAACGAAAACAAGAGGGGGAGAGGGTGAGCATTTCCGGATACACGCCATTCGGAACGGCGCGACTGTAATCCAACCGTCCAAGGAGAAACCCGAAAAGAAGCATAGAGAAAAAAGGGAAACGAAAAAGGGGCCCGAACAAATAGAAGACGGGTTTTTTCATGGGTGGCAAAAGTGTTGCAAGAAAGATACGTCCCTACATAAGCGTTGGCATGTTTATATATAATCAAGGGGTGAAACTCTTTCAAAGAATAAACCGGACTCAGCTCATTCGAACTCCCTACCAACATCGGACCTCAGAAAATTATAAAAGGAATTAGTAGCAGGGGTTCGAGGTGACTTCTCTTACTGCATTATGAAATCAAAATAAATAAATGAAGATACCTTCACATCCATGGAGGCTCAAAAGGAAATCAAACCGCAATAAGAGAAGGGGGCAAAAGAAACGAGGATTGGGGGTATAGGAGTCCTCTGTGGTAGACTACTCATCAGCAGGAGGCCAGGCGAATGAAAAATATACACGGGGCGCAGTAGTGGCATTAACCACACCATCGACGAGATTTGGTCAGGGGAAGACAGTAACAAGTCAAGGGTAGATGCTGTGGGGGCTTAGGATGTGCAAAGATCGGGAACGCCAAAGATAATGGGGGGTTGGCTTAGATCATATCAAGGGAAGGGGAAGCGACAATGGGGACTGTGGCTGTAGGTTTAAGACATCAGGACGTAGTCCCTCAAATCGTGTTCAGGGAAGCAGCCGGATGGGGGGGTTTAATCTTAAAGGTATTACAAAACTAGAGAAAAAAGGAACGGAAAGAAAAGTGTCGTCTTACGCGGCTAGGATACGCGGCGGCTAAAAATTGGACCCACCACACGGGGGGAAAATGTTTGGGGGTGGGACTTTCGGCCTCGATGGTTGAGGGGATTCTGGGTGGGGAGGGAAAATACCGGAAGAAAGAACGGCAGCGGGCTCCAATTAAAAAATAACAGCCCGGCAGTGAGAAGGGTAAAGAGGCTACAGTGAGGCGAGCTATAACACGAACAATAAGAGGAAACTATATATGACGGAAGGGAGAGAGGACATCGAAGAAGAGAATGCTCTGGGTGGCCTGGTACGTTGGTCAAGAGGCCAGTTTCGTGTTCAGGTAGGGGATAATCCTCGTAAAAAACAGAGCGGAAGAAAATGCGAGGCAAAAAATTTTAACCTATTTGGGCGACGTTGCATATGGAGGAGCCGAAGGCGGGCAGACCAGCATACGTCATTTTCTCGGTGTGTGCTAGGGGCAACAATTAAATTTTCGACCTGGCGCATCCAAAGCGGACGGTCAGACGGGACGAGGGTTGGAAGGACCTGATTCAAAGCACTCCCTCTAAAACCAAGAAGAGGTCTGTAAGAGAAGACATCAGAGAGGAATAGCACCCCACATTATGGCGAGGCCGACAGTCGAAAAACTGAATCCATATTGAGGATAAAGAAGAATGGGGATAATCGAGAAAAGAGAGGACGAACTTTTTTGATGCCACTCCTCAGTCTAAGTACGCGACGCACTGAACAGAGTAAGGGACGAAAAAAAGACGCCGCACCAAGGATCTGTGCATGTTAATGTCTTTAGACTCCGGGTGTCTTACTAAAAGGGTGGGAAAGGGAGGCGTCATAGTTTTTGTCATATTCCTCCACGCTAGTAAAAGGGCAGACAAGGAAAAGGAAAGAAGGAATAGACGAGGGACTGGCGGGCCTTTATTGGGCGGGATGAGGAGGAGCGAGCTGTCGGCAGGTTTGCTGGAATGTCACGGCAGGTAGATGAAAACGCAGTGAAGAAGGACGAAAAAAAAGGAGAGTGCGCGGGTAGTACGACCCTTTGAACGATGGGCAAAACAGGGAAACCCATTGCTTACGAGTGTCGGCACGTTCGTTGAAAAGGAGCTCGGGAGAAGGAGGCGTGGGGAGGAAAATCGGGCCTGGCCTTTAGGACGAAATGGTAAGGCGAGGCGAAGGTTCACCGTGGGGAAAAAAAGAGCGGAAAGCCGAAAATATGTGTCGCAGAGGGGAGTCAAGGTGCCCCGCTCCAACCCTCGGGGTCAAGGTGACAGACAGGGAAAATGTCAGTTACCAGGAGCCTTAAAAGAGAGCACGAAACAAGGGAAACAAAGGAAATGTCGATAACAAAGCAGCAACGGGAAAGACAGCATGGGTGGGATTCACTTCAAGAATGAGGGAGAAAAAAAGGAAGGGGGGCTGTGGGTCAACCTTGATCAACTGGCTCGACCGGGGGGGGAAAACCGTTGAAAAGAAGGATCATGGTTGTTTTACATTTTAATTGGAGTGGGAGGGCTGACAACAAACGTTTGCAGATCTCGTAAGGGAAAAAGAAGTCCGGATTCGAAAGATGCTCGAGGTCTGGGGGGGGTGAAAAAAAAGAGGGGCTGCCTTTCAAGCGGGGGGAGATCAAGGGGCTCTCTTCAATCTATTTCGGGGCTGCACAAAGGGAGAGAACCAAAAGATCGCCCCGACAACATTCACTTGAGGGGAACCCGAACAACCAAGAGCGACGAGAGGGACAGTTGTAAAAGGACGTTTCGAAATGGGAGAGTTGAAGAAAAGGTTGAGGACGCGAAGAAAAAAGACGTGCGTCTTCATGCGTAAGAGGGATGGGGAAAGGGGAACAATAATAAGGAGAGGGAGCGCATCGATAACTCCAACGGGTTCTCAGAGAAGAAATTCATGAATGCGTTCGAACCTACAAGAAAAATGGAGTGCGAAAAGGAAGTTTGGAAAATGCAGCCATAGGGGGGGGGAAGACCAGGGGGAAAACTTTTATCTGGTGGTAGGAAGGATCATGCGGTGGGGGAAACGTTCCCGCTAGATTAAAATACGGAGGAAGGGTCATGAAGCAGGGGGGGAAAAAAATCTTAGATCTGACGGGCTACAAGGGGGGCTTTATGGAACGCCGGCTTGGAGCGTTCAGGACAGATCATTAAGCGGTTAACTGAAAAGGAAGAAGGGCATTGACAGGCCCCAAACGCGGTTCGAGAGAGGAGGGGGGCGTGAGACCAGGACCTCAGGTGGGGACGGAAGGTAGAAATAGAAACTCCGCACCGCGGGAGAGAAGGGTAGGAATATGGGAAAGAAATGTCCCTTCTCCAGGTTGGGCTTCGCATGACGCGGCTCGGGTCAAGATAGCGCAGAGGTTTTGAAAAAAAGCAAAAAGATGGCAGGCTGTCCAAGGTGGGAAAGAGTTGCAACATGCATTGTACCGCACGCGCACGAAAAGAGACGTCGGTCGAAAGGGGGGAAAAACAGAGGCGTCAATGAGTAAAAGAAGAAGTAAATTCGGCCTTTAAGAGCAGGGAGGCTGAAGGAAAAGGGGACAGGCTTGCGGCTCGCCTAAAAAGGGCTGCCGGCAACGACCGGGGCGAAGGCATTTGGGGAAGAGGAAAAAAGAATTAACGACTGCTATCTCCTTTATGAAAGGAAGGTACCAACATGGTGTGGGGCTCTGGGGGGAGGGGGTGGGGGAAACTAAGAGGGAAGCTAGATTATGAAAGCGTTAAAGATCAGTTTGGGGAGGTTGAAGCCGTCCTGCGTGAGTTGTCCGTGTTATAGGAATACGGAAAAGAGGAACGCACGTCACTACCAAGGGGGGGTAGTAGAAGGAACTCAGTGAAAAAGGAAAATCATCAAAGACCTACGTAGAAATGGACAGTGAGATGAATAGGCTGTCAACGGCCCGAAGGAGTGAACAGAAAAGCTGGGCATTACAGTCAAAAAGGGAATTTGGGCCTTAGGACGTGCTTGGCCAGATAAGAGGTCAAATTGGGGGGCCCTTTTACATAGGGGGGGGGTGTTAGATGTTGGCGTGCCAGTGGGGAATGTAATGGCCGCTTAGTGCT
>Ga0179591_1260342_pt1 | contig 12998 bp, 12 predicted proteins | sample CZOMad2_1_08_16f_FD_182891 | JGI IMG/M metagenome (GOLD analysis project Ga0179591, IMG submission 182891) | Vadose zone soil fungal communities from Angelo Coast Range Reserve, California, USA - CZOMad2_1_08_16fungal (PacBio error correction) | ecosystem: Environmental > Terrestrial > Soil >...
CTGTGAACTTAACTGACTGAACGACTTGGGGGGGGAACTGAACTGTGGGACTGGGTGGGTAACTTGTTTCGGGGTCTGCGGGGGGACTGGTGTGTGCTGGAACCTTGTGGCTTAACTGGGTGACTTGTTGTGACTGTGTCACTGAACCTGTGCTGTGGTTGGCTGGGGGACCTGTGTGTGGAGATTGAACTGCCTGGGGTGATGCTCGGGTATGTCTTCTGCTGACTGACCTGAGGAGGTGGAACTGCTGACTGGGGGGCTTGACTGCTGGACTGGGTGCTTGGGCTGCTTGCTGGGCTGGGTAACTGTCTTGGAACTGACTGACTGGGGGTGGGCTGGACTGTTGTGGTCATGGAACTGGCTGGGGGGTTCTGGGGACTGATAACTGGGTGTGGGGCTGGGAACCTGGGGTCTTGGGACTGCTTGAACTAACTGGGGCAAACTGGGCTGGTGGTGGCTGGGGGGAACGGGAACTTGGGGTAACTGGGGCTGGGGCTGTAACTTGTTGGGTGACTGCACTGGGTGGGCTGACTTGGGGAACTGGAACTGGGGGGGTGGGGCTGGCTGTCTGGGGCTGGAACTGGTGGGGTGGCTGAACTGTCTGTGGACTTGTGGGCTTCTTGGGAACTTTTTAGGCTGGCTGGAACTGATGAACTTGGGCTGCTGGCGGGGTGGCTGAACTGGTCTGTCTGGGAACTTGGGAGGCTGGGGACTGCAACTGGAACTGGGGGGGGGACTGCGCTTAACTGCTGTACACTGTGACTGGGGGTCTCGAGGGTGGGTACCGGACTTCACTGGCTCTGGGCTGACGGGGGTGCTTAACTGTACTGTTAACTAAGTGCCTGAGGTGGACTGGTGACTGGACTTGTTTAGTCTTGTGACTTCTGTGATCTACTGTTGTGAACTGGGCTTCTGGTATGTGACTTGAAACTGTGGGTCTTAACTGGACGGGAACTGCTACTTGCTTCTTGCTGAACTGCTTTGGGTGCTTTACGCTGTTGTGGCCCCCTTTGGGTGGATACTGGAGACTAGGACTGGCTGGGTCTGGGGAGCTTCTTTGACTGACTGACTGGCTTTACTGCGAACTGGGTCTGGACTCGCTTCTGGGGGCTGGGGGCGGTAGGGGCTCTTAACTTCTGGGTGTGAGGGAACTGCTGTTGACTGACTGATTGTGGTGACTGGGACTTTGTGGCGGACTGAACTGAAACTGGGTTAACCTTGGGGGACTGATAACTGACTGGGGTGGGTGTGTGGGAAACGGAACTGGCGTCGAACTTACTTGCTGGGGGCAACTGGTGTGAACTGGGACTGGGACTGGACTGAACTGGCTTACTTGTGTCTGGTGACTGCTGTGGTGGGTTTGGGACTGCGGGTGGATGTGGACTGACTGCTTTGGGTGGTGGGCTGTACTTCTGTTGGGGACTTTGTGTAGTGGTGGACTTACTGTTACTTTGATCAACTGGGGGTGGTTGCTTTTGTTGCAAACTGCTTACTGCTGTGAACTGGTTGGGACTTCTGTGTTGAACTTGGGACTGTGCTGGGGTCTGGTGGGTTGGGGGGTTTTGACTTCCTGTACTGAAACTGCTTAAACTACTGGTGGGTCTTGTTTACTTCTGGGACTGGGGGTCACTTGTCGGACTGGAACTTACTGGACTGTTGGGTTTTTTTTCTGGTGGGTGTTTGTTACACTGCTTCTAGGACTGGTTTCTGGGTTCTGACTTCTGGGTTTTTCTGGGTTTGGGCTTGGTGCTTTCCTTTAGTGAACTTGTGGGGACTGCTGGTTAACTGTTGACTTTGTGGGGTTGTTGACTTTTTGTTGTGTGTTTTGTTTGGTTTGGGCTGTGGGCTGTGCTTTGGTGCTTTTGACTTTTTGGTGTCTTTTAACTTGAGTTGCTGACTTCTGTGTAACTTAACTGTAAACTTGTTTTAACTGGTAACTTTCCTACTTATACTGTTGGTGCTGGGCTGCACTGGCTGGGTGCTTGTAACTAGTGTGTGTCTGGGTTGGTGGAACGGTGTCTGAGTCTAACTTGGACTGGGTTGGACTTGTGTGTTGGGGAACTGGCTGGTGGACTTTGTCTTCAACTGACTGGGTGCTTTGGGGGGAACTGTCTGCACTGTGACTGAACTTTCCCCTGGGTGGGTTGGAGGGTTGCTGGACTGTTGGTGGCTGCTTGGACTGTACTTTGGCTGTGGTCTGTCCACTGTCTGTGTTGTACTGCGAGTTGAACTTCACTGAACTTCTGGGAAACTGTGAACTGTAAACTGGTGGGAACTTCTTACTGGCTGGTTACTTAACTGGTGCTTGTTGTGGAACTCTTAACTTTTAACTGGTTTTGTTGTTTGGCTTGTCTGGTTACTTTCTTTCTGGTGCTTCTGGGGGCTGCTGTCTTGGTGTCTGGGGTGGGGCTTGACTGTGCCTGTGTTTGTGGGTGACTGCTGGGTCGGAACTGGGGTTCTGCTGGAACTTCTGACTGGAACTGGGTGATTGTACTGCCTGGCCCTGGGCACTGTGCTGACTGGAACTGGCTGGAACTGGAACTGGGGGGGGTGAACTGGAAACTGGTCTGACTGGGACTGGTGTGGTGGGGTGGGCTGGGTGGGCTTCTGTGGTGTTTGAACCCCACCTGGACTGGAACTGTGGACTGTGGTTTACCTGGTGCTTGTTACTGACTGTAACTGTGTTTTTTGCTGGCTTCTTGCTTAACTTGTGTTGGTTGTAACTGCTGGCTGGGAACTTGAAACTGCTGGGGGGGGCTGCTGGGACTGTGGTAACTTTGGGGGGTGGGGGTGGGAACTGTCTCCTAGAACTGCACTTGCTTTGGGTTGTAAACTCTGCACTGGTCTTGGATGTGTACTGTGTTTACTGGAACTGACTGTGGACACTTATGTTATTAACTTGAAAGCTTGGCGGGGCTGGCTGACTGGCTCAACTGGGAACTGAACTTTACTGGGTGGGGGTTAGGAACTGGGTGACTGACTGGGTGGGGGGAACTGGGGGTGGCGCAACTGGGTTGTGGACTGTGGACTGACTGTGGGACTGGGGTGGTTTTTTGAATGGTGGCCGCTGTGACTGGTGACTGGGCTTTGCCTGAACTGCTGGGGGGGACTGAACTGTAACTGTTGGTAACTGGGAACTGGACTGCTTAAAACTGTGTTGGGCTGGGGTGGGTCTGTTGGTGGGCTGGGGTGAACTGCTGACTGAACTGCTTTGCTGGTAACTTGGCTGGATTGTTACTGTCTTGGTGGGGAGACTGTGACTGCTGATCCTGACTGTACTGCTGGTGTGGTGTTGTATCTGGGGTTGGGACTTAAACTTTAACTGTTTTTGTTGCTGGGGTGGAGACTTAACTGTTACTTGGTGCTGACTTTAACTTTTGGGGTGACGTGCTTAACTGGGTTTGTAACTTTACTTTTGGGTGCTGTTACTGTCAACTTCAACTAGCTGGGTGGAAAACTGGTTCTGGGTTGTACTTTACTGTGTTCTTTGGGCTGTGTTCTTGTTGTGTCGGTCGGCTTGGTTGCTGGTTGCAAACTTTGTTAACTTGGGCTGTAACCTGGTGGGGGGGTCTGTGTGACCTGGAACGACTTTCTTGCTTTAACTTGGAGGGCTGAACCTGGTCAAACTGTGTGGACTGCTTGAATGAACTTGGGAACTGGGGAACTGGGCTGACTGGTGGGTGGCTGGGGATGTTACAATGGGGGTGGGGTCTTGTGCTGGGGGGGGGGGGCAACAAAAAACTTACTGCTTCTGGACTGTGCTTACTGACTGTGGCTGGTTGAAACTGGGTGGCTGTGGTACTGTCCGGTCTCTTGGGGCTGACTGGGGGCTGAAGCTGGGTGTGGTTGAAGTTGGGACTGGGGGTAACTGTGTGTGCTGCTGTTGCTTACTGGTGGCTGGGCCTGGGCTGGGACTGCTGGGCTGCTGGATGCAACTGGTTGGCCCTTTGACTGCTGTTGCTGTGAACCTGGCTTTGCTGCATTTTGTGGTTGGACGAACTTCTCGTGTGACGGGGTTGACTGGCTCGAACTTGTTGCTGGAAACTTGTCTGCGCTTGGACTTGTGTGGGCTGGGCTTGGAACTGAACTTGTGAAACTTTTAAACTTGTGCTACTGCTTTCTGCTGTGCTGCTTTGGCGGCAAACCTTTGGGAACTGGGCTGCTGGCTGTTGGGCGTTGGAACTGAACGGTTGCTCACACTGACGGTACGGCTGTAACTGACTGGGTGCTGGCTCTGGGGGGGTGGACTTGGTGGTCTTTAACTGCTTGACTGGGCTGTTGTTTCTGGGCTGTGTTGTGACTGTAACTTGGGTCTGCTGTTTCTGGTTGACTGGAACTGGGTCTTGTGGTCTTTACTTACTGCTGGGTGCTTTTTTTACCTTTGGGTGGAACTGGACTTGGCTGGTGCGCAACTGGGGTGTGAACTTAACGGGACTTCTTGGTAACTGAACTTTAACTGGGACTGGAACGTTTTAACTGTGGTTAAACTTGCTGTTTAGTACTGGGTCCTGCTTGCAAACAGAGGTGGCTGGCTGACTGGGTGGACTGTGGTGAACGTGGTGTGGGGGGTGTTACTGGTCTTTTCTTTGTGACTTTTAACTTGGTTTTGCTGTTCTTGTAACTTAACTGTACTTGGAACTTCTTCTGCTGGGAACCTGACTTGTCGGGAACTGAACTGGGTTTTGTGACTGAACTGCTGACTGGAACTGATTAAGGGGTGGGTGCTGTGGAAACTTTTCCTGTGTGGTTTGTTACTTGGTTGGGGGGGCTGTCTTTGTAAGCTGTTATGCTGAGCTTAACCTTATGTACTGGTGCTTGTCCTTCTGCTGAGTGGACTGGCTTGACTGGATTCTGCTACTGTTGCTGCTGGACTGCTGGGTGGGCAAACTGCAACTTCTGTGGAAACTGTGAACTGAACTGGGCTGGAACTTTTGACTATTGTTCAAACTGGTTTGTAACCTTGTCTTGGCTGTGAAAACTGACTGGCAAACTGGTGACTTGGGTTGACTGGGGTGGGCAAAACTGTTGCTTGACCCCCACCTTGGTTGTAGCTGCTTTACTGTGGGTGAAACTTCTGGGGGGGAACCTGGTGGGGTGAAACTTGTTGTGGTTTGACCTGCGGTGACTTTTTTTGAACTGGTGGGACTGTGGTTGTTTGTGAAAGCTGATTAAACTGCTGTTACTTGGTAACTTTGCTGTTTGAACTTCTGCTGTTCTGTTTTTTCAAAAACTTGGAACTGACTGGGGCTTCTTGTGGAACTGGGGAACCTGCCGTTGGTTGGTTACCTGTGGTGGTGTCAACTTTTGGACTTTGGTGGGTTTCTGTTTTGGTGGACTTGTCTGGGCCTGGCTGTCTTTAACTGTCTTGACTTCTGGGTACCTGGGTGTGGTCTGCTGAACTTGCTTGAACTGCTGGTGGTCTGGGTTTGGGGGCTGACTGGCTTAACTGGTGGGTAACTGCTTTGTGGTGTGGGAACTGTCCGGAACTGTTGGACTGGGGCTGGGAACTGGCTTGCTGCCTGGCTGGGCTGACTGGGGAATGAACTGGTGGGGGTGGCTGGGTTTTGGGTCCCTTTTTGTTTTTGCCGCTTGTTCACCTGTTGTGGGCTCCTGCCTTCTGTCCTGACTGCTGGTGGCAACTGGGATGGGACTGAATGTGGTCTGGGCACCTGACTGACCTGTGTGTCGCTGGAATGAACTGGGGTGCTTTGCTGTGGGCGGGACCTGTTGCTTGAACTGAACTGTGCTGGAGCTTGGTCGAAACTGGAAACTTGGCTGGGCTGACTGGGCTGGAACTTCTGGACTGCGGTACTGTGGGACTTGGGGGGGGGCTGACTGGGGGGCTTGACTGGGGTTGACAACTGGGTGCTTCTGGGGGGTGACTGGTTAACTTTCTTTTAAACTGTGGCTGGGTGGTGGTTGTGGGTGGACGCCTAACTGGTTCTGACTGTGTGTGGTGGAACTGGGGCGGTTCTGACTGAACTGGAACTGTGGTTGTCTGCTTACAACTGGGGGGTGGAGACTGCTGACTGCTTGCGGGCTGTTGGGCCTGGGTCCAAACTGACTTGAAACTTGGAACTGTAACTGAACTGGGGTGTAACTGGGACTGGTGAACTGGGGCCTGAAAACTGACTGTGCTTCTGACTGGTTGGGTGCCTGAACTGGGGTGGGGAGGCTCTGTGTGACTGGGAACTGGTTCTGGGTTGGGACACTTGCTGGGGGGACTGGGACTTACTGGGTACCTTTGTACTGGCTTAACTGGGAACTTCTTCTAGCGGGAACTTCCTTGTCTGGTTTTGCTTTAACTGACTGGGCTGATGTGTGCATGTGAACTTCACTTGGTGCTGGTGGTGGTAGTAAACCATTACTCGGTACTGACCTGGGCTTTGGACTGACGGGATCTGTACTGCTGGTGTTTTTGTTTAAACTGTGCTGTTGCTGTTTGTTGTGGTTGGTGTATTACTTTAACTTTGCTGGGGTCGGGCGTGTCACTTTTGTGAGCTGTGTTTGTAACTGTGGGCGGGTGCTGGGGAACTGGTGAACTGCTTCGGTGGTACTGTAACTGGGGACTGGGGTGACTTTGTTGGGGGGGGTGGGGTTCTGAACATTGCTGACTGGCTGATTACTGAACTGGTTGTCTGGGCTGGAGGGGCGGGGGGGGGTTGCTGACTGAGGGCTGGGGACTGGGGCTGGTGACTGAACTGGAACTGGGGAACGGGTGAACTGGGTACTGTGAACTGGGGGTGGGAACTGGGCTTGAGGGAACTGGGGTGTGACTGTGGGTGCTGTGGGGTCGTTGGAACTGCTGCTAGTTTGATTCTTTGGTGGTGCTTTTGTAACTGGGGGGGAACTGTTACTGACCTGTTTGTTGCTTCTGCTGCTGCAAACTGACTGCTGTGTGTGAACTGGACGACTGGGAACTGACTGGAACTGGGAACTGGTGAACTGGGACTTGGGGAACTGGGCTGTGGGACTGGGGGTCCAACTGTCTTAGAACGGGTGGACTGTCTGGGATACTGCTGAACTTTGTGTCTGGACACTGTGCTTGGTGTGCTCTGGTCACTGCTGGGGGACTGTACACTTTGAACTGTGGTGCGATGGAACGAAACTTGGCGACCTGATTACATTTTGCTGAACTGGTGGGGTGCTGGGAAAACTGTTTTGGGGCTGGGCTTGACCTGGGAACTGGTGGGGGAACTGTGGCCTGGCTTGGCTGCACTGCTTGGCTGATGAACTGTGCGTGGTGGGTGTTTAGTGGACTCTTTGTGCTTCAAACTGGTGTGACAAACTGAGGTGTGTTGTTTTGGTGTGGTACCACTTCACTTGTTTCTGTTTTTTGCTGCCTGAACTGATGTTAGACTTCTGGACTTTTCTGGGATTGTGTGTCTAACTGGTTTCCTGGGCTGCGGGTAACTGCTGGTAACTGTTGACTGGTGGTTGGCTGTGGTGTCCTGTGTAACTGATACGCCTTAGTATGTACTTGTTGGGAAACTGTGGGGGCCTGAACCTTTGTACTGGACTGCTGAACTGGGACTGGGGCTGAAAACTGGAGCTGCTGGGGTGTGTGCGGGCAACTGGTTACACACTTGACTGGGGTTTGTTGGACTTTGACTTTCCTTACTTGTCTTTTGCTTACTGTATGGGGTGACTGCTTCTTTCTTGCTGTATGGTGAAACTGAAACTTATGGATGGCCTGTGTTTGACTTTTTTAACTTGTCTTGACTGTTGCGACGTTTTTGGTGGAACTGGGGGTTTGAACTGAACTGGCTGGCTTGGGGCTGGGTACTGGTTTTTTCTGACTTTCTGGGACCCGACTGGGCTGCCTTTGCTGGATGAACTGGCTGTGTTGATCTGGGAACTGTTAACTGTGTGACTGGGGGCTGGCTGAACTGGAAACTGGTTAACATGTACTGACTGGGCTGTGGCTGGGGGTTGATTGGCGAACTTGGGCTGAACTGGGAGAACTGTGTTTGGAACTTGGGGGGGTACTGATGTGTGTTGAACTGGACTGCTGGTGTGGTGTTTGGTTGTAACTGTAACTTTCGTGTTGTGGTGTTGTGTGGAGCTTATGTTTTTCTTTCTTTGGGGATGACGTGGAACTGTGTGGGCCTTGAACTTGCGCAAACTGTGGGCCTGGGTAACTTAGGGCAAACTTCTGGGTTACCTTTATTTTTTGCCTTTTTGCCTTCTGTTTTTGTCTCCCCCTGACTGAGGCTGTAACTGGGACTGGAACTTCTGGAACTGCTGTGGGACTGGACTGAACTTTGTGACTGAACTGGTGTGTCTGCTGGACTGAGGGGGTGACGGGGCTGAACTGGGCTGGGGCTGTGCTGGACTTGAACTGCAACTGGGGGGGGGGAACTGGGTAACTGTCTGCTTTCTGGTGGGGGTGTAAACTGGGTGGGGTGAACTGGAACTGCTGAACGTGTCTTCTGGGAACTGGGCGAACTACTGACTGAACCTGGGGGGGGGCTGGACTGTACTGTAACTGTTAACTGAAACTGGTTGCTGGTTTGGGGGGGTATTAACTTTCTGGGTTGTAACTTTGTGTGGACTGGTTCTTAAACTTTAAACCTTTTTTGCTTGTGTTGTGTGGAACTTGTCTGGTGGAGACTGGGGGACCTTTGATGTGTTGTGTTGGGAACTTGACTGGTTTCTTTTGGGCTGGGTGCTTGGGGAACTTCTTGGCTGGTTACTTGTGTTACTGCTGGCTGCTGGACTGGTGTGCTGGCTGCGGGGGCTGAAACTGTGCTGGACTGCAACTTGAACTGGTTGGGGGGGCCTGGGACTGGAAGCTGGAACTGCCTGAACTGGTTTGGAACTGGAAACTGCTGTGGTGTGGAACTGAGACTGCTGTCTTTGACTTGTTTGACTGAATCTGGGAACTGTGTGGGGGGAAACTTGGTGCTAACTGCTGGGGGGGTGAACTGGTGAACTTACTGACTTGTAACTTTTGGGGCTGTTTGAACTTTGCTGCTTGCTGGAACTGGCGGACTGGTGCTTGCTGTGACTGAACTGTTAACTTGGGGACTGGGGGACTGGGCTGGGACGGTGCGCAACCTGAACCTGAACTGACTGGTACTGCTGGCTGACTGTGACTGGCTCTGGAACTGGGTGTGACTTGCTTGACTGGGCCTTAACTGTGTATTGCTGTCTGGGGAGCTGTGTTTTGTGTGACTGTGAACTTCTGTTGTGTTCTTTGGTGAGTGAAAGTGCTGGGCTCGCTTGTTACTGGGTTTTGGTGTTTTTGGTGTGAGTATGGTACTGATGCTTATGGATTGTGAACTGGTGGTGGTTAATGAGATGTACTGTGTTCTAGTCTTTCCATATACGCTTTTTTATGTGCTTGGGCTTGTGTGGGGGTCCTTGTGGTTTAGTGTTGCCTATTTGTACTTGTTGTTTGTGCGTGTCGCTGGGTTTGGGGGTCTATTGGGCTTGAAGGTTAACACTTGGCGTTTTCAGCAAGAAACTGTGTTTGCTGGTTGTGTTTCTCTGGTTTTTACCCTGGTTCTTTTCGGGGGCTGTACTGTAACTGCAAATCTTGGTGTGTTTACTGTGGGTGGTTTTTTTTGGGTTGTTGGACGTGCTGGGTACTGAGCTGGGTCACGGAACCTGGAAACTGGTTGGAACTGGGTTGGGGAACTGTGGTAACTTGGCTGAACTGGGGACTGAACTGGCTGACCTGGCTTCTGGTGAACGGTTGAAACGCAAACTGTCTGTTGCTGTGAACTGGCATTGACGGGGTGAAACTGCTGGGTACTTGGTTGGCTTTTGTCGTTTGAACTGTGGTGGTCTTCTTGTTCTGTCTGTCTGCAAACTGCTTGGCACACATGCGGGAACTGGTGTACTGGGCTGGTGGTGGCTGCTGGTAACTGCGCAAAACTGGTGACTGACTGGCTCTGGGACTTTGTGCTGACCGGGTGGACTTGGCTTAACTTTTTCTGTGCTTGTGGTCATGTTCTGGGTCTTCTGGGTACTGGGTTTGTCTGTGTACTTATGTGGTCTGTGTGGGCTGTTGCTGGGTGGGGAACGGACTGGGGGCTGGGCTTAACTGTGGTAACTTTGGTGGAACTGGAATGAACTGTAAACTGGGGGGTTTGGTGGGACTGGTGCTGGGCTGGGGTAGGGTTGAACCTGTGTGTAACTTGTGGGTTCACTGGACTGACTGTGACCACTAACTGACTGTGAAACTGTGTGCTGAACTGGGGCTGAACTTGTGGTGTCTGCGGGCTTCCTTTGGTAACTGCTGGTACTTACTGTAATACTGCTGGGAACTGGGCTGGGACTGGGAGTACTAGACTGTTGGGGCTTACTGGGACTGGGTGGATAACTTGCATGAACTGTGTGCTTGCTTGCGTTAACTTGAGAACTGTAACTGCTGTCGGGGGCTGCTGGGGGACGTTGTGTCTTTACCTTTGCCTGGGCTGGGTGGGCTGGTGCTGGAGACTGTGTGGAACTTTTTGGGAACTGGGGAGGTTTTCCGTATGGCTTGCTTTTTGCTTTTTTCTTGTGCTCGTTGTACTTTTTTGAACTGCTCTTTTTTTGCTTTACTTTCCTTGGTGTGTATTAGTCTTGGCCTTTTGTTTCTTTTGTCGTTTTACCCCTTTTGAGGCTTCACCCTAGGTGAACTTCCCATTGATCTGTTGTTCTTGTGTTCTTACTGAACTTTACTTGGAATTTTGACTGTGTGGTGTTGTACTGGGTGGTTGGGTGCTGCTGCTGAGTGACTGCTTAACTTGTTGACTGCTGGAAACTGCTGAAACTGTGCTTGGGCTGGACCTGCTGGGGGGGTGGCTGGGCTTCTGCTGGGCCTTTTCCTGGGTTAACTTTGACTGTGTGGCTGGGGAAACTGTAACTTTGCGAAAACTGTGCTGTAACTTCGTTATGGGGTTTTATTGGAGTGGTGGAGTACTTGGCTGTTCAAACGAAACTTAACTTCTGGTAACTGTGAACTTGTCTGGGTGGGGTGTGTTTGACTTGGTTTGGCAATCTGTGTCTGGCTGTGTTGCTTTGTGTCTGTACTTATATGTGCTGTTTTTGTAACTGTGTTTTTTGTTGTTGGGTTACTGGTGCTTTGGATGGCTTTTCTTTGACTTCGGGGTCTTTGATCTTCACATCGAAACTTGTACTTTTTGGATGTGACACTGGTGGGAACTTTTTGGTTAAACTTGGACTTCACTTACTGGGGGAACTGGGGGGCTTGGCTGGTAACCTTTGGATGCTTGTGTGTGGGCTTGGTGCTGGGGCTACTGGAGAACTGCTGTACTGGTGCTGGGGGTGGGGGGACTGCGTTTGGTACTGGCTGCTGGGCTTCAACTGCACTTGGGCTGTTGAACACTGGCACACTGGGCTTGCTGCTGTCTGGTTTTTTTGGGTGTGGGCACTGACTGTGTAGTATCGCCACCTTGTTACCGTTATCTTTGTCTATTACTGTTGAACTGCTGGGTGGGCTGTGAACTGCTGGTGCTTTGGGTGGAAACTGGTGGGCTGCTGCTGCTGACTGCTGGGTGGTGGGCTTGGGGTTGGGTGGGACTTGTTGGCTGGAACTGGGGACTGCTGCCTTGTGTTGCTTATTTAAGCTTTTGTTCTGTTTTTATGCTTTTGTACCCCTAGTCTCGTGTTTCCCTTTTCTTTGTGTTTCCTTTCCTTTGGTTTTCCCTTGCCCTTTGTTTTTTGCCCTTGTTTGTTTTTCCTTTTCCTTTCTCCTTTGCATTTGGGTCGTTCTTTTTTTTTCGTCTTTCTTTCCCTCGCACCTTTTTTTCCGCTTCTTTTCTATTTACCTCTTTTTATTCCTTTTTTGCTGCTTTGTTCTGTACCTTTTTTGTGGCGTTACCTTTTTAAGATTTTCTTGGTTGTGGTTTGTGGCGTTAATGTATGGGGTTTGCTTTTTTTCCTCTTTTAATGAACTTGCCTGGTTTTTAGTTTCCGCCTGTGTTTTGACTGTTTACTTAACTGGGACTGTGGCTGGTTGAGGTGTGACTTAAACTGGTTTGTTTTGTCTGTGGGAGCTTTGCTGGTGGCTTTTAACTTCAACTCGATTGAACTGGTGGGTTTACTGCACTGTAACTGCTTAACTACTGTTGAACTTTTTCGTTAAACCTGCTGGAACTGGGAACTGAACTGCCTGACTGACTGGGGCTTGGGGGGAACTTAGGTAACTGGTGCTTTCATTACTTGAAACTTCTGGACTGAGCTGTTGGACTGAACTGGACTGATACTTCAAACTGCACTTTTGGTTGCTGGAAACTGCTCTGGGCTGCTGTGACTGTACTGTGGGGGGGGGCGACTGAACGGAACTTGTAACTGGGACCTTGGTGGGTGGTCTGCTGCCTGTGGGGCTGTGCTGACGTGAAACTGGGGGGCTGAACTGGTTGGGTGTCTGGTCACTTATGTTTTGTAACTTGGGACTTGGAACTGGAACTTGCTGGGGTCTTCTAACTTGGAACTTGGCTTAAACTGGAACTGGACTGGGCTGGACTGTTTGGAACTGGGGTCTGGGGACTGGGGTCTGTGTAACTGCGACTGAACGTTGCTTGACTTTTGGTGCTTACTTGGGTCGCTGTTGCTGTTAACTTGTTCTTTTAACTGTTCCCTGTCTACTTTTTTACCTTTTGTATCTGCCGTGGCCTGTGTTTTGGGGGTGTACTGTACTTTCTTTGGCGTTGTTCTTTGTGCTTAACTTACTTGGGAAGGAACTTTGGGAAGACATGTGTGCTTAGGTTAGCTTTGTGTTGCTTTTCATTCTCCGTGTGGCTCACAACTGAAACCGTGGGAACTGTGAAACTGCTTTCGTGGGTTGTTGTGTCTGCTTGTGTGGTCGTGACTGCTGCGCAAACTGGAAAACTGGCTTGACTGTGGGGGGTGGACTTGTAACTTGGAGACTGAACTGGTGGGGGTGTGCTGGGGTGGTACTGATACGTGGGGTACTGTGTGCTTGGGGGGCTGTTTACTGGGACTGACTGTTGGGGCTTCTGTGGACGTGGGGTGCTGTGACTGGT
>Ga0179591_1140008_pt1 | contig 12997 bp, 10 predicted proteins | sample CZOMad2_1_08_16f_FD_182891 | JGI IMG/M metagenome (GOLD analysis project Ga0179591, IMG submission 182891) | Vadose zone soil fungal communities from Angelo Coast Range Reserve, California, USA - CZOMad2_1_08_16fungal (PacBio error correction) | ecosystem: Environmental > Terrestrial > Soil >...
ACCGAGAGCCTTTCCGCGGAGCAGTAAAGCGAGGAGACAGCTAGCTCCTCGTCCGTACAAAGAGCTGTGAATGATGATTCGTGACTGCGAGAAATAGAGAGAGCTCTAACCAAACAAAAACAACGGATTATAGTAAACAGATAGGGAGGGGTGCTCTAAGAGAGGTCACTCCTCACAGCAGGAAGGGCACTCGCGATTGGGGGCGGTAGGGAGACGGAGATCGAGAAGGCTCGGAATAGCCCCTGAAAGAAACTAGAAAGCTGCAGTTAGCTCTAAAGGACTGTCTCCTGCAAAGCTGGAAATCTCCGTCTCAACGACTACATCCGAAAAAAAAGGTTGGATGTCACTGCCAAGGAACTGTCGGAAGTAAGGGAAGGTTTACTTGTAACGTTGCCGTGGAGAGAGCACATCATGTCCTCTCGAGACCGGGGGAGCGGTACGAAAGACAAGAAACAAGGGTGGTTCCCCCGGCATTTTTAGTCGGGGGGAAAAGGAAGAGCTCGGGAAAACGAAGTGGGGCCGTAAGGTCAGCTCTCCTACGTAAACACTCTTCTCAAGGAATTATCTGGACGGGCGAACTAAAGAAGGATTGGCAAAAATCTGGCTAACTTTAGAGGGAAGGTAGGAACGTGAAAGGGGGGGGTGGGGTGGGGGGGGGGGGGGGGCTTTCCAATGGGACCTTGCTGCTAGAACGGGAAAAGGAGGAAGGAAAGGATTGCGTAAACGAATAAAGGGGAAATCTGGGAAGGAAGGACGAAAACACATGAGGGTTTACGACAATGCAGTGAAACAATTTCGACAATTCGCAGTCAAGGCAAGAAAAGGCCAAAGTCACCTACAAGTGACAGCAGAGGGGGAAGTGCGGAAGATAGAGGGGGTTACTGGGGCGCGGGCAAGGTGGGCCACGGCCTGGAAGAAAGTGATCCGCCGGACGGCAAAGGAGAACTCCATTAGATCGTAAAAAGATAGCCTGGGAAGGAGAAAAGCATTACTAAATGGGGAGATACGAGGGGGAGATTGGGGAGAAAATAAAACCTCGAGGGCCTTCAAAAGCGTGAAAGGAGGAGGAGACTGAACGTTCGCGCGAGAAAGCTTCGCAAAGGGAGCTACAGAACTGATAGGTGTCCTACGCTAATAATCGCGAAAGGAGGAACATGCTCGCGCGCACGCAAAGAGGAGAAGACTGGATAGGAGAGAGAGGTCACCTTCTAAGGGAGTGGGGCGGTGGATCAACAGCGACCCCTACATTCGGACCGGCGAGCAAAAAAAAAGGCTGAAGAAGGCGCATCTCTCTTAAGAAAAATCAAGTACTCTCAGTCAATTGTCGTTCGAGGAAAATGGGGACTCCGACCAACAAAAAATAAGAAGGACAAATCCGTCGGCTCGGGGATAAGGATGCGCTATCCCGAAACGCAATGAGATTTGCACAAGAAGGATACAAGGAGCGAACGGATAAAGCACTGGGAAACGCGAAGGAATCCGAGGAGCTCAAGAAACAGTTCAATATAGACCCTCGACCGAAGGGAAAAGGGAGGATCGAATAGGGAATATGACTCGAATGAAGTGGTAGAGGCTCAGCGATCGAACCCGCAACTAATTCTAATAAAGAGTCCATAGCTATCCGGGTCGCGAGGGAAGGGAAAGAGAGAGGATCCGCACCGCCGCAGAACTTACTTCGAATAACGTTCTCATGACTGTAGTAAGCTCTGTCCTGAGGGAGAAGGGGAGAAGCCTTCGCAGGAGAAAGCTCATAGAGCGAGAGGGGAAGGTCAGGAGACCCACGGAGATCGAGACGGCGGCATTTGATCGAGGTGCTGCGAGCGCGGCACGACTGGAGAAAAAGGGATCGGAATGATAACGAATCGGGAAGAACCGCGGAATAGCGCTCGTAGCGAGGACAGTTTAGAGGGTCAGGGAGCAGCTAAAATAAGGGCGACTTTTGCTCACTAGAGTTTCCATCCGCGGTAGTCTCAGGGAAAACTCCACACAACGCTCGGAAAAAAGAATGCAAAAATAGCTGGCGAGACGAAGCAAAAGAGCAAGGGCCTGGAAGATGAAGAATCCGGCTCGCGCGTTCTTCCGGTAAGACGAGAAACGTTGTGCGACCACACCCAGGGGCTGGGAAAAGAGGAGACCAAAATGCAAGAGCCCCATAACCAGGCTCGGGAGAAAGCTAGGGGGGGGGGGGTGGGGTGGGGGGGGGGGGGGGGGGGGGGGGGGGGGGTGGGGGGGGGGGGGGGGGGGGAGGGGGGGGTTTTGTGGTTTTGTGTTGGGGGGGGGGGGGGTGGGGGGGGGGGTTGGGGGGGTTGTGGGGGGGGGGGGGGGTTGGGGTGGGGGGGGGGGGGTGGGGGGGGTGGGGGGGGGGGTGGGGGGGGGGGTGGGTGGGGGTTTTGACAACGACTAAACCCGCCTTTGTTCCATCCACGACGCATGAAAAGCCTCTATGGGAAAAGTAAGATAGTCTGACGGAAACACTCCTCTACGTCCGCCTACGACGCTTGCTCTTCGCTTACTCGCGAAGAAATTTCTCCTGACGCTCGCCGGCTAGCAATTCACCAAGAAGGAATGTCGACGAAGGTAGGACTAAGAGTATTTGAACTCGGCCACGGAGATCCTTGTGACGCGTCGCTGTCTTACACAGAGAACGCTCTAAGAGAGCCGCTATTAGGCTTAAGTCAGGGAAAAGAAAGTGCCCGGACTCTCACCTCGAAGGGCGATGACACAGCAGAAGCGTCGTCATCGTCACTCGATCGCCCCGGTAGGAGTCGAGACAAGCTATTCACTTCGACAAAAAAGGCTGGCTCCAATATCTCGTGAGGAAGAGAAAACGACAGACGAAAGAAGAGACTAAACCATCATGTCTGGGACAGTGTCTCTTCTCTTAACAAAGAAAAGAGGGCACCTCTGCAGCCGCGCGCTAGAGTAAGAAAAGAGGAAGAACCTCGGTTATCCTAGATTCTCTATGAGGAAGCGGGCAAAAGAAGCCGGGGGCAACTCTCTCTAGCCTACTAGAAACGACTTTCAGCTACGAGTAGCAAAGAGAGAGAGACAACACGAGGGAGGAAAAGAGAGAGAGTCGTGAGGGAACAGATAGAGGAGATGAAAAGCTCGTGCTCTATCTGAGAGTGCCATAGAGTGAGTGAAGAGAGAAAGCGCAATCTCGTCGGAGGAAAGCGAGAACGGGAGAGGGTCCGCCTCCACCCCAGACGAGAGCGAGAGGAAAAGTGTTTCAAAAACAAAAGGAAGCGTATTAGTCTAATACCTGCACGATACCTCTTCAAGGATAGGGGGAGGGGAATTCAGTCGACGGCGCGACAGTCAAACGAGACGCAGGAAAAAAACGTCTCAGGGGGAAGGAGTTAAACGGGGAAGACAGTGGATATGTTCTCTCGTATTCGCGCGCCGATCTAAAAACGGCAGAAGGGAAGAGTCCATAACGCTAGGTTCGGGCGTAACAGGTGGGAAGAAAAATCGAGCCCGGCAAAAGAAAGACGAAAAGAATCGGCGCGTGCAGCCGAGCAGTTCAACGAACTCGACTCTTAAACAGAAGAGTCCGTGGGTAAGGGGAAAAGACGAGAAGGAAGTAGCGGGCGGTTCTAAAAAGTCCAAAAGTGACCTGCTCCTCCTTGATCTATGAGAAACTCTCTCTCTACAAGTAAGAGTAGGGGGGCTCAGCGTATTAGAAAGAAGGACTGGAAACTCCACCGCAGAGGTGGGCTTCCGTGACATATGCCAGCGGAAGAGAGAGGATCATCGAACATGCCACATAAGAAAAAAGGGGACGGGTCTAAAAACTTTGGAAAAAAGCGCAGAAAATAAGCGCATCTTCTCGTCTCATACCGCACCAAAGGTGGAGAGGGGGGAGCGCCCCCGCAGCCTGCCCTCGAAAGGTAAAAAAGGGGAAGAGAAATGGAAAGTGCCCAGTAAAGAAAGAGAAAGAGAGAAAAAGCGGGCCTCGGCCAAGCGTATCGCCGTACTTTAAGGAGCGCGTGGCCTGGGGCAAGGGTGATGAGAAAGCACGAACACGCTACTCGACCCCGAGTAATAACAGAAGAGGGGGGAAAAAGAGGCACTGTCAAGAGAAGCCGCACTCACTATACTACAAGACAGGGCAAAAAGAGGATTCTCGCCGGTACTAAAGCAACGTATCGGAAGAAAGCAGAGAAACAGACGCAAAAGCAGGGCAGGAAGAGCCGGTCCCAACTCGAAAAGCGAAGCCTCTAACATCGTCCTTCGGATGGTAGGAGCTAAAAAAAGAGTCTCTCGCTATAAAGAGAATGTGTACTCTGATGCCGAACTAAGAACAGACCAGAAGAAACCTACCGCAGCGAACGTAAGGAGTGACGGCGGTGCGCTCCATCTATCGAAGCAGAAAAAAGCTACGTAGGTGACTCGAGAACTCGAAGACTCGGGTGTCGAACGAGAGAGCGACACGACCAACTCTGTACGTCAGGTCCAAGCAAAGGAAGGGCTAATAAAGTGTCCCCGGGCAAACAAGGGCGGGACAGTCAAGAAGGGAAGGAACTTATCATTTAGAGGTCGAAGGTGAGCAAAACCTTCAGAGGTAACCAGAGGATCAGACGGAAAAAATCGACCGGGTATGAGGGGGGGAGGTAAGCACTCCGCCTGCCTGACTCTCATATGGGAAGAAAGATTGTGCTAAAAGTCCGGCATAGACAATCTCTATATGTGTACGTTGAGAGGAGGAAGAATCTCTCCGATATAAAGAGGTCATCGGGAGTCAGCTGCTCTACCCCGTAGGGAGGACTAAAGGGTGTCTCTGCTGAAGGACGAGAACAAGGGGGGGAAATAGGTCGGGAATTGGAGAGACGCCGCTTAAGAGTTCTCCTAGATAGCAGAGTCATTTACGGACGGAACGAAAGAGAACTTTCATAATGCTACTGCCAAGAGGAGAGGTCTTTTAGGTGGGAAGTATAGAAGCCAGATACATAGAAGGGGGGGGCTCTTTTTCCCGAGGGTCAGCGGGAGGAGGGGAAACAACCTTCCACTCTTAAGAGGCGTCAAGGGGGTGGGAACCAGAAGGGGAAATGAGACTCTTTTATGGGGTAAAGAGGAATAGGGGGTATCTTGAGATTCTCATTCTTCTTCTAAGGAGAATAACTGGGAGACTCTCCTTACCGTGCACTCTTGGAGAAGCTCACTCGAGCAAGGACTCCAACGGGAAGGTCGACACCCCGTCTTTCAGCGTGTAGGGCCTCGTCGTACCTCTCCCTGCGAAAACAGACGAGGGGGAAGGAAGGGGCAGAAAAAGAAAAAAGGGTTTCCGAGCCACGTAAGTCTTCAGACCGAGTGGAAAGGGGTTTACGTTGTACCTCCGCAGAAAATGACGCGGGAAAAAGATCTCAGCAAGAAAGGTTGCAAAGGTGAGTCGGTTACCAAGCCCAGAGAAGCGACGACGAACGCGCAAAGGAAGCTGGCAACGAAGGGTATGGCAACAAAGAAGACTGGGACTCGCACGAACGCCGGGCTGGGCGAGGAAAGGGAGGAGCGCGTCCGCCTTTTTTCAAAGAAAATGCTTACAGAACCGAACTAAGCTTGGCGGAAGCGAGGGGACAAGCCGGAGAACTCAAGGAAAAGAAAAGGAAATGCTGTTCGATCTCCACTGCAAGGACTGGACACGTCAAGAAACAAGTCCGAATAATTGTCCTGAAAGAAGAAGATGGGAGATGGAGGGTTGAGAATGCGCTTGCCTTTAATTATCCTATAATGAGCAAACGTCGAAGAGTGAAGACACCGCGAGACGGGGGGGGGGCAGGGGCAACAGCAGCCCAAGCATCGCGAAGTCGACTACGGGCTTCAGGGGAAGGCGCTGTGGGGAATCGGAGGAGGGGGGGTGCTTCAGGGGAGATAAAAAAATCCTCCTCCCAAAAGAAAAACAAAGAACAACGGATTCGTAGGGAAAAAAAAGGGTTGAGGTGCTAGATAGGGCACTCCCAGAAAGTCATTCTCACAGACTGCTCTTTGCGGAATCTGGTGCAATATTGGAAAGAAAAATTCCAAGGAATCGGCTCTTCTCTTCAAGAAAGGAGGAATTAGACGAAAGGGACACATCTCCGGATCAACGAAAACCTTAACAAACAAAATCAAAAAAGAAAGAAAAAAGAAAAAAAAAAAAAAAGAAAAAAAAAAAAAAAAAAAAAAAAAGAAAAAAAAGACCAAAAAAAGAGAGAAGAACATCTTTTTTCTTAGTGAAAAGGTCAAGGAAGTGAAGGGGAGTTAAAAACGGTGAACTGAGAGTGGATCTCTCACATCATGTTAATTGAGAGACTATACCGAGGCAGACAAAATCGAGTAGTCAGGCAGGGAAAGGAGGAGGGTAGGCTAAAATCTCGGAGAAAGAATCGCTCTCAAGTACTACTTCATCCTAGGAGAGGGGGAGTATCATTGAAGGGCTAGGGGGGGTGGGGAATCTATTTTTGAAACTTCAGAGGGTTCTATCTAGAAAGAGTTGGGGATTGAACGAAAGAAAAGCCACATTTAGCCTGCTTTAAAGAGGCTCAGGAGAGAGGAGAGCTAAAGCGTACCTCCATTCCACTCGTGATGATAGGCGTGGACGAAAAAAAAGATTGGGAGACTTCGTCAAAGGTGGGAAAAGAGTCAAAGGGACTGGTCCTCCGCGTTCACTAAAATACCGCAGCGGTAGAAGAGGAAACAGATCTGTACAAAGCAATGAACAGCGGCCGTGCCTTCGGAGATCTAGGGGACAGAAAAAAAAGAGCACCCTAACGCCCGCTTATAGCTTAAAATCGGGGGCGGGGACCGGACTGAAGACGTGCACTAAGTGGTAAGGGGGGAAAGCTCTCTCCTCGCATGGCCAAGGGAGGAAGGCGCGTCTCCTTCCAGGGCGCTATTGAGCCAGGGACGAAGAACAGGAGTGATAGTTAGGGAAGGAAGAGGATTCGGTCTGATTCTAGCGCTACGACTCTTCCGATCAGCCTCCCTAGGCAGGTTCTCTGGAGGGGAATGGAGGACTTTCTTGTGTGGGGGTGTTTGGTTGGGGGGGGGGGGGGGGGGGGGGGATGGAAAAAACATTGCACGATCGCGTCCGACGCGACGAAAAATCTCTCGGAGTTGACGGGAGAGATAAAAACGGAACCGCTCTCTCCCCTTCCGGAAATGAAGACATTAAACAAGAAAGGGGGGGAGGAAGACAACTCTTCTCTCCACCCTAGTAAGTATCCAGTCTCTCAGGGACTATCAACCAATAATCACTGCAGGGGGAAAAAGCAGCCAAGGAGTGTAAAAAAGGAAGACGAGACGATCAAGCCTGTTACCGCGACCCGTCAGAGGGAGGGAAGAAAAACAATCCTACATGACTCCTGGCACTGAAAAGGAAGGAAAATACGGCGGGCGGAGTAAATGAAAAAGGCTCCGAGGGGTAGCTGAGAAGGAGGAAAAATCGCACTTCCGCACCGAGTTCGATCATCGAGGAAAGCGGAAGGGAGCGGCCCCTGCAATCGTCTTATTCTCACCGCAATGAAAAAAGCGTACAAAGAAGAGGGCCGAGAGAAGAGTAAGAAAGAAAGGGGCAAGAGGAGAGAGCGACTTTTAGAGGAAAGTCAGAAAAAGAAAAGCCGCGGAGACGGCATCCTCTTCTTCGAGGAAGCGCGCAAATGGGACGCTTCGAACCGAGACGGTAAAAGGAGAAAATAGGGCTGACCTTAGGAGCAATATGATAGAGTAAGCGCCGTCGTATAAGAGTGTCTTTCTCAGCTCACGTGATCGAGAACATGTAACAGAAGAGGTAAGTTCTCGGTGGGAGAATCGAAAAAAGAAGGCTCGGGGGGGGGGAAACGCAGGAGACTTCACTTCTGCGCTACGAGGGGGGAGAGAAAAAAAAAAGATCTCGAGCGTTCCTGAACGCTCAAGGAGGGAGGAGGGCTCGGAAGTGCTTCCTGAAGGAAATTCGGGGGAAGATGGAGGGGGAGAGAAATAAAAAAAACCGGTCGGGTCTATTGTAGACCGAGCGCTAGCGAGGGAAAGATAAAAGATCGAGGGCTCCGCGTGTTCACAGCCCTCTTTGAATCAGTGAGCTGGAGAGAGGGGCGATAAAGCTATGGGAAGCACCGCCTGGGGAAAACGGCGCAGAAGAGACAGGGCGAGGAACATTCGCTTAACTTATATACTAGATCGAGGCGTTTCGAAAAAGAGAGGAAGAGAAAACTGTCACCTCCGGGGGTCGACACATAACGGCAGTTAAAAGGGGGGTGGACAACAACCCCCAGCGGGGGGTAAAAAAGGGCATTGACGCTTCCTCGTTTCTGAGACAAGGGAAACCGAAGGCGCGAACGAGAGCGAGGGTGAAGGGAGAGGTTAGGGATAGGAAGTTATCATCTCCCCTCATTACGACCCTCGGGAAGAAGGAAAAAAAGCGCGGATCCTCGTCTCTCGAGAGGGAAACACGAGGAAGGTAAGAGACCGCTTCATAGGCAGACCAGAATGAACCACGTGGAAGATGAGACTCTATATCGTGCGGGAAGCCGAGGAAAAAAAGAACCGCGGAACATTCAAGTTCTGGTAAGAGGGTATCTGAAATTGGAAAGAATAATAAATTAAACAAAGAGAAGTCAGAGATAGTTAAGGAAGGGGAATGAAAAGGCTGAGCAACTCCGGCGTGAGCGAACTTCTCTGATCAAAGGAGAAAAATGGGAAGATCTCTCTCTACTCTAAGAAGACGAAGAAGAGCGACGAATCTCTCAAAAAAAAAACAGTGAGGAGTAGTCAGAGGAGAGGGAGCTGCCAGTCGGGCGCGTCGGGATATCGCTGAGAAGAAGAGGGGCAGTCGGGGACCGCGAGCATTCTCTCGAAGAAAGCGCAGCTCAACTATAGAGCCACACAAACCATGAAAAGAAAGAGAGAGGAGGGCGACGGTTTTCAACGCGAGAATCGGATTCTCGAAGGAAGGGAAGGAGAAAAAATCATTAAAAATACGGGCTCGTTTCTCTCTTCGACGGGATACGGTCGCGGAACCCTCACATATGAGGCCAGGAATTAAACGGGGTGCCGATTGTTTATAATATATAGCGCTAGAAAGGAATGAAGAGGCTCTCGAGTAGCGCTCCTATCTCAAGAGAGGGGGGTCAAATCTTCCAGAAAGGCGAGGGTCTCGGTAAAAGGGCAGGGAAAAAAGGAGAATCAACTAGGCCACTAATACCGAGAAATCAGTAAGGGAGGGGAAAGAACGCGCGTCGGAGCATTCTAACGACGCAGTCCATTCTCCCGGTGCGAGCAACCGGGTACAGGGAGGAGAACGCTCACTACTCCTATTCTTTGAACAAGGAAGCGAGCTAGAGAACGCCTCTAGCTCTTCGATATGCGAGAAGAGGGGAGCAGGTGATTCGTGAGGAATCCGAAAAAACCGGCAGCCTTTTCGAAGGGAAATAGGAAAGATCTGCAGCGATAGCGTATCATTCCAGGAGGAGAAGGGAGGGCCTGGTGGCAAAGGAGGAAGGAAAACTAGCGAGGGGATAAGAAGCGCGAAGCAGTCTCATTTCGACTCCTCTGCGGCCCGGTGGGGGGGGGGAAGGAATGCCCCCGCATCCTTCCCTCGAAGGGAAAAGAAGAATAGGAACTTCTGTAAAAGCTCGGAAAAGCTTGCCTTCCGATCCACGCGTGCCCTTCAGGAAACGTAAAGGGGGGGAAGGGAAAGGCGTGGCTGAAATTGCGCACACTCTATAAACGAGTTTAACCTCGGTGAGTACTTGTAAGGAGAGGTAGGGAGGCCCGTATTCTACCGACGTCGAGGGATCTCAAGGAGAGCCCCGTTACGTGGTGAAAAAGCGCGGGTAATGGGGGAGAGAAGTAGAGTCAAAAGAGACTAATCTGAACAGCTCGCCGAGGAAAAACCATCTAATAAGAGTGAAATCAAAGTCTAAGGCGAGGGAGAGAGGATCCGCGAACATCGCGCGCTCTCTATGCCAGGAGAAGGGAAGGTGGAGAGCGGAGTCCGAGCGTCCCAGCTCCTCGCTTCTAACGTCCGAAATCTAAGACAGGAGGGTCGTGGACTAAGAACGATTCTAATGCGCAGGGGACAGATCACTGGAAGCTAGAAATAGACCAGGGGAGGGGGCTGGAACTGCCCGGGAATAGGAAAAAAAAAGAGCACTCAGCTCCAAATGAGGACTGAAAAGGCAGGGTAGCGAATAACCAGGGTCCCCGTTCAAGAAAGGAGGGGAGGTCGGATTTTCAGAGCCTTTCCTATGAGGGGAGGCAGAGGTGGAAGCGGGTCAAATAGAGAGACGGCGACGATAGTCGCGGACAAATAATCTTTGCCAAATCGCTTTGAGGGAGGAGGGCGAGTCATACCCAAGGAGAATCGACGGGGAGTTGGAGAAGCATGGGTCCTAGAAAAAGGGGGAAGGGGGTTTCAAACTTCTCCCTATCTCTAAAGAGGCCGGGGGGGGGCAGTACGAGGAGGAGCGAAGAAGGAGGGAATACATAGTATCGAGTTGGATTCTTTCAGCGAGACCTTCCGGAAGTCTGGTTCCGCGGTCGTCTCCACTCGTAACGAAGAAAGGAGGGGGGTTCCTAGTCAAGAGCCAGGTGAGAGGGATGAGAGAGAGAAAGAAAAGGTCCGCGCAAAATAAGTCGGGAGGATAATATCGGCACGATCCTCTTCGTTGAGGAAACGCCGAAAAGATAGATTAAGCAGGAAGAGCGGATGTCAGGTGTGGCAGGGGACCGTCGAGGTATTTAGAGTCCCACCTTCCATCTGGAGCAATGAATTCATTAAGGGGAAAAGCACCTCCCCGTCGAGAGGAACAAGGGAAAGGGGGTAATCTTTGAACGGTAAAGCGGCCCAAAGATGGCTACGGCACTTCCTGGAATCTGCACGCCAGCTTCAAAATAAGGACAAAAAAAAAAGAACATTACTACCCGCGTTCGGGGAAACGGGAAGGGGGAGATGGACAAAAAACTGCAACTCTTCTCCCATCTTGAAATTTCGAAAGGAGCAATTTGAACCAGGAAAAAGGAGCTACTAAAGGGAATTTGTAGAGTTTAATTAATCCGCACCCGTTTCAGCGAGAAGGGGAGAAAAACCAGAGAATGTGCCGTTCTTGGACTGGTCCAATCCCATATCCCTGGCGGAAGGAAAGCAAAAAATGCAGTGCAGAAAAAAGCGGTTCGCCCTTCACAGACTCGCGAAAAGAAAACCGGAATAGGACGCGAGGGCGCGACTGTCTAAAAGGAGGGGAAGACTTTTCGAGAAATTCCCTCACAGAGAAAGGAGAGAAAAAAGAACCCGACTCAAAGGGATCGGAAAAGGTGGTAGAGAGGGAAGAAAACGTCAACGTCCCTGCCATCGAAAGTCCTTGGGCAAGTGACTCCAGGAAGGGGGTGCGTATTTATTCTTTTGGGGCCGGCGATGTGTCAACAGTAAGTAGCCGATCCAGGAAGAGACAGAGCAAGGCGAAAGCAGATCCTTCATCGCGGAGAGACTAGGCTCAGAAAAGGAAAGACTGTGAATCAGTATTCTGTGCTTTCCTAAAAAAAGAGACAACAAGATGAGAAAGAGAGAGATGGTTCGCATGAAGAGGAATAAAATGAAACAAGAGAAGGGTGACTACTAGTATCTCTCTTGCAGCTGTAAGAGAAAAGGGGGGACATGAACAGGCGCGCGGCTCTGCAATCTCGAACGTATGACTTCTATGAGATGGAACGAGAACCGCCAACGCCGAAGAAAAAATCAACAGGGGGGGAGGTTCACTGCAAATTACTTTCGGACGTTTGGCGGATTGGAAAGATGAAGGGCTCTCCAAAATCATTGGTCTCTAGAACGAGGCTAACCAGCGAGGAGGAGAAAGTTGATGCGAGGTCGTCGAAAAGAAAAAGAAGGCGTATAGCTAGGAATACGTAAAAGGCGGGCCTTCGATCTGGAAGGGGAACAATGACTATATTAAAACGAGGGAATTTGCTTTCTTCTTCGCCCCGGGGATTGAACGAAAACGGAAGGCAACTGCGTAGAAAATCGAAATTCGCGCAAACGGCAGTTGGCGTAAACTCCTACAAATTCCACAAAAGGTGGGAGGGGGAAACCATTCTTTGTTGCGACCACTTCTTCAGAGGGAAGAAGGCGCAAAGGGTAGGGTATCCGAAGTAGGAACATGCCCTCCTCGGGTCTCGGAAGGGAGATATTGACGAAATTCGCGTTCAGAGAAAAGCCAGTCCTGTCGCCCGGCGTGGGCTCCGCCCGAAAAAAGACAAAAGCTGAACCCGCTGATAGCTGAAAATAGGACCTATCTCGTGAACCCCGGGTCCGAGCCCGCTAAAAGATGGGAGGTGAGATATCAATAAGAGGAAGACTGAAAACGCGGGCACAGTCTGAACTCCAGAAGGCAGTAAAAAGCTAGCCTGGACTCCTAACAACCGGAAAAAAGAACTAGCTCATCGGACGTCGGATCCTCAGGAAATAGAGAACCTAAGGAGAACTCTGTCTAAGAGAAGAAAGAGCGGTTCACCTCTAGGGAAAATTCATTGGTGGAGGGTGGGGGGGACATCAGACTACCCCGAAAGGGTTCCGACTACTACAACACTCTTCTTCTTAGAGGCGGATCCTCTCGTCGCGAAGAAAGACACTTCCGCTATAGAGAGAGCTCAACCGGCTTTTTTTAAGGAAGACCAACTGCTCCCCCCTCAGAAGAAGAAGGAGGCTCTATCCCGATACCTCAGATTGTATTGGGGAACTAAAAAGAGCTTTTACCTCGAAACGACGACCTGCCAAAGCCTGGGAAGAATCGACCTCCTCCGCGGAAACAAGAACGGCGGGACAATCCAACCTCACAAGAAAGGAAGAGCGACTACGATTCAGAGAGAACGAAGAAGGGAAGAGAGAGGACTCGCGCTAGTCAGCCGCACCGGTTCGATTCCGGAGTACAAAGTCGCGGTACAAAGTCCCCAGAGCTATTAAAGGAGTAAACTGAGTAAAGAGGCGTTCCATCATAGGAAAAAGAGGGAAAACCGATACTCACATATGCGC
>Ga0179591_1278837_pt1 | contig 12997 bp, 8 predicted proteins | sample CZOMad2_1_08_16f_FD_182891 | JGI IMG/M metagenome (GOLD analysis project Ga0179591, IMG submission 182891) | Vadose zone soil fungal communities from Angelo Coast Range Reserve, California, USA - CZOMad2_1_08_16fungal (PacBio error correction) | ecosystem: Environmental > Terrestrial > Soil >...
AGCATCATCCGTACTGTTGACTTCTCTATCGCCAACGATATAGATTGGGGGGGGTTCCATGGGACGCTCCTGGATGACCATCCCGGATTTAAAGTAGCATGAGGAGGGTACTCGTTATAAGTATCAGTTCCTCATATGGGGAACAAAAAGGGGGAAGAACCGAATAAGAAGGCTGGTTTCAAAGGATGGTCCTAATCCTTACTCATCAAGGGCAAAAAAGCATATCGTCGGAAATATGGCGCGAAGCAGACGAGGAAAAACAAGAACGAGATCGGGGGACGATTTTTGGGTAAGATGGGGGGAATCCTGCAACCTAATATAGAGGCAAATCTCGCAGAGGGGGTACATGGTATGCTGTTAGAGAAGCAACCTGAAGAATCGGGCGGAGAGAAGTACCGCTAAAATTCTGTCTAAAAGAGGACTGAATCGCTTCGATCTCGATCGCCAAATAAACCGGCGGGTCGCACGAAAATAGCTGGGTCAGTATGAGATGGGTCGTTGGCGTGCGGTTGTAGAACGACCACTCTCGAGGAGGCGCACCCTTATGGATACTGGTGACGGGATCATGCAAAAGTTAAAAGTGAAGTCGTCTGGGGTTCTGCCGGGATCGCTACGATGGGCTGGAGGGGAAATGAGCTTAAAACCCCAAAAAAGGTATCCTAACACGACCTCGTCGTTGTAGATTGCCGCCTATACTCTAGGGAGGGAGAAAGCGGCCCGATATACTTAAAAAAAAGGGGAACGGTTCTATGGATCTTGAGAAGACGTGCCTTTTCCGGGGAGACAGGCTCTGGTGGCGCAATTACGGGAAGGATTATCTAATTTGCGATATATGAAGATCCGAGGTTGACTTAAGGGGACGGATGAGCTTCTCTAAGTGACTGAAGTCAAACTAAACATGAGGAAAAAACTCTGACCTATCGTGCCGAAGAGAGGATAAAAAAGGTTTTCGACAATCTTTCCCGAGGTTACTTCGGCTGGGTGTAACGTACCTCAGAAACCCGGGGTCAGGAGCGGAGCAAAAACTTATACGAGAGAGGGGAGGCCCTTCTGCTGCAGGAGCAATCTGGGTTGGTGCTCCGATGGGGTTGATGGCCTTTCGTCTGTTATCGAAACGGTCCGTTAATGAGGTGCGGGGCCTGTGAGGCGGAAGGGATTGGGGTCACCTGAACGAAAAGAAAAACATTTTCCTAGGAGGTTGAGACAGAAGGCTAGTGTTCGCAGAAAAGAGGAGCAGAAGACTCAATCAGTAAGCCAGATCAGGAAAAGATGGCAACGACAAGTCAAAAACACCTTCATAATGAAGGGAAAACGGGTTTAAACTTCTTCGAAAAGGTCTAATGCTGGTCGGAGAAAAGCCGGTGGAAGAATTGAAGGCTAGTCTGGCAGGGGAAACGAGACTCATTGGCCAAGGATAAAGCCCGCCTCGTCCCTGAATTAAAGTCAGCCAAAATCCAACAGCAAGGGGAACGCCAAAAGGACATTAGGGGGACGAAGCGAAAAGAGGGTTGGGGGCCTTCTGCTTGCCTCGTCGACCACTTCAAGTCAAGAGGCACGGCTGTGTCCGAGAAGGGAGAATTTTTCGAAATGAACGGGAACAAAAAGAGGGTGACTGGGAAGATAAATCACTTGGGCCGGATGCGCGATGAAACTACTATTGGAAACAACGAATACTCGACAAGAGGAGTGAATTGATATCAGGAAGGGAACGTAAGATCATCCTAAAAGCCCAGGGTCCCTGACGGGCGTCGCTGAAAAAAAGAACCCCATCAGGTAGGGAGTCGAACGGGGGGGTGGGGTGTTTGGCTAGGTTCCCGGAGGACCATTTGGCAAAGCGAAGCCTGTTTCTCCACCCGTCAATCGGGGGGGGGGGTAATTTAGGAAAGAGAAAGATCAAGTCCTGCATCTACTGGGGACTGTAGGGAGCCAAATAGATTTTGACTCTCGGGACATCTCACTTTACCGAGAGCCTGGGGAGGAAGAGGGGAATCAGGCGCACTTCGTCGGCAAAGGGGGGGGGTAGGAACAATCCCGGCAGTGGTTTCCCTTTTATCATACACAAGAAAGCTCGAAATGGGTGGGGTCATCTTTACAATCGAATAAAGATGGCTAGAAGGCGGCGTGAGGGGGGGCCATGAGGGATCATCTTTCACGACGTTCCGAGACGGGGGTTCGAATTAGAAGAAGCGCATTTTTTCGAGACGGGGAGGGGTATAATACCTTTCTCTAAACCTGACTAAAAGAATATAACCTATTATCGACTAACAGAGAGCACGCACCTCAGGGTAGAGAGCCGGATCCTTCCTGAGCGGATGAGAAGTGGCAGTCCCAAGGTAATTAAAAGGGGATGCCTTTGGGGGGGGGGTCTAAAAAATTAAAAAAAGGGTGTACTCTGGAACAGTACGTGTGACGTGCCAGCGAATACGACTTTCTCCTTGAGGGGGAAAGATTCAAGACTTCGCACAAGAGACGCTTTTCGGAAATAGCCAGGAACGGTTAACCTATAAACAAGTGGCCACGAGAATCGTCCCGTTACCTACAACCTAGAATGTGGCCAGAGGGGGGGACTTCGCAGGAAGGAGGGGAAGGAAATCACGAAACTCAAACTAAACGGCGAGGCGAGCAAAGGTGCTAGGCTGTGTTATGGGTTTAAGGGAGAAGGGAAGTGCTTTACCTTTTTGTATTGATCAACGCTCACCCTCAGGTGATGAGTAGAGAAAGATAAGACAGGGTCCACCATAGTCCCGAACGGGGGGTATTTCTAGTGCGCCGGGAAAGAGGTCTATTCTCCCCAAAAGGCATTATCTAAACGAAAAACCGGTAGAAACAACCACCAAAAAAAGAGAAGGAAAAAAATGCTGGAAATTAAGTGGCAGGGGAGAGCGGAGGGGCGGCTTGACGAGGGGGGGCATCTCTCGCTTGGCGGAAGGGAGCTGTCTAAATCTTCAAAAAGCTCAGAAGGCGGCCGGGGGGAAAAAAGGGAATAGAGACTAACAACGGTTATATTAAAAAGAAGAGAGATAATTGGGGGGGGGGGGGGGAACCTCCGCCCCAGAGCCTCCAGAGGAGACCATATCGTTCGAAAAAATCCGATATAGGGGGAGAGCTCGGGAAGCCAAGGAGAAAGAATTACGTTCCTTCCCTAAGAGACGCAAACGGAGGGAGACCTTAACACTCATCCTTTTTTGTGGGGGGGGGGTGGGGGAGGGGAAAGAGGGAGGGAATTTTGGGGAGTGCAAATGATCCGTTGCTAGGAAACAGCCCCGGTTTGGGATTTTAAAAAAGAGAAGGGTCAAGCAGCGCCGCACTAAAACCTGGAACGCTGCGGGAATTGTTTACTTCGGGGGATCTTCAGAAAAAAGAACATGGTGAGAGGGGTTACGTTCATTCGGAAAAACAGTTTCAACAAGGAAAGGCCTGGCGAACCCACTTTAACCACCTCCAAAGGGAAAGGGCATTTTGCTGCTTGGGGTCTGACTGGAATCTGATTCGAGAGAAGGGGGCAGGGACGGAAGGATGCTGATTCAAAAGCGAGACGAAAAAAGGCTTTTAATTAAACAGGAAGTCGGGGAAGGAAACGAGAGGGTCATTTAGGACGGAACTATCCAGCTGGAGGGGTCAGGGAAAGATTTTCATATGTTAAGATGAAAGGAGATAGTGCAGAAGGTACGGGGGGGTAAAAAAGAAGGTTCTACCAAAAAGGAAGTCTCCAAAAAAAAAAAGGGGCATTAAAGGGGGGGGGGAAGATTCAAAAAAGCATCAAAGGAAGTCCCCGATTCCGCTCGTTATAAAACTTGCTGTAGGAGAGCTTCAAAAAGGGAAAGGGATAAATCTGGCGTGATCGGTTCTTCGTAGGTGGGCGAGAAAACTTCGTACGAGCGAAAAAAAGCGGACAGAATGAGTACGACCACGAGCGAGCGTTCTAGGATTGAAAAAAAATCGACAATAAAACAGAAAAGAAGGACGAAGTAATAGGATAAAAGGGGGGAAGGCGGTAAAAGCTTAATTCCTCAAATTTAGTTTCGAGGGGTTGTTAAGAGGCACAAGAAAAGGGGGAGGAGGTCAACCAACCATGGCGCGATTAGGGGCAAAAAGCCTCTCATATTCAAGGGAAAAAAAAATAAAGGGATACGTACCATTTCCATTCGGGCACCTCTTGACGAGGAGAAAAAGAGTCAATTGCAAGGGGAGGAGCGCGACTCTCCGAAGAGAGTGAAGGGAGCTCCTTCCTAGTTCCATTGAAACAAATCGAAGGGGAGGTCGCCAAGGATTTGGATGGCTGGGTAGGTAAAAGTCCTCAAGGCGAGGGGTAAAAATTTTCTTTATAGGGATTGGAGCTGGGGCTTTTTGGAAGGGGAATGGGGACGGAAAAATCATGGTCGTCAGTACTCTAACTATCCCATAAAAAAAAGGGAAGGGGAAAATCAAGAAAAAAGTGACTTATCTGTAGAGTAATGGGGGGGGGAATCTCGGGCCTTACTACTATAAAAAGGGGAGTGCGGAAAATCACAACCTTTTCCTAGTAGGAAAGAAGGAGAAAGAGATCAAGAGGGGAATCAAAAATATGGGGGGCAAAAGTCAAGTCTCCTTCATTCTCTAGAATCAAAGAGGTAAACGCCTTCTTTTTCGCGTGGAGCAGCACGGGAGTAAGAAGCCCGATCTTTAATTTGGAATAGTCATAGTCTCCTAAAAGGGGGAAGCAATAGCAGAAGGGAGGCAAAGGAATTTTATCACTGACGTGAAAAGGAAGAAAGAAGTTACAATCATCTCATGAGGCCGGGGGTTTTTCTTTTAACTCATCTTTAAGTACTGGAAAAAGGCGCAGTAGATAAAGGAGGAGTCGCAGATGTTGGGGGAGCAAGCATGCCCAGAAGAGATTTGAAGAAGGGTAAAGTATTACCTCTCTGGAGGAAGGGGGGGAAACCGAAAAAGTCACCTATGCCCTTCTGACGAGAACTCCCCTCAAAAATTTAACTGGGAATGTACACTACCCATCTCAAGGTCAAGCGACTGTCAAATTCAGGGGGACGAGAAACTAAGCCTTTTCAGAGAAAGAGAGAATGCATCGTCAAGCTGTGTGGGAGAAAAAAAAAAAGGGGTTTCAGGTTCTTTCACAAAAGCCTTTGACAAGGGACCGAGAAGGGGGAGGGCAAACCTAGCTCTTATCAGCTCACGAGAGGAAAGATCGGCGCTCTGTCAGCGGGGAAAACGATGCGGGTTCCAACCTTCCCCCTTTCAATCTCCGCGCTCAAATAAACTACCAAAATGAAAAGAACGGAGAGGGGGACCGATTGCAGGGCTTCAGGGGGGAAAGGAATTCTACTCGCGAATAATGCTTCAGTGATGGGCTTGTCAACAATCATGCAGGGGAGAAGAATGGAAATGGCAAATGAGGAAGTCATAAACATTAGGGAGGGAAGGTCCTTACTTCACGGAGGGGAAAAAAGGGAATTCTCATGCCAAAGACGCATCTCATAGGGAAGGGGCATTGGGTAAGGTACAGACTCTCAGTGACTTTTTACGGATTGAAGAAGAGGATGTGTTGTTTCTTTCATCTGAATAACCTCTCGAAAAGCCTATCCCGTATCTATCGAAAAGCATAAAGAAGGGAATATTCCGCGACATGAGAGAGAAAAGTAATTTTTCAAGCCAGGGGGGGAAAAAGAGGGGGAGTATATCTGCTTTATCTGCTCAACCAACACTGACAGAGTTAGTTCGCCGGCGAAGTTTGCAAAACAGGAAGCGAAAGGGGCACGGAAGGAAAGGAAAGATAGGACTCTACTCTGGAAAAGGAGGAGAAGGGGTGGGAATATCTCACTGAACGGTTGAAAAAGTAACAGCAAGGTCGGGAGGAGGGGGTGGCTGAAGAAGAGCAAGACGCAGGCGAGATGGGGTGGGGGGGGGGGCGCCTTATTTTTTAGGAAGGGGCAGGAGGAAAAAAACCATACCCATCTACACAGAGCGCTAGATGGTTCGCATTGCAGGGCAGTCAAAGTGATCCTAATAGTGTTAAGAAGGAGGCGCGGCGTCCATGTCAAATAGAAGCTGGAGCAAACTCTATCAAACCAGGGCTGCTTCAGGGAGGGGGAATGATCTTGACAGGCAGTTTGGATAGGTGTAACTTATGAGAAAGTATCAATGCCTGAGCAAGGGAGTCAGACGTTGGAAATAATTGGGGGGGGGTCTGCAATGCTCAGGTCGCGAGGCAAACAAAAAAACTCTCGCGCTGGGTTCGTGTACGTAGAGCGCTTAAAAGACACCTCCTTCCGGATGTAAGATATAATCGAACAAAAAACAACAATATAAGAGAGAAATAAGGACAGAGGGAAGGGCGGTTACTTTGCCTCGCTCTTTATCGATAGAGGACCGCTGTGTTTGGGGTGGACCTGGTCTCCGCCAGGACCCATCCAAATAATTTAAAACGGTAGAAGGTCTGGGGGGGGGGAAGAGGGCTTACGAATTGGCTCTTCATTCGAAAGAAAAGCTCTCTTCCTTAATCAGAAAGGGTCGCGAAGAAGGTTTCTCTGACTTGGCAACGCCTTCGCTTCAAAGGAAACTTATCGCGGCGGAAATTTTGACTGGCTTACTCATGAACAGAGAAAAAGAGAAAAGCACAGCTAATTGAGGAGAGTTTATGGAGGGGGTTGGGATTTCAGCTCATCACCGGAAAGATTCCAATATATCAGCGCAACTATACGCGATGTAATGTCCGATAGTGGTCAGGAAGGAACAAGCGCATCAATTTTTCGCTGAAAGTGCGGGGAGAATAAATGAAAGAGGGCCAAAGAAGACGCGCATCTCGGGTAGGAGGCAGAAGATTCCTTACCACGTAACGAGCGGGGACGTAACCGCCAAGGAAGGAAAGAAGGAGGGATTCGGGGGTGGACGTGGGCTGGGGGGGGATAAGATCCCTCTCTATACAGAGAGGCCCAAAACGGGATGGGCCTCTTTACTATCTCATGGAACGATAATTAGCCTCGTTGGGAATTCGCTCTATGACGGGACTACGAGGGGGGGTAGGTTAGGGTAGCACATGCCTCCCAAAAAGAGCGTCCTACAATAAAGGAGTAAGATGAAAGGATAACATTGAAGAGCAAGGGCTAACTCTTGAGGCGGTCAAAAATATCGGCCAGGGACGTAGAAGAGTAAGTAGGCATCGAATCTGGTTGGACAAGAAGGGGGAAGTTCAAAGGATTGTATCCAGCTATGTTTAAGCGAAAAAAAAGGGGGCAGGGGGCCGTCATTATCCTGCTTTAGATAAAAGGAAAGAAAGATGACGCAAAAGAGCGGTCTCCTAGGATGTCAAGGGGGGGGAGGGTGAATTGCTAATGCGGAGATAGGGAAGTGGAAAAAAGGTTTGCCCAAAAAACGCATACTTCTCAACTCAGAAAAAGGAGCTCGGGGATGCAATAAGAGAAACGGCGACGGTTGTGCAAGAATGAAGAGTCGTCGTGAATTCTTTGCTCAATGAGAAAAGGGATGAGGAAGCAAAACGGTGCATAGATCTGGGACTGTACTCGCTGATCCATAGTGACTGGGTTGAGCAGGGATGGTGTGGGAATCTTGGAAGTGAGATTTATGCTGGCTCTTTTCCAAGGGAGTGGGGAGGGTTCTTGCGGAAATGTCCTAAACAGGGGGACTTCCAGGAAATCACGACTGATCTTTGGCCTATGGGGAGGGGTTCCAAAAAAGCGCGAAGAAAGAGATTGCTGAACTCTGAGAATGGACTAAAGCGACTCAGCTAACGGGTTCTGCCTAAATTAACTCTCTGAAACAGGGAAACAAACTCAAGAAAGGCAGGCGTGCAGGATTTGTTTTAACAGGAGGAGGGGGGGGAGGAAATAAATCGGGTCTCTATTAAAAAGACATTTCCAGTTATTCTACGAGAGTGGCGAGCGGGGAACATGGCATGACGCGGATACAACTCAAGCTTAGGCTTCGCGGAATGGGAACAGGAAGTGTGCCACCGCCGCAACAGCATTGAAAGAAAGAGGAAACAAAAGCAGGAGAGAGATCGAAAATTTCCTTGCTCTGTCAGGCGGAAACAGGTGAGCATCGGTTATAGCTCACAACGGAGGGTGGAAAGAAGCAAATACATTTATCCTCCATGTCCTTGGCCGGACCTACCGGTGAGGGCTGGGGGGTCAGAGAAGGCACTTGTAAAGCGGCTGGGGCGGAAAAAATGTAGCGGTTGCTATGGCAAAGGGAGACGTAACGAACAATTTTCATTGGAAAGGGCAGGCAAAATAAAGGTCATGATAAAGAACCTAGTGGCAAGGCATGGAGGATTCTGAAAAGGAGGCGTAGGAGGGGGGGCTGTCAAGGGGGGGGGGGGGGGGGGGTGCGGATAAGGGGGGGGAGAGGGGTACAAAAAAACAGGAAAACCCAGTCTAAAACAGAGCAAAGAGAGGGGTGAAGGGGGGGGGGAATCTTCCTGCCCATCAAAAAAAGGCCGTCCCCACGCGAGCATCTGAGAGGGCAGAAAAAAGGTAGGGCCTGAGACAAAGATGAAAGCCGTAACTTCTTTTTTGAGGGGGGATCAAATGTTTAATCGGGAAATGGCGTATGTTCTGAGTAGAAGGAGCACTCTGAGGAGCAGGAGCACGACAAAGATGAGGGAGAGAGGTAGGCCCAGAAAAAGTCCGGTGGTGCCTTGAGAAGAAAAGACCTCAATTTGTAATCAGAGAACGCAGTAGACGTCCCTGGATAGCGTCGGAGAGGAGGGGTGAGGGCAGTGATTGAACTATTGCAAGTCTCTATCAGAATAGAGGAGTAAAGTACAAAAAGGGTGTTCGATCCGGGTATATGATGAGAAGACCGGCTCGACCAACTCGTGAGAAGAGAAAAAGATCACCCCACCTGGGTGAAGTCCCTGAACACTCAATCATACTCCGGGGAGAATCCTATATAAAGCGGGCTTGATCCGTGGTAATTAAAGTGAGGGAAAAACATGGATGCAGTTGTGCTAAAACTATCCTTTTGTTGGAGAGGAACAAAAGGTCCTTCATTACTCATGTAATAAAGAATGTCTTCATGAACGAGAATGCACTATCAGGGCATGACCCACGCGCTAGGAATTGAGAGGGACCGATGCGTTCACAGTCTCCTAGACTAGGAGGGGGAAGGGGAGAGAATCGCAATTCCTTTTTCCTTCAGCAAGCACGGAATAAAGAGAGGCAGACACCATCCGAAATTCATTGCCCTGCCAGTGAGAGAAAAAAGAAATGACGCAAACGGACAAGCCAAATATTCATCTACGCCAGGTGGGGTTGAAGTGTTTTCGTTGCGTTTGAAAGGGGTGAAGGGAATAACGGTTTTATTGGGAGAAGAGGAAGAGGATCACTCAAAAGGGGCTGAGGAGACTAAATCCGAAAGACGGGAAAAAAGAGGGGGTCGGGACTCAAGGTTCTCTGATGGGACCATTGGGGGCCTGGGGGGACGGAAAGGGGGATAAATGGAAAAAAAACCTGCATTAAAGGGGACCACGGAGACACAAGGGAATCCCAAATTGCCGACACAAGAAAGAGGGGGGGAAGAAAAAACAACTTGGCCCCTGTACGCTAAATTAAGGCTCGTGAAAAGGCGCGGAAATGCCGTTGGCGTCAGCGCCTGGGACGAGGGGACCTGTGAGCGGGAAGAGTATGGGATTAATACGGAGGATTACGCGTCCGGGGGAAAAAAAAAAAAGTGAAGAGAAAAACAAAAAGGGGAGGATTAGGAAGGAATAAATTGGTTCCCCCGATCCTTGGAAATCCGCCGGAATCCATAGGAGTTAGTCAACAGCGTCAGCCTTCAACGCTCCGCAGACGAACGACCTCCTCGATCACCGTCCGGCAATAGAAGGAAGGAGCACTTATATTCGTCAGGTAGCATTTCGGTGAAGATGGGGGTTGGGGAAATTGGGGGGACAGTGGGGATCGGGGGGGGGCGATCACCTTGGAGGAAATTTTAGTCCAATCGTCCAAGGCACAGGCAACTCTCCTACTAAAAAGGGGACAAGGGACCCTCTTTTTGACAAAGTTCTTCTATAACAGACCTCAATGGTGGGAAGAGGAAACAAAAGGTGCTTCATCCAAAAAAAGTTCCAGGCAACTGTACAGGGGGCGAAAAATGGAAAACCTCCAAGGGAGAGGTTCAATAAACTGGTAGCTTTCGCCGTCGGAGTACATTTGGGTGTGCGGAAGCCTTTCAAAAAAGGAGGAGTCGGGGTCGGGGCAGATCTGTTAATAAAAAGGGAATGGTCTAAGGCTGAACCTGGGGGATGGAGAAGCGTCAGTGGAAGGCCCATATCAAGAGCGATGGGGGGGCCTCAGAGAGGGGTATCTGTTGCTGAAAAGGGAGAAATTGAAATCCGGTAAAGGAAGGGAAGAAGGGGGGGGGGGTCTCGAAGATGGGGGTAATAGTTGGGTCGCAAAACATTCCAGGTGGGTACGATTGCTGGACCAAAGGATCATAAAACAGAGAGGGGGAAAATATTGCTGGGGTCTCTACCCGTCTTCTGGTGAGTGCAGGGCGAAGGGGCAAAGATCGCATCTTTTGAGTGATCGTGGACAACTAGTTAGATCCAGGAGGAGTCAGGGAGAATCTCAGAAAAAAAAGGAGAGAATTGCTGGTAGTAGAAAAGGGAGACCAAAGAGAGAGTAGCGCTGCAAGCCGTGCTCAATCAAGCAAAAAAGACCCCTGACGTCTGAGAAATTTATTAGGAGAGGGTCCAGCGGAGGCAACATTTCTATTTCGTGGTGTACGGGCAAAACAAAGCAGGGGGAGAAAGGGCACGACCCCGCGCGGAGCAATGGCGTGCAGCGACTGGCTAAACGAATATGGAGAGATACAAATGAATACGTACATCTCAGAACCCTCAAGGGAACGGCTAAAAAACCACAATCCGTCGCTGTCGCAGATTTGAGCGAGTCCGACCGATGCGTCTTTTTTGGGGTCTCTTTCTAGCAGAAGGGGGCAGGGGGTGCACATTGGCTCCTACTACTCCTAGTCATAGAATTGTGATTGGAGCCTCGCGATACGCCAGGAGGCTTACTGTACAAGTTGCTGATGCAGGATGATGTAGGGTTCTTTTGTGGCAATTGTCCAGGACTGAATGAAGAAGGGATCGTCATACGGACCGCCGGGGGCAGGACCAAAGAGTTCATTTTTCTCAAGTCAGGACAAAGGGAATAAAGAGACAAGGGTGATGGGGGGGGTCTTCTCAGAGGAAAGTATAAAGGATGGGATTTAAGCTGAAAACACCGCCTTTCAGGTAATCGAACGGGATCATCCGTTAAACGCGGCCACCTAATGAAAAAAGTAGTGAGGAGCGTCGTCTCCTCATTCTCGTGCCGCAGGGGGCTCAAAGTGCATGCTTTGTCTTGTGGGCAATGCCGTTCAGTCATCAAGCCCTAGCGTGAGGGGACGGTAAAGGGGAGGAGGGGAGAGAACAACTCGAAACTAAACCCGTAGGAAGAAACTGAATGACAACAGGCAATTGGAATCGCTTATCATGTAAAAGGGGAGAGACGAAGTGAAGAGGGAGCAAGCTTTGGATGTTTATTTGTTTGTTGTTCCTCATCTTGAAGGATAATGGATCCGCCGCTTACCATGACTGAGGGAGAGAAGGGGTGTTAAAGACGTTTGTTTAAAAGAATGACCATATTGGCTTAGGGGAATGAGGTACCAATTCCAGGCCTCTTAAAAGCGTCCGAAACAGGGGCCATCATAAGGGATATTTCCTTCTAAAATCGGAGAAAAGACCAACCACACTACTCAAACCAATACGATGTCACGCCATGGTGAACATACAAGCTGATCGTCGGAGTTTTTGCTCAAACGAACGGAAACGTTTTGGAAATAGGGTAGGAACGGGTAGATGGTCAACTCTTTTACAGAAGGCTTGAAGAAGAAACCTTAGAGTCAGTATCGAGCTTAAAAGGTAAGCACGATCGAGTGCTGAGGAAGGGGGGTGGGGGTATAACCGGAGGATGCTTTTTTAACACCTTCCCCAGGTACACGGGCACGATGGCAAGCCTACCAAAGGGAAAGCGCGAAGCTATTCTTCATCTATCAAAGTATCAAGAGCACGCGATATTATTGTTGGCAGAGGGAGCGGTGCACAGCTCCCGGGGGATAATCACTCTTAAAGTCGTCTTCAGATCCTTCTAAATCAATTTACCCAGATGCGAAAGCCGAATGGTTCGGTGCCGGGGTCTGGAATCCCGAAAATCTCCCGCTGAGGATTTTTCCTTATCGCTTCGGAAGGGTTTCGGAGGGGGATCAAGTTTTGGGTTATTTCATTGAAAACCTAAATACAAACAGAATATCCCTGAGCGCACTGAATCTACAAAACTTATAAATAAATGCAGGAGGGGGCCAGTTATTTCCATCCGGGGGCTAGAGCTGAAGGAAAGAAGATTTGGAGACTACAAAAAAAGACGCAACAGGCCTAATTTCTGTATGCCGGAGCGTCGGTTGCGGACACTGCTCTCTGTCACGTGGTAAGGGGGAAGAGGAAGGCACTCTCGATAACAATTCCTGACAGTTTACTACAGATAGGAAACTAGGCAAGGGAGGGTACGAGCACTTAAGCATCTGACACATGGAGAGGTAGTTGGCTTTCATGGAGGTTCTGTTTTCCCCAACGGCCGTGCAATGAGAACAAAAAGGAAAGCCGAAACCATCTGAGAGGTCTCGCTTTCTTGCGGTTGGAGTGGACGTACTCAGAAAGATTTTACAACAAAGGGAGGGACGGGCAGTCGGATCTGGGGGGACTCCTATGAAACGACGAGACCCGCCTGCTTTCGCGAGCTGGGGTCCCGGTCTGCTGCCGGGGGTTCCATAGGGTAACGATATCCAAATAAGGGCGTTTGCGCCAAAAGCATGTCCCCGTTTACCAATGGTGGTTGTGGGCAATAGGCATAAGGAGACAGGGGAAAAACAAAAAGCTGTATCTTCTGTGGCGAGAGGGGAAAAAAAAAAGAGCTAAACATAAACGAAGGCCAAATATGAA
>Ga0179591_1334818_pt1 | contig 12996 bp, 16 predicted proteins | sample CZOMad2_1_08_16f_FD_182891 | JGI IMG/M metagenome (GOLD analysis project Ga0179591, IMG submission 182891) | Vadose zone soil fungal communities from Angelo Coast Range Reserve, California, USA - CZOMad2_1_08_16fungal (PacBio error correction) | ecosystem: Environmental > Terrestrial > Soil >...
GTGTGGGATCGGGGCGTCGGACGAGGAGCAGAAAAGCAACAGCACACTGCTCCCCAAGAGATAAGGCACAGTCCACTACTATCCTGGGCCCGAAACGGGTCGCACGCCAGTCACTGGTTTCGAAGCGGCGTAGAAACCGAGCCGACAAAGGACAGAAAGGCAGGATCCATAAAGAACAAAATTACGTAGAAGTCACAACCAAGCGAAGGGTGTTTAACGCGACCAAGAAAGAGCGCCTGCCGGAAGGGAGGGGGCCCGGATAAAAGAAAGCGACTATGACGACCAGTCCGAAGCGCGAGGGGAAGAGCAGGCAGGGGCTTAGTGATCGGAAGGCCAAAAAGACAGTCCCCAAGTGTGACCATGAAATCCGCGCTGGAGGGGTCGTGACACAGGGACGCACCTTCGAAAAAACGATCGAACTCTGGCTCAAGCCGATTATCAGTTCTGGACCGTGCAAGGACGGTACTGAAAGAAACGACTTAGGCGCAGGACCAGAGGGGAGAGACGCTCTGGAACAGACCTAACTGCCAGCGGGGGATTGCCACCAGGGAGAGGCAGGATAAAAAAGACACACCCCCTCAACAGAACCCGACCGTGAGAGTCCACCCAACGTATGAGAGGAAGAGGTGGAGGAATCGTATGCGGTCAGATGAATGTGGGGGAAAATTATGCATACGATTTCCGGAAAAAGAATGCTGGCTATAGTACCAAAAAATTGAAGAGGTGAATCGAAAAAACAAGCCGCTTTCCCGAGACTCCGGCCCGAGCAGTCAAAAAATTGGGGAAAAGGTCGCTCAAAGTGACGAAGGAGGGGGCCCTAGACACCGTGGAAGAAGTTTCAGGGCCGCGCTTGGTGGGTCTTTGAAAGACGTCGAAGGCAGAGACTCTAAGAAAAGGGCCTGGTGTGCCGACCAGAGGACCAACCAACCGCCCGCTGAACGAAGCACTTTCTCTCCATGGACTACAGTGGGCCGACTCTTCGATCATGGTTCGCAGAAAAGACGGAGAAGGCTACTCCTGAAAAAACAGTCAAGGGAAGGAGGGAACAGCAAAAGTGCCGTTGGACCGAGGATCAGACTAGAAAGTCTTACAAGAGGCCGTCCAACCGAGAGATGGAGGAGGACACGTCACCCCCGAACAAGATGAAGCCACGAAAGACTCAGGGCACGACATGAACGTCGTCGTTGTCGTCAAAAACTCACGAATAGAGAAGCACGCACACGACGTGGCAAAGGGATAGACCCGTCACTCCTTAAGGCGACGCATTCCGGGGTTGGCTTTGTTAGGATCTTCAAAACAGAAGAATTACGATCGAGAGGGGAACGGCCATGGGCTATGCGTGGGGGCCTGAAGCCTCGGCTATCTCGAAAAAAACGGGATCCAGAAACGGAGGAGAGGCGGAAAGGTGGCGCGTGGGTGACTGCCGTTCCGAAAAGCATACGCAGATCTGTAAATCCCCTTAACGAAAAAAAAGAAAGATGTTCGTCCGAACATCTCAAACGCGGCCATCATTCCCGGGATCTACGGCAGTTTTCGTGCGGCAATCGGGGCGCGGTAGGAAGACTGTGGAGGACAATTCACGCTTCTACGAAGAGGCCTTCGAAGTCGCGACTTTCCGAAAAAATATAGGTCAAGTGGGAAGCACCTCGGGTGGGGGGAGAACCTTCAGTTACTATAATGAAACCACTCCGCGGAGGGTCACGGATCGGTCGGATAAAAAAAAGTCGAAAGTGAGCCCGATCGAAGGTTGAGCAGATCGTTGGGCCCGTCCCAGAAGACTGATGGACTGACTTCCCGAGTCTCTACAAAAAAAAAGGATTAGTAGAAAAGAGAGCTCCCGGCAAGAACAAGGAACTCAGGGAAGGTAATGGCAAGGTACTGGGGAACACGAGAAGGGCTTCAAAACAACGATCTGGTGCCGAGTTGACTAGCAAACCGATAAGAAGGTGCTCGAGTACTCACTCGGAGTGCATATCTCGTACGACTTGTAGTCATGAAAAAACAAACCCGGGTGGGAACATCGGAAAGGTCGGACGGCTTCGGAAGCGAAATGCATACGCGAGGAAACGCAGAAGCTCTGCCGACGCGTGAGCTCAACGGAAGACCAAGGGTTGCGAGGCGGCAAGAAACTGACCGTCTGGTTCGTCTCGATGGCCGAAGACCTCGTCGAGGGGAACTCAGGGCCGAGGCCACTCAACGGGCTCTGAAACACCAGGAAAGGGGATATGCGCTTATCGAGTCGGGGGAGAAGGAACGGAAAAACGCCTCCAACGCTGGACTCAAGACCTTCACTCGGGCGTATGAATCTGACGAGGCCGCGGAGGCGGCGAGCCTCACTAAGTTTCAAAGGTGACGGATCGACGAGCACTGTGTTGAGCCTACACGCCAACCCGGGGAATAAGGAAAAGAACGCCTCTGGATTTCCAACTCAGGGGGAGGCCATAGGGTCTTTGGAGGGGGGGGATAAGGAATTCGAGAGGCTACTAAAAAACGCTGCATTCAGGTTGGGGCCAAGAGATCTGAGGGGACAATCATTTTCGGGGGGGACGTGGCGCGCCAAGAGAAGAAGTTGGGTGCCGCTCTGGGAACATGGTAGCGTGTCGACGCGATTTCAAAAAAGGCACCGGGAGGCCAGCGGTTGCCGCCTATAGGGCGACCGCGTACTCTGTAATGGGGGCCCAACTCCACCTGGGGGGTCTTCGAAGAAATTCTGAGCCTAGTCGGCACGATGTCAAACATTCTAGGCGCGGCTTGGGAAACTGGTGGGGGTCGCTTTTAGCACACCGTTTAGATAAGTGTCATGCTTCTCGGAACTGCCACTGATTGGTGCGAGAAACCACCACACCCATCAGGGGAGAGAGGAAAAAGGGGACGGAAAGTTATCATCTGCGGCAAAGGAATGGCTACTTGCGAAAAGGCAAAGGGTCTAATCAACGGCAGACGGGACGTCGGCCTGCTGGGTCGTGTCTGGAGCGGGAGGTACGTCGGTAGACCTACTATGTGAAGAGAATAAGCCAACAATGCCGAAAAAAAGGGGATCACGGGCAGCCAATCGGAAACGCTGGGGAAAGCTTGCCATTCCTGAAAGCTCTCACACTGACGCCGGAAGAAAACTCAGAAGGGAGTTCACCAATCGCGCTACTGGTGTTGGGAGAGAGCTTTGTGAGAAGGAAGGAAAATTGAGCTACCTCCAGGGGGGGGGGGGGGACAACTCACGGACTGCCTCGAAAGGTTCGACGGCCGATGCATGGTTGTCTGGCGAAAACTAGAGGTCCTCGGCGTTGCTGGCATGTACGCAAAGGAAAAGCCACGTGGTCTGCCAAACTTCGAAATCGAAAAGGAACGTCCTCGTAAGCGCTAGCGATGGGGGGGGGATGTGGGAGCTTCCTTGTTGCAAACAAGAGTATTGCGAAACCGGTCTCGCTCGGCGGGCGGACTTCTGGCGGGGCAATCGGATATCACAAAAAAGATGCTGACTGATAAGCGATGAGGTCGTATCGGGGAGAGGAGTCTGTTTATCAGCAAGGTGGCGGAAGATCGGAAAGAGGGGAGTCCGGCGCCGTCGAAAAAGGGGAAAGGGGTCCACATCACTGGAATCTAGGAGGGGGGTCCAACCGTCCACTTTCTTTTGAAAGGGGGAATAAGGGATCGATGGGAGGGGAATAGGTCTGGGGGGAAAAGAAAAGCCCTTTCCTCGAGAAAATGGAAAGGGAACTCAAGGGGGTGGGGGCAACGATCGTTCTCTGCCGGAAAGAGAGGTACGGGAGGAAAAGGGGGTTGGAAATGATAGGAAAATATTCTCATGGAAAGGGGGGAGACGGAACACCTCTCCTCATCTCATCAAAGGGAGGAGTAAAAATATATAGGCCGGTGGTTCCGTGAAAAAAAAAAAGGGATTCAAGAGCACGAGTTCAAGAAAGCACGGCCGCAGACCCTATATTCCGCCGTAAGGGGGGGGGGTGGGGGGTTGGTGGTTTGGGTTGGGGGGGGTTTGGGGGTTGGGGTTTGTGGGGGGCGAGATCCTTTGCAAAAAGGGAAATCGAGGGCCTTTCCACAAAGGGGTTGGAAAAGGATACGTATTATACGAAAAATGAGAAAGAACAATCATCCAAAATCCATAGACCTCCAAAAAGGAAGGTTCTACGGAAAACGAAAAGAAACGGGATGGTGGGACTGCCATCCGAGACGGTGCCAAACGTACCACTGGATAAATAAATCTTCTCGATTGGGGGAAGAAGGAAGAGAGGCAAAATCGTGCGTGATAGAAAAGGGGACCAACGTCACTCTATGCGAGGAGACAGGTTACCCCCTGAAAAATATGCGCTGGGGAGGCGGGACCAAAGGAAGAAAGACGCCCATCTCTTGAGCCGAAAGCTGGAGTAAAGTGGGTAAAAAGAAATAGTCATTTGCGCATCCACGGGGGGTCGATTTGTGCCTTACTTCTAAAGGGACGACGTAGTGCTAAGAAATAGGAGACCGCTATGGAAAAGCCCTCGAGTCCTTGAAGTAAAGAGCGGGGGGCTCTGGTCCAAAGTCTAAAGGATCAAAGCCTACCGGGGGAGAGAGGAAACCACCCTCGAGGTGGATTAGGGCAAGAGAAGAATGAGTGATTCCTGTCGGAAGGGGGGGGTGTTTTTCTCAAAATTAAAAATTTCCTGAGAAAGACGAGATATTGCAATTCAAAGGGAATATCGGATCGTGAGACAAGATGCTCTCTTAGGGTGGTCAAGAACGACGCCTAGACCGATTGCAAAAAAAAAAAGAAAAAAAAGGGAAAATAGCATGACCGAAGCATAAAAATCCGTTAAAAAAAGGGCGGCTAATTCTCCAGTGTTGGCCTCTATGTCACAGGGGAATCAGGCGTTCCTAGCTGGTGGTGTGGGGAGGGGCGAGTATCTAATCAAGGGGACTTAAAAAATTTGAAAAAAACGAATGGGAGGAAAAACGGGGGGTTCCGACCATCGACACCAAGGCGACAAAAACCGCTAAGAAGACTGTCATCTAGGACAAGAATATTAGGGCGACAGCCATTTCGGGGGGAGGGAAAAAACCGAGATTTCGAAGCCTGATAAAGGAAACAATGGGAGAGGGGGAAAGCAGGGCCTCTTCAATCGGAGGCTTGGGGAAGGCGAAAGAGAAAGGCCAGGTACAGATTCTAGTGACAACCGTAAATCATGTCCACTAGGGATATTCTTATCTAATTTTTTTTGGTGGGGGGGAGGGGTGGGGTGGGGGGGGTTGGGGGGGGGGTGTGGGGGGTGTGTGGGGGGGGTGGGGGGGGGGTTGGTGGGGGGAGGGGGGGGGGGGGGGTTGGGGGGGGGGGGGGGGGGGGGTGGGTGTGTTGGGGGGGGGGGGGGGGGGGGATGGGGGGGGGGGGGGGGGGGGGGGGGGGTGGGGGGGGGGGGGGGGTGTGGGGTGGTGGGGGGGGGGGGGGGGGGTGGGGTGTGGGGGGGGGGGGTGGGGGGGGGGTGTGGGGGGTGGTTGGTGGGGGTTGTGGGGGGTGGGGTGGGGGGGGGGGGGGGGTTGTGGGGGGTGTGGGGGGGGGGGGGGGGGGGGGGGGGGTGGGGGGGTGGGGGGTCGAGATCAGGGATCCACAAAAGACCGACAAGAGTATAACACTCCGAGCGGATAAGAGTGCTCCCAAGGCGCAGAAGAGGGGGGACGCCGAGCGAAAGCTCTCGCCAAGAAAAAAAGAAGGACCTGGAGCAGGGACATCCCGATCATGCGCCAGGGAGTGTTGAGAAAGAAGTCACGGAAACTTGTGGCGGTTGGTAGGCGTCTACAATTAAGGAAAGACGGCAGAGTAAAAGGAATTAAGGCAGAGGAGAGATCGTAAGAGGAAGGGGGGGGGGGGGGGCTAGGCGATCAGCCAGCAGAGAAAAAAAAAAAGTCCCTCAGTAGGGGGAGCAGCCTGTCTGCTGGGGTGGTTCCTGCAGTGAGAGACGACTCGTAGGAGAGTGACGAGCAAAAGAAAAATTCGCGAGACAAAAGAGGGGAAGAACCTGAAAGACAGGTCACAAAGCCGGGGGGGGGAAGGTCAAAGAGGAAAGGGGGAGTCTCACATCCTCCTCCCCCAGCTGCGTCGACTGGCACCGAGAAGGGTAACCGAAGAACAGCGGGACTATAACGAGTTCGGAAGGCTGCCTCGGGGGGCATCGCGAAACTGACAAGCCGTCGAATGGGCCTATTTTCAGGACAAAAAGCGTTGGGGAAGAGAGATCAAAAGAGGTATGAAAAATCGCTAGCGCGGTGAACTGAAGAAGAGAAAAAAAAAGGTCTGAGCTAACCTCGAGCACCGGGGGACCCGATCGACGTTGTTTAAGGCCCGACCTGCAGAAAGGAGGGGGCCCGTCAGGCCAGTACTCTGCCAAGGGAAGTGGAGGAAGTCTTGCAGAGAAAAAAAAAACAACGGGAAAAGGGATAAGGGAGAAAAAAAGCAAGAGAAGAAGGAGACCAAGAAAGGAGGAAGAGAAGTTGCCAGGACTTGCAAACGAAGATCTGAGCAACCGTATCTTTCTCCAAAAAGGGCGAGAGTTGAAGCAGACAAGAAGAATGAAGAGAAAACAAGAAGTCGAGTGGGGAATAGAGACCAAGGCTAGGAAAAAACTGAGGGAACAGCGGTCACTGCTCATAGAGACGGCTGAAAAAAAGGAAGGAGATCGAGGCCTCGAAAAGGAAGACGTAAGCGCGGCCGAGAGGTGTACTCTGGGGCTCAACTTCATACCTAACCGCGTGAGGCGATGTCTTCCACTACCCTACCTTCGGTGGGGAGAGGGCCAATTCCGAACGTAAGGAGAAGGGCGGACAGACTAACAAGGCGGCCCGAGGGAAGGAGAAAAACAATGATAAGGAAGATGAGATATCTCGGGCTGGAGACGGAGGACACGACCCAACTTCCGGGGAAGAAGGGCAGGCTGGGGCCGTTTGGAGAACTATTATTATGAGGAGATAATCAACTTAGGGACTGGAGGAATCAAAGAATGGAAGTGGCTAGATCGTAAAGAGGGGGTTGTGGGTTGAAAACACTCTAAACTCAAACCTATCTAGGGAGGAAGAAGGAGAGGGACGCTGGATGTCCCGCTCAAAGGAAAGGCAAGGGGGAGGGGAGACGATATGGGAAAGGGAGAGGGGAATACACTCAGCTTTCATGAGGTTTTTAGGAACTGGGAGAAATCGTATTTGGTCATCTTGTCGCCGGTTAACTTTGGAGGACGAGAACAGGAGAAGTCCTCCGAGTCACGGACTGTCTTGGAGAGAGACGATGAAAAAAGGACGACTATGGGAAAGTAGGGGATAAGGGTTAGAAGAAAGGGCGGGGATACTTCTTAAGACAAAGGAAAGGAGTCAAATCCTTAAGGGGGGGACCGTCTACGGGGGGGAGGAGAGCGAGTCGTAAAAAAAAGGTTCGGAGAAATGAGATAAGACGTCTCTGGGGCTGGGGAAAAACTGTGTGGTCAGCGGTCGAAAGGTCGAATTCGTTTTTGACGTCTCTAGAAGGGGGGAAAAAGATTGATTCGGACTACGGCCCGACCATCCAAAACAAGCAAAAGAAAAGGGGCAGGCATGTGGGGGGGGGGGGGGGGGGGGGGGCAGAGAGGGAAACAATCAGAGCTAGGAGACGACCTGTTACTTCTATAAAAGGAATGACTGCGTAATTCTATTTCAGAGGGAGAAAGGGGAGGGGAAATCGGGAGGGCAGAAGAGAAAGATAAAGAGACGCAGTCAGGGGGGGGGAGAAAGTATGAAGGGGAAAAGAGTCCACTAGTGGGCGGTCGGTGGCAAGCCTGGCCCTTCATTTCGATCAACGCAAAAAAAGACAAGACCTCTCAATCGGGAGGAAAAAACGGTGGGGATGAGGCTTTCGTGCGGGGGGAGACTGGGAGGAAAGGGGGGACCGAAATCAAACCTCGTTCAACCGGAAGGACTGAAGGGATGCTTGCGAGCGAGCCCCTGCCTGGGGGAGAGAAACTGGAAAAGGAGAGGACTGGGTCGGCAACAACTTAAGGAAAAAAGTGGACTGAAAGAAGGCTACTAAGAGGCTTTAAGGGAAGCGGTTTAGAGAGACTGATTGGCTTTGGAGGCGGCGGGGAAAAAGGGGGAAACACTCCCAGCTCTTATTGTGGAAAATTGGAAAGGCCGCGAGGAAGAGTGAGGAATGTATGGCAAAGAAGGCTAAGGGTATAACCCTAACCGAGGATGCTGATCGGACTCTTAAAAGAGGGGAAAAGGGTCGCATCGATACGCTGTCGGTAGCAAAGGGGGCGGCACGAGAGAGAGTCGGAAGGACGCGTCATGAACGGAGGGAAGGGAACACCCCAGACACTTAGATAGTGAAGGGGGAAGGGGGAGAAAACAGGGGTCCATCTTGAGGGGAGGGAAAATTTCGATGGGTCACGGGAGAAGAGGGGTCTTCTAAAGGTCCTCCGAACATGGCTGAAGGAAGAACTGGGGGCGGGCAATTAGTCTTTTCCGGTTCCGGGGATTGAGGGAAGGAGAAAGAAGGCTGTTGAGGGTGAGAAAGAGGTTCGGTGGCAGAAAGGAAGAAAAGGGAAAACCCGCGGAATAAGAAGACAACAACAACAGAGTAGAGGAAAAAAGTATGATTCTGCGGTGGGTTCCTAGTCCCAAAGAAAACATCACTCTGAACCGGAAAAAAAAAAAGACTCAAGACCCGATGCCTTCACCTGGAAAGAAGAGGAAGGTAAGAAACAAGTTTAGGAAAGGAAGAATTTCTGATGATTGAGAGGATTAAGAACCTGAAGAAGACAGGGAAGGGGACATACAATGATACATACAGCACGGAGGGTTACTCGTACAAAATGGAGAAAGCATGATTGTGAAGGTCTAAGAAGAAAAGCGACTCCGGCGCGATATTCAAGACAAAAAAGGGGGGGGGATGCACCTCATTGCTCGAGAAAAATCCCGAAAGAAAGGAATGAATAGGTTAGGTTGAGAAATCGGGGCGATTCCGCGCATGAAAAAGGGGATCCTAGCGGAAGGGGTAGAGGGAAAAAGCCCTGGAGGAGTCCACAACAGTAAGACCGGAACTACCCCACGCGGATAAAGGGGGGATAAAAAGCGGACGTCATGGGGAAAGCCGAGAAGGGACTGGGAGGACAGGTCTCAAGGGGGGGCAGGAAGGAAGAACTAGGATGAAGGAAAAGGAAGAAGAAAAACAAGTGAAATAGCTCATCGACGAAAAGCCTTCGATGAAGTATTATGGAGAGGGGGGAATGTCGAGGTCAAACATTGAGAACATTGAGGGAAAACTCTTTCTCAGTCACAAAAAGGGAGAGATTTAAAGAGAGTAGTATCAGTTGGGTTGAGCTTGGTCTCTAAATGTTTGAGGGGGGGGAAAAAAGGCGCGTGACGAGGCTAAAAAGAAGGGAACATCGTAGCGAGGAGAAAAGGCTGCTCTAGGAATGAAAAGACTTGATGAAATCAGCCCAAAAAAGAGGGAAAAACAGCAACCGACTCAAGAGGATGCGAACTACTCAGTAAGCCGGGGAAAGAGGAAAGAGTTCTAGTGAGAAGAGAAGAGGATTGGGGAAGGAAAGGATCACGGGGAAGAAGTGAGGAGTTTCCTCGATGGTGTGGTGAGGGGAAGGGGAATCTTCAAGAATCATCTGAGTAGCGCTAGCAGTTGAGAAAAGACGAGGTGCCGACCAGACAAAAAATGGCGGACCAGAAGGAGACGAATAGGTCCTCTCATGAAAAAAACGGCGGGAAGAGCTCGTCAGGGGAGAAAACTTCCAAACTGAGGGGAAAGAGTAGTGAGAGAATCAGAAGACGTCCTAAGGGGGACAAGGGAGGAGTCTGCAAAAGGGAGAGTCCCCACAAAAACCCCAACCAAAAAAAAAAAAAAAAAAAAAAAAAAAACACACACCACAAACACACCACACAACCAAAAAACCCACCCAAAAAAAAACCCAACAAAAACAACAAAAAAAAAAAAAGAAGGAAAACCCCCAAAAACCAAAAACCCCAAAAACAAAAACAGGCCTCCGGTTAAAGGAGGAGCAGCGCAAGAAAAGGTCCTTAACGAGAGTCAACACCCTATATTGAGAAAAAAAGTAACCGAAAAGAAAATCTGGAAAAAAAACAAGAGGTCGGGATCAGAAGGAGACACCTCCGCATGCAAATTTCAGTGCAGGGGGGCTGCAGGACGAATCTCGCCATCACCAAAGGGAAGAAGACGCGGGACAGGAAGATCAGAAAAATCCGGCAAGAATCTAGGAGGGGGGTTCGGGTAGGGAGGCGCAACACAAGAAAACGTACTATTCTCAGCCAAGTAGATTCTTCTAGCCGCAGGGAGGGGGGGAGAGAGCTCATCCATCTTGTATAAAGAGGCGAAGCTCTGAGGGGGAACGTCTGCAGGGTTCTTCGGGGGGAAACTGCCGGAAAAGAGGCAAGATAACCATAAAAATGTTACTTCACGATTGGAATGGGAGGGAGAGACCAAGACGATCCATGAAGAGGAAATAATTTCAAAAAGAAAAAAGGAAAGGGACAAAGGTTCTAGTAGGGGAGTTCTGAACGAAGAAAAAAGCGGCGGTCAGTAAGGGAAACCACCCAGACCGTCTTAAGAAGAGTTTACTTCTTCTAGAAAGGAGGGGGAATAAGGAATGCCTAAGAGAGAGGAGAAGTTCAAGATGTGGAGAAAGAGAAAAAGGAATTGGGGGGCTAGCTATCCAACAGTACGATAGAAAAACAAGAAAAGTGGCTGTGGGCTAACGGAGACGTAGGATAGACAACATCGAGAAAGTAAGGATCACTAAGAATGGGGGGGGGGGAAAAAGACGACGCGGTTGGCCCGTCCCATTCCATAGCTTCCATAGGGGGGAGGAAACTACCAGGAGAGAGAGAGAAAAAAAAAAAAATTGATTGAAAGGAAAGAGCGAGCGGAGATTGATACAAAATTGACCTTCTTGCAAGGGAAAATGGGAACTGGAAAGAAAACATCAAAGGTTCTTTCTTTCAAAAACTTAATCTAAATAAAAATGAGTTCTCGAGTTGAAAGAATCAACGGAAGAGAGAGAAAAGGACGTCGTAAAGGGGGGATCAGGAGAGAAAGACAAAAGCTTTGGGGAAAGAAAGAAAATGGAGGTCACTCTACTCTTCAGGGAAGGAAGGGGAAAATCGAGGGGGCCTCTAATTCCTAACTATAAGGAAGACTAAGGGAGACAAGAAACGAGGGGTGCGGCTATGTCGGAAACTACCATAGAAAAAAAAAGCTTCTTAGGGCTTGTCAGTATGCCGGAAAGAGAGAGAGGGGGGCTCTACAAAAGGGATACAGACTTTACGGAGAGGAAAGAGAAAAGGGCAACGCGGAAGATGAATTGTCAAGCAGGGGAGTCCAAACGTCCCACTGGAAGTCAACGCCGCAAGGAGGGAACTAGCTGTATTCAAGATTTGGGAGAAGTATCCCTCACGGGAAAGAACTGGGACCCATCTGTTAATTTGGGGGGGGGGACTGATCTAGATGAGTGAGTGTGTTAACGAAGACAGGCAAAAAAAAAACGACTATTACGTCAAATCTATCAGGAAAGGGGACCGTCTCAAGAGAGGAAAAATTTTGGTGGATGGGTCATTTAGTTAAATCATTAGAAAAAAGCCGGTGAATCAGGAGGGGGGGGGGGAGGAAGAGGAGGAAGAGGTCGTTAGGGAGAAAGAGTTGTCGTGAAGGGGGGGAAGGGGCTAGCATATCGAGGGGAATAGATCAAAGGAAGTTCTGTCGGTGCTCAAGAAAAGGGGGATCGAGAACTTTTTCCCTCAGCACTTGATGCGACGTAAAAGGAGAGAGGAAGAGCAAAAGAAGACTGTGGTACCGTACTCGAGAGAAGGAGGAGCTAGAAAAGAGGGAACAAGAGTTCGGAAAGGATATAACGAGTGAGGAAGCAGTTGGTCGACATTGGATTGTCAAAGGGATCAAGAGGTGTGAGGAGAAAAAAATACAAGCCTGATGCGTTACTACGTGAAAAAAAAAACAAGGACGGACACTCAGAATTTGGCGGAAGGGAATCATACTCGCCAACACATCCTCAAAGCTATAGACGCCGAGAAAAGGGGCTTGAGAAAGAGGGTTCCGGGGACGAGGGCATCGGAGAGAAAAAAGAGGGGGGGAGGGACTCCGTAGGGGAGGGGGATAAGAGTGCAGCAAGATCATCATCATCTAGGGTTCATCACTGATGCGAGGTTCACAAAAGGGAAGGGGAAGAGGAGCGGGAGCCTTTTTGAGCAGAAATCAGGGAAAAGAGAAAAACGACGAAGGAAGAAAAGCTGAGGGCAGTCACAAAAGCTACTTAAAAACTGGGGTGACTGCCACTGAAGAGGGGGGGGAAGACTTCAGCCAGGTTAAAGAAAAGAAAACAACCTAGAGGACTGCCTCTACGGGCGATAAGGGGAAAGAAAGGTTTTCGGACGCTAGTGTTGGGGAGAGGAAAGAAGGTCCCGGCAACCCTGAGAAAAAGGTAGAACGAGAAGCGTGCGTGACCGCCGGGAAATGAGTGAATCTCGGAGGAAGCTGGGTTTGCTGTTCTTCATCTTCTGGGGGGGGGGGAAAGAACCAGCGGATTTAGCATGGCAAAGAGGGAGAATAGACTGGATGCAGATCGAAAAGGAAAGTCACTAACATATGAGGAGGAGGAAGGCGAGAAAAGGTGACATAGATAAGAGGGGTAGGGGGGAGAGGTTCTGTCCTAATAAGGAGAGGGAAGGGCGGAGGAAGTCTCAATCAACATCGGAGAAGAGCATGGTGGTCTATAAAACCGGAATCTCCTTTCTTTTTTATGATCAAGGTAAGGGAGATCTCTTCACGAGGGATTCTCCTAGGGAACCTGAGAAAAGGACCTGGGAAAATTCAGAAAAGGGCTTGCAAATTGAGCTTAGTTGGAGTTTGACCTGAATTTAGGGCGGAAAAAGCAGTTCGGTTGAAAAGAAACTTCCACGAGTTAGACGTCGTCGACGACAGTACGAGGACAAACGAACTCAGGGAAG
>Ga0179591_1357977_pt1 | contig 12996 bp, 11 predicted proteins | sample CZOMad2_1_08_16f_FD_182891 | JGI IMG/M metagenome (GOLD analysis project Ga0179591, IMG submission 182891) | Vadose zone soil fungal communities from Angelo Coast Range Reserve, California, USA - CZOMad2_1_08_16fungal (PacBio error correction) | ecosystem: Environmental > Terrestrial > Soil >...
AGGGGGTCGATCGCGCGCTCCGGAAAAGAACGAGGGAGACGGAAAGACCACCTCAAGAATCCTATTCGAAAAAACCGCTATTAGAAACAACGTAGGCGGTTTAAAAGCCTTGTCGTGTCGTTCTGGGCATCACCTGGGGGAGGGCCGCTCGAACAACATAGAGGGTACGATTGAAGTGGTTCGCCTTGCAAGAAAGGGGGACTGAAAAATGCAGCGCATTAACGCGACGGGACGAGCTCCGTTCCAAGGATGAAAAATAGGAGCGAGACAAACTAGTGTCTCTAGAATATGCGAATCGTTGGATCTCAGGGATCAGATCGCTAGGTCGCCCGCGAATCCTTGCGTATGAGGGGGTTAAAAATGAATATATTCGTGGCACCGGCCCTAGTTCAAGGGCACAGAGTGGATCGCGTGTGGAGACAAACGACCCGGCTCCGAAAGAAATCGAGAAAGGGGGACCTAAGGTCAAAAGCGGGTAGGCCTCCGACGCGTCAGTCCTGCAGTAAGGAGAAACGGACGTCACTGATCGCGCCGACAAGCACCATCTGCGGGGGCTGCGGAAGGAATATAGGGGGGACGAGTGGAACAGCTGACAGTTCGCAAATCGCCTCGTCTAGAAAAGACGGGCGCCCTCGATGGGTTCTCCTGGGAGGCCCAAAGGTTGGGGGGACTCAGACATCAAGGGGGGGGGGGCCTCGGAAAGGTCTATCCTGGAGCTCGTGGTCAAAGGGTCGGCGCCGCGAGCGCGCGGTGGACTATCGGGCGACGGTGCAGGAGGGACTAAGATGTAAAATAAACAAAAACAACTCAATTGTGCGAGCAAGGCCGCCTAGGAACGCGAGGGTCACTTCCAGTAGCGCACGAAGAAAGTCACAAGCTAGACTTCGGATCGCCTAGGGGGGACTCAAGAGGATCGGGAGGGTTAAAAAATCAATCAAGAAGAGCCGCCGATTCGCTCTACTCAGGTGGCCCCAAGCTTGGTTCAAAGGAGAGCTCGCGACAAGAATCGTTCCTCTAGCGATGCCACCGCGAGTCAACCCCTCAGAAGCAAAGGAGGAATCGAAAAACTAGAAACAATTCGCGTCGTATCCGGGGGGATGTTGCCATCCTATACTTAGAGAAGATAGTTCAGCAAAAGACCGGCCTCGAGAGCTCAACTCTCTCGCAGAAATGACGACACTCGTCAGGAAGGGGGACCTTCTGGAGAGTGGCCAAAGAAATCGTGCGGCACGCGGGGCAGGAAGGGATTTTATCGATCGTTTGACGTCTGTCTAAGATCCCTAACTAGGGAAAGACGTCGATGCGCGGAACCACCATCACATAAGGAACTGGGATGCCGCAAAGCTGGGAAAAGAGGAGAGAGTCCTGGTCCCATGGCGGGTCCCAAGGGTGTCCTTTAATCTTCAGGGGCCGGGGTCGGTGTATCACCGTCAGAGTTTCGACGCGGGTAGACAGGACAGATGTTCTAATGCAAGCCCGGGAGAAGTCCGTCGCGGGACCGATAGGCAGCCAGCGGGTAAAAAGGAGAGTTCGAAAAAGTAAACTTGCATGACGGCTGCTGGACAAACAAAGAGCCGGAAGCGGCAATCTATGGAAGCCGTTAGAAGAGGACGACCACTTGGGAAGACCCGTTGAGAGGAACTTGGAGACCTTGAAGCGTGCCTCGCTATAGACAACTAGAGAGAGAGTGATCACCAGAAGGACTTCCTACCACCGCAAAAAACCCTTCGCCTAAAATATCCTCCTCACCTTAGGGTCGCTCTGAATCTCGAGGCAGGAAATAAATTCCCCCTTTCCCTCCCGCGAAAGTCGACGAGGGGACGGGAGACTTCCCCGTCAGAAAGGTACGGCGATCGCGAAAAACAACACGAGGTTATTCGGGCTTTGGCGGGGAGGGGCAGGATTTGAAGGACGTGTACACATTATGGGGACAGAAAAGATACTAAAACGAATCATCGATTCGCGAATAGCCAGTCTGGTCATCCGCTCACACTGTTTTGGAAAAGTTTGCGCATCCTGAAAACTATGTGTATCGAAGGTCGAAGGTGCCGGACAAGCCGAGGGCCAAACGTTGTTGGAAGAATCAGCTCGCGAGGGATCATGACGAGATGGGGAGATCCACGAGATCAACCACTTAGAGTGTTAGCGGTTATGCTCCTTGGTCTATTGCAAAGAAACCCTAGAAACGGGACGCAATTGCACCAAGCACCGCGAGGGGGAACAGTGGGCCCTACATCGGGATTCCTGGAAGCGATAACCTAAACATAAAGTCTGTGTGTCACTATCAACTACTAGCACGCGGGAAGCCGAAGCGGCATACAACAGTTGGGTGCAGAGGCATCAGAGGGGCGCATGCCTATTGCTAGGCTGCACCAAACGAAAACTGTTGAAGACAAACGAAATAGCACCCGTGAAATCACCAACCTGGGCAAAGGGGGACATCTCATATCTAGGAACGTGCGAGTCTAACATTGCCGTCAGAAAAGTATCCATAGAAAAACAAACTATGTATATTGGAGATATATTAAAGGAAAAAAGTCTCCTTTCTCGCGCTCAGATGGATCTGGGGCAGACATTCCGAAAAAATTTGAGTTCGATATCGCTTGTTCTGGGGAGTTTCAACCTCGTTGGGGGATAATCGTCTGCCGTATCTCTCAGCAACTTTGAGGGTACCCAGGGCGTGATGCTCGTCTGGGGGGGATCTGAATGAGCCGTAGTGCAGACCCGATGTCTAGCAATGCAACGCAGGGAAGGTCGAACTCGAACCAAGTAGCAGGTTGACGGGTTCCAGGGTCTCAGCGGTTCGCGCAGGTTGGGGATCCTGAGCCACTGGATATGGGCTCCACGATACGGTTTGGGGGGATCGCTTCGATGCAGGCGATCGGGCTAGGGGGGGAATGCTTCTGCAAACCGCTGGGGGCCTCGGTCGACCGAAAAAAAAAGGCGACGTTAGTGCTAGGAAATCGAGTGCAATGCCACGGTGAGAAAACATACTGAGTGGGGAAAGAAAGTGTTAGAGTCGGAAGAATGAAGAGTGAAGGCTTTCGAGTCTCGCATGATGCATAAGAGGAGGAGAAGCTTGAACAACTCCGAGCGAAGAAACACCAAGCCAACTCGACTTTTGCCCGCCTCAGTCGGGTTTACGATTAGTCGAAGTCTTGTGAAGTAGACGGTCCGAGGTCGAGGTCTCTGTATAGTTAAATTTTTAAAGGTATTGAGAAAAGGAAAAAGGGGACTAGCGAAAGACTTATTGCCAGGCGTATAGTGGGAGGTGGGCCGTGCCGGAAAAAAAGGATTAGGGGGGCCTAGCGGTTACATTAGAGCGGTTCATGATGGCCCTAGGGGGGGCGAAAGGGGAAACTGTCTCCCAGATGGAGAAAGAAAGCAGGTCACCGTGCAACTGACTCTAGCCAGTCCTCGACGAGGGGGAGAAAAGCATGGTTGCCATTACTGTAGAGCCGTCATTTGAATTGTGTGAAAATCAGCCGCAAAAGAGACGCTGGGGGGATCGAGGAGTTGCCTCTTGACGGACTAGGACTCCGAGGCTGGGACGGCATGAAACGAAAGCTTAGAAGGGGAGCATGCCGGGGACACGCTGAAGTGGGATAGAAGGAACTACCCCCTCGCCCTTCACAGAGTCGTTAAGAAATAGAGGAGAAGTATCTGCCAAGTTGGGGGCGTGGGGAGAATCTGGCCCATTACAGATTTTATTGGCTGAAAAGAAAAGAAAACTGAGTCTGTGGAATCAAAAATAATACGGCACCATCGATAAAATCTTAAAGGGCCGAAGGTACCAAGGCTCGCGCAAAAAGTGTGGATCTGGAAATCCAGTCAGGAAACGAAAGGCGAGAGAGGGATCGGGAAAGCGCCGGAGCGCTCGGATATGTACTGCCACAGCGATCTAGACGTAGTAACCTACCAGTGATGGAAAAATTGGCTGGCAACGACAGGTGAGGGAAGGAGATCGCGCTGCGAAAAATCGATAGTCGGGGCGCCGCTGTCTTGGGAAGGCGAACGAGGGACCTCGTGGTCGGGCCGAGGTCAAAATTTCATAATCTGGGGCATGCACCGCGTTCGCACCTACGGCGGAGAGGAAAATGGGGCGGAGCTGCGTTTGTCAAAGCCGACGCTCGTTCCGATGCCGGTGACGTCACGCTGGGGCAGAAAATCGTTCGGGATCTGTACCTGTCGAGACTGCCGAGCAGAGCAGGTCAGCGTCGGCGGACTTGACTGCGACCACGTGCGTGTTAGACCGGTGGACCTGAGGCAAGACACGAACGCACTTGCGATAGGGACACGAATTCAGGGCAACCCGTTCGCTCCTGACCTACCGGGTCTTCTCTAATGGCTCTCATGGAGAAAACATTGAAGGGCAGCCATATAAACCTTCTTGAGAGTATTACCCGACTAAAGGGTAGGTTCTGAGGATCGGTAGACCAGGAGAAATATTGAGACTTCGTGGTTAGCTACGGATGAAGGTCTAAGCGCTGTAAGCAGCATGCTATCGCTACAGGAGGGGGCGCGCTGGATTGTGGGAGGAGATGCTCTCAAGTTTCGGTCCTGGATTGGGGAGGGAATACTGTCCTTACGGGAGTAAGGGGGGTAGCCTGCTAATGAGTTCAGGCTTAAGAAATCTGCAGGAAGGCTGAGGGAGTACCTCGGTGGTGTCGGCAAACTCGGTCAAAAAAAAAAAAGGGACAGGTGCCGTTACCGATTCCCCGTCCGAATAGGGGGGACGGCTAAAAAGGACATGTGGAGTAAGCAAGCGACAAGTTGAAGTTGGGATCCAATCGATATAGTTGATGTCAAGGGGAGAGTGGAAAGGGACCACGAGTCGCGAGTCGGGTCGTTAGGAAACGTCGACTTCGGGTTTCGGGAAGTGCAGATATAGGCCGGGGTGCTCTGTCTCGGGGGGCATTCCCATGAGGGCTCTCCGCCATGGCGAGTGTGACCGTGGACGATCGAGTTCACTCTTGGCGTTCGAAGACCAGGAGAACCCGAAAATTACAGCGGCGCGGTTTCGGCGACGAGAAACCTCAAAGGAAGAGAAGGGACACGGTGTTCAACGGAAGAACACGGCGGGGATCATACGGGTTGTCGCGAGAAAGAGGGCTCTGGGAGGGGGGTCTTGGAGGGGGAGAGGGGTCCTTGTGCTCGGCTGCTTCCTATCGCGGGCGACTCGGGATCAGTCTCACAAAAAAACAAAACTATGGGGTTTGATCTATCTCGCTCTATGAAGCCGCTGACATGACAACGGCCCACTCGAGCACTCGGGGTCTTAGTCTCCCGGCTATTAGTCATCCGTCGCCGTGGAAAAGGAGAGGGGATTGGCTTGGAAATGGGCCTGCCCTTGGCCCACGGCCGAACCCCAGAGCGGGTCAATGGTCAAGGAAGGCGCGGGGGAAGGGGTGAGAGGGCGGCGCATGTTGGGGAGCAAACTCCGTTACCGAGCTACGCCGCGATTCGCGATGAAGCACTGGACTGATTGAATCGGAGAAATCTTCGTCCGGCTCTCTAGTCAATCGAACGGTTCTCCCTCTCTCCTAGCTGGGGGGACTCTTTGGGAGTCGAGAAATCAGCGAGTTTCATCCTTCCTTGTTGACAGGTCCTTCACTCTCGTGGTTGATCGTCGGGTTCCACAACCTATCGGGGGGTAATCCGCGCCTGCTGAAGAGAAAGATTCGACCTGATAACTGACTGTGACGGAATGCTGAAGCAACTTACCTGATTACGCTAGCCGCCTAAAAGCGGCACTGGTGCTCCTAGCAACCACTGCTGCGACAGCCGGCACGCCGAGAAGACGCGGTTTAATTTCGACCATCGTAAAGAGTCTATCAAGAAAAAACGCGAGACGGGAGTAATTGATATCACTAACCCCCCTCTTTTAAAAGTGGGGGGTCGAGTTAAGAAAAAAAGAAGAAAACAGTACGGGAGGGGGGTGTCCTAGAAATGGGTGAGACCGCCAATTCGCCTCGCACTCGGCGAAGAAGCTCGAACCATTGGGGATATCCTGCGGTTGACTCTAAATAGCTCGCTAGCGGGGGACAAACTTTGAGACTCATTTAGTGCCGCAAAAGTCTATGAGCTATGCTTCTCAGGCGAGATGGAAAAAAAAGTGAAGCCCAACAAGGGGGGGCGGGATCGCCGGGATTGTAGTGCTCAAAGCGCGGGCGTGCGACAGCCCCAAACCGAATCCGCCATCGGGAAGGTCCGGATGTGCCCAGGAACGCGTGAACGTTCGTGACTCGAGTCATGAGCGACCAGAAACGCCGGTCAGAGGAGATGCTGGAAAGCGCGGAGGGCAGAAAAACAAGGGACTCGACAACTCTGTAGGAATCAGGGGGGAAAAACAAAAAAGATCGAAAGAAGGGATCTCTCTGTCATTTCCGGGTAGAGGGTACTGTTCTCTATCTCAAAGACAATACTCACACCCCCGGGAAGCTCTCTAGAGTCCTAAGCTCGTGCTTCTCTTCGGAACGGAGAAGGTAGACCACAAACCGCGCCTATCCTTTAACGTTTCCTTACAGTGCATCATCCTCGGGTACTTAGTCGGCGAATCCCGAGAGGGAGTGAGACTCGATGCTCAAGAACATCCATCGCTTGGACGACAACAGATGAGGGGGAATCTCCTGCGCCGGGAGGTGTCAGATGCCGAAGGGGGGTCAGGCCGTCGTGGTCAGGTTCGGGATCAACTGGCACGTTCCAAGGAGCTCGGCATGAACCCTGCAGAAGATGGACACTATTCCGGTTTGGATACTGGGGGGGGCGCCATAGTAAAGGGGAGACTAGGTCCTCAGGTCCAAGCCAACGCATCAGAGGTCCGACCGTTTGTGTGAAGGTGGCTGGGCCTATCGGTTCCAAACTGCCCGCGCAGCAAGGCAGATCAAGCCCTCATTGAAGTAAAAGAGTCCTCTCAGTTACCGCTCGCCTGCTTGCATAGGCGACCGGGAAGCTGGGTCCATATGCGCTATAGACAAAACCAAGGACGGTCAACCTTATTGGCAACTAAAAGAGGAGTAACAACTAAGAAGATAACTACCTGGCGGACAGACCTAGGGGACAGACGATCCGACGATCTTCCCCGAGAAGACAAGGCCCCAAATTTCTCCTGGGAGAACTTCTACCACCTCAGATCGAAACCCCCACAAAAGGCAGCCGCTATGTGTACAGATAACAAACGATTAGCGGTGGGCTGGTCCGATTCAGGGGGGTGTTGGGGGCCTGGTAGCTACTGGATTGGTCATTACCTGACTCGAAAGCCCATAAGGAAGAAAAAAAAATCTCTGTAACACGGGGACCTAAGATCGAGACTTGTTGGAATACAAACGTGGCAAGGCAAGCGATCGCACGCACGAGTCTCGGTGCCGTCATCAGGCGGGCCCCCACAAGGCTACGAAGCTCGCGATGAAGAATTCCGTACGGATGGAACCTGATGATTAACGGGGTGCCCCTGTTATTTGATGTTGAAGGTTGGGACGGGATTCTACGCTTGCTCCTAACCCTGGAAGGAACGTCAAATGTTCTCTCCCCTTTCCTTGCCTCAAGCGAGGGTGGTTAAGGGAGCTAGGGTCTGCTTGGGGAGCGAAGGCAATTCTTGGCAAGAAACGCTCTCAAGGAAAAAGAGGCTCAGTCTTAGCGCGGATCACAGACACAGGGGTCTGCGTCAAAAGGAAACGCTCGGCAATAGTGTGTCCGGGGGAAGGGTTCCCCCCTATTTGCCAGCCCGTGACTGCGGAGGAAATCTTCTTGCCCTCACCTCCGGGGTAATTGAAAAAGATCATAGGGCGGAAAAAGTCCATCATATCTGCGGGCTCAGAAACAACTTCTTAGAGGAAGGAAAGATAGATATAAATGAGAGGAATTTCGCCCAGGGACTCAGAGGGAAAAGACCGGGAGCGGATCGGTTGCGCCTACTCGTCTAAGGGGCCTTTTCGTTAAAATGCCTGCGTTTTTCCTCCGTCCCTTCAGGTCGGGGGCTTCTCCAGGGTCGAGGGCAAGGCAACTGGTGACTTGTGAGAAGGCGGCGATGGGACGCGCCGGATCGGAATTATGATCTGGGTGTCACTAAGTGGTATGAAAGCAACGATCGAAACCGAGGCTCATAGCGGGCCAGCTGAGGCTTTCGTCTTGGTCAGGGGGACTGTCGGCAGTTTTACCTTAGTCACTTTGTCCCGTGAGCGGAAAACCCTGCTCCACTCTAGACAGATTTGAAGTACTCTTGGATACTGTCTGAATAACTCAAAAGCGCCAAAAGTCTGTTGGGCGGGGGAGGGACTGAAAACGGGATACGGTTTGGTGGAGAGGTAGACTACTTAAAGTTCAATGCGGGCCATTGTTCAAAAGGAATGGCTGATCAGGGAAGGTCGGGAGTAAAAACCGACGTGAGTCGAGTAAACGAGGCCTGGCTCTGAGGGATTTCAAGTCTGTCATGCAAGGACGTGGCGTTAACAGGACCAACTCACGCAAAGCAGCGGAAAACACCAATGATTTGCGACTCATTTACCCATTCTGAGGCTTAGTAGGATACCTGAGGCTAAAGGGGGAGCCTATTTAAGTAAGGTTTAGTGGGTCGACGGGAGTAAAGAAAAAAAGAAAGAACAGGTCTTAAGTTCTTGAGTCTCAGGAAGCGGGGGTCTTGGGGGGGACCACCTCGAGGGACCGGAAGAGGTTGGACGATAGCAATGACCCATCGGCACGTTATGGCACCTAGTCTACCGACTGGGGGGAATGTCAACTTTGTCGTGAAGACTCTAGGCATCACAGGGGCTTGAAACAGCTATCAGGGCGCGGCAGTGGTGAACAGGACAACTCAGTCGTTAAACGAAAGATAGCTGCGGACCAGAGGGGCTATAGGAAGGCGGGGTAGCGACGGTTGAAAGGCCCGGTCCATAGTTCCAAAGTATGAAGTCGATCTCTCTTGCCAAATCGGAGAACACGCCTGGGGGTTAGAAGGGAGACCTACAACGTTCTGACGGGTCCATTCCCCAGATCGAAAGGAGAATATCCTGCTGTTTCTGTGTATGCTCCAAGGGTAAGGTTGTTCTGTTCTTAAGCATCGCATGCAACTTCAGGGTTGAGGGGGGCGCAATAATAAAAAGCGAACAGTAGGATAAAAAAAACGTCAATGAGCAAGACCTCGAAGATGAGGTTTTTTCATCGCTTACTAAGGCGGCCTACGGGATCTCTGAGAAAGACTTTGATGGATAAATCTCAAGGATCTCTCAGGAGGGTGGATGATTCTACTGTCTGCAAATTAACTCGGATTTGCGCACCTGAGCTGACCGAATTACGTGTCTACAATAGGTGAGTCCTCAGAAGTCTCCCATTCTATGTCTGTGTAACTGGAGGCTTTCATCTCTCAGGGGAGAAGCCGTAATTGCCGGAGTCTAAAGACTCTGTTCACTCTGGGTCCATGCACATTTTAATCACGATACGGGCGTGAAGCGGTCTTCTTGCGGAGAGCGGTGAGGGTCGGCCAAGGACGGCCTAATTGCCGCCTAGATCGAGTCTAGACCCATAGAAGCGGGATCGGTGAACGTAGGTAATACGCCTAAAAGCGTCGTCGCTCTATGAATACCTAATTTTGGGTGGTCTCAACTGGGGGTCCCCTTGGGGCAAGACGGGACTGGAAATCGATGGGGTGCCAACACAACCGAAGGAAGAAGATCGTACCCAAAGAAAATCTCGGCCAGAAAGTAAAGGGGCGAAGATAGGGGCGCTCTCTTAGCCAGTAACGATTCCGACGAGACTCTGTGGATGCTCAAGTAAAAAAAGGAAATGGGAAGGTTCGTTCGGAAGGAAACAGCTCGGGTCGTAGGGATCTGGATACTATTTCTCTATGGGGACATGCATCTTGGGGAAAGCTCTGAGATCGGTTGAGGAACGCGCATCTGGTTCGAGGGGGAGAGACAAAAATTTGCGTCGGTCGGGCTGGACGCAAAGAGTACGTTATAAGAGGGGGGCGGAGATGACTGTCGCTTCTTGACAGAGTATTGAAACTTAGAGGGGGAGTAAAGATCTTTGCACAACGGAAGATCACACCACAGGGATTGCGGAACCTACGATTCCCTGAAGTGAGGGAGAGCGGAGAATGAGCAACCGTCGAGCGATCCAGGAGACGGCTGGATACCAATTAAGTCCGAGAGGAAACACCTAACCGATAAATTCTATAAAGGCACAAGGTGAGGAACGCAGCCGAGATCTCGATCTGGGGGGGGACACTGCGGGCTCAGAACATGCGCGAGGAAGAGCGAAGGGAAGACTTCGCGGCCCAGGCGAACCCGACTGACAGATCGAAAGGGTGGGTTCATGCGCGAATTGAGGAGCTCAAGAAGGACAAAAATGGCGTGTTAACAGTTGAGAGGGGGGTTCTTATAATCGGTGTCGTCGCTGAAAAGGGTCGTGCTTGTGGTTCTCTTTTGAGGGCGGGACGTCTGCGTAAGATCGCTCCCAAACACAGTCTCCACAACCCAACGCTTCGAAAAGATATATTAACGGCACGGAAGCGGGGCCTGACGGAAGGAGAGACTTCCACTGAAATCTACGGAGGTAGGTAAACAAAGCTATGATCAAAAACGATCAAGGAGAAAACTCCTTTTCGTGGAAATGTTGAGGCTGTCATCACTGTTGAAGGCGCCCGAACACACCGAGCCTCCGGGTGGGAGACTGGGCGCGACGTTGGTAAATCTTCCTTAAAAGCGGTCTCCTTTTTCAAAGAAAAGCAGGAAAATTCTGCTCGATCACATGTGAACTTCTAAGAAAAAATCGGGAACGCGAATCGTTGGGGGGGGAAAGCCGCTCGGTATAAGCTCGACTATTGTCACAACTCGCGCGAAAACTATCTGGAGAGGGTGGGGGGAACAGTCGAAGAGTGGGGCCACCGGCGGGTTCGAGTCATTCACCGTGGGGTTGATAGCGTGGCTAATCTGGCAGCTCTAAAGCCCTAGGAAGAGGGCATCGTCACCTTCGCGGAATGGATAAAGCTGCGTAATCCGCCCGAAGGGCCGGGAACCGTGTATCGCATCCAATAAGGGCGCGGGAAACGTAGACCGGATAACCATCGCGGGGGGTAAGCGTAATCGAGTACGCTCAGACTCGTGGATAAAAAAAGACGTCTACCTAGGGAGGTTGAGACCTTGGGAGCCAGCAGACCTCGTGAGGGGTGGAATCGTCATACCGGGTAGGGGTTGGGGGCAATAGGTAGTGGCAGCGAGAAAGCGACGCTTAAAGGAGCGCGAACACTTCGAGAAACGGGGACGACCATCTGGGAAGATCAAGACAAAAGAATTGAACGAGAGGGAATTTACGAGAGGCCGTCTTAAGGGGGAAACCGGTTATCACCAAAAACAACTTGGAGGGATGCCTCAGGACATACGCTGATTCGAGGCTAGCTCTACTCCAGGAGTGAAAGACACTCGTGTCTCGCAAGCGTGGACTCGTATCTGAAAGCAAGCGGCTGGCTTAACGCCCCTGGGCGCATCTCCGCTATTCGATCTAACAGAGTTGCCCACCACGCGGGGGGGGAGGGGCCTATCGATGAAGAATCTTCTCAGCGACTGCGATAGGAGGTTCCTCGAGAGACTGACAAGACGCGGACCGACGAACTCGACCAGGGTAGGGCTATTAAAAAGTCGGGGTAGTCCGTCAAATTGAGGGGGGGGGCCATCCTCGTTATCGAGCGGAGTACAACGGGCGAGAACTAAAGATCTTCAAGCGAGGGTCCCTATGCTATGCAGTCTGTAAGACTGGAAGCGATGCCCAACACATAGTGCGGAGCCGGTACGGTGTCTAGGGCGAACTGTGATAGAACCGTTGAAGAAGGTAGGAACGCGATCCTGAAAGAGAACGCAGGGGCCGGAGAGCTGCGCAAAAAAAAACCAACATCATGTCGAGGCCCAGGCAACGCTTCGGGAAAAGGAACTGAAGACAGAGGGTAAAAATACGGGAAATGAAGGGCGGTGACACTAGCCCCTTCATGTGTCGAGCCCAGAGCGTCGAACGGGTAGCTGGGCTAGAGCATCACTTGGGTTAGAATCATTCAGTCAAAACATTCGGATGAAATCACCCGAGGCGAGTCATCTTATATAGACACCGGGGGTTATTGGGGCTCCTTTTCCTTGTAACCCAATGAGCTGCATCCTGAGGGTTATCTTAAATGGATGAAATAAAGAGGAAAAGGGTACCAAACTGCGACTATCGAAAGGCGTTCTAAAGGAAAGTGGGACTCTGCTGCTTATAAAAAGCTACCACCCGCTTCAGTTCTCAAGAAAAAGAATGACAACCAAGCGCATATACTACGCCTCCCTCCCTGCTTTGAGCTCGGGTATCGGAGGAGACCTCTCCTCACCTTCAAGGGAAAGGAAAGAACGTCGACGATAGGTCTACCCAAGAGAAAACAGGCGTCTGGGCGCGAGCAATAAAAAGATTGGAAGGGGGAGGAGTCATAGATGGGCCTTCTGACTCCAAAGGAGTTCGGGGGGAGGAAAAGGCTAAAAAAAGAAGGAGGTCTGGAAAAGACGAACCAAGTCCCTGGGCTCCTCTCTGATTGGAATAAAAGGGATACAGGGCGGAGTATCATGAACGACACCGTAATGCAAGGCTGACAGTATTGGAACCGAATCCTGTGACGACAGTAACTATGCCGCGACGAGCTCTATCCCTAGGAGAAACACCGCAGCTCTGGAGAGAAACATGGCGTCTCAAAAACCGGGGAGACGGGCTCCAACAACGTTAAAACACAATTCCCACCGCTAGACAGCACGGATGTGACAAAGGAACTCGCGGGAAGCAGGAGTGCTAGGGATCGGTTCAGATACGCGCAAGGTCAATCCTATCGAGTCCGGCCGGAGTAGGGAACATACAAAGTGTGCCGAAACGAGGAATCGCGCGATCCGCTGAGTTCAGAAGGCAACCAGTGGCCATCCCGGGAAGCGTCCTCTGAGGGATCCGCAGGGGGATGTCAATTATGATAGGAAGGACGAAAACAGTGAGAAACAG
>Ga0179591_1260855_pt1 | contig 12994 bp, 12 predicted proteins | sample CZOMad2_1_08_16f_FD_182891 | JGI IMG/M metagenome (GOLD analysis project Ga0179591, IMG submission 182891) | Vadose zone soil fungal communities from Angelo Coast Range Reserve, California, USA - CZOMad2_1_08_16fungal (PacBio error correction) | ecosystem: Environmental > Terrestrial > Soil >...
AAAGTCTCTCGAGACTTCGAAGGAGCTCTAACACGAAAACCTGGAAAAAAAAGCCTCCCTATCCCAGCGTACGTAAAATAGCGTTCTGAAAAAAAAAAGGTAAAAGCGAGTAAAACGACGAGCAGAGAAGGATCAAAAAAAAAAAGCCTTATCTGGGAGAAGCCAATAAGGAAGTCCGTCAGACTAGATCAAGAGGGAAAACTACAAAAAAGCCTCTGGGGATAAAATCTAAAATTTATCAGCACTCAAGTAGGAGAGAAAAATTCCTCATATAGATTCAAAGGGGATCGTAGGACACGGCTAATCGGTCTCCGGGGAAATGAAAACCTGCACAAACTAAAGGGAATAGCGAAGGCCGAAGGGAGATTCCAGTACTCGTTTCTAACTCTCGTGAACTCCACTAATAATACTTTGCGATCTGTCAAAAACTTTGAAGGATCTATGTTTGGAAAAAAAAAGCTGATAATTGAAGAAAATGCAACAAGAGGGTACTGCGATAGCCAACTTCACCAAGCTCGGGAAACGTCTGAAAAGAAAAGAAAACGAAAGAGGAACCTGAGATAACCCAAGCAAAAAGTCATGCAATTAACGCGACGCAAGCGGTGCGGCTAAAAGCATCGTGAGACTCGGAACCAAGGGCCGACGCGCAGCCGTATAGGAAAGTAAAATCGTCATAAACCTATCGAAGCGCAGACAGGAGCAGGAGAGCGCCGAATACACGACAGCAGAGGGCGGAGTACACGCGCCCGGGAAAAGGCGTCTCGAGGGAAAAAAGTATGCCTAGGGTTGAACTGGGAAAAAGGTAAACGGGGAAAACCCGGGGTGAGTACTGTAAAGTCATTCTGAAGTTGGACAACTCGACAGCGAGGGTGAAGCGCCGTGTAACGACGGGACTTAAAAAAGGAGTCGGTAGCTGAAGTCGGATGGAGAGAAACAAAAAAGGAGGGCCTATCAGAGCATCACTCGGAGAAGGCGGCAGAAAAGAAACTAGAAAACCTCTCGGCGAGAGGGAAAGATCAGAATACTTCCAGGGCGTCCTACTAGCAGAAGACATCGGCTCGCAATGAGGTAGACTCTCCGAGAGCGAAATGGGGGTCATGTCTATCTGACCGGAACTCTAGGAAGAATCTGAGGAGTCGCCTTCGGCAGGCGGGGGTAACCGTCTTCAAACGCCAGAGTTTAAGTCCCGATGACAATCGGACATAAAGAACTAAAAAAAAATAGCAATCAGAGAGATAAAGAACGATGTTATGCTCGTGGTTGGGCCGCGAGCTCTGAGATCGGCGTCGTCGTCCTCGCCGCCCTCAAAGGGAGCTGAAACACATCTTCCGAAGTGCTTAAAGGGAGAAGCAAAACCGATTCGCCAATAAAGCGCTTCTCAACTCTAAGCAAAAGTCTCGTCCTGATGCAGGGCGGCGAGACGTGAGAAGTGAGCGGAAACTTAAAACGCAGGTGGTCAAGACGGCGCGAAAAATCGCGGGGGCTCGATCGGGGGCAAAGACGGGGAGCGCGGTGAGCGGCGGGTGAGGACCTTTCATAGAGGTACGCTGGAGGGAACACTAGGCATGAGGCACCGTCGCCGTCGCGCTCGTCAGCTCGACACCATACGAGAGCAGCTCGTCCGTTACGAAAAAACCGAGACGGGAGAAACGCATACGTCGTTCAGGGGGTCGCGAAAGGACATCGCATAGGTCCGCTTGTGCTCGACGCTTCCGAGGGACCGAGCCGATGAGCCCTCGTAAAACAAAAAAAAGGGGAATAAACGCGTCCTCAGAGCCTGGGATCTGAGTGGACCACTCAGGGTCGAAACAGAGGGCGGGGGCGTGATCGCGCCTCGAGCGGGGGAAAAGATCAGATCTAGAGAGCAGACAGAGACGGGGCCCGGCGTGGAAAAAAGACTGCCGACTACTAAGAGGGAAATGGAAAGTAAAAGTACGGCGTCCCCGGCAAAGGAAGAGAACGGCGGGGGGGCGTGTGATCAAACCGGGACGTCTAGACAAAAAACGAGAAGAAACTGAACCGCGAAGACGGGGACGTACGACTGAACACTGCGCAAAAGCTGCGAAGGGGAAGCCTAACGTTCACCACACGAGAAAAGTACAAAAAGAGAAAGCGGGCCCAAGAACCGGGGGGGGGGGAATAATTTCTGCCAGGGCCACGTAGGTCCCCCTCAACCTCAAAATAGGTAAGAGACTAGGGTCTCGGCGAAAGTCAAGAGGAGCCGCGACTCGGACTGCTGTATTCCACGCTAATCTTCTGCTGGGAGCCTTCAATCTGGGTAAAAGAAAAAAAGTGTAAGCTTGCTGCTCAAGACAGTAAGCTGTCATCTTCCGGGACGGCAAGTTCCGACTATTACCAACTTGGGAAAAACGGAAGGAAAAGGTGCACCAGAACTTCTATACTTCCGGTACACTACAGACTCGCAAGAGGACTTCTCCAAGCTCTGTTCCCTAGGGGGGAGACCTTCCTTCCTAGGGGAAGAGGCGAAAAAAGAGGGCGAACACCTCAACCAAACATCTTCTCTCACCAAGGTATGAAATATAGTAGTGCGTGGGGAGGAAGGGGAGGAAACTTGGGGAGTTTTCTTAAAAGTCTTACGAGAAAAATCAAAGGGCAGGGGGATAAAAGGAGGGGGGCACGCCCTAGTGGTCATTTTTGATGCTGGCGGCTATCCTCTACGTCCGAGCCGGGCCACAAAAGAGGAACCGTGCATCGGTAGTCGTAGAAAAAAAAAGGGAGAAATTGGAAAGGAATTGGGGGTGGGTTTTTGATAGGGGGGAGGAAAAAAAATGCAAATGCCGTTCCTTTTTCTTGCTCTAAAAAAAGACCGAGACTTACTCCAAGAGCATGCCTCTACGATAACCGCTCCTCCTTCGGAAGAAACGCATTCGTCAGCATCTCCTTGCGCGCCGGTTATGTGAAAAAGGGGGGAAATAAGCGTGGAGCTCTGCTCTCAGAAAGGAGCAAGAAGCGCTTGCCCTTGGAAAGCAGGCCTTTGCTCTTCAGAAAAGCACCATGCGCGAGCTCTGGGGGAAATCGCCGTGCAAAAAAAAGGGATTCGGATCTCGCTTGTAAAAGGAAGGAACGGAAGATAGAACGCCACTTTGGGAACGCCCATCTCCACAGCCGAAAAGGCCTAAAAGGAAAAATTCTTACACCTTAAGGGAAAGTCTCACCATGTCAGCTAGTCAGAAGGACGGCAACCCTAGCTATCTTAGTCCAGTGGGCGGAAGAAAAATCGAGTACCTATATAAAGTCTCCTAAAGAAAAAAAAAAAGGAAGGGGATAAAAGCACGCCTCCCACTACGCCGCCGCGTCTAAAAATTCACCCGCCTCAGCGAAGGAAAAGGGAAGCGAGTACACGATGAAAAAAAACTCGACAGACGAAAAACGGACTACTCAAGCCACTCGGCGCACCCTGCAAGGAGGACCAGGCACATTGCGGAAACGCGCTGGGGGGGGAAAAACAGTATGCGTAAGAAAGCGACTCGTGCGAATCACGGACGACGAGCTGCCGAGGGCTACGACAGGCGCCGCGCCGCGACGGAGACGGTGAAAAAGGCGTCAAAATCGTCGTAAAGGTGAAGAGGGGGGGAAAGAACTAAAGGCAGGCACAAAGCTCCGAATCGTACTCTTGGGCCGATCTACGAGACGGGAAAGAGGGCAGCGCACGAACACCCTGCTTCCGCATCTAGGGGAAAAAGAAAGGCAAACCCGCGCTTCCGGAGAAGGAAAAAAGAAAAAGAAATGAAGAAAAGAAAAGTGAGTACGGTGCCCGCGCGGCAGGGGATAATCGTCTCGAAGAAGGCACCGCGATGGCGGTCGGGATCAAAAAAAAAACGATCTCCTTCAAGAGGCAGAGCAGAGTTCTCTAGTTTTCGCAAGGGCGGATTTTCGCTAAGTGGTGTTAATGGGGTCTGGGAATCGTTCAAAAAGAAGGGGACGTTCCGACATTGGGGGACCTTGCGAGACGAACTCAAAAAAAAAAAAAAATAAAAACAAAACACAAGAGCCTGAGCCGCCCTAAATTCGAAAAAGAGCAAAATCCTCCATTGAAGGGGGGCAGCCTCTGACCTCTCCGGATTCGCCTCAGCCAAATACCGGAACAACTAAAACTCGCCGAAGAGCGAAAGAAGGGAAAAGTCTCGAGCGAGTAAATCTGCATTAGAAAAATTCAATCAACCGAGCTGTTCGCCACCTGAAAGAGGAAGATGCACACTCGACGACCGCGCAGAACTCTGGCGAGCAAGAAGGGGGGAAAAAAACATAGGCAGTATTACCGGAGACACACCGAATCTCTCAAAGGATAGAGACACCATCTCGTCTCTGGATGAATAGAAAAATTCGGCGCGAATTGCTAAGAAAGGAAAAGCGAAGGAAGGGCTCGAAAATAAATTCTCGTCAGAAAAGAAAACTAACCTCGGTAAAAAATGTCTTGCTTCGGGGGAAGCAGGCAGACTACTACTACGGAGCGGACTCGTCTTCACGATGCTGGTTCCGCACGCAGAAAAGAACAAAACCTCGTCCCTATAGGCTAGGACAGGGAAGAGTCTATGGCACTAAAGTGGGAATGGCTGAAGGCGAAAGAAAAAATCAGACGACGAGGTGCCGGGCAAAAATGTGCAGGGGACTAAAAATGAGCCTCTTAAAAGAGCGATCCAAAGTCGTGACGTGAAAGGAGGTAGTCAGCTAAGGCTACCAGCTGCAGCGATTTATCAAAAAAAAATAGGATCTGTCGCATGAAAACGGAAGGAGAAAACAAAAAAAACGGAGAAGCATCGCGCACTGGATCTCGAATGGAATAGTCTTGCGCCTAGATACGCACCTAAACGGGTCGCTGGGAAACTCAGAGGGAGAATAGGAAAGAGGAAAGCGGAACGGGGAAGAAGGCTGCTAAGGTGCCGCGGCGCGGAGGGATTCGCAGGCCTCCTCACGCCAGGAGATTGAAAACGGGAGAAAACGCTCAATTGAAACGACCATCAAAAAGGCTGGCAGAGCGTGAAAAGACTTTAGCTTCTGTGAAGGGAGGCGGGAGGAATCCCGCCAGGGGGGGTGGGGGGGTTTTTTGGCGGGAAGCAAACTGAACAAAAGCGAAAAGGGAGGAAAGACAAAAAAGGAGGAGTAGAAAAGATAACGTGAAGGCGAGGGCATCGTTCATAGCACTGGTCTTTCGCCAACGTGGAAAAAAGCAGCCCCTTCACCAAAGATGGCTGGAGAGAAAGGGACGAGATAGGGTCGGTACCTTCCACAGCGTTCGCTGTCGTACTAAACAGCAAGTCATCCTTCTACCCTTATGGGGGAAGACAAAAAACGATCCTCAAGAGCGAGGCAATCGCTGTGAGTAATCCATACTCAAGATCTAAAACTATCAACTCGTGAAAAATCATCACGACTCCAACACTAGAAACTAAAGGGGGAACAGAATAGTCTCACAGGGAATAGGGGTAAAAGGGAAGGCCGGAGGATCCGGGCTAGGGATAAATAGCCATCTAGGGACTAACGTCCACGGACAAGCTTTGAACTGCCTGACTATCGCTAAACATAAAAAGGGGTAAGGCCTAAACGAACTACAGGAAAATAAAGGACCAGACGAATGCTCATGACTCCGACGCATCCAGGAGGAAAGGCCAGTCTATCTCTTCTCTTGAAAAAAAGGACATTGAGAGGGTACCTCGGTAGGCCTTAGGAAAAAAATCCTCGAAAGGGGCAGTGAGGAAAAAATGCAAGATCCAGTTACTTTCAGCATCGGAAAGAATCCTAGAGTCCTCGAGGGGGCTCAGGAAAAACCTGGAAGCCGAAGGAAAAGAAGACAAGCCCCTATCTTAGGCGAGAGTCGGGTCCAGACAGAATCACGACGTCGAGAGGACGGGTAAAACCGTCGGCCCGCGAAAAAGGCCGGTCCTCGGGAAACTGCCGTGCACGGATGTGTCCTCGACAGATGCTGGAAATTAAAGTGCCTTGGCAAATAATTGGTGAATGACATCTCGCAGCGGCGGGGCGTTACGAAAGGAAGAAAACCTGCGTAACATCTGGAGAAGAAAAGAGAGACCCTCGGGGACCTTCGCCTAAGCGCGGAGAGTTCATCCTCTAAGTCGACCTCTCCTCCTCGTCGATACAAATTCCGTCCTTCTATCTAGCCGAATAAATTCTCTCAATTTAGGACAGCTGGAGGAAAACTGAGACGTAATAGAGCGGGCTGTGAAACCTACGGATTTCCCTTCTGCACCAAAAGGGGGGATAAAAGTCAAGTTAACAAGGGTTCCGGGAAAAGTAAAGACCACCAAACTGCCTCTACCTTTCAGAAAAGAAAAAATCATAGGGGACAGTGTATCCAGATCGAGCAAAGCGAAGGGGAAAATCAGGAGATTAGAAAGACACGCCCCTCTTAGGGGCGGAGAATTCAGTCGACAGTGTGTGTGCGAAATTGGGAAAGATGTCCACTATAAACAAAAAAAGATCGACGAGCTGAAGCAGAACCGGAAAAACTTACCTGATGCGGAAGAAAACAGTGCAGCCAGGTCGACTACTATCGCAAGCGCAGTGGGAAAGAGGAGACCCGACGGCGGAAGCTCGAGGGAGAGGGAGAGCTGTGATCGGGGATATTAGGGAGGACCTGGAGCACTGGGATCAGGACCGGAAAAGGCAGTCACCGGGGAAATCGAAACTCTCGTGCTCTAATCTGAAGGGCAGAGGGGGCCGGAGAATGGAAAAAGCGACCGATACTAAGGGGTCCTAGACCTTCCGAGTTCGAAGGTCGGGGGGATTCATTAAAACTTAAACTGGAATTGGTGCCACTCCTCAACATCTTTCGGAGTGTTTTGCAGGGGGAGGTCCTGCTCGGGAGGCACTCTGCCTAGGTATGGGTCCGCATGTGTATAGGGGAAAAAGGAAAAAATCGCTTAGAGAGAGTCTCACAACGGGTAAGAGTCACGCATGAAGGACGTGCGTTATAAGAAAAGGGACATCGACGAGGATCTCAAGGAATATAGGGGAGGAAGACCGGCGGCACGAAATAGAGCGTGACCTACGTGCGAGGGATGGAGACTGGGGGAAAGTAAGGCTTCCGCTAAAAGGAGCGAAAAAAAAGAGGGTGGGAGGGTTAATGAGACCGGGATCGTCTACGACCCGATAAAGAAAGTGTCCGAGAAAATGGCGGGAGGCTCCTCTAGGACCACTGCGGCTGAGATCTAAAATATTCATGCACAACGAGGGCTTACTGAAGAAAAAGGGAAGTGCGCGAACGCAGAACATAAGATACAGCGACCTCTAGACATCCCACCCGAGGGTAATTCGCAGAAAAGAAACTAAACGCATTTGGGGCGTCAGAAGTCGGGGGCATCGGGACTTATAGATCTCGGCGAGACTGGGGGGGCAACTAAGAGAGTGCGAAACGCGAGAAGGGCTGGCCAGAAAAAGAAAAGAAATCTGCCTGCAAGGGGGGTCAGAGAAGATCTACAGCATGGGCTCCCGAAACGATCGTGCACGGTCAAAGGGCAGGCCTTCGTACGCGAGAATCTCGAGAGACATGCAACATCACCCAGAAAGGAAAAACGGCTTTGTTTATGTCAATACCACCTGCCCGCCAGTCACCGCCGCGTGAAACACAAGAGAAAAATTTTCTACCGAAGTCACAGCATAGAAATCAAACAACAACGTATTATGTATGGGAAGTTTTTATGATTCTTTTCGGGGAAAAAACTGGGGAATAGGACGTCATTATTCTGACTTGGAAAACCTCTGGAGCAACGGGACTATCATATCTCGAATAGAAAGCCTCCAATCTTTGAAAGGAGCCGCGTCTTTAATCAAAAAGGGAGAGGATACCAGCTATTAGTGAGAGAATGCCTTTCAGTGGGGATTTGTCAGGTCATCAGCAGACGGCAGAAACCGTAAAAGTCTCTGCTCCATCGACGCTCTATACCTCCGAAGAAGGGGAAAGTCTGGGACCATATCCGAGGATAGAAAGGCCTTTATTTGTCTGTATTCCTCTAAAAACTGAGTGGCCCATTGTGCTAGATACCAGGAGTCTTGGACTCTAAAAAAGGGCGAAGTGGCACACGGAAAATATATAACGCACTCCAACATGACTCGATCGAGGGGATAAAGTGTTGAGAACAGAGTGTCTCTCAGTTCCCCACTGACTACAGCTGGGATCCCTCGAAGGCCGGGCAAAAGTCTACAGTTCTTCAAGACTGTAGGGAAGAGCAGTAGTACGTCGTCCAAACAGCGCCGGCTCGAGACTAGCGGCAAGAAACGGAGTCGCGAAAAAGGTCAGGCATGGCCAGAGATCGAACATAGACCGCCTGGAGGAGATAGGCAAAAAGAAAAGTAGACTCTCGAGAGTCATCGCCTCCAGGGAAAAACACCTCTCAACTCGCTCTAAGAAAAAAAATCAGGGCAGGGGACAACTAGGCGAAAGAAAAGAGACCCCTATCCTTCCGGATCTCACACCTAACAGTGCTACGATGACAAGTATATCCTAATCAGGGGTGAAGAAGTGTCATTGTGTTTTGTGTGGGGGGGGTGGGGGGGGGTTTGTGTGTGGTGGGTGGGGGGGGGGGGGGGGGGGTGTGGGGGGGGGTGGGTGGGGGGTTTTTGTTTTTGTGGGGTGGTGCTTTGTTTGTGGGGTTGGGAGGGGGGGGGATAGTAAAAACAGTGGGGTGGTTTGGGGGTGGGGTGGGGGGTGTGTTTGGGGGGGGTGTGTTTGTTGTGTTTTGTGGGGGGTCTTTTTTGCGTGGGGGGTTGGGGGGGTGTTTTGCTTGGGTGGGGGGGTGGGGGGGGTGTGGTGTTGGTTGGTGTTTTGTTTTTTACCTGGGTTTTTGTTTTTTTTTGGGGGGGGGGGGGTTGGGGGTTTCTGGTTTTCTGGGGGGGGTGTTTGAGGTTGTGGGGGGGGTTGTTTTCTTGTTTTTTGTTGAGGGTGGGGGTTTGTTTCTGGTTTGGGCTCTGGTTGGTTTTTGAGTTGTGGGTATGGGGGAGGGTTTTGGTGGATAGGGGTTTTTTTGTTGGTTGGGTTGGGCGAGAAAGAGAGGAGTCGGGTCTTTCTGGTTTGGAGAGGTGTTGTTTTTGTTGTGTTTGGGGGGGGGGGGTTGCTGGGGTGAGGGGTTTATGGGGGGATTTTGTGTTTGTTGTTTCCTTTTTTTTTTTTGGTTGGTCGGGGTGGGGTGGGGTTCTCTCTGGGTCCTGGTGGGGGTGGGGGGGGGGGTGGGGGTTTTCTTTTTTTGAGGCGTTTCTTTTTTTGGGTTGTTTTTTTTGTGTTTTTGGGGGGGGGGGTAGGGGGGGGGTTCCTTTTGGTTGTTGGGGGGGTTGGGGAAGGGGGTGGTGCGAAGTCTTTGGTGTTTTTTTTTGGGTGTGTCTTTTTTTGGTGTGGGAGTGGGGTGTAGGATTGTTTTTTGGTGGGGGGTTGGGCGGCGAGGTGGGTGTTTTTTTTGTTTTATATGTCTGTTTTGGTTGGGTGTGGGTGGGGGGACTTTAGGGGGATCTGTTTTATGGAGTTGTGGGGGGATGTGGGAGGTTGGATCGGTTTGTTTTGTGTTTCTGCTGGATATATGGGTTTTTTTCTTGGGGGGGGGGGGGTGGGGTGTGGTTTGTTTGGGGAGGGGGGGGGGGTGTTGGGGGGGGGGTTTGTTTTGTTGGGGGGTTTTGTTGGGGTGTTTTTCTGTTTTTGCCGTGTTTTTTTTTGGGGGGGGGTGGTGGTGTTTTTGGTGTGGGGGGCTGGGGGGGAGGTGTTTTGGGTGTTTTTGGAGTTATTTTTCTTTTGTTTGTGGTTTTTTTTTTTGGGGTGTGGGTTAAGGGGGGGTCTTTTTGGTTGGTAACGCACACACGGGGTTTGGTGGTTTTTTTGGTTGTTGGTTTTGGGGTGGGGTTTTTTTTTTAGGTTCTCCTGGTTGTGAGGCGGGTTTTGTTTATCTTGGGAGGGTTTTGGGTGGTGGTTTGGGTGGGTTTTTTTTTTGGGGTGGGGTGTTTTCCATTCTGGGTGTTGGTCTGGGATTTAGTTTTGGGGGGTTGGTTGGGGTGTTTATGTGTGTGGTGGAGGGGTGTTTTTTTTTTTGGTTCTTGTTGGGGGCATGGGTTGTTTCTGGTTTACTTGGGCGGGTTTTGGGAGGGTTTGTGGTGTGGAGTTGGGTTGGGGGGGTTGTGTTTTTGCGCATGCGTTTGTGTGTTTTCTTGTGGTGGGGGGGGGGGGGGTTGGGGATTTTGTGGGGGGGTTGGGGGGGGGTGTTGGGACTTTCGCATCACTCTCCGAAAGGTCTTGGCTCTCCGCAGGCCTCTTCATCTGAAACGAGCCATCTAGAACTCTCGGCTCTCGCTCCTTCATCGCTCGAGGGCTAAGAATGGAAAAAAGTCCTCCTCTCTCGGAAACTTTAAGGGAGGGGGGAAATACAAAAGCCGCCGGCGGAAAAGCCGCCTCCTCGCCTTCATTCCGATCTAGCGGAACTCTCAGGCTACCACATCAAACTTGAGCGTCACCCGTTCAAAAGAAATCTAAAAAAAAGGGAGACTCAAAGAAAAGAATCAGCTCGACTGACTCTGAGGGTGTGAGAGCGTTCCCTCCGGGCTCATAACTCTTCTGGTAAGAAAAGCGGAAACGTCTATGTCGTCAGGGAAGGAAAACCGAAAACAAAATAAGATACCTTCACACAGAGATGAGGAGTGGATAACGTGGACGTTGACTCCTTGTTGCCGAGGAAGGAAAAAGCGACTACTTAAGAAAAGTTTCCGCTGGAAAAAAAAAGATAAAAAAAATGACAGAAAGGGTCGCTCTCAAGGGGGGCTCTCGCCGCCGCTAAAACTGCCAATCCATTGCGAGCATCAGTGCGAAAAAAAAAGGCGAGAACAGGACAATCGTCGTCGAGAACTCTCAAGTCAAGTAAAAGCATTGCCGGGAGCCTCTGGACGAGGTCGAAGCGAATATCTGCGTCACCCGAGCGGGACTCAGGAAGGAAGGCTCAAAAGTCCAGTAAACACACAACGTGGGGTCCCATAAGCATTCAGGAAAAAAAAGAATTGAGAACAAAACCGCATTTGCACGAGACACTTAAAAAACCCAGCGATAAAACGTAAAGTGACTCAAGAAAAAAGGACCCGTCGGAGAACTTGCACTCCGAAACTCGACTGCTCTCGGAAGAGGGGAAAAAGCCTTAGTACTCTCGCACAATGGGGGGCCAGAAAATCTAGGCAGGTTCTCTTCGAGAGGAAATCGAAACTCGCGCGAGGAGGACTGGAACCTTACGAGAAAGGAAGTCTGGGGGTCAGCAAGTGATAAAACTTCTGAGGAAAGAGAGGAATGATCTTAGCAGTTAGGGGACGGAGAGCATTTTGAAAGATGGTCCAAAAATAAAAAAATACGGCCTCCAAAACTTGTCGGAAAAGGAGACAGGAAACTTCAAATCGGCTATCTCCCTAATTCGCTAGTAGCGCGAAAGCTAACCTCATGGCAGCGCTTGATCTGAGCCGGGAAAATGAAAAAACTAGAAGAAAGAAATCAGAGACTACAGAATGGCGAAAAGCACGCTACTCTAACTTGGCAGATACCTCTTGCGCCTCAAACGTGCGACGTTGTGGCACGTCTTAAACGCATTCGAGCTGCGGCTGATCTCCGAACGGAGAAACCAGAGAAAAACGGCGGCTGAAGATCGGCTACGGCCGGCGAAACGACGAGATTAGACGTCGCTAGAAAAAAAAGCTGAAAAACATAGAGGAGTAGTCGCGAGGGGTCGCCAGGCGTGCAACAAAAGAAGGTGTGGCGGCGAATCCCCGCCCGCCGTCGCGAGAGGGGATCACTGAAGAGGCCCATCTCCTCAAACCAACACAAGAAATAGGAACATCTGAAGGACGTCGCGACAGGAAACGGAGGGGAGTGCCGAACATCTTCACCCCGGGGAACGAAAGCATATGCTTCCAGCGGCACGCAAAAGAAGTGGAAGGGACGGTCCAAATTAGCTTGTTCAGGGACCGAGATCCAATGACGTAGAAGAAACCGCCTCACAGAACGGCAGAAAAATCGAGGGGGGCGTCTCATCCCTCTTACAAGTAAGACCCTAGAGAGGTGAATCATAAGAAAAGTCGCCGACAACCTTCTCGACTGGCTCAAGAGGGCACAGACTAATCGGTCACACGAAGTAAAATCTCAGAAAGCGATGTCTCTTTCAACAATCGACGCACAGTCGCCGGAAGAGCACGGCAGGACCTCAGGACTAGGAGCTGGGGGAGAGGACATCGATCTCCTTAATAAAGAAAGGACTTCGTAAGGGAGCAGTCATTTATACAAAGAGAACTGGGGAGAAAGCATGGGCCCAACATGCGTCTGAGAGGAGAGCGTACAATCCGCCCAATCGAAAGGAAGCTGAAGGGAAGAGGTCGAAGCACGAGACAACCCTGAAGAGGGGAAACGTAAATCGGCACGCAGGAGGGCAGGGGGCCTGCCTGTAAAGGACGGAAGAACAAGTATCTGAGTACCTCTCTCAATAACTTAAGGGGAAAAAAAAAAAGATATCACTAGAAACCTATCTGGTCCGCTATTCGCTATCATTAAGTCTCCGGAGAAACGGTAAAGAGGAGTCTTATTTAAAGTAGTTAGGGAACTAACTTGTCTCTTAGCGATTCGCAAAGCCTAGATTAACTTGTCCTCTATCCCAAAACCTGGGGGATGGACATTTCTAATTCTTAGGGAGACGGAAAATAAAGGGAGTCGTAGTGGGATCGGTCATCAGTCTGTCTCACATCGTCCTGGGAGCAAACCTAAATAAAGGGGCACTAACTTGACAGGAGGACCTTGGCCTCCCTCGTCTCTAATCCGCCGGCTCTTAGCGCAAAAGGGGAAGGGCCGAATACCGGGTCGCGTCTGGAGCTCTAGGACAGCTGCTCAAAAAGAGCTCTTCGAGGTATGGCCGAGACGTGCTCTCGGCGGCTCGAATGGGAGAAAAGTAGGCAGGTCCGATAAGACCAAGAAACACACCGGGACTTCAAGGGGGCCTCCAAAACGGCTCCGACACGA
>Ga0179591_1290765_pt1 | contig 12994 bp, 21 predicted proteins | sample CZOMad2_1_08_16f_FD_182891 | JGI IMG/M metagenome (GOLD analysis project Ga0179591, IMG submission 182891) | Vadose zone soil fungal communities from Angelo Coast Range Reserve, California, USA - CZOMad2_1_08_16fungal (PacBio error correction) | ecosystem: Environmental > Terrestrial > Soil >...
GCTGAAGGAATTGACTTGAGACCACAAGGGAACTCCTCTGGCTAAGTCCAAGAGAAAAAACCCACGAGGGGATCAAGACCAAAAACAGAGAGAAGAGTTGGGTATACGGCCTATCCTTCCGGCAAAAAAGAACCTGGATTCCTGGGGGAAAAAATCCCAAGAATGTAAATAAAGAAGAAAAAAAGAGCCTTAGAGAAGTCCCCTGGGTCCTTTCCTCAGAAAAATAGGAAAAAAATTGTAAAAGGGGACTTCAATATTAGGCCCTCTTCAGTCCAGACGGAAAAGACCAAGTTCATTGGAAAAAGCCCGGGGAGGGTCACGAAACCAAAAATCACAAAATTTTCTCCCCATTGAGGAAAAAAGATCCCCTGCCAGATAAGAATGAACCACCAGCCGGAAAAAAAGAAAAGAAGTGAAGGAAAGGTGAAAAAGGGCACGTAAAACGAAGGAAGAAGAGGAACCGACCCAAACCGCCTCCTACTGCCATGGTTCTGGTTAAGGAGACTGAAAAGGACCGGAAAAAGAAAGTATCAAGGTCCAAAACGTACCCTACAATTTCCGCTCAAAGGGATACACTTGAACTGGGTGGGAGAAAATAGTAAAACCTCCTAGGGAGGGGAGGGGTGAAGAGATCCTATTTTGGAACATCATAAAAAAAGGTGAAACTAAAAGAAAAAAAAAGAGAAAAAAAAAAGATCTGCCCTAGGACAGGGACGATCCGAAAGGAAAAAAGAGGGGAAGGAGTAACCTTTACCTGGAAGAAACCTCATATACACCTCACTTCATCCTTGAAGTGTTTAAGGAGGCGAGGGAGGAATAGTTGTTTACTACCCGGATAATGAAGAGTGGACGGAGGAGGAAAAGGCAAAGAGAAGTTAACGGTGAATAAGGATTCTTTAAAAGTTCATGGATGAACACTGAAAAAGTTTACCTGTGAGGAGCGGAGGTGTCCAAGGAGAAAGGGGGGATACTTAAGGTGTTCTCTGTCAGGGGAAGCTTTCTTGAGGTCACAGGGGGAAAGGCGCAGAGAAGGGAAAATGAGGGGATAGTGGGGGCTTTGTCGTCTCTTATTCACTGGAAAAAAAGGGGTTTGGGAGGATGAATGAGTAGCCTTCTCATTTAAAGACAGGAGAAATTTAAAAGAGATGGGGGACTATATGGAAAAGGAAAGAGGAGTTCACTTTTCCTATCTGGTTAAACTCCTCACAAGCTGTAGAAAGGGTTCAATAAAGCAATGACCCAAATAGTAATCAGGAGGGGGTTATAATGGGACAAAAGGATATACAAACACAGGGGAGATAGATCAAAAAGTAAATGAATAAAGGATGACGAATGTGTTGGACTTATTAGCTTCATACCAGATCAAAAGAGCTCAAAGGGGGAGTGAGGAGGAGTCCATAGCAGGAATATGGAACGAAATTATGTGCCAGGAGAGAGGGGGGGGGATGAGGAGTACCTGGAAAAGAGGAATCGGATCATGGAAACCCCTGTCAGCAAGGGGGAGGAAGTTCCTCGGAAGAAACAAATAAAAAAAAAACAAGCCATCATGTTCTTCTATCTAGGACTAAAGGTGGAAAGGCATAAAGGACGACTGCGAGGAGAAGCCATGAAACCCCCTTATCGTTAGAAAGTATCCTTGGGGTAAACGAAGAACAGAAGGGAAGGGAAAGCACAAAGTACGTCAGGGAAGAGGGAATAGGGGTTCTTGCACTTGTTTCGTACCATTCATTATAGATAGAAGTAAAAGGACATTACTAAGGTCAGGAGTGGGCCCCTCTCGCATTCCTGAAGAGAAAAAAAAAAAAAGGCTGGAGGGTCAACTTTCAAGAGAGGAAGGGGTGTAGGAGAACAGGGGGAAATCGTTTAGGGGATCAAGGGGGAGGGAGGCCAGGACTAGTTCTTTGAACCGTTGGTTGGCTTGGAGGGACAGAATTAGGTGAAAGGAGGAGGGGGAGGAGGCCAGAGGGGGGGCTGTCGAGAAAAGAACAGACTCCGGGAGGGGGGAGGGTCTGAGACACAAGGGAAGTGTTGTCCTTTTAAAAACTGTGTCTTGCTAATGGGGAGCAGGCTGAGGGGCAGAAAGAAAAAAGAAGCCCTTCATAGGGAGAGATGGAAGGGAAAGGGGGGGAAGGGGGGGGGGGGTTTACTGATTAGGGGGGGAACCGTGGAAGGAAAGGATGGAGGGTTAGCATGGGCGGGGGTTCTTAGCTTGCAGTGGATTGGGGGGGAGAACGTGTGTTTTTTTGGGGATGGGGACGAGAGGGGGGCTGGTGGAAGGTTCCTCAATTCTTTGGTCAGTAGTTCTCTTAAGAGGAGAAGTGAAGAAAAATGGGACCGTTGAAGGGGAGAGGATCATTTGAGGAGACCTTATGAGCTCAAGGAGGGGGAGGGGGATGGAGGGTACATGAGGAAGGGGGAGGGGAAAATAGGGCATCCGGGGGAGGAAAAAGAGGATTTGGGACTTTACCGGCATCACCATATTGTAATAGTTTGTTTGAGGGGAGTGGGAAGGGAGGGAAGAAGTAGGTGTCGGGTTAATGGGAGGTCGGGGTAAGTACCTCAATCTTTTGATTGAAAAAAGGAAGGGAGATCTAGAAAAAACAGAGGAAAGGAGGGGGGAAATTAAAAAGAGGTATCGGAAAGGAGGGTCTTTCCTCAACTCGGGGACCTCAATCTTGACCAGCCTCTAAACTCAAATAGAACCCCATATCTGTCAGAAAGGGAAGAAGGCCCAAAAAAAAAGAGAATAGGGGTGGGACCTCAAGAGGGAAAGCCAATCACTCCTAACTCGCCTCCCCAAGCAGTCAAAGAAAGAAAAAAGAACCTGAGAAGAGTCACGAAGTGAAGTTCCCCTTCCGAGAGAAATGGGGTCACTGAAAGAGGACGAAACATCAGGAGGAAGAGAAGAAGGGGAAGGAACTCATTCCTTTTCTTCAAAAGGGGGAAAGCACCAAAAAAGAGGAGGTCATCCCACTCTGAAATGGCTGTCCCACGCAAAGAAAAGATAAAGCAGAGCCGAAGGTCCCTACCAACCAGTAAAAATCCAGCAAGGAGGGAAACTAGAAGTAAGAAACCCTCGAGAATCTGACGAAAATTAAAGAAGAAGGGAATCCTCGGGGAGAACGGGGTTGAGGGGTGACTTCTGGGGAGAGGAAATTTGGGTTTCCCCCTAAAAATATAAGTCCTCTGACAAGTCCGAAAAATGGTAAGTACAAAGGAAAACTTGAAAATTTTTATAGAAAACAGCCTGAGAGGGGAGGGGAATTACTGAATTCCGAGGAAAGAAATCATACACTCATCAGAAAAGGAGGAACTACATCTCCCCCTTCATAAAGAAAAAAGGGGAAAGCCTGGAACCTACAAGAGAAGAACAGAAAGATCACCTTGAGACCCACAGAGTCGAGGAAAACTAAAGAAGGGGTTTAAGAATGAAGGAATCTTGGTGGAGAGTCGGGAGAAAAATAAAAAACCCTACCAGAGGAAAGGTCATATACGGAAGGGAAACTAGTTCACTGACAGGGGGTCAATGGACGAAAAAATGAGGGGAATATGGGAATACAGGTAGAGGGACGGTCGTCTTCCCAGATACTTGGGTAAACTCACAAGGAAAGGGGCAGATTAGCCTGAGGGACCTGGAAGACGGGGAGGAGAAATGAAAGGAACAGGAGTTATTCTTGACCTTTTAAACTCCATGGAAGGAATGCGGACGCTTTGGGGGAGATGTGCCTGAGGGAAGATAGGTTCAGAAGAGAGGGGACAACTACGGAGTCTATTTAAGGTCCATCTGAGTGAAATGGTAAAGGAAGATGAAAGAAGCCGAACTAATAGAGGGGGGGAAAAATAAGCTGGGGGAAGAAAGAGTCAAGAACAATCTAACATCTCTTTCCTGCTCAGTAAAACTCTCTCTCTCGACACCCCGGGTGAGGGATCCCCTCCGAGGGGCCGGGAGCCGGGAAGCGACGAGGGAAAAGCGGGTGTCTGATTCTTACCCGTGATACGAGCTAACGGGCTGGGCCGGGTGTGTCCTATCAGGAACCGTTGAAAAAGCTGTAAAGATGGAAACAGAATTGGAAAGGAGGGCATCGGTCTTCTGAGAAACGGCCAATGAACATACGGAAAAACAATCGGGAGAAGAGAGAAATATACCGGGGAGGACTCAATAAAGATTTCTTACAGCGGGAAGAAAGGAGACACTATCCCATCGGCCTCGAATCTTGACCCACTACGAGAGTGATAAAAACTTTAGAAGGGGGAAAAAAGGACTCAGAGAAGGTAAATAGGAGCCAGGACCAACATGTGGTAGGGGGGCAAAGGACAAAGCAAAGTCCATCATGTCATTTACAAGAGATGAAGATATGAGGGAAAGGAGGAACTAAAAGGGGGATTAAAAGAAGAGGGGGACGACCCACTACCTACTTTCCCAAGGCGGAAAACAAGGAGTAAGGACCCGGAGCTGAAAGGGGGAGGAGTCAAGTGGGGCTTTCTGTCGGGAGGAGGAGAAAGGGGTGGTCAGAGGGAAAAAAGGGGGGGGGGGGAGGAGGGCTTCATAGGGAGGGGAAAAAGATAGTATTCTAGGGAATCCTCTAGTCCCTGCCAGGAGGGGGGGGAAAGGTGGGGCACCATGAATTTTCCTTTTGGATGGGAGGAGTCATTTGGTAATTGCTTTTCTTTTCTAAGGAAAGGGGGACTGGAAGGAAAGAGAAGAACCAAAAAAGTTCCGAGGGAGAAAGGACTCAAGGGGGGGGGTCTGGCTAGATCCCTTAGGTGGACTTCCTTAAGGTTACATGTGCTAAATTGATGGGGTGAAAAGGGTCAGGGTCAGGGGGGGAGGTTAGTTGTAGGCTAGCGGGGGAGATGTTTGGAAAAAGAAAAGGGGGAAAGGGGGGGTGTGGGAAAATCTCAGGGGGTTTTCTTTGAGGGGGGACTCTGGTGCTTTCCTTTGAAAGGAAATCGGAGGTAATCAAGAGGGAGAAGGGTTTAAGACCCTTTATTAGAGAAGGGGGCTTGAACGGGAAAGACAGGGGAAGCTAGAAGAGGGAAGTGCAGTCGGGTACTGGGTCCTTTTGATCATGTCTTAAAACTGGGGATGTAGGAGACAGAACCCCGAAATGAAGAAGAGGGGTTTGGGGATATTCCTCTGGAAAGGGGGGGGGCCTGGGAGAGGGGGGGGGAAAGGAGAAGGGGAGGAGGGAGGTCCTTTGGATTAAAAGGAAAGGTCATGATCTCTCAAACCAAAGGAGGTGTAAAATAGATATAAGAAGAACCTGGAAGGGAGGTCAAAATAAAAACCTTGGACAAAGCCGACGAGAAAACGTGGAACCACTCACCATTACGATTCTTACTCCCGGAAAAAGAAAAAGAAAAAAAAAAAAGAATGAGGATAATAGGGTGGGGGACCAGACAGGTATCATCCATCATGCGACTAGTGAATACAAAGCCAAAGTAAAGGAAAGGTCATAGCAAAGAAGACACCTCCGGGCAGTTAAGTTTCACCTCTTATCCGAATGAGGGAAAAAGGGTCGGAAATCAGGAAAAGGAGGGTAAGATAGGTAAGGGAAAGGAAGAATGTCACATCCTGAAATGAAAAAGGAAAAACAGAAGGGTTATCCACGTTCGGCAAAAAAAAACTCTGGAAAAGATCAAGAATAAGATAGAAAAGAAAGACACCAAAGGACAACTCACATCCACGTCATAAAAGCCTGTATAAACAACATCGAGGAAGAGGAAATCAAACTTGGCTCAGCTTAACGGGGGGGAGGGGGGGGAGGTTTTAGAGAAAAAGAAAGTGAAAGACCAATGAATATCGACTCACGCAAAATCGTAAACTTTACTATAAACAAGGAAAAGGAAAAGGAATGTGTAAAGGTCCAACCACCCTTCTCAGGGAAGGGCCCGAAGATTCCGGAAGAGAATAGAAATAAGAAAGTGGAAAGAAAAAAAGAGGAACACAAAACTCTCAAGCTACAATAAGGCTATAGCCGAAATAAAATGAGAAGAAAAATCAGAGAGGAATCAGGGGGTTGGTTTCCCGTCCTCGAGGGAGAGAGGGTGGAAGGTAGAGGAGGGGTAAGAGATAGTGTGGAAATGTACTAAATATTAACCTTCCATCATAAAGGCCGAAGGAGAGGAGGGGAAAGGAAAAACAGAATTTTTTCCCCCAAAGGAGAGCAGGAAAACTGGAGAGGAAGGAGAAAAGGAGGAGGTGCAATTATACTGGTGGGGGGGGCTCACTCACAAGGGGTCGTCTTCCGAGCGCGGTTCTGGAATGGAAGGGATGCATTACTGCCGCGAGAAACTTGAAGCGAATAGGTTCTGAGAAGACTTATATGAGGGGAGAAAAAAGAATTTGGTGTTGGTTTCGAGGAGGAGGAGGGGGGGTTGGGGACTCGAAAACTCGTGCCAGGCGATGGAAAGATTGAAGGGAAAGAGGAGGGCCAGGTTAAGGACTGTATCACCAAGAAATTGAGAGGAGGGGGGGGGCCTCCGGGTAGAAAAGAAAGACCTGGAACAAACTGGGTTATAGTGATTCGATAAAAAGAAAAAACTGGAGATGTCAAAAAATAGAGAGATTAAGAAGTCATTGTACAAGATAAGGCTTAAGGTTTGGTTCGGAGTTCGTAGTAAAAAAAACTGGCGTCAGGAGGAGTCCAATCCGGAAAGGGGCACGCAAGGGAGTTCAGTACCTTTTCAAAAGAGGAGAGAGGAGGATGAAAAGGATTCTGAAGAGGGGGGAGAAAAAAGAGAAAAAAAGATGGAAAGAATCTCACCAGTGGACCCTTTCTAGATAAACAGTCTGAGGAGGCTGCAAGGAAACCGCAGGAAAGAGGCCCAGGGGGACTCAACTCTTTCCCACTCAGTAGAAAAATTAGCCGGGGGAAAGAAAGAGGAAGGGAAAGGAAGAAAGTTACTAGACCTAGGGAAGTGGCAGGGGTCAAGACCTTTTTCCGTCCCACGATAAACATTTTCCGGATAGAAAAATCCAGGGAACTTACTAGGTAGTAAAAAAAATAAGTTAGGGGCCCGAAGCACTCCACTTCTTCCCCTGCTGAAAAAAGGAGGGGACCGGTGAAGAGAGGGAAAAGGGGGAGGAGGAAAGTGAGAGTTTTCGCTGAGAGGGGAGAGGAACGAAGACCTGTACCTATGTGGGCTGGGAAGAATTGTATAAAGGAGAGGAAGAATCGGAGGCAAGAAAAACCGACTAAGGGGACTGGGCATCGGTCCGAAAAAGGAAGAAGGTTTGCCTGGGAGGAGGGAAAAAGGGGGAAAAAGGGAGGGTCGTGGAGAGGGAGGGAGGTGTCTGGGCAGATGCTTCAAAAAAAAAAGTTGCAGATTGAGGAGGAGGAAGGGGGGCGTAAAAGAGCTGACCTGAAAGGGGGGTTTAAGGGGGGGGACAAGGTTCCCCTTCTTTCTTTTATTTCAAGGGGTGGGGGGGCGGGAGTCATGGGAGGAGCTTAAGGGAGGGTGGAAGGGGGGGGGGGAGAAAAGGTTCATCTTGGGATTTTCTTTTCCTTTCTTGGGAGAAACGAGTGGTAATTTAAAGGGTCTCGCGGAAAGAAGAGGTCTCAAGAGAAAACCTCTTTTAAAGGGGTAGTTTTCGAGAAGAGCTTCTTTAACTTCCCTTTGAAGGAGTAAGGAGAGGGGTCCGATGGGAAAGGCTCCTGGTTCTGTTAGGAAATCCGGGTTGCAAAAGATCTATGGAAAGATGAGGACATAAAAAGATGAGACGAGTGTGGTTCGTTAGTTTAGTTGAATCGGTCTGGGGGTAGAGGGGTTTGCATTAGGAAGGAGGAGGGAGAAGGTGGGGTATTACAGGAAATGAGGGGAAGTCAGAGACACAAACACAAGGGGTGGAAATATATCTCATCAAAGGAAACTCGGGAGAGAACTTCCAAGATCACGAGAAAAGAACACCGAATCTTCGGAAAACCGGGGAGAGAAGAAAAAAAAAAAAGGGATCAAGATGGGGGGATGTTCAAACTGTTAAAAAAAAAAATCAAACTCTCCAACCGGATGTTCAGCCTCCAACTCCAAGGAAAATTGAATAAAGAGAACACCTGAGTAGAGAATACCTCCTGGCATGAAATCCAGGTCCTGTATCGAACTTAACAATTTGCTTATCCGCGGAGAAAAAAAAGCATAAGGAAATTAAAGAAGTAATTCAAACATCAGTCTTCACTCAAACCCAAGTGAGAAAAAGAGAACAGGGATGCCAAAAGAAAAAATAGCACAGGATAGAGAGGACTATACCCTAAACCAGACTTAAACCTAAAAATAAAAACCAACCAAAGAAGGGGACCTTAAAAAAGGGGAAACTAAGGACTGGCAAACCCCCTAAAGGGAAGGAATCAAAACTTCAGAAGAAGAAAAAGAGGAAGGGGGGAAGGGTGGTGTGAAGAGGAAAAAGGTAGATTCCCGAGCAACTACCTCCCTTTCAAATAAAATAAAAAGGAAACGAAAGGTGAAACAGGAGAGGGAAAGGGGGTGGGTGGGGGTCGACACCCGTCCCTTCAGTCTTTTTCTTGGGAAGAGAAGGCCTATTCGTCCAGAAGAAGTAGAGAAAGGAGAAGAAGAAAGAGGACCAATCTTTTCAAGATAACACAACATTGGTCCTTTAGACACTCTCCGGGAAAGAATCGATAGGAAAAAATCCTTTGTGTCTGGTCATGAAGAGAGAGAAAGACTTGAAATTCAAGGAAAAAGAGGGGGAGAAAAGAGTAATGGCAGGAAAGGGAGGATAGCCTTCTCATCCGGTCACCCGCGGGCAGAAAAGAGGGAAGAAACTTCGTCAAGAGGAGAGGGGAGGAGAGTGACATTCGAGAGCTTTTCAAAGGGAAGGGGGGGGGGTGGAAAAAGGACTACGGAAGGTGGGGGAAAAGGGAGAGGTCAAGGGTCAGAGAGGGAGGGGCATGGAGCCAGGCTCCTCATACTGTTATAGGAAGTACGGGTGGTCATGAAATATATGAGAGATCGTCCCATTTTTTGGGGAGGGAAGGAAGGGCAGATAGGTAATAAGGACATCTGGACTCTTACACTTCCATTTAAAAAGAGGAAAGTGACGGAATATAAGTCAAGAGCAACATTTCTCTTTGTTAGAGAAGAGCGTAGAATAGGGAAAAGAGGAAGAAGGAGAGTGGGTCCAAAATGGTATCTGAGAAATGCTCAACAACATATAGAATGAAGAGGAATATCCTTGAAGATAAGGACTATGTTCTTCTTCTTAGGAGATAAAAAACAGCGACCGAAAGGCTGGAGAGGGATTCCAGAGACCTGTAAGGTGTTTAAAGAGGGGGAGGTCAATGAAGAGCCTGTTACAGGACGAAGAGCGCTGGGGGAAGGCTGAAGAAAGGGAATCACACCACCAAAAATCTGTCGAAGGAAGGAATGTAAAGGAAAGGGAAGAAAGTCATAAAAAAGAAAAAGGGGAGGAGAGGGGGATATTAGACCCCCTCCCCTTCGACCTGCACACCGTCGGCGTGTCCAAAAAGGGTTAAGGGGGACACCAGAGAATCCGGAAACCCCTTACGGACCTCTTGGAGGGGAGGAACTTGAAACCCAAATGAAAGGAAAGTCGAAGAAGGATTAGGGAGTGCAAGAAAGGAGGAAGGGAGAGAGACGATTGCCAAGCCGAACACAAATATCTTTCGATAGAAGGAGGGAAGGTACTTTAAGGGATGAGGGGGTCTTAAAGTTATCTTTTCAGTGCGGAGGGGAAAGAAGGAGGGTCTAGGTAAACAAGGGGGGGGGGGGGGGGGGGGGAGGCAGGGGGTCTTTCATAAGGGAGGGGAAAGAAAAAAAAAATAGGTTCTTGGACTTAGGCGAGGCACCGGGCGTGTCGATGTTACCCAAGTGAAGTGTCCGGTGGGAAGGGTGCCGAGGGGTGACTTTTACTTTTCACTTGAAAAGATGGGGCAAGGTCGAGGGGGGGGAAGAAAAGAAAGAGGAAAAAAAAAAAACAGTTGGGAAGGAGGGGGGAGGGGGGGGTGGCTTTTTTGGATTCTTGACGGATTGATTGCCGTCCCGCTTGAATTGGAGGGTTGGAAGTCATGGGGGGCAGGTAGGTTAGGGAATGATTGAGTGCTTTGAATGGTTTGAAGTGTTGGAAAAAGGGGGATCGGGGGTGAGGAACATAGGAGGGGTTTTGGTCTTTTTATTCTTTTAGTAATAAGGCTCAGAGGAAAAGGGGGCAGAAATGAACTACCACCGGGCCTTTGCTCGTGATAAGGGGGGGAAGCTTGGGAGGAACTCAGAAGGGGGAGGGAGGGTAAGGGACTTGCAGTTTGGAGGGGAAGAGGGAAGAAGGGGGGTGTAAGTCTTCTTTTATTCGCTAATCACCCTCTTTGGGGCTTTATGGTCGGATGACCTCAAGACGGACGGGGAATGGTCACGCTTTGGGGATTCTTGGTCAATCTTTGGGGGGACAAAGAGGGGCGAGAGAGATCAAAAAAAAGGGGGAAAAGGAAGGGAAAAAAAAAATATATTCTGACAGGAGGATGTTCAGAACACCCTCCCACCCCCTACCATTAAAAAAAAGAGAAGATCCGGACAAAGAACAACAAAACAAAGAGCACTGGTTTTGTGAAGCTATCCAGGAACCCCGAGATAAGGGAAAAAGGAGAAGGGAAATAACCCTCAATTCCGAAAATATTCGAGGAAGGGGGAGGGAACCGCCACGCTGATATAATACAGGAAAGGGGAGTATCTCCTCCCATGAGCTTCAAGGCAATGGCAGGTAAGGAAAAAGACCAGGTCTAAAATCCACCAGAAAAAAAGGTGGCAACAGCTTTCAAAACCACGAAAAAAAGAATCCACCGAAAGAGAAAGACATTGAGACCCTAGAAAAAAAGGAAGGAAAAGAAGTCACAAGAAGGAAAAGGGTACCCCTAATCCTGAAACCCTCATTCCTCGACCTACCCCTTCTCCTCGGGAAGAGGAAGGGGGGGGGTTGATTGGGGGGGGCCGTCATGAGAGGTGATCTGACAAAGAAAATCAAGTAGAACCTTCTCACTGGAAGGACACCGGAAAGAAGAAAGGAAACATTACAAGGTAAATGGGGGGGAGTAAGACAAGAGAACGGATTTCTTTACCTAGTACAAAGCAATAAGAAGAAAAATGATGAACGAAAAAGAGAAAAAAAAAAACTTTACAACATTGTAGAGGGGAGGTGGAGAAAGAGGGAGTCAGGGAAACACGAAAATAAATGGAATCGGGAAATCAGATCTTGGGAAAGTCAATTTCATCGTGTAGGGAGAAACGTCGGGGGGGAAGAAGATATTGTTGTAAGAAGCTGAGGGGAAACGATAGAAATTAGAAATAAGGGAAAATGGGGTCCTCCTTAATGATGGAACTTTACCTGGCATTGCGGTCACACTCCCAATTCCAGGGGCTGGGAATATGAACAGGATCGTAGGGACGGTGGAACCGGGAACTGGGGGGGAAGAAATCCTAGGGGAGTGAAGGGGGTCTCTTCCGCACTGGTCGAATGGTTGAAAATCAAATCATATTCTGGGAGAGGAGGAAGCGGACCGTGTCATTCATATGCCCGAGCCAGATGATTTTATATTCAAAGCATCAAAGTTACCGAGACGAGGAGCAGTGAACATGGAACCTTCTTTCCCCACTCTTGCAAAGGTCCGGAATACATTTCGCTCAAAATGGGAGAGACTTTGAGAAGGACCCGCCACTTTAAGGGCGGGACGGCAAGGGGGGGGGTTGTGATAGAGCTCAACAACACAAGGGAGGTTTAAAATAAGAAAGAAGATGGAATCAGAAGGTAAGAGTTCAAGCGAAGGGAGAAGGTGGATTGAGAGGCACATTAATCCGACCTGGAGTGAGGAGGCTTAAAGTCAGGAAGGGCACTCGAGGATCAATGAGGACCAGATCTCCGGGGGAGGATAAGTAGGAAGGAGGAAAAGGAGAGGTTCGAATCAAATGACCTGTGAGAAGAGATCAACGAGTAAGAGTAGTTAAAAGTTAACGGGCTCCTAAAATTAGAGGCTAATGGAGAAAGGGGAAGAAAAAGGGGAAGAAATTCAAAAAAAAAAAACCACCAACCCCCCCTCCTAGAAAAGCCTGCAACGCATTCGGAAAGACTGGTGGAAAGAAAGATCTAAAATGGAAAGGAGAAAGTTTTAAGAGCCTGGTTTTCACTTTCAAAAAGCCTTCCCAGAGGGAGGAGAGTACAAGGGGAATTCAGTGGAAGTAGGAGATAGGGCCAAGAACTAAAGGGTAAAATAGAGCGGATCAAGAAAAGAGGAATAACTTATGAACCAAAAGGGAGGAAAGGTCACTGGTCTAGATCTTAGGGGAAATCCATGGATCCTTGTACGGAGGAAAAAAAAGCGTGAGAGTTAACCTATGGTGGAGGTTAGTGCAAGGTATTGGAGGACTGGTCCGAGGAACGCAAAGTCCAGGAGGGGAGGGGGGGGAGGGGGGAGGATAACAAAGGGAAGGGAAAGGTGGCCAGTTTGTCACTTCATACGTTTCTGGGATGGCAGGGAAAAAAGGGAAGTCACTAAGTCATCACAAACACACCAAATTCCGGAGAAGGGTCGCCTTGTTTTGTAACGAAGGCAGAGAGGGGGGGGAGGAGGAGGGGTAGTTACTGAAGGACGGGAGGTGGAGTTTCTATTTTTCTTTTCTTCAATCAGGGAGGATGTTTTAAAGGGGGGGGGAAAAGGGGGCAGCTTGGATTACTCTCTGTTTGGGTGGCTGAGGAGCAAAAGGAGGGAAGGGGAATTCATATCTAATCAAGTCGGGAGAATGCTCCTCCTTTTACCGGGGGGAGCATATTCTTTCTTTAAAGGAGGTCCTCGGTCAAGGAGGAGGGTACGGCAAGGAAGTGGCGGGATGAGGAAAGAAGTTGGGAAGGAGATTTTTCTTCTCTCTTCAGTAAAAAAAAAAAAAAACCAGAGGTTTTGGGGGAGTGTGAGGGAAGGATGGACCTCAGAGGGGAGGGGGAAGGGACTGTGTTGGTTCAAAAGGAACGTGTTATTAC
>Ga0179591_1329682_pt1 | contig 12994 bp, 12 predicted proteins | sample CZOMad2_1_08_16f_FD_182891 | JGI IMG/M metagenome (GOLD analysis project Ga0179591, IMG submission 182891) | Vadose zone soil fungal communities from Angelo Coast Range Reserve, California, USA - CZOMad2_1_08_16fungal (PacBio error correction) | ecosystem: Environmental > Terrestrial > Soil >...
GTCACGGGCTGGAACTTGAAACCGCGTAAATGCAGACGAGCAAACCGTTGACAACGGTCCCAGGGCCCGGCGAAGATTGTACCGCGGAGAGGGAGCAGGGGGCATCAAGAAGCCTTAAGGTTGGGGGGGGGGAGTAGACGATCGTCAGCGGCTTAGTCGAATCTGCGACCGGTTGCAAGGAGGAGGGGTCGGGGGAGGTCACCATCAATCTCGCTTTGGACTTGATCGGGAGGGGGGGGTGGAAGGAAAATCCCATTCTCTCTAGGAGTGTGAGAGGCCTCTGGTTTCCTAATATTGTCGGATTTAAGAGGGGAAGGGGTTTGTTGAAGGTCCGATACGCTGCCGGAGAAGGGAACGAGGTTCTCTCACGAATAAAAAAAAAACTTACAAGCGGTCAGGGTTTCTGCGCGAGAGTTTGGGAGGGGGAGTTCTGGGGCAAGATTGGAATAAAAAAGAAAGGCGCATGTTGGGCGGAGAAAAGTGATACTCCGGACCTATAGGGGTTCGTGGCGACGGAGAAACTCGAAATCCCATTTCAAACCTGTTGAAAGACTCACAGGTCGGCGATCTGCGGGTGATAATTGTGGGGTGGGGTCGGCAGCGGGGAGGAATCATTGATCGCCTGGTTGCTCGGATTGGGTACAAGACAGATCCTGAGACTTCGATTTAAGGAGCAGAACGACAGGCAGGAATGGGGGGACTGCAGCTCGGTTAATCGGCGGGGGGGGGGGGGTCTGGGCGCTGGAGTGGGTGAACGTTTTAGGGACTCTTTCGGGACCTATGATGGCAGTTAGAAGGGAGAACCAGTGGCGGCTTTCGGACCTCAGTTATATTTTATTAGTTGGCGGGATTCGCGTTAACGCTTGAAGCCAGAGGGACACGGCGTTGAATGGGAAAACAGGGGTGACGAAAACGAAGGGTTACTAGAGGGTTGTCCGCGGCATAGGGGCGGGGCAATGTAGTGGAGTCCTTGGAAAGGCGTCCCAAAGGGAGCAAAACAGAGGGGACCTGATATTCGTAAAAAAAAGGGAGAGGAGAGGAGGACGTTGTGGTATCGGTCCGGGGGAGGAGTCTATTTCGCTCAGGCCTTGGTTTTATTCTCGGATGGGGGGTAGGCAGACCACTCCAGAGTGGAGTCGGACAGTTCAAAAAAGCGGTCGTCTCATTTGATTAGATCCCTTCAATTTCAATGCTTGCCGATTTTCTCGATGGAGCTTGAATTTCTATAAACGGATGGGGTTGCGCAAAAAAGTCTAAACGAGTAGAAGAGCGGGATCGGTGGAAAAAACGGACTTAACGAAAACGCGAGAAAGGAAGGAACTCGACGACTAACATAGAAAAGTCGGACGGTCAGTGGGAGGGGGATGAAGGGCTTGGGGCATTGTGAAACTCCCAACGAAAGCGCGGCGTCTTTGAACCCGCTTCAAAGAGCTGGTGCGGGAGAGGTCTTCCCCTCCTGATTGGATCTTACGTGAGTCCTCTAGCTCACAGAATGAGAAGGGGGACTCGAAATGGTGTCCTCTTCTAGCCAAGACTACTTCGGACGAGATGGGCGAGTGAAATCACAGATCCCGAAAACTGCAACTTTGCCATAACTTCACCAAAGGGGCGCCCACCCCCAAGCCCCACCCCACGCCCACCCCTTTTGCAACCGGACGACCCTACGGCCGGCCGTTGCGGAGTATAAACACAGCACCCGGTTAGATCCCGCCGCTGTATACGGCCACGACGCACGGCTCGCCCACGTTGGAAGCAGACGACCACTGGGGTTGGTTGGTCCGGCCGGTAATGAAACGCTAGGCGAGGGGACGCTGTGAGGAGACCAGATAAATCATACGCCGGGTACGCCGCAGCAGAGGCGGTTGGCCGCGCGCAACGCCCGCGGCGGGGGAAGGAGAACACGCTGGGCGGATCTCGCTCGAAGCAGAGGAAACCGATGATCCTGATGGGAGACTGGCACCATAAGGCGGGAGAAGGGGGACGTTTACGGCGGCAACAGTGGCGACGCAGAAAGGAGTGTGGCCGGATGATCGCTGTGTGGTTAAGGCTAGGCGCCGGGAGATTGTCGGATTCAGGGGTCGGGGCCGGGGGTGTCTTCGGGATAGACCGGTGAAGTGGAACTGGGATGGATGTGGGTGCCGAAAGAGCCGGGCAGAGCAATCAGGGCCGAGGACAAAACGTGATGGGGCGAGGCCGGTCGAGAGGCTAGACGGTGGCGAGTGCTAGTGGCCGCGGAGCAGGATGGAGGGAGGATCTGCCCGGGGCGGCAGCCAGAGAGTGCTTGAATGCGGGGCCCGCGGCCCTGGGCTCGCCCAGGATAAGGCGTTAGGGCCGTGGGAAGGCAGGATGGGGGGTGGGGGGTATAACTCTCCATCTTTTGGGGGTCTCGCTGGTAGATTGAAGAGGAGTTGCTCAAGACCTTAAATGGGGTCCACTAATTTCTCAAGCGTGGGGGTTGCAAGCGGGAGAGCTCGATTATTCGGAGCGTTGCGGGATGACATGAAGTGATCGCTGTCAAGTCAAAAGAAAAGGATCATCGCCGTTTCGAGAGGGCCAGCCAAGTAAACATAGGGGGAATAGAAGGCAAGAGGGGGGAAAGTACTTGAAAGGGGATTCTATAATTTGACGATGTCTGATATTGGAGGAGGAGGGTTTAAGTTGTCTGCCTGTGCGAAGCAACTATGAGGCCTCCGTAAAAGTGAAAAGGAAATACGCCCTCAGCTAGTTCTTCTCCAGATGGCTGGTCTTCGGTGTCTTGGGGGGGACTCTGTCTCCGCCAACAAGCCCCGCGGCATATTAGCCCTACAGGATAGGCTGTTTAGGGTTGACCTGGGAAAAAAAGTACAATGTGGAAGATGCCTTGCACGACCTTCGATTGGCTGCGTAGGACGATGTCTGTTGGAGGAAAGAGAGGAAGCGGACAGGGAGGATTGCTCAGAAATAGCCTTGGGGAGGGGGGAAAGGGGGCCTAGCCGTCGGTACCTCCTGTTCCAAAATACGGATCTCTTGCTAAGGGGAAAAGTCAGTAGTCAGCTAAAGTGATGAATTTCCCGACGCAAGCGAGGAACCTGAGGGGAACTGAAGTTGGGGGCGGGATCGTTAACCGTGTATAAGGCCAGGTGCGCTGTTTGGCCTGGAATTTTAAAGCTAAACTTACTGACCGCGAAGATGTTGATCGACTGCATCGGGGAGGGGGAATCGTGATTTGGCGGCTGCAGCATATCCAGTTGGCTGTGACGATGCCACCACGTTTGCGGTAATAATGGAATTAGCCCCGTCGAGGGGTGGTACAGCAAGATCGCAAAACCTATCACGCACGTGATCGGAAGACCCGCACCACTGAGAAACAGGTCGCGAAGGGGTCAATGTGTTGGCGAAGGAAAACAAAGGTTTGCAGGATGATTCGTGAAAGGCAGTAGAAAGTATTGGAGGCCGTTGGGTTGAAAGAATCTTCTCCGCGCCTGCCTGAGAGCACTGGGGCTGAGTGGGGTATGATAAATGAAAGGTCCGGAAAAATGGGAAGGATCCTTGGACGGGGACCTACGTATTCTGACTGGAGTCAGTTTGGAAGGGGCGATGGTCATCTGCGGCGGTCATGGCCGCTGGAAGGCGAGAAAGAAAAAAAGGGATTCCAGAGGAATTCCTATCCGCAGGCGCCAACGGCAATGTCTTCCGGTGACGTCAAAGTGAGGAAGGTTGAGCGGTGGCTTAACTGGCACACGGGAAACTCGCACGATGTTGCCCTGGACAGCTCTGCCATTGGAAAGAAAGGAAGGGAAAAGTAGAACTGGCGCATTATCGCCGAAAAAAACAAAAGGCTTATGCCGAGGAGAAGAAAGGATCTTTAGCGAGCTTGCAAGCCACTTGAATTTTTAGTTTGGGCGGCGTATTTCTACGATCTTTCGCGAAAGCCAGGGGCCAAGTATAGGAGAAAGGGAGGAAAATGTGTTCAGATACGACCACACCGGAGGGAGAACCGTGATGGATGGGGGTCCGAAAGGGAAAGACAAGAACAACCGTTCGGCAAATGTGATTGGGGGGAAAGGTGCAACTCCGGCCGAGAGAAGGGTCTGCCGTCGAGCGACTTGGGGGAAATCCTTAGGCGAACTCGGAATGCCGTGCTAGTGTGAGAAAGGGTGCCGATCTTTTTCAGGAATTCAGAGAAAAAGTGTACCGCAATGGCGAAGTGAGGTTGGGTTTTTCCTGGAATTGGAAATTGGGAGTAGGTCGGGCAGTGCTTGGAGGACGGAAAATTGGAACGACAGAGACGGTGGGGGGCGGATGAGGGGGCCGCGGCTGAGCACCTTTTATATCGGGGAGGAGAAAAAGCGCGATCCGAGGTAATGGACATCTTTTCCTTTGGGGGGGGGACCAATTTGTTTGAGAAGCTCTCGAGGGATTACACTAGGAGAAAATGACTCTTTCGGGGAGATTGGGAGCAATCCATCAAATAGGTTTTCTTTGTATAAATCAGACGGGTGGGGGACAGAGAGAAGAAATGACGAGTTCAGAGAGAGGGAGGAGGCTGAAGAAAGTTCGTGTGGGTAGGCAAATGCAGGGGTTCGAAAACCCCAAATATCTCTAAAAAAAAAAAAAAGTGATGAGGGGAAGGGGACAAAAGGGCTATGGTTAGGGTCTACGCTTTTGCCTCAACTCCATGTAGAGAATCATCCCCTGGTTAGAAGGTACGAAAAAGGAGTCAGGGGAGAAAAAGCAGCATGGGAGGAACAAAACTATTGAGGGAATAGACAGAGGTCACAATCCAGCGGCAGGCGAAAGGACCTAATGGAAATCCTCGAGATGCATCTCCAACAATCATTTCCAGAAACCGGCGGCAAGGGTCATAAGCTGGGTCGGAGAGGGATTCAGCAGAATAGCGTTTTGAACGCGCAGGGGGCCTCTAAAAAAAGTCGAGGGCGAAAAGCTTCCCGTAAAATAAAAAACTTGACCGACCTCGCCCATGTCCAATCATAAAAAAAGAAAACACATCGCTTCGCCATTGACGCAAAAAGTTCATAAGGGAGCCGTCGCCAGCGGCGGTGGAGGTCGAAAGAAGGCGTTGGAACATTGCTAAAGGACTGATCAAAGATCGGGGGAGGGGACAGCCCCGTCGCTCTCGGCGGTGGGCAACAGAAAGAAGAAGTGGGAAAGTGCCTGTGTATGTCTTGCCGAGGGAAAAATAAAGAAAAGAGTGAGACGGTAGAGGATCGACAAGGCCTAAGTCAGGGGGGAGAGAGGAACCCAGTTCAAGGCGGGCTCAGAAAAAAAAAAATCCTGGCTGTATGCCCTCAACACAGTCAAGGAAAAAACCGCCCCGGACGTTGATTGACATTCACTCTAGCATCGGGGGAAATGGAGTAAAAAGCGTACAAACCGGAATGTTGGGGTTCGCCTCATTTCCATTAGGAATGATGAAGAAAGGCGATGGGGGTTCAAGGAGATGAAGGGGAAAAAGGACATCGATGAGTCGCGCGGGTAAATTTCAGAACACGCGCACAAATCTTAAACAATGGTTGAGAGTCAAAGGCCGAAGTCCGTTGTGCGAGGAAGTAGTTCAGGAAAGAGCCCTTTATATCCAAACAGCGGAATGAGAAAAAAAAGAAGGAAACCCTCGAAAAGTCCGAGAACAAAAGGCAATTCTAAATACCGTCGGCTACAAAAGGACCGGCGCGCCCAGTTGAAAGATCAAATGTTACAGACACTAAACCGAAAAAGGCTCATCGGTCTCTACCGTGTACCAAACAGCCTCCATCTGGGACCGAGGGTAAGTAATCGCCTTAATAGAACTGGAAAGAATCAAAAGGTGGACGGAGGCCACACCTGAAAAAAGCTAGACATGGGTGATTAATGGACTCTGTTGCGGAAAGAAGAAATCTTCACGAGGCGGCAGATTAAAGACCACTCGCCGGGCTAAGTACAGGAGGTAAAAAACAGGTTGTGATCGTAACAGCCACTGGGAGGAGGACAACAGGAATCAAGAGAACGCCGACCTCTCATGCATCAATTCTCGGGAACTGAAACGGGGTTACAACGGAAAAAAAAACCAAAACCAATAACATCAAGGAACAATGAAGACCGCCACTTACCATAACAAAGTCAGTACTCTATGTTCATGGGAAAGGGGCAGAGACTCTCCGACCGACGATTGACAAAGCTAGTCGGGGACCTCAATGAGGTACCTAGGGAGATCCATCCGGCAAGGCCTACTTCTCTCATCTAAAAGCTGACTGGGAGGGGGAGGGTGTGACATCACTCATCAGAAAAATCTACAAGAAAGAGCTCAACTCGGGTAAAGGTCTTGGAAGGGGAACGAACGGAAAATGTCCGAAAAAAAACATTCACAAACTCAAAAAGAGATCTGAAAGTCGTTGAAGTACGCGTGCCGGGAATTTCAGATTGGTTTCTAGAGCCATTGACATCGATCACCGAAGAAACGGCATCCAAAAGCCTCTCAGAGGGAGATGACCATAGGGAGACAGCGGAAGAAAAGGAAGCATCGTCGTCTTCTCCCCAACTCACGAAGGAGAAAAGAATCAGCATCTAACTAAATCAAGAGGAAGGGTCAACGGAAACTGTGAATCCAACTGCAACATCGAAGAAAGGCGTGGGAGAAAGGTGGGTTGCACCTCTAAAAAGCGATTAAAGTCATTTCTCGTTAGACAAGAAGACTGAAGACACAACGCTCGCGAAGAGCAGGGAGAAAGCGGAACCAAAGAGGAAGAAGCGCGGTGCCAGTGTATGGGCAACGCCTCTTCAATCGGGAAGAGAAAGTCGGGCGCGTTAGTATAAACAAGATGCTGTTCGATCGGTTGAGGGTTGGAAGAATCTCCAGCTCGTCAGAAAGGGCGTAAACTTGCTGATACGAAGAAAGAGTAAACCCGATACCGGAGAGGTCCAGACATGTGGGGGTGTTGGTGGGGGTTGGGGTGATGGGGGGGTTGGGGGGGTGGGTTAGGGTTGGGGGGGGTGTGTCCGAGACCCCTCTCCTTCGTCCAGCCCCTCAGCAAGAAAGAAAACTCCTCGGAAACCTGTGAGGGGTCAAGTTGCATTCTTAGTTGATCTGACAATTGGGGGAAAAGAACCAAGATTCCACTGAAAAGTACCTACAAAGGGGTCGATGTCGTCGAAGGGTCCGAGGTGGGCTACAAAGACGAGGGAGGAAACGGGTTCGCGTTGAGCCGGGGTGGTAAAAAACAAAGACTGGACTTAGGGAGGCGGTTGAGGACACCAGAAGAAGAGGTGGAAATGAAAACCGATAGGTATAAAAGCGGCGCGTCAAGGTCACGGACAGAAAAAATTCAAGCCATGAGACGCCTCGCTTCATCACAGAAGCTCCCCACTCAAAAAAGTCGTTCGGCTGACAAAAAATAAAAAGAAAAGGTCGACGAGCCACGAGAAACGACCGTAACTCAAACGCTCCTCTTCAGACAGGTATGAAAGGAATCTGGACGGGTTCTCTTCCTGGATCCCTGGGGCTAAGGCGCCAGCCTCAACGATGGCCCTCGATGTGAAGAGAAGGCGGCAAGAAGACGGGTATGGAAAAATCGGATCAAAGGGGGGGGGGGAATCACTGTACATCAGGAGAAAGAAGACGAACGATCATCGAGCTACTCATCAGACGAGAAATTGCCTGACCGGGCACCGAAATTGATCTCCTCTAAAGGATCAGAATAGGGCGACAAAAGAGAAAAGCACCGAAACACCTCCAAGACGAGACCCTCAATTTGTCCAACTACAGACGTCGTCAAAGGCCGACTTTCATGGAAGGGAAGAATGAAGGATCAGAAAAGGGAGAAGGGAGGAAGGCAACAAGGAGAAAAGGTGCGCGAATAATCGGCTCCCTAAATCACACCAACAAACAAAAAGCGGATCCACGCAAAGACGCCGAAAGGGAGATCAGGGATAAGGAAATCTTCGAAATAGTCGATCCGAGTCACTAACTTAAGAGATCGCCTCAATACAGGGGGATGAGCAAACAAAAGTTCTAGATCCACCTGAAAAAAATTCTTTCAGGATTAGGAAGAATGGCCAAAGAATAAAAGAAGCCAATTGAGAAAGGGAAAGACCTGACCTCGGTAGGAAAGAGGAGGGGCTCTAAAAAAACGAGGCGTACTTCACAGGGGGGGGAGGAGGAATCAACAAAGGGATGAACGTAAAGACAGAAGAACTTCACACATAAGAAATAGCCAATGAGCTATCTCATTGGGAGGAGTAACGGTAAACCCGACATAAGGAGAAAAAAAAGATCTTGAGGTGACGCGCGACAAAACGTCCGACTGGAGAAACACGTGAAGAATAAGGAGGACGGAAAGCCTATTGAGATAGGACACCAAAACCAGGAAGGTGGGGTGATTGCTTCCTTCTCGGTGATTACCGCGAGAAGGAAACTGGAAAAATCTTCGCGTGAAAGGGGAAAACTGTCATCCGCAAAACCCGGGGTCGACGTACGAGGGAGGGGGAAAAAGTAAGAACCTGTAATCTCTATGAAAAAAAAAAACCACTGTATTATGAAAAAATCAAACAGGTAATGGAAGTGGACCTCCTATTCCTTAAATCCAAAAACTGTAAGAACGTTCCCTTGCAAGTTCGAGATTGTCACGCGAGACCTTAGAGGTCATCAGAGAAGTGGAGCTTAATGGGGTTGGCGGAAAAAGAATGCCAGAATTGGACGGAGTATGGTCGTTACCCAGGTTGAGACAGAACGAGAAGGTGTCACGAGTGTCAGCAACAGAAGGGGGAGGGGGGGGGCTACCTTGATCGTGGCGGGTTGCCTGGGGGGTCAAAACATGCGTCTCTGATCCGGTGGAGAGGAGTAGGGAAAATGGGAGGGGACATGGAAAAAATCTAAGGGGGGGGTGAGGACCGACGACTAATGAAGGAGCGAAATTTTGGTTTCTCTCAGAAGGAAAAATTAAAATGGAGGACAAAAAGACTAATTTTGAGGGGAGATTGAAATCTTAATACCGACTAAGAGAGCATGGTACTGTAAGGTACTATAAAAAATTGGGTATAAACCTGTATGAGCCGATAGAGGAAGTTCGGGGAGGAAAGGAACATCGTCTACGATTCCAAAAACTGCAGGGTGACGACGAGGCCACATTGAGGCGTAGATTCTTTTATCCGATGGTGTTGTTTGGGGGAAAAAGGGGGGAGGGGGGAAGCAGCGTATGATATCGCACCTTTTCTAAAGGGGCTCCGTAATTGACAGGCCTAAGGAAAAAAAAAAAATAATAGCAGGACAGACGAGAAAGAAAGTGTACGAAAAAGAGCAGAGGGGGGAGGAAAGGGGCATTTATTGCGCGGCATCTGGGAGGGGGGGGGGGGGCCCTGTGCAGTTGAGCATCTTTTCTCCGGGGGAGGGGGTCAGGTTGAAGAGCTCAAAAGTTCTAAGTGGGAAGATCAAGTGAATAGAGGGAAGGGAAAGTGGGCGGCTCGAGCAACTTTGCCTGAGGGAGGACGGCTTCACTGCTTTATGTTGTGGCCGAGGACGACAGAAAGTTTTAAGACGGTCTATCCTGACTGTCGGTGGGGGGGGGGGGGAGGAGGTCATGTGAGTGAGCGTGTGCGAGTTAGTCACAAGGGTATCCCGAATAGAAAAAAGGCGTACAGCACTCACTAGTCCTATGGATTTGTGAGGGGAGTAGGGGGAGAGAGGGGAGATTCTAACAAGGTTTCTTCAGGAGGAGTGGGGGACTCTAGACTACATAGTTAGGCAGAGCATGGGCGAAGCGAGGCTCCTCAAGTTTTAGGAAATACTATCAAGGTCGTATGGACCTAGGTAGCGGGTCTATTTGGGGAAGGGACTCCATGTCTGGGGGGGGACGAACGCGACTAAGATTCGCAAAAAGGGCATCTGTTTCGAACACGGGGCTTCAGCGAAGGTAAGGAAAAGATTTTCGACATAGGGGAAGGAGAACGGGGCATAGAAATTGAGTCGGGACCGTGGACGATGATGTCTTCGGGGGAGTGGGCGATCCCCGCCCGAAGACAGGAGTCCAAGGAGCCAGCGGCGGCGGAGGGGCTGGATAGTGGTGGAACGGAAGGGGGTTGAGATGGAGGTGATTTACTCGAGCTGAAAGTAGAGGGGGGTGAATCCGGGCTTGATTGGCTCTGATGAGAGAAGAATAATTACGAGGATGGATTGCTAACCTCTCCCGCTACCGAAAAGGACTGGTTTGAAGCTTTCAAGACGGGTAACGCAAACCCCTCCCCGATGGAGTGCCCTAAGGGCACCCCCCCAAGGGTTGGGTGCAGAACAAGGGGGCGGGGCGAGGCCAGGGGGAGTGGCCCTCCGCCGCCGACAGGAACAAGTTAGAAGCGTCGTTGGGATGGGGAGACGTCCGCGTCGAGTGGGGGGGAGCGGGGGGACACGGGTTGTGGGAACGGCGGGGGCAAAATGTGGACGTCAGGGGAGGCCCCCGCAACCTTTGTCTTCATGACGAACTCCCCCCCCCCGCGGATAACGACCGCCCCGTGCGTCCCCGGGGAGTTGTTCTCGAGACGGAGAGAAGAACCCTCTCGCCATCCTCATATCGATGCTACGCCGCAGAAAGGGGGAGTGTTCCCAAGCAGAGTAAGGGCGCAGACAGGGCCTCTGGCGGCTGCTTGAACGTGGCGGAAGAGAACCCGGGGAATGGCCGGAGCAGTTTCCCGGGTGACTTCACAGGTGGGGCGTCGTTCCGTTAGGACCGCCGAGGAGGGGGGAGCAGCGCGTCTGCTAAGGTGTCTCGCGGTTGGGCGTCCCGGGGGGGCTTGCGAGATTGGGGATTCGGCGTAAGGCCGCCGCCCTTGGGGGGGCGAACCTATCAGGGCAGGAGGCGGAATCAAGAAAATCACTTTGGTTGGAAAAAGAGATTGAAGCCGCAGTTTTTTATCTGGGGGAGGAAGAGATTCGGATCGTTGCTTATAGTTGATCACGCATTACGCAAGTACGTCATCGACGGTTCTTTCCATCCCCCAATTCCGGGGGAAAAAAAAATAGTCGGGCGGGAATGTAGTTGGGGGGGGAGTAGAGTTGACAAGTGGAGAATACTCGCATTCACGTAAGGGAGTAGGGTGTTAGCTTCGTGGCCTGTTCTCGTGTCTATCCGGGGATGATGTTCATTTTAGAGAATTGTTCAAGAAAAATCGAGGGGGGTTTCGTCCTTATCTAGGTATGAGGTATCTTGAGTCACCAAGGAGAACAAGAGGTGAAAACTTCGTGGGGCAATATGGGGAAAAAAGAGTGAATAAAGGGAGGGATTTTTTTGAACATGGAGAAAAAAGTAGTCCCCGCTACGCAATACCTTAAAGTTGTGTAGGAGTAGTCGGCTTCGGGATTTTCACTATCTAGAAGAGTGTACGGTTGGGGGAGATACGGTGAGCATTCGGATTTTGGCGAGCCCGTCTACAACACCCGCCTGATGGGAACACGCCGTTCTCAATAAGAGGAGGTCGTAAGATTAGAGGGACGGAAAGGAAATCGATTTAAGAGGGTTTCTGAGGGGATTACCGGAAGAAGGAACGGTGGAGGAGGGGGGTTAAGGGAAATTTTTTACTAACCGTTACGATCTCACAAAAAATGTTATCGAAGGGAAAAAGGGCGTGGATCGAGGTGGTGAAAAGCAACCGGAAAGGGGTCTGTGACCTATGACAACGGGGGGCGTTCCATGGAAAGAAAAAAGGGCGGTGGAAGCAGCTCGAAGACTTTCTTCTTTGAATAACCCGGAGGCAGGGAAGTCGAAGTTGGGAAGGGGGTTGGAGAAGGAAAAAAAGGTGGGGGGGAAAGGATGAAACTTGGGAAGTGCCGGACTAAGAGACAGAGTTGGAAGGAGGTGGGGAGGCTCGTCAAAAAGGAAAAAAAATCGAGAAGGGGATGGTGGGGGGTCAGGATCCACCTGAAAAGGGGGGGAAAACGTGCAGTTGTAGCCTACGGTATTAGAGGCGCCAGGTTTTTGTAGGATGGGGTCTATTTTCAGCTCTGAGCTTCATGGGACCGCTTGGAGGGGGGTCAGATAAAGTGGATACGACCAGTAGAGAAATAACGCTCACAAGAACTGAAAAAAAACACCCCTTCAAAAAAAAAAAAAACTTGTCTCAAAGGAGGACCATTTGTAGCAGGGGGAGTAGGGGCCACACTCGCTAGGAGCAATGCTGGACCGGGGGAGACTCAATTCCATTGGTCTCTGAAGAAAAAAATTCAGCATTTAGGGAAATTGAGCATTAGGGCTACCAAACGCCGGAATGGGAAAGAAATTAAGGACATTGGGCCACTCTTTGAAGGGCAGCAACCGTGCCGTTGTGGTCTGCTTCCTTGGGGGTTGAGGGGGCGCCGAAGTGAGCCCCTCCATTGGGAAAGGAGCATCTGAGAAGGACAGGGAAAATGTAGATCTACGAGAATTAGTCCAAGAAACTGGCCGATCACAACGACTTAGGGATGGTGCCGGAATTCCAAGACAGGGCCAGCAACCCACAAAAGTCTTCGTGTTGGGGTTGGTTCAACCGGTGCTTTCGTCTGAAGGGGCTTCCCTAGAGAGAGTGAAGTTTGATTTAAACAGTAAACCTGCCGTGTATGGAGGGGGAGCAAGCCGCTGGTGTAGAAAATTCGAGCCCGGACTTCAATGGGTCGGGGGAAAGAGGGGGGGGGTTGGAAGGGGGGGATGATTGTGGACATTTCATTTCTGGGGAAAGTGTCGGGTTGTGATTACAGGAAGAGGTGTCTAATCGCCTGTTCGGTCGGTCGGCCACGACTGACGAAAAAAGTAGTGAGAGAGGAGGATAAGAGGACGATCCTCTTGAAAGCCTTCGCCAAAAGGGGGGACAGGTGTTGGACCCGTTCAATCTCAGGGAGAAAACAGGGGTGTCAGGGAATGCATCGAGGGAGAGAAGAGAACAACTAAAAGAGGGGCGGTTTTTAGAAAGTGAGCCGTGGGAAGAAGAGAAGATTCGATAAATTACCTCTAAATAAAAAAGCGCCGTAATGGTCGGGTTCGAAGTCTAAACTCCAAATGCGAGT
>Ga0179591_1341850_pt1 | contig 12994 bp, 6 predicted proteins | sample CZOMad2_1_08_16f_FD_182891 | JGI IMG/M metagenome (GOLD analysis project Ga0179591, IMG submission 182891) | Vadose zone soil fungal communities from Angelo Coast Range Reserve, California, USA - CZOMad2_1_08_16fungal (PacBio error correction) | ecosystem: Environmental > Terrestrial > Soil >...
TCTCTTTCTTCGAGTACCTACCAGCGAGAGAAGAATCTCTTAAGTACTGAGAACAAAGAAAACTCCGTCTACTAGGAAACATCTTCCATTCTCGGGGCGGACCTTTATTACGGAAAGGGTATTCGGGAGAAAAAATTACGCAGGCCCTGAGCGAGTCAGATTCCGAATGAGGTGAATCGTGAACTTACCAAGGACATCAGAAGACACACCAGGGGGTACCTCAAGCGTCTGATGTTGAATTAAAAAGCACGAGGAGTGATTTTAAAAAAGTGGAAAACGTGACCCTAAGAGATTTCTTTTTCCGGTTTATCCTTTGAACGAAGCGACATGGGGTCCAGAACGCGAGAGTACTAGTGAGCAGATACATAAAATTTCTCTCAGTTCTTTGCGCCACCACTTCGCTCTCTTGAGGAAGAGGGTTTCTAAGAGGGAGCTGATGCCGTGACAGACTAGAATGAGGAGGACAGAGCGAATGTAGTATACTGGGGTTTGGGGGTTGTTGCAGAAAGGTGATGCTATTCTCCATAAGAATAATGACGGCCCGGGTGACGAGAACAGGGGGTCCGACGACTCTTTAAGGACACGGCGAGTCGATGGATCACGCGCCTCCATCTCATTACTGGCGAAAAGAGAGGGGGTGACTAGAAGAAGCTTAAGGGGGGGTTGAGGAAGGGATTGCTACCGAGGAGAAGTCCCACACCTTCGCGGTTTACGGTCGAACTTCGAATGGGGCGAGGGTTGGGGCAACGGCCTTGAAGATATTATGAAAGATAATCTAGATTTAGGGCATTTTGAGTAACATTTTGGAAAGGTTCGCACGTCGATTTGGTCTTGGTCTTCTAGGATGCTCTGAAAAGCTATAAATATCCTAGGGGAGCAGTAGGTCGCCCTCGCGCATAACCTTCCGAGGGCACTATCCCAATACGACCGGACTGATTCATATTGAGGGAAAGCTTGGAGACACGACCCGGGCGCACGGGAGGAACGTAACGGCGGTGTCCTTTGGAAACGGATACTCTCGCTGAGCAAGAAAAGAAAAATGAATGTCTCGAAAAGAGTCCGGCTACCTTGCCAAAACTGGAACTAACAACAGTGCTACTCAAAAGTAGGGGAAGAAACAACTGGGCATAAGCCAATTTCGTTGTGTATGTAGGGGATTGGGTGGGAAAAGATAAAGCCCGAGGACCGAAGAGACTGTCAAGAAAGAATTAGGATTAGTAATAGAACTACTTCAAACGAGCCGAGGAAGAGGGGGTAGCGAAGACTGCAGCGGGGGGGGCGGGGGTAAAAGACGCGACATGCGTTACATTCAACGGAGGGCGATTCCAAGGGCCTAAGAGTAAAGATCAAATCTTTCATTTCTTCAGGGGAAAGATCGAGAGATCCGTCAATCATGGAGTCGTCGGACAAAAGTTCTGTTACCGACATGCCTCTCGCGAAAAAGTTACAAACAGTCAAATTAAACACAACATACAAAGAGGAAAAAAAAAAATAAAAAATACAGGAAAAAATACTTCAACAAACAACAACAAATTAAGACAGAAGGTAACGGAGGGGGGAGTAATATAAATAACAATACACAAAGAAAATATCATAGCATAAGAATCTACACGAAGGTAATAATGGAAAAACTCTGCAGGAAATTATCTTCTACGGTTGGAAACACAGTCGGAAGTGAGGAGCCATACTAAAGGTCTCTCTCGCAACTATTCTCAAAAAGTACGCGCCGTAACTGAATTCGAAGAACTTGAGACGTCCTGAAGAGGCCCGACAGTAAACAAACAAGTGCGTACGAACTGCATTGATAAAAAGAACACCCTCACAGGGGGAACAGACCTCGACAGAATCGCTTAAGAAACACTTGAAAAGGAAAAAAGGGGGGGGGGGCGACGGTAAAGCAAGGGGATTGGCCGGCAGCCATTGGTATTCAAAGTCCCAGGAATAGGGGCGAATACATTCGAGGAATGCGAGAATCTTCGTTAGTAGGTCTCGTATTAGAAGGAACATCCAGGATTCTGAAACTAAAATCCGAGAGAACGGGTTACCAAGGAACTCATGCCATGTACTTTTGCAGGACGCGGCCTGACCGAGTCAGCAGCGCAAGGCCAATCATGAGGAAATGGAAGGAGGGCATTAGCCTACATGCTGGGAGAATATCTGAAAAAACGAGTCCTTTCAGTAAAAGAAAAGGGGGGGAGGGAGATAACGTACGAACTTACCGGTGCAAAGAGGATAGATCGGGCGTAGAACAACAGAAAGGATTCTCAAGGGGGCCGGCCGGGGTGAACTACCTAACTTAGAGGTAAATGACTAAAAACATCACTCTAACTCCGCGCGCTGTATTGGGTATAGAGAGTGACACGCCTATTGTAACAACACACCCAGGAGAGGAAGTGAAGGAAGCCGCCATAACAAGAGTGCCCTCATAAAATAGGCTCAATAAAAAAAACCACCAAAGTCCCCGCGGGGAGCAGGATGTTGAAAATATCGATAGGACTACCCTTGACAGAAAAGACACAAGTGCGCGTCTGTGCAATTTGAAAAAGAAGGGAAGTACTGGGACAATACTGCGATTCTAGAATAATCACCTGGTAAATATTCACCAAAGCTCTCATTAAGCATCTCTCAAACAAACATTAGTATATAGATGATCCTTCCGCTCCGAGGGGGAATCGTGAACAGAGCAATAATATTAGAGTTACGAGAGATAGGAACGACTTGGTCAGTCTAGCCTCTCCAAAAAGCTTGCCTGGATAAAGAAAGGGGAGTTTCTAGGTAACGGTTCTCAAAAAGCCAAGAGAAAAATTTATCCTAGCGCCGAAGGGTAGAAGGAGCCCCTTATAATTTAATGCAGCTACGTCTCGAGGTTTGGGGTTCTTCTTTTATCTTAGGCGCCAAAACGGGAAGTTTCCGGACGAGCGTCTTCAGACTTCGTTTCAGGCTAAACGAATAGAGAGGATACGTTACGGGGGAAAGGAGTCTCGGGCGGGGAAAAGGAGTTTATTTAGGGACAAGATGACTTCTCTTCGTTTTATTGGCGGATAGTGATAGCGACGATGAAAAGGAGAAGGAAGGCCAAAGCGTCGGGGGGTATCTTCTCAACATAAGGCCGTCACCAGGGAAAAGATAAACGGATCATTTGAGTTCATGAGGGCGGAAAACAGTCGGGACTGAGGTTCTCGAAAACCTAAACATGGTGGTCATGAGGAAAAGGGAAAACAACCTTCTAACATATTTTTAGCAGATGGGGTACAGGTAAGAATAATCCAGAGAAGGAAAGACGAGAAGTACGATCCCGAAGGGTATTGCCTAATTAATCTTAACGGGAAATATTCCCACGTGACAAAGAAAATTTCGGGCGGGTCAGCGTCTAGAATTAAGAGACTGTGGGTAATGGCAAAAAAAAGAGTGCGGGGGATGTCGATGTTGGGGTTCTTCGGGTTGCGAAGAAGGAACGCACGTGTTGTTGAAGGCTAGAAAGCCGGGGGGTGGACCAAATATCGTCGAAGAAGTCCCCTCTGAGTCGTGAGACGCAGGAAAGAGCCGAGAAAGGATTGGAGCTTGCGAAGTGACATCCCACCTCCTAAGGTTGGAAACAAGAGGAATGAAAAAAGCACGAGTGGGGATGAATTCAGCGTGGAGGATCGGACGAAGGAAAAGGAAAGGAAAAACATCCTCGACAGGAAATTTGGTATTGAAGAAGAAAGGGAAGCCAATTCTTTCTTTGGATCGACCTTGCCGTAGAAATGGACACCGCTATTAACAGGTGCGTTGATCTATATCGGTGAAAAATCGAAGAAAACTAGTACTGAAAGATGACAGTAGAGAGCCTTCCGCCCGCCTTCATTACCATGGAAAAGGTGAGAGGAGAAAATTCCACCCCGATTCCTTATTCGCCTAACCTCTTCGGAGTAGGAGGACAGGGAAGGGAGCCCTAAAAGAATGACCTGGGAGAATGTAAGGTGCGAAACAAGGCGGCCTCTGAGCTGTCAAGAATATTCCCAATAAAAAGGGAGTAAGTGGTAAAGAAAAAGTGGAAGTATGTTTTGAAAATCAGGGGAGTTACGTCTGAGGGCGGGAGAATTCCAACCTTGGGGACAGGTGCTGAATGAGGGTCTGTTCATCAGAATTACTCACGGAGAGCGGATCATCACCCCGAAACTGCGGGATAAGAAGAAGTGCCAGTATCACTTCGTGTAGTTTATCAAGTCTTCAAGCGGAAGAAAGTGGAAATCGAAGGCGTAGTGTCGGTTTAGGGGAAGATAGCGGAAGTTTATCTTTAAAGGACGGGGTCTCCAAGAGAAGTAGAGAAAAGTTCGGGGGTCTATAAGGATAAAATAACAAAACAAGAAAGTTTTTCACCTTCTTCAAATGGAAAAGAAAAGGCTCTTATAATTGGGTCGTCCTAAAAGCGGAAGTTAACTTGAAAAAAATAAGGCGAACCCCGTGCCTTAGAAGTAAAAAGACCATAAGGTGGGACTTATAGGTAGAACTTCAAAAAAAAACGAATGGGTGATGGAGAAATCACGCTCGGAGAAGGACCTAGGAAGAGGAATAGGGGGCAGATCCTTGGGAACTTGAAAAAATCTCCGTCGAACAGTGTTCTCTGGGCAACCGTATCAGAAGAAAAGGTCTAAGACAGAGGGCAATAACTTTTGACACAAAACAAAAGGAGTCAGAGAATTCGCATCAATCGGTAACGTAAGAATCATATTGTTCTGCTGCAATAAAGAAGCTAGAAAAGTAAGACGATCGTTATCAAGGGGGGGGAGAACTAGAGGTCCGGAAGCGGTTACACGCATACAGAAAGACGCTCTTTTTGGTCCGGGTCCGAGACCGGACGGACCGATTGAGCGAAAGAAAGAAATCGGGGTCTGGGGTAAATCATAACAACCAAGAAGGAATAGGTCACCTCAAAACTCAAGAAACGCTCTAGTCAGGGTCGAGGGGGAGTTCTCGGGAGCAACTAACTTGAGACTTAACGACTGGGAACTTAATCGCACGATAAGCGCACGAAGGTCGACTTCGTTGGACCGTCTATTTTCTCTCCCTCCGAATAAAGAAAGAAGAAACGTTACGTAAGAAGAAGGCAATCTGATTATTTCCAGACGTACGAGGGATTTTTGCGTCTAATCCATGTCGTCAGGACGATTAGACGACCTACGCGGAAAAATATAGCCACCAACCAAACTATATTATTGAGAGAGATGAAAGTGGAAGGCGGAAGATACCTGAAAGCAAGAACTCACCCTTTAAAAAGGGAGAGGGACCAGCAACAAGAAGGGATCTTACTTCTTATTGAAGGAAAGTGAGGTAAGGGGAAAATATGCTTCTGTTAGAATAGGAAACCGAACAGGACGGAGTAAAGTAGAAGTAGAGGAAGAGAAGACGGGCGGGACCCATATTCCTAGAATCGCGAACAAGGCAGAATATGACTACGATATTTACATAATGCCGTAATCTTTTCGAGGAAATCATTCTCTAATCTGGTTGTATTGCAAAAGAGACTCTTGAGAGGGCAGAAGGTCGAACCTAAAAACATTCTCATACTGAAAAGGAACGCTGAAGTTCTTGAACAGAGGCGGAAAGGCGTGGTCTTTGCAGACACCAAGCACCTCTGTAAATAAAGTGGATTATTGCTCTTCCAGCCGAAAGCGGTATGAGGACGTTATACTCGGGATTAAAAGATTAGACGTGCTGTGGTTGGTGCCAAAAAAGGGATGGTCAACTCCGATAAATTGGGCCAGGAGTTTCCTTGTGCCTGAGAAAAACAAGGGCACTAAAAGTTGTGGGGGTGAAACGTAAAAAAAAAAACTCGGCATGTGTGCCACCCGAAGAGAAGGGACTTTATACTTCGAAGAATCAAGCCGCACAGGGGGGGACGGATGTCTAAGGGACGTCAAGAAAAAACCCACCTTCTCTGTCTTACTTTACTCCTGAGAAGGGGGACGAAGTCAAAAGGGGGTGGTTTGGCACGGCAGTAAGAGGAGGGGGAAGAAAGCTACAAAAAAAAACGTTGGGGCAGGGGGGAGTAACCTGGTTTCCCTTCTCAACTGGGTACTTGGGGGGGACTTTAACGTGAACTGATCTCTGCGGCCCTTAGCTACTGAGGATGGGACTCAGTAAAGCGCGCGCTCGTGCCTCCCTAGCCGGAAGAAGAATAAAGACAAGACTCTTCACACGTTGCGGAAGGGGAGTTAATGACTACCGAGCACGGAGAAGCTTTATCGGCTTAGAATTTTGGCAAAGACTATAAGATACTAGGGCTAATGAAAAATAATGAAGATACTCTACCTTTCCAAATGTGGGAGAAGATATCAACGCTATCAACATGTCTACTATCCCGATTCCAATGAAATTGAGGGCTGTCTCGAATGGAGTGGGGTTGGTAAGGTAGCGGGAAGGAAGAAAGAGGCCTGGAACGACCTACAGAAATCTTACGTTACAACTTCAAGTTCCTCTCACGAGCATCGGAGGAACTACTACTGCATATTACATGTTAGAAGAGAAAATGAAAGTTTGAAAAAAAAAAAAAAAAAAAAAAAAAAGAAAAAAAAGAAAAAAAAAAAAAAAAAAAAAAAAAAAAAAAAGAAAAAAAAAAAAAAAAAAAAAAAAAAAAAAAAAAAAAAAAGAAAAAAAAAAAAAAAAAAAAAAACCACAAAACAAACACAACCCCAAAAGAAGAAAAAAAACCCCCCCCCATTGGCTGAGGGATATTAAAGGAGATCCTGATTCATATGGATTTCATTAGTTAGTAATTTCCACTAGTCGGTCATCCCTCATCTGATTACTGTCAGAGTATAAAGGCCGGTTCGAGACAGATCACTAAGCTCTGTCAGATTATCACTGAAAAAAAGGAAGGGGCTCTCTGTATTTTTCTTTCATTTGGTTCAGGAAGATCAACACTACCTAATCACTTCTTCAAAAATTAAATAGTCTAAATTTTAACATAAGTAGGAGGAGGATTTCCAAGAAGGAAAATAGCTCTCCTGCGTATAAAAGGCAGCCTTAAAGAATTGGCTACTATACGGGCAGGCGGAAGAAGAATACTAAAGACACACTGCGGTAAGCCCGTAAAGAAAGAGAGAGCCATCAAACAACACGATCAACCGAGAGGGAAGAAAACACAGGACGGCTAAACCTCTGAAGTTCAGAGGATGCAGGTGGCCAAAAAGTGGCCAGCCCGGTAGATGACCTGGCCCGATAGTAGGCTTGGCAAAGAAAACTTCGTCAGGCCCTGCAGATACTGAGGTCTCTTAGTAGTAAAGATGAGTCCAATAAGTTCTGGAATCAAAAAACTCGCGGGTAGAGTGTTTACGGCTTCCAAGGGGGAGTTTGAAGAAGAGGAAAAAGGGTAAATCAGGATCTAGCTGCTTAGGGAGTGATTTTCTCCATTATAAAAAGCTGTTGGACAGAAAAAAAAAGAATATAGACAAAAAGGCCCCCGGCAAGCTCTTGTTTCTTAGTATCTAACAAGAAGGTCCTGAGAATATTAGGGATAGTTGGACGTAGCTAACTAGTCTGCATAGTTTTCCTTGCTTTCAAACTAACCTAAGTAAACGTCGAAAGGGGTAAGTATTCTACCAGCAGAACTAGACAAAGGCATTTACCTTGGCTCTTTCTCATAGACTAGTGAAACCTAAAAACTCGGCCACCACAGAGGTCTCCATACAGAAGAGTGGAGAGAGACACTAAGGAGATAAAACGGAGAAAAAAAGCTTTCGAGGATAAGTCCTGATCGATTCGACAATAAAGTGCGAAGGGATAGGGGGTAGCAGGCGGAGAACGGGGACTCTTGACCGAAGCCGAAAAAAAAGTTGGATTATGAGCCTAATAACTGGGTCCCTATTGTCGCAGCGGGAAAGGATCATACTCTCTAAAAAAACACAACGTATGATTGGAAAATATGATATTAATGAAGGCCCGAAGGTCAGGTTTAATCTGTACTGTCATTGGTTCTTCATACTAGAAAAGAATCTCTGGGGGGGCGCTCCTGAGGAAAGAGGGTAAAAAAAGTCTCCAGCGCAAGGATGGGAAGAGTACTCTGCAATTTCTAATCTAAGATTAGAATCAAATCCCGAGATCCGAAAAAGGCTGACGGGGGTAGCCCTAGGTGAAAAGCGCGGCGCCGCAGGAGGGAAGGGAGAGGCCGTCTAAAAAAAGGGGTGTTTGGGAAAGGGGGGAGGTTGGGCAAAAGAGTTTCTCTTCACTATTAAATCGACAATTTGAAAGCGAGCAGTCTGTTCAGCCTTAGTGTATAGGAAAAGAGAGGAAGTAAATTTATCGGGAAAAGCCATGAAATATCTGGCGGAGCCTAGTTAGATCCAACGAGAAGACTAATTCTTGGAACAGTGGGCAGGAGTTCTCAAAGAGAAAGAAAACGGAGCCAAGTCCTCATCTTCATTTTTGCAGGTATAGTACATGACTCAACAAAAAGCCAAAGTATATCAGAAACTGACTCATGGAGTGGGCTGTCAGGAAAATGAGGGGACGAGGCGAAATCGTACGAAAAGAAAAATTGGAATTATTAAGGAACAACTCTAACTCTAGTATAATCAAATAAGAAAGAGTCCAGATCACTCACTACGAGACGAAAGGATCCAAGGCCTTCCTCCTATTGACAAAAGGAAGGGAAACCTATATTCCACTTTCTTTTCAAAGGAGATTACAAGGGAAAAAAGCTGCTCTGAAATAAGTAGTGGTGGCCTTCAATAGGCATCGTGAGTGGATGTAGATGGAGGTAGGCGTTACTCAGAAAGACGCACGTGGGGGGTGGTGGGGTTCGTAGGCCTCTTCATTCCGCCACCGAGAGAGGGGAAGGAAGGGCTTCAAAAGGATCGTCGTTGGAGACTCTCAGAGCTCTAGGGTGAGGAAAATCTGTCGCCTTTGCAGACAGACGGAAGAAGAGGGGGTTTCACCGTAATGTGGGGATTGACGCCGGGGTGTTCTTAGGGGGAGGGAGGGAGGCGAGACTCACCCATGCAACCACGAAGAAAATGAGACAGTATTTTTATGTCGAGCATCTGCAGACGGAAGTGCTTTCGGTTGGGGTAACGAGACAGGCGTTATAAGCTGACTTCCTACGATATCTCCTGCACGGAGGGGGACGCTCGTTGTACATCGAGGAAAGAATGAGAAAGAATTAGAACTCTGTCGAGATATGAAAATAAGCCCTCAGGACCTTAATTCTTCTACATAAAAAAAACTGAAGTAGTGAAAAACAAACTGCGGCGGCGCAACTCGATCGTCGACGATGACGAAGAAGCCGGCGGTAGTGCGAACATCGTGAGGAAGAGAGTCATCTAACACAATACTGAGAGGAAGTAAGGACATTGGGGATCTTGTTCTTTTAGTTCGGGTGAATCTATGTGATCGAGCTCTGTGGGTGACACATGGGGGGGCACAGGTAAGGAAGGAGGGAAGTCATCAGATTGGTTAAAGCAAGGAGGGATAGCTGCAAACCCACAAGTCGGTCTCATAACCTGACCAGTGAGACCGCAAAGAAAGGTGACTCAAAGCTTCGAACTGTGGCTGCCAGTAGGAGGGGATGTTCTAAGATAGCCGGAAGGGGGAATATGATTGCCGCCGTACCTGATGGCTCCATCTACTCGCGGAGGACCGAGAAAGAAGAAACATACCAACACCCGAGGAGGGTTTCTAAAATGGGAAAAATTGGCTCAAACTGTAAGACATAACGGGAGAGGAAGAGGGTCGGTCCATACTAATCTTACTTACTTTCCCCAAAAAGCTGTCTACGGGGATACTCTCCGGGATGGACCAGAGAAGTGTTTAGTCGCAGGGGTCGCAATAAAACCAATGGAAAAATGTCTGTCTATACTCCTATAGAATTATAGTAGGGCTCCGGGTACAAAGCCTGAAAGTTTCTTTCAGGGAGGGAGGAGGACATTTTGGGGCTACCGGTACTGAAAAACGCAATTATCTGCCTAGCAAAATAATCATTGAGGTTGAAGAAAACAACCGGGATCCTAATAATGTACTCGCTAGAGTTGAACGTATCAATTTTGGACGAGGGTGAAAAGAAATCTTCTCAGAGAAGACGGCTAAAAGGTTACGAAGGGAGTGGATTTTTGTTTCACTACAGAAAGCCTTACAGCGGTAGAAAAGCTCACCGCGTCCCGAGGAGATGCCTTTACCGGGTAGGCTCGATTCGTACCTCAAGAGATAACGAAAAAGTATTATGGTACAGGATTGTCATCGACACATCACCCGAGGATAAAAATCTGTCCAAAAAGGTCTAAGCTCACTGTAAAGGCGGAGGATTTATTAATTGGTCTTAGATTAAAAAGAGGTGAGGGGCTGGGAAGAAAAGCCGCCAGAAGGAAGGTTTTCTATTTCTACGAGAAAACCACGCAGAAAAAAAAGGAAATCATACTGGCCAAAGAAGAGTAATTAGCTGATCTACATCTTCTCTTGTTCTTTTCTCTAGGACCAGGTCGTCAAAAAGCAAATCGCTTTAGTAAGAATAAGAAAAGAAGAGGTCATCTCCCAACAACTCTTATGCAGTAGAGGAGGGGGAAGAGCTTTCTTCAGGTAAAGACAGGGGAACTCACTGGACAGAAAACAAGACCACCTCCGCGACGCTGGAAAATAAGGATCGTTTCCTGTGAACTGAACGGGAAATTTGGGGGGTTATGAGGAACGGGATAGATTATTAGGAATAGACTAAGGCGAGAGGAGTCTCTAATACGGAGAAGTATGAAGTGGAAATCTAAGGTTACCCATATCATCAGAGTATGCCGACGAAAGCGAGGCTAGGGGACATGATGCGTAGAGGGATTTCCTGGTAGTTTACTTGAAGAAGAGAGTATGTCAGTTCGAGTATGGTCGCCGAGAACTACCACTTTCATCATCTATCGAAGGGAGCTTTGAGGCACTTGGCTTATCAAAGAGGTCTTGAACAAAAAGTTACTAATCGAGGCGTTGGAGGAAGAAGGAGCGTAAGGACCGCTACATCACTATGAGATTAAAGGAGAGAAGGCTTCTATTATAGCGTGGTGGGTTGTGAAGAAAGGGAGTAGAGAAAATCGCTTACAGTGCCGTCAGCGTGTAATGGGTCCGTGAAACAATGCCTAAGAAATTCTTCCTTACTGATAGGAATTCCTCTGAAAAAATAGACGATGACTTACATTCTTTATGACAAAGACTTGAATTTTTCTAATTACTGCAAGACCGAGGCAAGTCCCACCTAAACGGGACCAGTTAGGGTAGAAGAAGTCGGGTTTCGAAGAGGTGGGGGGGGTTGCAGGGAAAGGAAAAATCGGTATCCAAACTCTGCGTGTTTAGGAACGGGGGTTACCGGTGAGACAACCGGGATGTTTTTCTCTCTTCTGAAAGAAGGGATAGCGGACTCAAAAAGGGGTCTGCGGGAGAGTAAGGGGACTTCACAATAGCGGGGCGCTATAGTGAAAAAAAGACCAGATACCTTGAACTATTCAAATTTTAGTCAATGAATGAACAAGCCGAGCCTCAAAGAAGAATGTAGGGAGTTCATGTTCAGCGTTTGGGGGAATTATTATCCTCTCTAAGAAGAAGATTAGGAATCATTAACTAAGGTACCGGACAAATGTGGAAGGGGATAAGGGTACGCGAATCAGTAGAAGAAAGAGAGTTGTAAAATGATGTAAAAAGACGCATTTGAATGCTGATGAAAAAAAGGCCAATCTCTTGAAGATCCAAAGGAGAGTACGTATCGAGACTCTGTCAAGATCCTCTCTCTTTCGTGAGAAGAAGAAAGAGGGTGGTACATGTTAAAAGGGGGGACACAAACTTGGGAATGACGGGGGCTATTGGAATAGCTCGGACTCCATATCAGGTCTGTCATTCTGTCGTCATGGAAAGAATCCGAGAAGACAAGCGCATATAAAAAAGACTAAAGGGAAAGGAATGTAAGGAGAACAAAGAAGAATAAGAGAGTCAAAGAAAACAATACGGAGTTCGCATTGCTAGGTCGGATGGGATGGAGGAAGGAAGGAGGAAAACGAACAACCTCGTCACTTCAATTGAACAGGTCTAAGGGGGGAAAAAATCTATGTAGTTATGAAACGGCTAAGGATAAGAAGGAGACCGAAAGACTCTGAGGCTCACTAAGGAGCTTCTAAAAAAGACTGTTGACACTGACTGGAAGAGGCAGAAGAACATCAAGACGTTAATGTACTCGGGAGGAATTTGAGACTAACAATCAGAGAAAGAACCTCGCCTATGTCTCGGACAAAGATGAACGGGGTTCTACCGGAGAAGGGAAGCGGCAGAGTTTTCTTGTGAGCCCTGGGAAATGAAACCTATACTGGCGGGGTCAATACCTGCTGCAGGCAGGGAGAACTGCTGCACTATATTCTCGGATCAGACCCTTAGGATGGGGGAAATAAAAGAAGCGCGTTCGACTGGTTTCCAGGCTCAAGGACGAATGGTGAGGGTGATCGGCAAACGCCGCGTCCAGCATACCAGATCACAGAAGAAAGGAGGAGGGGGCTTTAAAAGAAAGGGGACTCCGGCGGTGGGAGGAAGGAAGACACCAAAAGAGGGTTAACTGACCTTTTGCGGAAAAAGGAGCGTCGCGTGTTACGAAAAAGGGACCAGAGAGTTCGAAGAGTTCCTTAAGCACTACTCAGGGTAAGGGAGGACTATCCGGTACGGGGTAGGAAGGAGAGCCACGCAGCGGCGACCGACGCTAGAATAATCTTGTCATATTTGCGCAGAAACGAGGGGGCCAACCTCTAAAAACACCGGCTGAGAAGGTGAAGAGACAGAAAAGGAAAGCCTGTGCTCTCTAAATCGGCGCAGAACAGGAAGGAAACCATGTGGGTTTGGGGGGGTTGGCACGTCTTTTCTGAACCGAGCGAGATTAGGAAAAAGTACCTTAAGTAGCATCTTAATGTTCTAGAGGGAGAAGTACAAAGGGCTCCCTCGTACTCGTCTATCTGATCAGAGAAGAAAAGAGGGTCACTAAAAAAGACGCGTCGCAAACGAAGGAAAT
>Ga0179591_1270101_pt1 | contig 12993 bp, 15 predicted proteins | sample CZOMad2_1_08_16f_FD_182891 | JGI IMG/M metagenome (GOLD analysis project Ga0179591, IMG submission 182891) | Vadose zone soil fungal communities from Angelo Coast Range Reserve, California, USA - CZOMad2_1_08_16fungal (PacBio error correction) | ecosystem: Environmental > Terrestrial > Soil >...
ACATGTGGCTCCAATCAAGGAGAAAAGAAAAAAGAGAGAAGGCGAGAGAGGTCTGATGCTATCGAAAAGATTAAGAAGGCTGCCCAAAATTAAACCAGTCGTCCGTGAGTGAGAGGAGGAAACGGCGGGACGTGGGAAAATGGGGCTAATGAGAGGAGAGAAAGGACGAGAAAAATCGGTGCCTTAGGTACTACCAAAGAGGGAGCCCCATGACGAAAGATCACAATGGTTACTATGGTCGACCAGTGGGGAAAAAGCCCCCCTTGGCAACGAAGAAGAAAGATCTGGAGCGAGGAAACCAGAGACGTAAATGCTCGGGAGAGCCCGGAATTCTTGAAGGTGTAAAGTCGTCACTGCCACGTGCTCAAAGTAGCTGGGCAACGGAGGAAGGATCCGCCGGTCACGGGCCAGCTCCCATGTAGCTGAACCAAACTAGAAGACCAGTAACGCGTCTCCCGCTATGTTCAGGAAAAAACATGACCGGGAAAGCGCCACACATATATCAGTCGAAACGCATGGATTCAATAACTGCGCGGAAGGACAAAAGTCATGAGAAGCGAAAAATCCGGCCGAGTGAGCTTCAAAAAAAAGAAAGAGCCTGGTGCGCGCGCTGTACAGGAACGCGAATGAGCAACCCGACACGAACCCTGCAAGGAGGGGGGCGGCAGGTAAAGACAAACAGGAAAAGCGCGCCGCCAACTGGATACGGCCATGGTTGCCAGCCAAGCGGGCCGCAAATGGCACAACTCGGGTCGTCTTGCCGGCGGAGTACAGCGGTGGAAAACTCAGGTCTCTCAACAACTTGTTATAACGCTGTAACCCTGAGAATGACCCCGACAAAAAAAACCACCATAACCATCGGGGTCCGGGGGCATGCGCCGATCATGGATCTGGCGCGAAGCGGTATCGTTCAATGTTTTAAGGACGGCGTGTGCGCACAATACTATGCTGTCGCCGGACAATCTGCGCTGGAATTGGGACCGTGTGACTGGCCCTGAGGAAGGCCCGGCACTGTAGGGCAGGCGCAGCCCGGCGGTCAGAGCCGAACTTGCGTCCCGGAGGAGGGAAGGGTGTGATCGAGGCGGCCGTAAAAGCGGTCTACCACGCCAGTTCTGGGCGTCCATTAGAGGACCATTGCGGAAGCTGTCACGGATTCAGCATCAGTCAAGAGTGGCGCAATGGGCAGTTTTTAAGCAAGAGCCTGAGGCGGTGAGTACTCGGTCAACAGAAAAGCAGCCAGCGGGGTGCGGCAGGAATCAAAGAAATGCTCGGGGTGAGGCAGAGAAGGCTGTGCACACGCAGAGCTGCAAGTCGGATACTGGGAATATAGTGAGGGTCTGAAAAATCGCATGCGGACGGCGTGGGTGGTGAAACTTGAGAAAAAAAGCTTGTAAGCACCGAAGGGTCCAGCACCGTGTCACGAGAGGGAAAAAATAACCCCGAAAAAGGAGAAGAACGAAAGGGCGGCAACTGGCGAGCTCAGCGGAATCCATAACACAAATGCCGGACGAAAAAACACGGCTCGGCGAGTTAAAGAGGAAAACAGCCCAAACGCAACAGGGGAAAAAGCAAGGCAGAATAGGGTTGGGGGGTGTACTGAGACATACTTCGCAAAGAGAAGACCGTGAGGCTAAGGCAGTTTCTTTTGCTCATAAGGGTGACCAAACAAGCGTCCACGCTGGACGAGAGCGGAGGCGTCGCGAGGCCGGAAGAGGACCTTCAGAGAACACTCCAAAAGGGGAGCGGTTATCCGGCCACGGCAAGAAGGGTACCAATGCGACGTCAAGGAAAGATGAGCAGACCAGGATCCGCGAGACTCCCATCAGTAAGGAAGAGAACGAATAAAGGAAACGGTAAAAACCCGGCCCCGTCATGTTTGTCTTTCAGCATTGGAACGTAAGCAGCAACCCGAAGGAAAAAGACGAGCGCCGCCGGCCGAAAAGGGAGAGAAAAGGAAAAAATTCCAGTTAAAAAAGAGACATGAAGAAAACATTCCACGGAAACGAGACCACAGGAGGGCAGGGCAAAGAAAAAGCGGCGTTGACATGTCAGGAGATCACTCACGGGAGGAGAAAGGAGAGGAAGCAAGAAGTCACATGAAACCGGCGGGCGTAGGCGGGACCCCCTAGCCACGCTGAGAGTGCACCGCGGTACGGGTCCAAAAAAAGGGGGAACAGGGCTGGATGCGGGACGGAAGGGGAGCAGGCTGTCGGGCTGCGTTACGCCTGACAAAAGACCCAGAACAGAGCAAGTTGCGAAGAAAAGTAGGCAGGCGGCGGGCAAGTCGACTAAAAAAGAATTTTCGACACCGAAGGCAGCATATGAGACCGGGAGAGAAACGCAATGGTCAGCAGCAAACGGGGCTCACAATTGTGAAAGATTAAGAAAAAGTGCCTACAGCGAGAAGAAGCAAGAAAGAAGCCGTGAGGACGGGAAACTGAATTGGGGACAAAGTCCCGACACCCACGACGGCGGCCCAAAAAGACTAAGGAGAAAAGAGAGACACCACCACCAACCCAAGAGGGAAAAGACTAACGGCCCGGAAAAAAAGCTGGATCTGAAGAGCACTACTAAAGAAGGAGGCCAAGGGGCCGCCTGGCAGATCTACACGAAGCTGGGACAAAGCCCGCGGGTTACTAAACGCCAAAAAAGAGGGGATGAGGCGGGCAATCAAAAAAAGTGTCAAAAGAAACAATCAACACATAAGGCCTGTAAAATCCAAAAGCCGCCGCTGCAGAAAAACAACACTGGACGAGCGTCTCACAAAGCTACACTAATGACAAACCGGAAGAACCGACCCCTCACCCCTTCAAAAAAATTGAAAAGGCCCATCCTGCGCGAGGACGACTCAACCCCAAGGACAAAGAAAAAAAAAAATGCGCCTCACCGAACTCCCTACATGCCAGAGGAAAATAAATAGAGGAACAAGCGAGGATAACGAACTAAAAAGGATCGACCTGGAGCCAAAACACACATCAACCAGGAGAACCGCCTCACACCGTCAAAGAAACTACGGCTTGAGCACGTCAGGAAGGAAGGCAGTCACCTAATCTGAAAGAGCGAGTAAGCATACAAGAATCGTCTTCTCGGAAAAGGAGACCCGCAAAAAACAAAAAACCGTGACAAGAATTCTAGCCAGATCCAGATGCGTTCAGGGACGAACGGGGTCTCCTTGGGGGTCGGGGGGGTAAAGATCCGAACCAGCGTTAAAGAATGTTGTCAGGTGAGAACCTCAAGAGGACCGAAAAAAGGGACCATTCGATAAAAACGGCGGGAAACAAGAGAGAAACGTCGCGGCGGCTGTCTACAAAAACGGGCCGACCGACGCGGAAAAAGACGGGCAGTTAATGACGGCGAACAGAGCAAAAGAGATGCCAGCTTGAGTAATCGCAGGAGCGCAGAGGGTCGACTTGGAAGGAAAAAGGAAGAAACCTGACATACGGAGAAGGAACTTAGCTTTGGGGGGGCGCGGCCCTACGGGGGAAAACGTAGAAAAAAAGGGTTCCGCTCGTGTTCCCGACGAGGGAGCACAAACCAGAGCACCAGGAAGGTACCAATACAAAAAAAAGGACTACTGACAAAGCAAAAAAGAATGGATATAAGACCAGGGCCTGGGGGGATCCTCGAACAGATCCTGGGCAGCGTTCACAACAAAGAGCGGTCCCAATGTCAAGAAAAGAGTGGAGATACGTGTAAAACCTGTAGCAACGGAGAGCTGACTCTCTTCAGGCAAAAAAAAAACGTGAGTGAACCCAACCCAAAAAACCGTCTGACTCTGTGATTGAAATTTGGGAAACATCGAAAAAACGTCCCGAAAAAAAACGAAAGCCAATCGGAATGATAAGAACATAAAAAAAAGTGCTGTACACAAGAACAAAAGAAAGGAGGAAGCCAGAAACAGGAAAAAGTTGGGGCTCCCAGGCAATAATATGACATTTTTCTCAAGGCGGATGGGCCGGGGCGGAAAAAATCACTAACCCAAAAAAAGCAATCAAAGAAGGAGGCCGCACATCAAAAGCAAGCCTCACTGACAATTTCGGCTAAACGAGCTCCAATACAAATATCCAAGGGAACCCCGCGGGAGGAACTGAAAAAAAAACCAGATGGAGCTACGAAAAAGGCGCAACTGGCAAAAATAAAAGGGTGAAAGGTTCTGAAGGGTTGGTAAATTCTGCTTGGGTCACAGGAGACTGACCCGCGCATGAAACCGTCGGCCTCGGAAAACCCATCCAGTAAAACCCTCTAAGTGGAATTCACAAAGGCCCCGACCCAGAAAAAAAGGTAGCTCACCGGAAAACGGTATCGAGGAAGGGAACTGACAAGGGACGGAAGTCGATTCGGACACGAAAATCGAACCGAAAGGTCGAAGAAATGGGAACAATGCTCCCCTATGAGGAAGAACTAAACAAGGGACCCGGCCGAAGACCGAGCGACAGACGCCATGGATAAAGACGCGGCCGGCCGGGGAACTTCACGGGTCGCCAGGAGGCGCCAGAAAGCGGCATGAACCAAGGGGGGATACAAGGCCAAGTATCGGTGAAAAAAAAAAAAAGGAAAAAACCAGTCCCCCCAGAAGAGACTAAAAAAAAGACGTGCGAGAGGATGAGGGATCGTTGGGAAAAACGGGGTGATATGGTACTCGGTTGCGCGCGAGGAAGGGGAGACCGTACATCCCGCTGGAGGCTTTGAAATTTAAAAGGATCGACAGGAAAGTACGAGCGCGGCAGATCCAGTAGGGAGGAGAAAAAAAGCACCCTCTGCGTGGGTAAAAAAAAAGGGCTGACGGCTGTCAAACGGAATCCAAAAAACTTGGATAGGTGCGATGCATCCTGGGGGGGTAAAATGATTGCAGAGAAAGGCGTAAGTTGGGTAGAAGGCAGAAAAAGGAAACGGCTGCGGGCGGAACCAAGGAGAAAAAAAAAAATTCACGGATCGGAAAGATGAGACAGCAGACCGGGGCTGGGAACCGGTCTCAGCAGGGGCCTGCGGTAAGGGAGAAGCAGACTTAGAGTAGAAAAAGAAGGGGGACTCTCTACAAGGCGGCGCTTCGGTCCGCCAGGTCTTTCGGGTCCAGAAAACGGAGAGAAAGCCGACCAGCATCAATAGGTGGCAAAGACTAAGCGAGAATAGCCAGCCCAGGTCGAGGGCAATCTCGACCAGTAACCAGAGGCCGCCAGAAATGGACTGACGGGAATCACCCAACACAGAGGGGGGAGAAACCACAGGCGGCAGGGAGGGGGACTATTAATTTTTTTGGTTGCCTCAAAAAAGGGGCAAGGATGCGACAGAAGGTGGTTCAGCGGGAGGGGAACCCAATTAACATCTTCCGAGACAGGAACAGGGGCGTGCCGAGGAAAGGAGCCTTAGGCGTAGCAAGCGGAAAGCAGTCAGGAGAAACCAAAGACCGGTGCGCGTGAAAGGCAGGCCAGCGGAACGGTCGCGGGCACGAGAGTTGCGAAATAGAGGCGGAACCAAAGGGGGTCGCTTACGCACTTAAAACCGCAGAGGGAATCGAGGCCTGGCCGAAAACGAACAACGGGGAAGCGTGACCAGCAACAGCGGGAAGCTGAAAGACAGGGGAGAACGAGGAAAAAAAGGAATAACCAACCGCAGGGAAAACACGGACACTGGTACATAAACCTGCAACGCGAACAAGAGGCGAGGGCAGAGACATAAACGGGACTTAGGGAAAGAAGAGACACCAAAGAATGAATAGAATAAAGAAGGAACCTTCGCCGAGACTGCAGAATGCCGAGAGGAAGGGGAGAGAAGTCGAGTCTGTCACATAGGAAGTGGCGCCGTATTCTGATTCAAGACTAGGGAGACCGGATCGAGGGAAGGCGGGAACTCGGAGCGGAAACCCCCCGAGGAGTAAGGCTAGTCGATGAAAGGAAGATCGCGCGGCACGATAAAAGAAGAAGAAAGGCCTTCCGACCGCCACCGAGGAAACACACGAAGAAAGAAGGGTTCTGGATCACCAAGAGGACTGGGGATCAAAAATCCAGCGGGACAGAGAGATCCACGAAGGCGATAAAGGCGGGAGATTAACACACGTGTGCAAAAAACCCGACAGATAAAAAAAAAGCAGCACGACCGAAAAACCACTGCACTCTCAGCCTAGGAAGAAAACCAATGAGACGGACCGACTTCCGACGAAGAAAAACTGCGTAAACTGTCACACCAAAAGGCTGGGGACCAGGGGCCATAACAGAAAGCGGACCAGGAATAAGCCCGCCATGACGGAGTACCAGGCGCCACTCAGGAAAAAGGCCCATGCACGCGTACAGCCACCTGAAAAGAGTGAGAAAGCGGCAAAAAAAAAATTCAACCTGAGAGTCCGGATAGCACTCTACAGGATTCAGAACATCCCGCTACATGAAAAACGCTTCTACCGCACCCCGCTGGAGAGGCAAAAGAAGAGAATGAGATGCGCCGATGAACCACAACAAAAGGACAGCGGATGCTCACCGACCTGGAGAAAAAGGCTCGCGAAACCGCCTAGACAGGGGGAAATGGTGTGAAGAAAAAGAATCACCGAACCCTGCGGGAGAGGAACTGTTAAAACACAAGAAAAAAAAAAGAAAAGGGACAACCGCGGGGATCACCGACAGGCTCTGGAAGAAAACAAAGCTGCCAAACAGAGAAGGGGGGGAAAAAAAACGCCAAAGCGACAACGGCAGATAAGAAGGCCACCTCAGGCGCGTCAAGCAGAAAAAACAGAGAAAACATACAGAACAACAAAAAAAATTATCAGACACGTCGTTCGTCATGGGGTGGGGGAAGAGCAACTTCACAAGGTGTACAAAGCCTACACCAACCGCTGGAGAGCCGGAGAACCAGAAGTTGTCACACGGATCGCAAGCAGAGGAGGGAAAAAGAATTATCTTCGGCGAGAAAAAGAATGACCCCCTGCGAGAAAGAGAGCAGTCACTAAGACACAAGGAAGGGAACGTACGCGCGGCAAAAGGACAGGCCGCATCGGAAAAAAAAACTAAGGACATGAAAAAGAAAGAGAAAAACCGGACATGGTACAGAGGCGTGACTCAAAAGAAGGGACTTCAAGGGGAGGACAGAGCTTGTAGAGGTGTTGACGAGGGAGGGAGGCAGCCAGATAGGAAAAGAACCATCTAGATCAACAGACACTCCCGAGCCTGTCACGATCAGCACCCAGGACGGCAGAAGGGACGAGTACAGTCCTAGCGGAAAAAAGCGTTCCATCGAATAGGGGGGTAAGGAGACCTACTGAGCCGAAACAAGAGTCTTCAAATGAGAATCGTCAAAATGAGCCCAGTGTCGTAACAAAAAAAAGAACAAGAAAATCGAGGGAAAAAGAGCAAAAAAGCGAATCAAGCTCCCACTCAGCACATTAACAAGAAATTGATGAGACTCAACAAACGACAGGACCCTGGGATCCCGGTGCCCCGTAAAAAAAAAAAAAAAAAAAAGGAGGAAAAAGAAAGAAGAAAAAGGGGGGGGGGGGGGGGGGGGGGGGGGGGGGGAGGGGGAGGGGGAAGGAGGGGGGGAGGGGTGGGGGGGGGGGTGTGTGGGTGGGAGGGGTGGGAGGGGGCGGTTGTGTGTGGGTTTTGGTGGTTGATGGACGTATTTTGGGAGTAGGGCGTTGTTTTCTCCCTGCGCCCCTTTGCGTGAACATTTCATAATGGTCCGATCGAACCGGAGGCAAAAGCCAAAAGAGCCACTGTGAGGAAAAAGAGCACAAAAAACTGGGCCAATAAAAGAAAAAAAAGAAAGAGACACAGATAACTTCCAAGAGGCTCACCCAACCGTCAGACAAGGAAACAACGGGTCAAACTGGAAAAACAGCCAAGAGCGCAAGGCGCCGGGTCACCAGAGTCGGCTAGCTACCTCCAGTTATTGAATCGTCAAGGGAAAAGGGCATGTTGAACATGGAAAGGAGCCTGCATCGAAAAAAAAGAAAACCGGTTCTACGGAGATACCGCTATCAGTTCTCCCCCATCCAGGGGAAAGAAACGAAACTCCATCGAAACGAGTTCCGATCCTGTCGAAAGGTAGAAAAATCAGCCTCAACGGGGTGTCGGGGCTTCGGGGGAAAAAAAAAAAAGGGCGCAGGCAACTGCGGGAAAAAAGCGAATGATCCAAAAAGAACAATGAGGCGCGGGGCAGACGGTCCCTGAAAAGGTACTATGACCGTGCGCAGGCAAAAAAAGAAAAAGGGAGAAAAAAGAAAAGAAAAAAAGAGAAACAGAAAAAAAAAGAAAGTACAGGCTAAATTTGCAACGCCCGCGCTGGCAGCGCCTGGGAAAAGGCTGTACGCCTGCTCCAAGGCGAAAAAGGCCTTAACCAAGGCAGAAATGTGCCGGGGGAGATGGACACTCACGGAAAAAAAACATGGAGGGACTGCCCATCAAAGTTCCTGAAGAGTATCAGGGTGGGGGGTGCTGGGATACGCGTGGTGGCCAGCAGAGAGGGAGGGGGTGCGAAGCCTCGGCCAAGGAGAAAGGTGCACTTTGGAGAAAAATTGTACTGTAGCAGAGAAGTAAAGGAGGTGACAACGGTTCCAGAAAAAGGGATCCTGCTGCATGTTGGCTGGGAGGTTCGAGTGGGTAAAAAAAACAGAAGCTGTCTATGGTCCGAAGACGAGCTTGTCATGTTCGAGGGGAAAGAGGGAAGGGAGTGGGGTTCCAGGGGCAGGGTGAGCATAGAGAGTGGGCAGGGGTCACTCTCCCCAGCCGAAGAAAAGCGTTTTCGGAGGGAAGGAGGACAAGTCTGAAGGGGTGAGCCGGCCGGGAAAAGATTCTCGGGAAGTGAAGCCTATGAGGCCGGGCGGGTACTCGGTTGGACTGAGCGAAGGGGAAATCATACCAAGGTGGTAGGAGGGAGGGGATTTACAAATGGTTTGCCAGGTAGTGCAAGACTCACCGCCAATCAGGGGGGAGGGTGTCTAGCGGGCGGGCAGGAGAATACTTGAAAAATGAAAAAGGAGTCGCCGCTATGCCGCCAAAGGAGAACTGGACGTCTTCGATCAACCGGAGAAAGCGCCAAACGGGATTCCTCGCCAGAGCCGGAGGGGGGAGGGTGGGGTGTGCGGGCACCTCGCGGCGATCTGGCTGAGGGAAAAAGGATTGACGGGGGTGGATAGGAGAGTGGGTTGGAGGTGGGTGCCGCTACCGCTGGGGCGGAATTCAGGGGGGACTCCGGATCAACGGGAAGATCTTACCCGAAAAAGGGGCAGTGAGCGAGAAAATCTGACAAGAAGACAAGCGGCCGGCGTTAATGGGTAGGGAGGGACCTCAGCGGCGGGGGAAGGAAAGAGGGCGTATAGACACATCCTGAAAAAAAAATTAGGACTAGCGAGAGAGAAAACCCTTGAATGGGCGGAAGGGGGGAAAAACGAGCACTTTGCAAGAGGGAGAAACCGCGAAAAAAAACGGAGGCGCAAACAAAAAAAAAAAAATCCCGCCATCGGAGAAGGGGCAGGAGACTGACCGCTCTCATCGCGCAGCAGGGGGTCGGGAAAAGACTCACCCAAGACATGTATTGATAGTACAACAGGAGAGGGCAAGAAGCAAAAGTACTCTCCGGGCGGGGGACATGAAAAAAAGGACCAGGTGGCGCTAGGACAGTTAGGAAAGTTAGGCACTGGCCTAGGGAAAGCGGAGAACGCTCGGCGCGGTGAACTGCACTAGGAGAGGTCAACGAACGAAAAAAAAAAGACTGAATTGCGCTTCGATACTTCAGGCGGGCGGAGAGGGAGCGTCCTAAGCGGACCGAAGGTAAAACAAAGGGGCACAGAGAAGACGCGAGCAGGACTGCTGGCTCACAGGCGCACCGCGGGCGCGAGGGGGGGGGGAGGAGGGGACCCGGTGGGTAGACAGCAAAACAAACAGGTCCTGAAAACGATGGCAAGCCAAAAACACTTTTTGCACACTCGCCAAATTCGGGGTGAAAAGAAAAAAGCGGACCCAATTAAAGCAGAGAAGCCCACAGCCTAAGGAAAGGGAAATCCGGACCCGGCCGAGGACTAACGTATCAAGAAAACGCAGGCTCCCTGGATCCAAGAAGGAAGTGACTCGATCGAAAAAAAAATGGAAACGGAAAAGGAACGACCCCAGGCAGGTGGAAAAGACCATCCCTGCCCACTGGACTTAAAGGAGGAGAAAGGAGCTAAAGGAAGAAGAAAAGCTTCAAAGACGTCAGCAGAAAAGAAGGGGAAAGCTAGTGGCCTCCTGAAGCTGTACCTGACAGAAAAAGGGAAGCCCGGCGGCCTCACACCGTAAGGGACTGAGAACGGGAGAAAGGGTCCTAGACAAAACGGCAGCCCACCGAAGGCCCAAGGGCAGCCAAAAATCTCCCTAGCACGTGAGACAGCAGAGGAAAAGGAAGAGCCGAAACAGGAAAAAAGGGCTCCGGGGACAGGAAAAAAAAAAAAAAAAGCAGGCCCCGGATCGAGCAGTACCTGTCAAGGGAAAAGCACGAGCCGCAACTAAAGGCAGGAGACCGGATTAAAGAGGGGGGCAGCCGATGTACGGCCGCCAAAGAATGGTCAAAAAAACCGTCAATACCAGGGGGACCCTAGAAACTTTTTCGCGAAAAAGGGACGCGGTCATCCAGACATGCTGGTCATGTGAGATGCAAGAATACGGCCGGGTGGTAGGTCAGGAGCTGAGGAGAGTGTTATCTGCGCAGCTGCAACAAAAAAAAAAAACAAAACAAGCAACCAAAACTGGGGGAAAGAAGAGGGGGAAAGGGAGAGGGAGGGAGGCGAGGACGGTGCGTGTAGAACACGAAAAAGCAGACTTCTGGGGCGAAGCACAAACCAAAGAAACGACCCAGCCCACCAGACACGTCGCGACCTAAGGAAGTGCATCGCTACAGCAGCGAAGCAAGAAAGGACGTTTGCGTCGAACTCGCAGAGGTGAGGGGAAAAAATCAGACTGGAATACGCCATGTTATCACCCTAGGACGACGAAAAAAATAAAAAAGAGACAGGTAGCGAAAAAAAAAAAAAAAGAAAAGTGAGGAAGGCGGAGAGAAAGGAAGCGTGGGAGTTAGGAAAAGTCACAGGAGGCTGGAGGGGGGACCGCAAAAAAGAAAAAAAAGCTCAAGGAAGCATGACGACTTAAAAAGGAAAAAGTAACCAACTCGAAGAACATTGAGGGAAAAGAGAACAGAAGGACAAAAATAGTGAGTCCCAAGGGAAACCTACTTGTTTGACGGATGGGGGGAGGTGAGAAGATGACTCAGTCTCTCTCTGAGGAAAAAAGCGCTGTAAAGAGAGAGCACTGCAGAACGCACCGAAGGAAGCCTCGACACCAAGGAGAGAAGAGTTAATGGGACGAAGCGCTCAAAAGAAAAGGAAAGGGGAAAGGACAAAAAAAAAAAGAGGAAAAGAATAACCTTAGAAAGAAAAGAACCGGGCATGCCGGCAATGTGGGCTCGGGGACCTATCTCGCAACAAAAAAAAAAGAAGAGGCCAACATTGGGGCTAAACAGCCAAAGAGAAAATCGAGGGGTAAAAGGAAACCGCCCCTGAGACAGCGATCAGCGGAGAGAGAGGTCTTCCGGGGAAGGGCAAAAAAAAAGAAGAAAAGAAACCGTTACAACGAAGACCCAGACCTCAACAAGGGCACGGGGGAAACAGGGAAAAACTGAAAGCCCAGGATCTTTCTCAAGACAAGTGCGCCTGATCAAAAAGAAAAAAATGGCTTCAGGCGTCCAGTAAAATCTGGAAGTTCAGGTTAACAAGGACTAGCTCCAGCCGTCGGAAAAAAAACGGTCAATAGAAAGGAATCAGGAATCTTCAAATAAACAGGTCAAAAAAAAGATCTCCATGATCTGAAAGTTGTCAAGGGTCTTTACGCTACTGCCACCGGACCGGAGAAAGAAGGGCAATCGTCGCCACGGAGAAAGAAGAAAGGAAGGGTTCTGCTTTGGGGAAAGAGCGAAATGAGCAACCGAGAGGCCCGCCGCGCCTTGGTGAATTCAGGTAAGAAGTGGAGACCGAGCGGAAAAAAAGAAGGTGAGCCATGGGGGGGCCACCGTCCTTCAGAGAAGAAAACTGTTAAGAAGAGCTCAAGGGCCGTCCGGGACCGAACACCCCTGGTGAAAGAAAGCGGCCGTCTTCAACACAAAAGGAAAAAATGACCACCCATGAATAAAAAGGGACCACCAAGAAGCTTGGTGCCGAAGTTGATCGGTGGAAAACGGGGTGAGGATGAACCTTTGCGCAAAACCAGTAGGAGAAGGCCGAGCTTTAAGAACGTGAACCTCTTCGAACTTAGCTCAAGCAACTTAGAAAAAAAACCACGGCGTCCGCGGCGTGGGGGGGGGGCAGTCGGAAACCGGCCCTCAGAAACCGAAAGTGTCCTGTTGCTCAAAATTGGTCCGTCGTGGAAAGCGTGCACGGAAAAAGACGGATGGCGCAAATGGCAGCGTAAGGAGGGTGGGAAACGCCCAGTTCAGAAAAAAAGGACCAACTGGTGCATTCAATGCAAGACGGTGAGGAACGTGTGCGCGCAGAAGCAAAAGATGGTGAGCACGGCCGCCAATAGGAAGCGGATAGAGGAAGGAAGCATTCCAACCGACTCCAGATGGGACTGGGCTCCAGCCCTACAAAAAGGCAAGTGCAGCTCATCAAGTGGCACAGGGGGAAAAAGGGTTCAAGTTCGCCCGGGATCGGAAAGAAAAAAAACGCAGCCCAAGCGCCAGAAGAGCCTGGCCGGCGGGACTCGAAGCATGCCTCCGCAAGAAGGGGGGGAAGAACGACGGCTGGGATAAGGAATTGTCGTGTGGATTGCAGCGCGGAGCATTCAGAACGGGCGGGCGACGAAGGGGCTGGTCCAAAGGAAAGTCACCAGTGAAAAAAGCGGGGGCGATTTGGGCGCTTGAACTGATGCAAAGGTACCGGTCCTATACCCGCAGGAACCGGGGCGCGACCATGAAACACAAAAAAGGCCTCGGTGGAGAATCGCCCGCCGCAAAACCCCAGCTGCGGGGAGGGGAGAAAAGGGTGCA
>Ga0179591_1259060_pt1 | contig 12992 bp, 10 predicted proteins | sample CZOMad2_1_08_16f_FD_182891 | JGI IMG/M metagenome (GOLD analysis project Ga0179591, IMG submission 182891) | Vadose zone soil fungal communities from Angelo Coast Range Reserve, California, USA - CZOMad2_1_08_16fungal (PacBio error correction) | ecosystem: Environmental > Terrestrial > Soil >...
CCGCAACCCTGGAATCATCGACCTAAGTAGCCCCTAAAGAGCAATAGCGCAACAGGTTCGACAACCCCCCCGCAGGGCGGATAAAAAAGCCGGCCAACACGCTCCTCAAACAACAATCCGGGCTAGAAAGCCTCCCGGCGTCCACTGACCACTACCCCGCAAGGGCAAAACTTGGAAGTGTGAGATGAGAGGAACCAATACTCTCGGCATCCAAGAGACAAAAAAAAACGCCCCCGCAACAAGGAACGCACACAACAACCAACTAAAACGCTGTAAAAAAAGATAGTGAAGAAGGTCAAAAGAACGGGCACCCGGAGACACGAAAACCGAAGTGTTCTCGCGGAGACGTCGCGGAGAAACGCAGGGGACACAAAGCGACTTACCCAACTCGGGCCCACCACCGAAAATAGGATGGAGACATATTGGGGTTGGACACACACTGGGTGCCCCGACCTTACCAATAGCCGACGGACCGACAACTATACCGCTCCACAATCAACGCCGCGCTTACTTCCCACAAGGGCTTCTCGGGACTAAAGGTACCCAAGGCAACCCCGCGAGTCGCCCCCCACCCTCCGGAACAAAAATCAGGAACGAAAGACACCACCTAAGGGGGGCACGGAATCCATCTACCGACGAAATCTCAACCGACATCGCCCCAAAAACAATCCAAGAAAACTCGCGAGGATCAAAGAACAGACCCCGACCGCGTGCAAACCCAAAAAAAGAAGCCTTCACGGGATGACAGCTGACGATCCCAACAAAAGAGACAGCGTGGGAACAAAACGCAGGCAAAGAAAGACAATTCGGCGGCCGGTAGAGCCTAAACAAACGGGTCGAGTACACGCGCGGGCCCCACGCGACACGCCAACAGTGCTATCGGAAAACCCGATACAGCATACAAAAAAAATAAGGGAGGGAGCGCGATTAAGAGGAGAACCCTGGGAAGGGGACCACACGGGAAAGAACTTTGGCGGGGTCACTGTAAAGAACGCGAAAACGCTTCGGTGTCAACTCGCACAAAAGCCTCCGGCAAGAAAAAAAGCCCGACCCCCGGGTTGATGACAAAGCCTCAAACTCCCCCGTAATAACGACGGAGAAGGAAGGTAGCGAGGGCCCCCCTACGGGATCCGGAGTACTCTGGGGCAAGCTGGAACAACAAACTTTCAGTGGATGTTAGGTAGATAACCTTTCGTCAGAACCAGGGCTATCAAGCGACACAGCATCGGGCGCGTCGCCAGGCCCGTTGGTGGAACTCTCATCAATCCCCGCTAAAGAAACAATAAACGAAGGAAGGAGGAAAGGGGGCCACGCAGCAAAAACAAGCCGTGAACGACAGAGCGCGGAGGACCTGAAAAAATCGCGGACCCAAAAGGTATCGCCTCGTACGAAGCAACGGAGACAAGGTCACAGATAAGGGAAACTCACAGTCCAAAAGCCTCGCTCGGTCATTAAGGAACAGATCAGCTCAACCCCAACACCGCAGGGAGAGCCGAGCAGGAACACCGACAGCCGTGCGGAGAGACGCAACACAAGCCCTGACGAGCTCGAAGAAGGAACGTTGCGGTGTGGTACAGCTTTGGCATGTCCGAATAAACAAATAGAAGGCATGAGCGGCTGCAAACGTAAAAAGGAACAAAAAGCAATCCGAAGTGACCGGACGAACAGCGCGGACTCTCTTACCGCGGGCGGCGGGTCAGCGCCTCCGGCAGAGGACCCCGGGAGAAACAGCGAAGAGGAACGACACACCCTCCTTGCCGCCCCAGACCCGACCGAGAAGGAGGGCGGAACGACCCGCAACCGTGAACACCGAGAGGGGGTAGAGAGACAGAACAGACTTCGCAAGCCCCGACAAAACGAAATATCTCTGCCAACCGAACAAATACGACGAGCGTGTCACACTACTGCAAACGATCCCCGACCGCGCAGGTCGGGCAAAGAACCGCCCACATAACACGGACTACCCCTTGCAATACAGCCGGCGGGATTGAGCAAGGGAGAATCTTACCGGCAAAACCACAAGCCAACCTCAGCTCCACAACCGCCGACCTGATTAGTGAATAACACAAAAGGCAGGGGTGATCACCTAGAGGGAGCGGGCAGACTTAGGTCAAACGCAGGGAGTCGCCAAATCGATTATTATTAATCAGCGCGGCAAACAAAGGGAAACCAAATGACTACAACAAGCACAGCATTCGATCAAGAAAAACGGAACGTCTTTATTGAGAATATGAACAGCCAATAATGACACGACACCCGCGCCTCTCGAATGTTCCGATGTCGATATAAGAATCCATGGAAGGATCGGCATCGGATCCCCTGAAACCAAAAAGGCGCACTTAACGCCCATACGGCGGCCACATCCCGGGTCGGCATCACAGCTGGAGCGCGTGCAGCCCGGTAGCAGCGGCGAATAAATACAACCCCCCAGCACGAGGAACCGACATGGGAAAAGAAATTATCAGTGAAAACGTCGGGGAGTCTGTGACATGGAACCCCCCACCTCCCCACACCAAAAATATAGCGACCACACGTATCGGACCGCACAAACGGTTTAAATATGAGGGCGTAAAGAATCCGAAGATGAAACCGCTGATGCTGAATGTCACGCCGGACAACGGCACAAAATTCTCTGCAGGGCGGGGGGCCTAGCTCGGCCACGCCTCATCTCTATTAAAACCCCAGCCGCCCTCTAGGTAAAAGAAACGCAACGCATCTATGAACTCACGAAAGAGCCCTCCTCGCAGACCAACCTCACTCATGATTTAATTCTGAAGTGGGACGAGTGAAACCCTCCAAGAACTACCACCCTGCAACGGGGAACACGAATACAAACCACATCGAAGTCAAGGTATCATAGTCAATTCCTCCTCCGAAATAGCATCGCCCGGAGTACAGGACCGCAGAGCAGCGAAAGGGGGGGGGGGAACAGGTTACCCCGGGCAGTCAATAAAGGGAGCACCGAATCGACGGCAAGCGAACGTGAGGATCAGACTTAGAGTTTGACTCACTACCCAGGAGACGGTCAGAGAGACGGATCAGCTACCAAGAATGAAGCCAGAGGAAAAAACGCAATACAAAGCCAGAGCAGGTCGAATCTGCAAAGATCCCTAATAGTGGTGGAAACCGCCCGCAGATTCAAAACTACATCTACTTACTCCTATAACTAAATTGAGCCTACACAGTCCCGAATGAGTACAAGGAGCATGCCGTGGAAGATCTAAAGGGAAGAGACTTGCACCCAGAGCTCGGGGAAGCGTCTCAAATCGCAACAAAAAGATCATCCCTCCCAACAAAATCATGACGACCCTCCAGCGCAGGAGATCACAGATCAACTAAGCTGAGAATCCCCGCGAAAGCAAAACACAGAAAAGCTCGACAACGCGACGAAAGGGAAGAAAACACATACAAGAGCTGAAAAAAAACCGTAGGACACCAGTCCTCTGCTACCTCCACAACAAGTGATCCGAAGACCCAGCGAGATCCGTCCCCGCAAAAGGGGACGCCGGACGAAACAATCCCATCACTTGATCCTGCATCTTCCAACAAACGCCTGCACAGACCTCAATCGACTTATAAGCCCGAAACACTGCTCCGCGCTCTGAAGCAGATGTGAATGGCTTCCAAGGCGACCATCGTCCAGCTCAAACAGCTTAGCGGTAGACGGGGCACAGGGCCCGGAGGTCCAAAACATACGCGGTTTCCCCCCGAGCGAACTCTTCGAACAGAGACCGCCGCCGCAAACCCGGCGGGACAGAAGAGCATCAAACAACGCGCAACAAAAAACGGGTACGCCCGGAGCAAAGCAACACACCAAAAACAGCAATCGCACCCCCAGAAATCGAACAGACTAGCACCCATCAACAAACAAGACGGTTGTGGAAGAACATCGAAGCCACCTGCTAAACTAACCTAACACCAAGGGGGATAAGAAAGAAGTCACACAGCCACATCAGGAGGGGAAACGTAACACAAACTGACACACGCCACGCCACTAGCACGCAGGGTCGTCAGCATCTTCCCGGCTCCAGTCTGGGCATCTGCTTCCGCTCCGCTCCACAGGAAGAGAACACCGAGCTTCTGAACGACCCAAAAGGTGACGATAGTCTTACTCAACATGACACCACTACTTCCGTACAGCAAGTACACGGCAACGCACACGGACATGCAAAAAAGAAACAAAGTCTCCCCCCCCAAAGTAAGGAAGAGAACTCAGAACACACGAACGAGGAAAAATCCCAAGGACCCGAAAAAAGGTGGGAAGCGACTGCCATCCATCCACCAACCCAACCGGGTACACCGCTACCAGTCGTCTCCCGGACACATAAACGGCGGTCTGCAAACCAGTGGAATGGAGAAGCCCATAGTCTCGACGGCAAACGCAACGTAGACCAAAATGGCAATGAATAAAGGCAAGTAGAACGAACCGACACGAGTCAGCGAATAACACCTCAGCTCAGCGAAAAGGACAAGGGTTGTGAGGCATCTTCCAGGACAGAGAGCAACGACCGAGGCCGAAACGAACCATCAAATAGAGACCACGAAACAGGACAAACGTAGGCATGCGGGGCGGGGCCCAGCAACTAAAACAAGACACCAAAAGAAGCGCGACTCTGGTAGACACCAAATCTCACTACTAAAGAGTGCGAGGAAACGCAGGGACTCCTACGGACCCCACCACACCAATGTGAGAACAACCGGGTTCCGCCGCGAAACGCACGCAGTCCACTCGCCTCGGGACCTAAGATGACGCCGGAGTACTGGCAAGCATCGTATACAAGGCTCGCGGACGTAAACACAAGGGGCGACAAGGGCACGGTGGCAGAAAACTCGCCGTATCACTCGTACAAACAACCGTACCAACTCCTACATATAGCAGTCACACACGACTAAGACCAACGGCTCGTACACCGAACGAGCCGAACACACAGGGCCTGAAGACCCCAGACCAACGCCACTGTTTGTCCTCTCGACCCAAAACAGCGCAAAAACGTCCCTCACCAGAACGTACGCATTGCCACACCCACCCAAATCGGAGGTGCATCAACCAAAGGCCCACAAAAACCACCCTACAAAAAGTACACCAACCCCCCTCCCCTCGGTCCAACACATAGCCTCAGACAACACCGGCCGGCCAAGTTATGGACCTATCTAATAGGGCGTCTAACCAAGCGCACACGGAATACCCACTCCCACAACGGGACTCCAGGTCTCAAGTAGGCATAGGTCTGCCAACCGCTTTAGCGATGAACCAAGCACCCCTTTTCACGGAAAGTAACTAGGCGGCGAAAAGCGAATCGCTACGTCTCGACCCCAGATAAAGCCCAGCAAGAATTCTCGAGAAACCCCCCGTGCAAACGCTGCCCCCGCCCTCGACGAACTCCGGCTCCGAGAGGAAAAAGCACCTGGTCGCACCAACCCCCGCCAGGATAAAACGTGCCGAAAAGAGGAGCGTCAGCCTAATAAAGAACAGAGCGGCCACGGAAGTAACGTGTTAGTCATTCAGCAAAGGGGAAGGCAAAGGGCCAGCGATACTGAGAACGACAGCCATGCACGCCACACGGACTCCCTACATGTCGCCAAGTCGGCCGCACAGGACGAGCTCTATCTAACACCAGAAAGAGGGGACGGGGCTAATGCACACCGGAAACAGAAACAACCCGGGGCGCCCGCACAAACCAGCTGCCAAACCCAAAGACTGTGCTTCGATCTGCGGACCCCGATACCGAGAGAAGGTCGAATCATCGATCCCGACAAGAACAGCGGCAGTCAAGCACACACCTCAATACCCAAACACTCAACCAACCAGCGGTCAACAAGGGGATAGGCCGTCAAGCACGCGAGACGACCGGTTTGCAAAGTGACGAGACTGCCACCGGTGATAAACGAATTTCCTCGACAGGAAGGGCGATCATCGGGGACAAAACGCCTTCTCACCGGGAAATGAGACAATACGTAAGCCAAACAGACAGGCTGACGCACTCGTCCTGCAAACACGCTAAGAGCATCGCCGACCTCGACTCACGTAGGAACTAGGCGCAAAACAGAAAGCAAACGCGCTGCACACACCGGAAGTATGCACCGGAGACGCGCTCAGCACCAACATGATGACTCTTCGTCAACGTGTCCATTCGCAAAACAAGAATGAGCTTGCTCGAAACATGGGAAAAACGATACGCCATCGGGGCTCCTCTTAGGCAAGCATCACGGAACCACAACCCCTGGAAAAGTCTCTCCGAACGATGCGAGCGTAATGACGCGTACCAATCGCCGCATCGGGGTGCGCGGCCTGCCAGCACCAAAAGAAGCAAGGGCCCGCGAAAAAGAATACAAACGAAAAGGGCCGTCGCCTGACCCCGCAGCCGGTACGACGCCAAAGCCTAGCAGACACCGGCAAGCTTGCGCCTTACCCGACTTCCGATGGACAATCCACGACACGTTCCCCAGAACGGAGCATGTTCCCCGGGGGGCGATCTCTGACGGATACAAAAAAGGAGAATTGTCCAAAGAACCTCACCAACCCCGAAGAGGGAGGCTGGTCACAGTACCAAGGAGAACTGCCCACAGAATCAAAACGCGGACGTTGAACCAGTCGTCGACTACGAGCACGTACATTCCCCGCCACATTAGGACCCCCATAAAAATCGGCGGGCGGAAGACACATTCCCAACGCCCACGGGGCCAATAGAGCCCAAGCAGGACGGGATACCACGTAGGATAGCGGACCCCCAAAAGGAGCGATACAAAAAGGTGGCAGGAGCGCCAGTACAGGGCCGCGGGGATTCGCCACCCGACACACTGGGGAGATAGACCGATGAGAATACTGACGCTGTCTCCAGACACAAAGCAACAAGCCTGAGCACCGTCCCTACGAGCGCTGAAGAGAGGTCTTCCTATACGGAAACAGTCAGGGGAAGACGGGAGGAAAGAAGGGAGGACGGCACTTTTGCCCAAAAAAACGTCTCGCAAAAGAGAAGAAAAAGTATGCGAGGGAAACGGGGTGACGAAAAAACCTCTAAAAAGACACAAGTTCTCGCTGCCCCCGTTCAGGCAAACATCACCGCAGAAACAAGCGATCTGGCCGCCGCGGGACAGCGGCCCCGTTGGACCGTCTCCTCTCCAACGACACAGCAAAAGGGAAAGACAGGGACACGTAAAACCCCGAACACCCTTCTCGAAGCACCGACGGATAGGCGCAACAATAGCAACACGGACTCTCCGAATAACAGCGCAAGGGATGCCACAACCAGACTAAAGGACGTGAGGGAGTCACGCTCCCAACGAGGGGACTCGGTAAAAAGAAAAAAAAGAGGAGTCTGTCAAAGAAAAAGGGAACAAACACAAACCAACCCGGCCTAACTCGCTCAACCAGCGCGGTTACATCTTACACGGAGCGATAATATCGGCCGACATCACACGTGTCTCCCCCTTCCTACCAACAGAGAAAAGGAGGATACAAACATGTCAAAATCCAAGAACCGCAGCTCAGCAGAAAGCCACAACACGAGGGCCCCACCCGAAGCTAGGAGCCAACTCTACGTCCCCCGTCTCTCGCCTCAAACCCTGGACAGGATCACGCGCCGCGACAGCAGCAATCAGAGCAAATCCCAACCACAAAGAAAAAGAACAAGCATGAAATGTACAAACACGACTTAACAACACCCCTAAAAAGGAGCTCGATCAGCACTGCCCACAAAAGACCTAACACCAAGAGACACAGGTCCTTGGATGAACGGGATCGCAGAGGATGGATTTCCCAGCAAACCAAAAAAAAAAGCCCGACAGATACACGTAAGTACCCAAGCTTCTGGGCGGCGCGCCCACGTGGTAGGGTGCCGGGTGTGGCAACCGACAATTCACCACCGAGACAGACTGAAAAGACACAACGCCAAAATGCAAACAACAAAACATCCCGCGCCCCCCCCGCTGTAAGGGACCCAAGAACGCAAGGCCCGGCGAACGCCCCATGCACGCAGAGGTCATGTCTACCGGCGACGCGCCGCGGCAAAGCGTTGATCATCACCAACAAAAAAAGGGGAACACAAAAGAAAGGGAACAATTGCCGTTGCCTCACACCACGGGCAGCAGCGCAAGGCACAGGGAATCCAGGAGGACACGACTTCGACCCGTGGGGGTTCCGATCAAGAAGGAAGTCGGCGCCTGAAATGTCGGTAGCTGGTCGTAGCTCTCGAAAAGAACAGAATGAGAAAGCTCCTAATACTCAAGCAGTTCCCGCTGCAGCCAGCGTGAGGGGAGGACTGTAAAAGCGAAATACTCAGCACCGCGCCTGTCCTTAAACGCGAAGCAAAGTACTCCCGTCGCAAATCCGAGAACCAAATCGGTAAAGAAGTGCCCAAGTAACACCGACACTCTCATCACCCTCTCACAAAATGTGAGCTGGTTATCAGACGAAAACCACGACACCCCAACAAAACACATGAACGATGCCTGTGTAGGCGCTATGGTCTCGTTCAAGGACTCCGAAGGTGAAACGTGCACGGCAACCACCGGCGACTTGCGGAAGCGCGATCGCGGAGCCACGATTTTAAGGACAGGCGGAAAGAACGATCCACTTAAAACACTACAAAAGAAGGGGCACAACAGTTCCCCAGGCTCGCAAAAAACAAAAGACCTTTCAACACAACCAAACAAACCTTACCAGATGCAAGCGCTGCTGACACCTCCGCCGCGCTTACTTCACCGGCCCGGGACGATCGGAATCGGCAAGGGGCACAACAACAAACAGCAAAGGGGGCGGCGGCGCTTTATTCCTGCAAAAAAAAGGGACAAAGAGACCAAAGGAAAAGACCGCGCGGCCAAGGGGAGAGACACATAACGGACAAACCACACTCAGTGGATGCACTCGCTGGTCAGACACCTACAGCGTGCATCACAGCGCACATCGCGACAGCGGGACAGACAGGGGAAGTCTCCACCAAAGAGAGAACGAGGATGAAAACCCTTTCTCCGGGGGCCAACCCACACTAACGAACACCAAACAACCCCACACCAGAAAACCACCCCCCCCCCGAAACGTGGACATTTCACGACACGCCTGGCGAGCTGGTTTCGGGAGGACACCTGAAGCGCATCGTCGTTCTGCGTAACACGCCCAACAGGGAGACGCGTATGGCAGAACACCCGATCTCGATAAAAAACAAAAAGGGCGTAGCACGGGGGGGAGAAAAAAATCTTAAGCGCCCCAACGTGCTCGGCACGGCCATACGACACAGTCTACGCGTCCCCTGAACCCCGAAACTTCTACCCTAAACGCCAGACCCCCATTTTTTGGGGGAAACGGGGCAGACCTTGCAATAGTACCTGGAGAAACAAACCCCTACTCAACTAAGATTGAAGATTTGGCAAACCCAATCGTTCGCTTATATAGCGAGAGGAACGAGTTGGGGTGAGGCGGCAAGGACGGGAAGGACCAAGCGTAGAATCCGAAGGAAAAACAAACCAGCTCGGCGGCAGATGAGACCCCCCGGGGCCAGGCCCACAGATAAGAACCTCTCCACCCAGCAGATTGTATAAAAACCGAAAGACGGAAACGACCCAGGGCGGGTGGCGTACAGGGACGTCGGATTGAGACAGCGGACAACGGTATCTGGGGGGGAGCACCTCCGGAAAGAGCTTTGCGGTGACTGGAAAAACTCACGACCCCAACACCCCTTCCGCCGTGCTAAAACAGAACGTGGGAAGGGATCTCGTCGAAAGACAAGAAGCTAAAACAAGAAAGCGCTCCTTAAACCCATGGTGGATCCCACCTAAACTCAAGGGCCTGTCACCGAAGAAAGCCAGCTCGCCAGTAAAATGAGCGTCGAGTTTCTGTGTTAGCCTTTTCGGCAGGGGACAGGAGACACCTAACAATTCTGACGACTACACGAGCGTCGAGGAACGCACAACAACCAATACACATAGCGCCGTAGTCAGAAGCTCAGGGCTCTTCTGGAAATCTCCGGGCCAATGCGTTTTCCGAGAAGTGGCACAGACCGTCAACGAACGCCATTGACCCCAGATCATCGCGAAGTCCATAGGTGATTCTAGATCCGACATGGGGGCACTATTAGCCGCAAGAAGAGAACATGCCAACAGCGCTGAAGCGATAAGTCCCATCGCGTTAGCCAACACGAGAACAAATATCTAAGACGATGTCCCTCTGCCAAAGTCACAGGGGAACGGGGAGAAGCCTACCACGAAAACAGGAAAGAGGAAGAAGGGGCTACTCAGGTAAACAAGGCGGCCGGGGGCACCGACCATCTACGCCATGAGCTCTTGAATTAACCAAGCGCAAGCTGCTCAGTATATCAATCGACAGAGCCAGGACGGAGAGCGGGGTCAAACCGACGCAAAGCCCGATTAATGTACTGAGGCAGAAAGGAACCAAAAATGTTCTCTCTACACAAAACCGTAGGCGCTCATGGGGGGTTCGTGTGGGTGAAGCGACGGGCGTTGAATACAACGTCTGGACGGTCGCGATGACAGCGGCGGCCTAGGACACAATAGTCGGGGAGGGTGTGTGTGTGTCAATAGTCACGTGCCCGAGGGGCGAACAGGGCGGGCCGCGATTATGGAATTCACCTGCCTCCATGATAGGCGCATGATCCTTCCATCCCACGGAATCAACCAATTCGGCAGAAGTGGGAATTGAGGAGCTCGCGGAGACGTGGGCGTAAGGGAATGATGACTCCCCAAAGGCAAGGTAGACGAACTCGCCCAGACCTGGCAGCAAGGAGCCGTTCGAAGCGCAACGGGAGGAAAGAAAGAAATCCCAGCACAAAAAACGCGGCAGGACACGACAGAGTTGGCTTCACAAACGGCATCGACCATGACCCATCGCCTCTAGTCAACGTGAGAGCAAGCGGCGAAATAGAGGCGTGGCCACTAGATCTTGACTCCACCGTGACAAGCGACGAAGAAAGGCTTCAACAACCGAAATCAAAGAGCAGCGAAGCGTCGGACGACCCCCGGAACGAGTGGGCGCTGCTTAACGCCGAACGTCCCTGCTAAGACCCGAAACGAGACATCGAGCTTACGGGGATCCGAGTGCCGCCGGGGAGCGAGAGTCTTCTCTGTCTTCTTGACAAATACAAGGGACACACGTACAGACGGCCCAAAACCCAACGGGTAGCGGGGCGAATTCCCCAGAAGCCAAAACTGGCGGGGCGGAAGACGTTTAAACGGAACAAAAAGCATCCGGCTCTCCTAAGCCGGCCTATGCGAGAAAACTACGCTGGTACAACCGGAACGCAAAGGACCCTACGCTCCCAACAGAATCGAAACGTCCTAACAGACAGAACAAATCGACAGGCAGGCGTACATAGTCGCAAGGCCGAGGATGAAAACCAATGAATCAAAGAAAAGAGACGGGAATCTACCCCCCACCCCTCCGCCGGGACTCGCGAAAACGCGCAGAAAAAAACGCAAGGGCCCCTCTCACACTTACAAAATCAACACGCGACCGTCGAACGCAACGACCAATGGGGGAACACCTTCAACCAGCTGAGACACCCTATTCGTCCAGAACGAGGGAACCCAAAAAAGTGAAAGGAAACGGAGAGGGGACCGCCCCCGGCTCAAAGTCGCCCGCCTCCACGTAGAGCCCACAGCGACAGGTGATACTCTACTGCACCAAAAGACAAAACCACCGTGCCGCCGCCCCACGTGCCACGTTCCCCCGTGCTTGAGCAGAGTACCATAGACAGAAGAGCTCAGCCGAAAAGGAGAGCCAGATCCGTGGGACTCTGGACTTCAGGCACGCAGACCAGGAGCGGCAGACGCGAGAAAGTACAGAGTCAACGACGCACGGACAGGGAGAACAGCAGTGATGCGAACAACCACGGCCTAGCCAGCATCAGCTCCAAGAAAAACCCTTCCTCGATCAAAAACAACGCGCCTATCACAAAAGGCCGCCACCGACGAGCAAAAACAAGACGGAAAAAAAAAGGGGTATGATGAGACGACCTCGCATGCACGGGGTTGCGCGACCCACACCTTCTAGGTCGCTGTTTGTGACAAAGCACGCACCTCAACGAACGGCACGCTCACCCGGGAGGAAAGATAACCACGATGCACGTGGTACACAGGCGCCGCCCGAAAGAACAACCCGGGAGCCAGCAGGCTTCTATGGCTAAAAAAATACAGCCAGGGGAGCAATAAAAACAGTCGGCAGAGGACTCCTTACGGGGAGTCGCACCAAAAGGTAAGAAAGAAAAAGGGCGCCCAAAATCACAGCCAGGTAAAACCCCCGGCCAATCGTGCGCCTAGCTAAACTGCGACCTGGCAGTCTCCGCCCGGGGGGGTAGAAGAACTGCATAAGACACAGACCAAAAAACCCCACGGGAGCACTAACACAGTACGGGTGACTCAGCAAAGAATAGAGAGAACACGATTGCATCTGTAGGGGACACGCATCGGGAAAGAGACTAATGGGCTCCGAAAAGTAAATCTAAGACCAGCCGATTTTCCTCGCGCAAGACAAAAAGAGGGGGGCGGGGCCATCAGGGCCGGAAGGATGAGGGCGCTCTCTCCCAGCGCACAGAGGTACCTAGACACAAAACACGAACCTCAGCCCCAGCCCTTTGATCTCTCGTACGCCGCGCGAACAAAGAAGAGATAGACCCAAAGAGACCAAGAGGAACACATACCAAGACAGAGAACCTCAAAAGCTGTAACAGAAAACGCTAACGCGCGGGAAACGCACAGACCGATCGGCGGACCCCGTTTACCCGCACAACGACGGCCTAGCACAGCGAATGCGACCCCCAGGGGAGCTCGCAGCCGCTAGGACGTAACAGCGTCTGACCGACGAAAATGGCCAAAGCAACGTACGCAGCTAGAAAGGCTCGAGAAGAACATCTCGGGGAGCAGCCTACAGCAAGCTGGGGGTGACTCAGCGCGGACAAGCCAACCCACTGCACACCGTCACAAGCGCACCCAAAGGCAAGGGGCGATCATTATCTAGCGTAAGCGGGCTCCATCCCCCCGGAAAA
>Ga0179591_1363837_pt1 | contig 12992 bp, 17 predicted proteins | sample CZOMad2_1_08_16f_FD_182891 | JGI IMG/M metagenome (GOLD analysis project Ga0179591, IMG submission 182891) | Vadose zone soil fungal communities from Angelo Coast Range Reserve, California, USA - CZOMad2_1_08_16fungal (PacBio error correction) | ecosystem: Environmental > Terrestrial > Soil >...
CGTGGCTAGAAGGAGGCTGGCCGCGTTATTGGACAAGAAGGGAAAGTCATCAATCGGGTCAAACAGGAAGGTTTCTAGGATCGCGTAAACGGATGATCCTTTCGATTTCACCCTACCACAACTTCGGCGGGCTGCGCGCGGAGAAGGCCTTCCATGCCGAAAGGATAGCGTGGACATCGTGAGGGCGATCGACGCGCTCGTCGAGGCGAAAAGAAAAGAAGAGTCATCTCTCGCGCTTGTAAGAAAGGTTCTCTTCTCTAAGCAGTGAGGAAAAATGCCTGTAGCAATACGCACTAACCATATTTAATGCGCCTAAAACCGAAGGAAAGAAAGCACTATTTCGCGTCCTGGAAAAAGCACTAGGCAAGTGAGCTTCTCGGGCTTCCGAATCGGGGGAGGGGCTACCACTCAGCGCAAGAGAAGGGAAAAAGGCCACAAATACCTCAGCCGTCTCTGCCTTTTCTGGTACTAGGGGGAACGTGACAAAGAAGTTATCCCTTCGTGAAAAGGAAAGGATGGGACATGTAATGGAACCGTCATTTATACCAAAAGGGGGGGCCATCGCGAAGCGCCGAAAGGAGGGCTAAAGTTTCCTCCGCAGGAGGAGAGGTCTCCGACTGATCGATTTCGGCGGTGCAACACAATAGTGTGCTCACGGCGTGTTCGCGCAGGAAGATTGTAACTAGGACCCTCCAACATCAGTTATCGCGTAAATTATCGGGAGGTTCACTTGCATGGTACGCACTTTCGACAGAGTAAGCCTAGTCTGTCATCTCTTGAAGAAAGAGGAAGCACCGGGTCCAGCCGCCAGAAGGTTTTGCGATGTGGAGGAGCGATCAAACTACTCATAAGGTACGTTGTGGGCGAGGGACCTGATCGGAAGATCGCAGCTCGAAAAAGGGGAAAAGGGATTCCTAAAGCGTCGGAGAGGGGGGGGGGACCTTTGTCATTCAGCATGAAAAGGACGATCCTGGACATCAGGGATTCAGTTCGCCGCGGTCGAAAGGGAAGACCCTTTCCTATCGGGGAATTTGCTCCTAACGGAAAGAACCGCAGGATGCAAGCCGACGCATTGGTGCAAAAAGGAATTGAAATGGCCTCCTCGAGAAGGATGTCTTCGGGTCACCCAGCGGCCTAAATCTCTCAGCCTCTCTATTCCAGAGGGAAGAGAGAAGGGGAAGGTTCTTCAGACTTCTTCAATCCCAACTCCAGGAAAAAAGAATCCAAGGCCTCGAAGCGCGGGGGACTCCTATTATTTCATCAGGGAATATTCATGGGCTGCTCGAGCATTCGTGAGCCAGAATGCCCTTCATTTCGAAGGGGAAATGGAAGGCATCGGTAGTCTCTCAAGAAAGATTATAAATAGGAGCGAGAGATTCCATTTGCGAACATCTTCGGCAAAAAGCGCCAAAAACGTCCGGGATCTCCCGACTGCTCGGCAGAGGGACGTGAATGAAGAAGGAATTCCAGCTCAACATCTCTGAGGGGAAAAAGGGGAATCTGAATCCGGTTTCTACCTGGGGTTGAATCATAAACCGAGTTCTTTAAAAAAGTAGAGCTGCGAGGTTCCTCTGGTGACAATCGACAGCAGGTTGCTTCGAAAAGGCCTCTTCTGAGGAAAAGGCCTCAAAGGTTTTGCATCCTGCGGTGGAAGGAGACTCAAAGGGGGCAAATTCCTGACCATCGTATGAAAGGGGGGGGGGCGCCCTTCATAGGGGGGGGATCGGAAAAGGACGTCGCGGCTATTGAGGTTCTGATGACAAAGGTTCCGCCGAAAAGGAATCCGTACATGGTTTGCTTTAGCGAAAGAAGGGTCGCCCCGTAACGGCCGTGAAGGGGGAAGAGAAAAACGCCGAGTTAAAGGGCAGGAACACCAGTACGGTGTCGATGGCAGAAATCGCCATCGTAGAGAATAGCTTCCTCTGAAAGGATGTAGAAGTGAACAGAGTGAGAACCGCTTCGTCCACCATATACTGAAGCCGGGGCTTTCATTGACAAAAAAAGGAGGCGGCTGCCATAACGCCGGGCTCCGTGCTGACTAGCCTGTAAGGGGACCGGCCGACCTTCCGAGGCAGCAGAAAGGGGGGAGCCCAGTCATGATTGAACTTTGGAAATTGCGGCGCTTCCGTGCAATCATTGTGTATGGTATACAGATTACATTGTTCCATCAGTTACAGAGAAAGGAGTCCATGATGTCTTCTGTCAAGGGAGGAAGGCCCAAGAAGCGCGAAGCTGGCTGAGGGTCTTGGGAAACTGAATGGTGCGCGGGCGCCTTGCTGAACCAGAGGGAAAGAGAGAAGCTCATGCGATTTTGCGCGCAGAATGGCGAACTCGCTGCTCAGCATGCGAGGATGTCGCTCCTCTTGTTCGGTGAAGAAAGCGGCCCTAATCTCCTCTTCGCGCAAAGAAGGGGAAAAACGGGGCGAGGGAGATTGGCAAAAGTTGAGAACGTAGTCGGTTGCGCCTCGACGGCGTATCGCCCTTTCCCGCCGGAGAGAACGGTTTTATAAAAAGGGGGGACGACGGCCAAATCGAACGCGGGGCAGCCCGCCGAAATTTTGGTAGGGAGAATCAAAAAAACGGAGATGCAGCGCCCGCATGAACTCCGGTGGAGGACTCAATTTATACCTTACTTGGAAAAAAAGAGGCTCGGGCCACCTTCGCGAACACCAGTTTGTCATTTGGGTCTTCATCTCTCTAAGGAAAAGATCGAGATTGAAGACAGTCGAAGACAGCTTGTTCCATGCAAAGAAAAGGGGGGGGGAAAAGTTGGTCTCAATTCGTTCATCATCGGTTTCAAACGAACAGGGGAGCTTCATCGCGAAAGCCCGAGGGTCTCCCTACCCAACGTCTGACGGGAAGAAGGAGTCGTCCCATTGCCGATACACAATTTATTTACGTATCGGGACCATCGAACGCGCTGCGTCGAGGGATTCCTCAGATCAATCTTCGAGGCAGGGCGCTGCGCGAAGGGGCGCTTCGGCGGGCCGAGCTCCGGCAGGAGAAAAGAACAAGAGGGAGCGCCTACGAGCACCTAAACCTCATAAGAAGGGGGGGGCCATTCCACGCCTGCAAAATCGCACTGAGCTTCAAAACTCCGAATCGGGTTGAAAGAACAAACCGCAGCGCCACAGTCGGGGAGGCAACAAGACCACCTCAGCAGCTGAGGGACGGATCCGAAAATCATGATCCCTTCGTTCCAAATGATGGAACATGTATCGCACCGGCATGTATTAAAGTTTTCATCGCGGAAAAAGGGATTCGCGAAAGTCAGACATAAGGGCTAACCGTCGCGTCGACGGAGGCTTTTCAAACATGGGAATCATGCTCTTCAGCAAGGAAGTGTTCGCACTGCCGGGATGGTCGGGGGAGGGGGACTGACCGCCACACAGAAAGTATCTTGAGAAAGGGAAGGGGATGTCGAAGCAAACAGCCTGACCGGCAAATTTTTCAAGCGCTTGGAGAGAGACCCCCTTATGGAAAAAGAAAAGAATGGGGGGGTGTTCGAGTGGAACTCGTCGGGGCGGCCGCTATCAAACAAGGCCTTTACTTGGGGGGGAAAAAAAAAAAGATCGAGAGAGGCCGCCGCTCGCCTCAAGCACAGAATCCGAAAGCGTCGGCGGAAAAAAAGGAAACCTTTGTCATCAAAGAAAAGCGAGTCCGTACGGCACAATGTGCAGGGGCGGCCGAGGGGGCACGAACCGTTCCATTCGAGGGCTCCCGCGAAGAAAAAAGGACGGAGAGCCTTTCCACCCGCAGGATGAAGGGGTGCAAACCAGAAGCGGACCGCTAAGACCACTAAAATACAGGGGGTGTCACACAGCTGCGCCCCATCAGAATCGCACTCGAAGGGAAAAGGGGACTGTTGAACATACACTAGGGGAAAAAAAAGGGGAGGAAACCAAGGTAAACGCAAGAGCGGCAGAATCCAAGGCCGAACGTGCTTTTTGCGGCTGTGGCATCATTCCTCCCGAAAGAAAAGAGAGCATCGGGACCGTGTACTTTGTGGCGAATGGGTCTTTCCTACACGAAGATGTTCGCGAATGCAGCGTTTATCTAGAAAAAAGAAAAAAGAAGGGAGGAAAAGAGAGGAACCCGCTGCATTCCATTTGCGAACATCTTAAGAGGACCCATTCGCCATGGCTCCCGACGGGGGGGAGAAAAAAGGAAAAAAGTGAAGACCTAGGGACATCCTCGGATTCCTAAAAAGGACTTCGAGGCTTGGGAGATTTGTGTCTACCTGGGGGGGGGGGGATTGAAGCGACCTTTATGTTTCGCATCGCGCGGGGAGCGAGCTGCAGATGGTAAAAGTCCCGTACATCATGTATTTTTCGGGGGGAAAAGGACGGCCCTTCTGGTTGAAAAAATGCGTCGGCTGTTTTCGCATCCTGCGGTTGAAAAACGATCTCGGCCAAGGGTTCGCTTACCAATTTCGACAGAGGAAGAAAAAAAGGGAACGTATCGGAGCGGCATATTGGCGATCTGCATAAAAATAGCCGACTCTTTCGGATCCGGCGCGTCTTCTCGCTCAGGAGAAAAAGGAGTCGTGCGCGCCGAGTTTTCTGCAAAGGGTGCGGCTGGCAGAAGGAAACAGTCTGCTCCCACGAAGAAAAACAGCTTGGCGAGGCCCAATGTCGAAGGGCGACAGAAAGTGAACGCTGGAAATCTGAAGCGCGAAAGAATTTCCATAAGAAAAAGAAAGGCGATTAGGGGGAACACGCCGGGCTCCGGGAAAAAATTATCACACCGAGGAGAAGAAACTCCTATTCATCTCGCGAAAAAGGTGAAAAAGGGGGGAAACTGTAGAGGAACCTGTTTCGCGCGGTCGCGATTTCAAATCATTTTGGGGGCATGCCGGTGAGGGTCCATCATTTTCCGATGGAAAAGCCATGATTTAAGGGAGGTCCCTTTCTTGCTGATCCGTATCAGGCGAGCTGGTGAGGGGAATCCCTCAATGACGTTGGTAAAACCTCCTGTGCTGAAGAGCAGACCTCATCAGAAAGGGGACATGCGCAGAATTTCTCTACTCTTGCGAAGGAAAGGAAGGGGGGACCGCAGTAGATCAGCAGGGTTCGGTGCGCATGCTCATAAGCCGGCGGAAAACTCGCATCGCCCGCTCGATGGACGGAATGTGTCTCTGGGAGTGCGCCTACTCTCGAAGGGCGATCGCCTTTCCCTCGCCGATGGTTCAAGGTATCCGTCGCAATTGACGACGGCAATCGGGGGAGGAAAGTTGGTTATTTATAAATCCGACAGGAGAAAGAGGGGGAAGGCGCAGCAATGACTACAAGTTCCGTGTGAACCCTATTGATGACGCATTGAGCTCGGCAATCGGCCACGCTGTCTGAGGGGAGGGGGGGTCCTTCAATCTCGAGAAAGAAAACAAAAAACCAAAAAAACGGAAAAGAGATAGATTTTAAACCCATTGCCAAAGGGGGGGGGGAAGAGAGGGGATGCCGAGCCTGGGCATTTGACCAGTCGTCTCACTTGCTTCATCATCGGGGGGAAATGTGCGAAGCGGTAAAGCCCGATCAAAGGGGTAGGATTATCACTACCCCCTCAGGGGCTGCGGCGCTGCTCGATTTGGAAAAAGGATACACCTTTATTACGTATCGGGAAAAAGGGCGATCGACGCGCGGAGAAAAAACAGAAGAGTTCTCATATCAATCTCTCTCGGCTGTCCTCAGAGCATGGGGAGCTGCGCTAATCGGAAAAAAGAAAAAAAGACCCCAAGGACGTCACCAAAAAACACTACGCCGTCTTCACCCGAAAAAGGGGATGGTCAGCACGATTGGGAGGGCCATTCTGCGCCTGCAAAATCGCACTGGGACAAGAAAGAATCGCGGTTTCAGCAAAGGAAGCGCCATCATTCTGAGGGGGAAAAAAAAAGGACCGCCCAACTGCTGTCTGGGTACTGATCCCATAACGACAACAATCATGGATCCCTTCAGAGAGGAACTTATGTGACCAGGGGGAAGGAAGGAACATCCAAAAATGACATCGCGAAGAGCCGAACGCACAGCTTCGTTGAGAAAAATGGCTAAACCGCGAAGGAGAAACTCTTAATTTCGGGATGGGGAAAACGGAGGTGTCAGGCCTACTTCAGAGGAGCCCCAGATCGCCGAGTGGTGGAACTGTACCTCAAAAAGAAAGCTCAAGTAGCGAAAGGACAAGCGGTTCACTTTCTGTCGACAGGGAACCGGCCTCAAAATTCTGTATCGCTTGGCTCCAAGGCTGGCGAAAGTACGCACCGGAGAAAACGTACTGTTTTGAGGAGAAGGGGGGGGAGGGAGAAGAGGGAATGAGGGCAGGGGGGGGGGAGGGACGGGGTGGAAATGAAAACGAATACCTCATTCATAGTAGTCCTTACTTTTGCTACAGGGGAGGATTTCGCTCTCAATAGCAAAAAAGGAGGAGGAAGGTCTTTTCATGTCTTAACTTTTTATCATTCATCGACCAAGGAAGGGACACATGCGGCAATCGTCATTTTTTCAAAAAATGGTAAATAATCGATGCCAGGTGGCGCCCCGAACTATTTCGTTAACGCAGTTATTTCTGAAAACAGAAAGGGAAACGCAGACTGGCATTGAAGGCCGCCCGCGAAGACAAGGACTTGTCAACCACAGAGGACCTCTCACTCTATGCCAGGCGGGAAAAGGACATAGATTTGGATGCTTCAATACGCAACCCAAGGTCGAAGAATCCAAGGCCTCGACGCAGAGATGGAAATGACTCCGAGTATTTGCATAAGGAAAAAGGAAAAAAGAAAAGGGAAAGGGAAGCTGCTCGATCGGGGAGACCATCGTTTGACGAATTGCAGGCGGCCGAGATGGGAAAGCGTTTATCTCTCCCTACGAAAAAAGGGGAAAAAGAGAAGAAATACCCGCTGCATGCCATTTGCAAGCCTCTTAGGGGGGTCGCCAACGTCAACGAGGGGGAGAAACGGAATGAATACCTAGGGAGGATGGAAAAACATGGAGAATTCCAGCGCAAACCTCGCCTTCTATATTCTGCCGCTCTTGAGGGGGTAATTTAAATCAAAACTCTTGAGGGAAAGCGCGCGGGTCAAAGCTGTCCTAGCTTCTAGGCTGACCGATGGGTGACAATTCCGGAAGGGGTTCGTTTGTCTTCACAGGGGAAGAAAAAAAAGAACAGAGTAGGAGGGGACCCATGCGTCGGCGTTTTTCGCAATCCTGCGGGTGGAAGACAAGGGCGGCATTCCTGACCATCGATATGGGGGGGAAAAATGGAGGTACGCTTCTCCCTTCAGAGGGGAAAAAGGGAAGTTGGGATGGCGAAATGAACGGCACTCCTCCGAAAATACGCCGCTTTCTGAATCCTTATAGGTGGACTCTCTATCAGTCTGTCGCCCACGAAAGATCCGAGTTTCTTCCATAGGAAAAGGGGCGGCTGGCATCCTGTGGCGGAAACAAGCTCTGACAGAATAAAGAGAGGTCTGTCAGTCTGTCGGAAGGGGGGAAAGGGAGGGGGAACTTTTGTGTTTGGGGGGGGGGGGGGGTTTGGGGGGTTTTTTCTCCAGATACGGGGACTGATGTTTTCGGGAAAAGGGAAACCCAGACGATTCGGCGTCGAACACGCCGGGGGGGAGGATCCTTAAAAAGACAGCCATACCTTCATAGGCGCGCGAAGGGAGAAGCCCATCAGATTATTGGAAAGCTGTGCGTTCGGCTCTTCGCTGATGCAGGATACATGCCGGCATGTCCATAGTGAAGGGGAGAGAGGGGTGGATCCATGAGTTGGGGTTACGTCCCGTTTCTTGGAAACATACCTGCGCACAGGCGAGCGATGCGCGAATCCATCAGACTAAGGGGGGAAAGGGGGGGGGGGGCCGCCTTGCCAACGGATTCGTGCAGCCCTCATCGGGGTTTTGCATGCTCAGAATTGAGGGACAGGACTGTAGGTTTCTTTTGGAGAAGAGAAAAAGGAAAAAAAGGGGGGGCTCAAATGAAAAGTCGCTCGGCCCAGAATCTCCGCTTCGCGCAGCAGAAAGAAGAGAGAGATTGCTCTTGGGGGGAGGGGGAGCCTCGACTCAGCGCGTCGAAAGAAAAAAGGGGAAAAATGGTTCCCGATAAGTAATAAGGGTGTATCCGGCGCATGTACGACGGCCAAAGGAGTTGGGTAGGTAGAAATCCACAGGAAAAAGATGCGCTCCTCACTGAACTACGTGGGGAAAGGAAGTAGTGAACGCGAGAACTTGTGTCCAAACCGTGCCGCATTCGGCATCGGCCAAGAGGGGGGGCAGTTGGTCTTCAATCTCTCTCAAAAAAAAGGGAAAATCTTATATTTAATCACAAAAAAGGAGAGGGGGGGACAGCGGTGCAGGCCCGGCTGCTGGCCCGGTATTTGACCAAGTCGCAGGGAAAGGTTCGGTTCCAAACGGAGGGGAAAGTCTTCTCTGAGAAGAAAGGGGAATGTCGGATTCTCCCTCACTCGGCGGGCTGCGCGCGCTCGATTTGCCGTCGTCAGGGAAAAGTTATTTACGTATCGGAACCCTCGGCGAGAGACGCGCTGCTTCGAGGCTCAACCGACTAGGAGCATCTCTCGCGCGGGGGGAGGGCTCCTGTCTCTACGCGGGAGGAGTAGGGAAAAGGGAAAAGGGCAATTGCGAGACGAGTAACAAGATTATCTCCCTACGCCTGCAGAATCAATGCTTAGCAGACGGGAGGGGAGCCTTCAAACTCTCCACGAAAGAAAGGAGAAGGGAAAACTGTGGGACGCGGTTTCAGCAAATGATACCGAAGCAATCTCATCAGTCTGGGGAAACCTCATAAAAAGTCTGTATACGTACCGAAAAAATAAAAGAGATCAGTAAACCTTCTTCCGAATCTGAACTGGACTCACCTTCGGAGTGGGGGCATCTCTAATAGAAGGAAAAGGCACGACTAGAAAGTTCCCATCTGGGTCGGGGCTACCTGTCTTCCGCTCTTCCCGGGAAAAATCTTTTGTTGTATCAGAGGGGAGAAAAAGAAGGGTGTGTGAACGATCCGAGAGGTCGGGGTGCTCATTGAAATCCAACATCCAGGGGGGGCAGTATCTTTGAGAAGGAAAAAATTCACACTTGGATGTGCACTTCTACAATGCCTGAAGCTCGCCAGAAGGGATTTCGTCATTCAGTGGAAGAAGCTGGCAAGACGGAAAAGAGTATGCCAGCCTCACCGTAACTGGTGGGGAAAACTCGCGGCGCTAGAAAAAACGTTTACTTTTGGAAAAAGGAGATCGCGCAGCTCAGGCCTCAATCAAACTAGAAAAAAAGGTGCGGCTATTTCGGCGGCGGGGAAGGGAAAGAATCTCCAATAGAAGAAGAAGAAAACATGCGCAGGAGACCGCGTCGCCATTGTTCATCCGACATGGGAAGAATTGCTCCCGAACGAAGGTCCTTATGTCCAAGGAAAAAAGAAAACGACTCATTGGTTCAAAAACCGCAAAGAAGCTTCCTTGAAGGCCTAAAGAGGACTTGTCACCACAGCGGCCGAGAGAGGCCAGTCTTCCACCCCAAAAGAAAAGAGTGAGCTTCAATAACCAACCCAAGGTCGAAAAAAAAAAATCCAAGGCCATGGTGCTCTGGAGGAAGAAAAGAAGAAATTACCGCCATGGTCCTTCATTCCGGCGAGATGGTTCTCGTTGACGGGGCCTGCTTCATGCAGGGGGGGAATGTTCAGCAAATGGATGCAGGCTGTTCTCAAGTTAGGATGAGGAAAGAGAGAGAAAGTTGCATTCCATTGAAGGACGGCCTTAATTCAGGAAATCCCATTCGCCGAAAAAAGCTCGAGTCGGCGGATGAGGGATTCCATCGAGGGAGAAAGCGCACCACGCTCGGCCTTGGATTCTTCCGAATGGTTGGTATTGGGTTTGCATCGCTCGGGGATGAAAAAAGAGTGCGAGTTGGGAAGGGAATTGTGACAAGTCGTACATCAGTATTTTCGTTGTAGACAAGAGCCGCTTCTGCGTTTTCACCAATGCGTTCAGGGGGGAGAAATGGAAAGGCTACTCCTGAACGAAAGGAAGAAAAAAAAGGAAATTCCTGAACATGGATATGGAAAGTTTTCAAAAGACGCGGGCCCTTCAGCAAGGGAGGGGGCGGCTATCTATTCTGAGGGAGGGGGAGGGAAAGAAATTCCTAAGGCTTCGGGACGTATAGGTTTTCTTGATGCTATCGGAGAAGGTCGCCCACTTAACGGGCCGAAAAAAGCGCCGAGTTTCTGAAGAGGGAAGGGGGGCGGCTCAGCCGGTGCTCTTTCTCCAGAAAATCGCGTGCCTCTGAGGCGAAAGTTCTACGCAAGGGGGAAAAAAAGATCAAAATACTGAAGCGAACTGATGGTGCAGGTCATTTCCACGAGCACCAAAAAGTCGTCGAAAAAAGATGGGAGGATATCCTTATCACACAAGGGAACGCCGACAAGAGCAGCGCGAAAAAAAGTGGAACTTTCTCGAAGCTGGGGAGGCAATCATGTTGAGGGAGAAAGGAAAAGGGTCCAAAAGGGGAATTGCGACCGAATGGATCCATTATTTAGAAGGATCCGTATAACAGTCTAGCTGGCGGAGGGGGAAGGGAGAAATTCCATCATACTGATTGCGCCTGCGGGGGTGACCTCTATTCGGTAGAAAATCTATACTCTCATTTCGATTTGGGGGAAGGAAAAGACGGGGAGGATACTCAAGGAGGTGCTGTTGGCCTGCGTAGGCGCTCCTCTTTTTGAGGAGGAGAAAAGGCCGCGCTCGGCCCTAAGCGAAACTCGATTTGAGGAAGAAGTCTGGATACGTATTCGGTGAGTCGATCGCCCTTTCCTCGCACGGGGGGAAGGGTGTATCCTTCTCATGGAGAAAAAGGACAGACCACGGTGGGTGGAGAAATCGGACAGGATCAGATCGGGCTGAGAAAAGCCGGTTCCGTTTTAACCCGAGGGTGGGTCAAATACGCGGGCAGAAGAAAAGAAGGAAAAAGAAGCGAAAAACCGTTGCTTTTGTTCTTCAATCTCTCTCAACAACAACAACGACCCACTTGCACTGGTTTGGTCGTCAGAAAAAAACATGATGGCCCTGATAATTTGACCAAGGAGGGAGAAGGGAAAGGGGGGCAAAACTAAAAAAGTTCATTGCGGATCGGCGTAAAGAGCCCGGTTCTCCTACCCAACTTCGGGAGGGGAGAGGGGGAAAAAAGGGGGGGGGGCCGTCAGTACCAACATGCTCGGATAAGGGGCGAGGAAAGGGCGATCGAAGAAGAACCGACTACTTTCTCAAGAAGAAAGAGGAGGAAAAAAAGACGGGGGGGTCGGGCGCTGCAGAAGCGCTTCGGCCGAGCGCCTGCATTCTTAGAAAAAAATGAGCGCCTACGCCGGAACCCCCCGAAAAGCAAAAACGAGTCGGCTGGTCTTTCGCCTTCAGAATCACGACGATGAGGTCTTCAAGCAATGTCTTCTAACAAGGAAAACAGAAAAGCTGTGTATCCTGCACAAAGACATCTCGCCTGTGGCGGAATACAGAATCTTTACGACCTACAGAGGAAAAGGGGAAGAATAGGAACTTGGGTAGGGACATGTAGTTCTCACTCTGCAGGGAGAAACACACTTATTTGCATAAAAGGACAACTTCGCTAAGTTCATGAAGGAGAAGGGTTCGCAGCGCTGCCGCCCTCTGAAGCGGGTGAAATCAGGCTAGGAGAAAAAAGTGTTCTACAAAGGGAGAGGAGGTCGGGGTGCTCTGGGAAAAAATAGGTTCGCTCTTCGATCGGGAGGAAACTTTCTGAGGGGGGGACACTTCAATCCTGACCGGCCTCGCCAAGATGCGGAAAAGGAAGGAAGACGATGGCTAAGACTCAACCGGAGGAAAGGACTGGTGTCTATGTGTCTAAACTCTGCGCGGGGGCCTTCGGGGAAGGGAAGGCCTGATCTGATCAGATAAAATGATAAGGATTTAGAATCGTCGGCTATTTCGGGAGGAATCAGCATCGCCCATAGCCTCGAAAAAGGGGACACAAATGCTGCAGGAAAAAAGGGTCAGGCGCTGCCATATCGATGGTCAGGAATTTCGCAGTTTTCCGGAGTGGGCCCACTCCGCATTGATGCAGAAAAAAAAACATGGTGCAAAACGAGCAGAAAAGGGGCCTTGAAGTCCGCCCGCGAAGACACGAAAAAACAATGAGGGGAGGTCCCACATCGCTCGGCCTCGGAACCCTCTCGCTGAACCAAAGAGGACGAACAGAAAAACCAGGGTCTACTCAAGAGACGGGCATAATCCAGGCCGAGGGGAATGACTCCGATGATGGCATAAGGAATTCCGCTTCTCTATCAGTAGGGGGAGAAAAAAAGGGGGGTGTCTTCCTGCAAGGCGCCAATGTTCGCAAAATGGAATGCAGCGGTTCTCTAAAGAGAGATATAACCCCTGCATTCCATTGGGAAAGGGAAAAGGAAGACCGCATTCTCCAACGTCACAGAGGGGAAAAAAGAGGGGGAGACGAATAACATGTTGCGGGGAATTATTCCATCCTCGAGTCCTTAAATCGAGGCCTTGGAGGAAAAGACTTGGTTGGTATTGTAAGCAAGAAAAAAAAGGGGAAAAGCGCTCGGGTCACCTGCCTCTATCGATGGCTGCAGAAGGGGGGAGTCCGTACCAATCAAGTCTTTTTCGGGACGTCAAGGCCGCTTCTTCTTTGTGGGAAAAAGAGGAAAAAGGGGAACAGTACTGCGGGTGAAAGACTCCGGAACGATCGTCGGGCGCAAGAAGGGCAAGGTTCTCTGAACAATGGAAAAAAAAAGGAATGTTTTCCCTTAATCGGGAGGAGGGGGAGATGAGGAGCAAAGGTAGACGCGAATTCCGACTCAATTTCGTATCCTTATAGGTTGCTTGGAAAAAGAAAAGATGTTCGCCCCGTAACGGCCGAAGGGAAACGAGTTTCTGCTCATCTACCCCAGTAGGGTCAGTGCGTACTTCAACAGACTGATCCAAGCGCTGACAGAATAGCGGCCTCTTGACTG
>Ga0179591_1367439_pt1 | contig 12992 bp, 23 predicted proteins | sample CZOMad2_1_08_16f_FD_182891 | JGI IMG/M metagenome (GOLD analysis project Ga0179591, IMG submission 182891) | Vadose zone soil fungal communities from Angelo Coast Range Reserve, California, USA - CZOMad2_1_08_16fungal (PacBio error correction) | ecosystem: Environmental > Terrestrial > Soil >...
GGGGGGGGATCACGCAAAGGGTCTGAGGGGCTGAGAAAAAAAAAACTGCAGTGAAAAAAAATGGGCACGACGCCAAGGGGTCCCCTTCGAAAAAAAGGTTAAAAAAAAAGGAAAAGGCTCCGCGTCAGGGGCGATCCGGGGAAAGTTTGCCGGAAAAAAAAAAAAACACCGAGGGAAAGAAAAAATCCTCGGGGGAAAAAACGGTCCACGGAGATCCGGGAAAGCACAACAACTTTTCAATACGAGCATCAAGGAAGAAACCGAAAGGGGGGGGACAACTTCGTGTAGGATGCGGTTGTAAAAGACAAAGAAGGCGGCAGACAACAAGATCACAACATGACATGAATGAAACAAAAGACGGCCCAAACCCGTGAATAATCGCCACCGGAGAAAAAAGAGGTTTGAGAAGGGGGGAAAAACAGGCACATCTTGGGAAGAGGGGGGTCGGGGTCCTAGGGGGGGGGGATCACCTTCCCAAAACATCATTCGGAAGGCTTCCCGCCTAACCACCCCTCTAACTCCGGGGAATAAGAACTACTTAAAAAAGAAAAGGAAAAATACTAACAATGGAAAAAAATGAGAATGCAAAACCGCGCGAAAAAAGGGGGGGTCTGTCCTACGGTCAAATGTGGGGGGGGGAAACTTCCCGGAAGCAAGGGGAAAGAAACAGCTAAACTCTGGACGATCAGAAAATCAGAAAAAAAAAAAGGGTGTGAATATTAGAAAAAAAGAAAAACATCTTAAAGGACGTTCTAAAAAGAAAGGGGAATCTGATTGAACTCCTAAAAGGAATCAGCTCAAGGTAAGCTGTTTGTTCAAAGAAAAGGAGGCAAGGAAGGCGAGATCGGGGACTGAACACCTTCTCGGCGGGGGGGTGGTCCTCACAAAAAAAAAAAAAAAAAAAACGGTCGGGAAAGAACAACTCTACTGAGAGAGGACAAAGTGGAAAAAAAGGGCAACGGGGAGGGACAGAAGAAGGGCCCGAGGGATGTCGAAAGAGGAGCTGAAGAAGTATACGACGTCAAAAAATACCCCCAATTAAAGTCTCAGGGGGGCAAGGATGAGGGGCGGGTGAACTGCCTTACGGCGCTGCGAACACGGTTCCCTAAGAGAAGTCATAAAAAAAAGGAGGAAAGGACACAAAATTCTCAATAACCCCAACACCAAAAAAAGAAAGGGCGCGTCTGAAGGGGAAAAAGAACAAAGTCAAGACAACGAGAAGAGCCGGTCAAACCGAAAGGACCAATGCCAACCCGGAATCAAAACCCCGAAGAAAAACGTCTAGAAGGCAACCAGGAATGATCAACGAGTCCTTAGACTCTCTCTCAGCTCCAAGAGGGGGGAATTCGAAACTAAAAAAAAAAAACAAAAGGAGCAAAATGGTGGTTTCGACCCGGCTGTAGAGAAAACTCGGGGGGGAAAATCCAACCCGGTGAAACGGTTTTCTGGAAAGGGCTCGCCGAAAACGGGAAGAACCCGGGCTCCGGGAGAACGAAAAATAAAAAAACATGAACAAAGAAGACGGGGAGGCTAACAAAGATCCGCTATTCCGAGTACGACAAAAGACCAAGTGTGAACAAAGACAGAAATTGGCAGAAAAAGGGAATAGGTCACCTCACAAGTCTAGGACAAGCTCAACCCATGGGGGGTCCCATGTTTTCGCATAAACCACGCAAAGGGGAAAAGTAAAAAAAACTACGGCAGGTGGGCCCTTTCAACGGAAGGACGGAGTGACAAGGAAGAAAAAAACAACCGGAAGGGATACTATTTGGGTCCGAAGGAGAGGAAAAGAAGGGGGCCCAAAAAGGAAGGGAAGGAAAAAGGGATGCAGCAAATGGGGGAAAAAAAAAAAGCTAACTGGAAAAAGGCAGAAAATTTTTTGTCAAATGCGAGGAGATAGCGTGGGCGCTTCGAGAAGAGGGAGGAGCCCAGGGAAAAAGTCGTGGAAAGTCCTAGCGAAGAGCCGCAAGGGGTGTGGGGAAGGAGACACGAAGCGGGTTGGGGGGGGGGGGGGGGGGGGGGGGGGGGGGTCCTGGGTTGGGGGGGTTAAAGGCAAAAGGTGTCTAGAAGGGAGAATGTTTTGAACGAAGCATCCCTTCATTCACGGTGGGGAAGAGAACGCTCACCAAAAAGGGGAAGGGCGAAAAAATCCTTGGTTGAGGGAAGAGATTTTCAATTCCACAGGAAGGGATTGGAACAAAGAAGGGTGAAGCTTAAAACGGGGGGCTCCAGTTTCTTGCCGGAGAAGTGAGGGAGGTCATGGCAGGAAAATAGGAGGTATTCCGAGGTCCGTCTACTTGCAACGAAAAAGCTGGGTGATTGGAGGGGGAGCGTCAACTCAAGATCAAGAAAGGAATGTCGGGGGGGTGTCGGAGAGGAAAAACGTCTTGAAAAAAGCCGCGGAGTCGCAAGAGGGGGGAATAGAAAAGGAGACAGAGGCAAAGGTTGTCTTGAAAATAAAAGCTCTGTTTGCGGAAGGGGGACTGGAGGAACCGTCGAAGAAAAGTTCTGCAGCCCTTGTAAAGGCCCCCGACGAGGGGGGGACGGGCTTTGGAAAGGGGGAAGAAACAAAAAAGGAGTCTCCAAGAGCCCATCTCTAATAACTGAGCGTCAAAAAGGACAGGAGAAAAAAGCTTGTCGGGGTCCCGGACCAGCTCATTGAGAAAAAGGATTGAGCGGGGCAGGAAAAAAGAGGGGGGGGACCAGCAAAAGCTAAGACCTCCTTACGTCGTAAGGACCGAAAAAAAAGAAAAAGGAATGAGAAAAAGTCGAGAAAGGCCTGCTGGGAGCGCCCCACCTGAAGAAAGTGGGGAAAATCCTTGAAAACTAAAGGGGACCCCGAAAAAGGGGACCACCTGTCTGGGGGAAACTTGACGTTCAAAGGAGGTCAGCAAACCGCAGGAAAAAGGGAAGGAGGAGTCAAAGCAAAGCTTTGTTAAGGGAAAGGGTTCCCTTTTGAAAGACTTTAGGTAGGTGAGAAAAAAAAAATAAGAAAGAAGCGTTAGACCCACTTTGCGTTTGGGTGGTTGCCCCGTGGGGCTCAAAGTGGGGCGAAAAGGGAGAGGAAAAATTGGAAGTATGCCGTTCAGAACCCCTTCCCTCGATCAGTGGGGCCGCCGGGCGGGGGGGAGGTTCACGGGAAAAGAGAAGAGAAGGAAAGGAAGGTGCAAGGGGGGAAAAGAAACGGGTTACAGCAAGACCTCTCTCTGGAGAGAAAAGACCCGGCCGGTGTGGGGAGGAGGAAAGAGGGAGACAGGAAAAGCGGTCGACAGGTCTCTTTTTTTCCCAAAACACTAGAGCAAAAAGCGAGAAGATACAGGGGCAGGGGGGAATCTCGGAGATCAGGGGGAAAAAGAGCTACTAACTTTTCCATCCCGGTGGATAGAAAATTGGCCAAAATGGACCCAGACAAAGCCAGGAGGAAAGGCTCGTAGAAACAAGAAAGAAAAAAGCAAAAGACTTAGTTGAGGATTGAATATAGTGAAAGGCCCGCAAAAAATCCTTCTTTCGGGGGAACAGAGCAAAATTCGTTGGGGGGAAAACAGGAGAACCAGGATAGAACACCTCGGAGGGATGGGTTTGGGTTCGTCGAAGCGGTAAAAAGAAACTAAAAAAAGCTCGGGGGCTTGCAAGCGGGCCCAGGAAAGCATCAGCTGCGATTGGGGTGGTAGGGGCAGTCCGACATCAGCACCAACAATAAAGAGTAGGACCGGGGGGTTACGTTTCACCCATAGAGGAATCAGCCCACCCCAGACTGCACTTTTCTGCGTACGAAGAGAAGGGGAAACGGATAAAAATCCAATTTAGCCAAGAGTGGTAAGCTATTCACTAAGGGACAGGGTGACAATAAAGCAAAAAACTTGCAAAACAACGAATAAAAAGGAGGAGAAAAAATCCAAAGAAACAACTGCACCAACCTAAAGGAAAATCAACACTTAGCCAAGCCGCCTCCGTGGTGGGAGAGACTCCACAAAATGGTTCCGGGAAAAGAGACTGTCGCCGAAGATAAAGAGGAGAGTTATAACTTGGCGGGTGGTCATCGAGGGGAGTTTATGTTGGGGCGGTCTTGTGCAGAGCCTGGGTGGGTGTGGTGGGTGATGCACACCCCTCAAGGATGTACCCTTTCTGGACGCCCCCTGGCTGATGAACCAACAATGGGAAACCAAAAGGAATTTGACGGAGGACTACGAAACTTCCCCGTGTCCGAAAAAAAACATAGACGAATACTCCCCTCACGGGAACGCACTGGACACCCAGAACACACGGCCTTGGGGTCTTCGAAACGGGTGAAAAAGAAACCGCGAGAAAGAGGAGGGTGAACCTCAAAGAGAGGGAATGCAAGGGGGTCTCGATTGCCCCTCCGGCTACTAACTACAAAAAAACAATCTCGACACGCAGAGGAAGAACATTTGGGGGGGATTGGTCGGGGGGAGAGGTGAGAGAACAGGCTCAGGGTTGAAAATCACTTTAATACGTAAAGCCTAATGCTGAAAATGAATTTAAAAAATCGTGCGGGCCTCAATCAAAGGGGGCGCAGTGTGTCCGGGGAAGAAAGCGGGGGCCCTGGTCGGACATATCAAAGAGGGGAGACAGGACCTTATCAAGAAAACCGGTGTGGGGGGGGAGGGGGGGGAATGGCCGCGAGTCTGGCCTACCTCCGGCAATACGCATAATCCAAAGAAGACTTCTAAAATAATCGAGGCTTCAAGTTTTGAGAAAGACGAGAGAGCTGGCCTTGGAACAAGAAAGGTGGTCCGCCAAAGGAACGGGGGGGCCAAGCAGCCCGGGGGTTGGGAGGGGTCACTCGAGGTCGGTCGGATTTGAGAGAGGGGAGGAGAACAGCTCTATTAAATAACCCAGAAAAAATGCGGTGTGGGAAAAGAAGGGTCTTTGCTGTTCGACGTGGGTGAGAAAAATTGCACCGGCGAAAAGAGCCGTCTGAATCTGGCAGAGAAAACCTTACGTGGTGGCGGCAGCACAAAAGACGGAAACGTTTCCGAGGTGACGATTCGAAATCAATCTCAGATCTCCTCTTGTACCTCTCTGTGTAACCCCCCCATCGTTCCCAAAAAGAGATAAGGACACCCTCCCCCCGGACTCGGCCTTACATGCGCAAAAAAGAAGGGAAAAGGGACCCACTGGGTCCGGAAATCTATAAAAATTAAAAATCCCACGCAAAAACAAACAAGCCGTTAAGGAAAGAAAAAAGGGAAACAGGCGCGCAAAAAAGAGGGGGGGGGACCATAGAAGCCGAGAGACATGGGCATCCTTTCAACCAGGATAAAAAAACAGAGTAAAAAAACAGCGATGCCTGGTGCTGGACAGGGGAAAATTGACACAAAAAAAGGTACGCCTAACGAGAATCACTGGTAGGACAACAAGAGGGAGAGAACCATTCGGGAGAACCCCGCGTGCAAAAAATCAGAAGAAACCAAGGGGTGCGTGCTACGAAGGTCGGCAAGAAGATGCGCAAACGGAAACTAAAAAGAACGGACTAAAAAAAAAACCCTCCACGGGGGTGAAGGGGGGGGATCGCTCACACCAAGTAAGAAAACCTAAACCCCTACTTCATGGGGAACCCTCCTTTGGAAAACCCTAATTAGGAGAAAGGGGAAGCACCAACAACAAAAAGGATTTATTGAAGAGAAAGCTGGGGAAGGAGTTCAACGAAGAATTCAAGGAAAAGGGTCATGTTGGGAAGGCATCAAAAGGGGGGAGGAGAACGAACGACCTGGTGTGTTGAAAAAAAAATTATGTCAGAAGAAAAAAACGTTGAAAAGAGGCGCTGACCCTGGGCCGGGACGATACTACCCGGGGGCCCGGTGTGGAAGAACAGACGCTTCCGGGGGGGGAAAGAAGCGGTTTGTGCGCAAAGGACCGGAGGGATAAGACCCCGTCGACCGAAAGTAGAATGGGTGGGTCCATGTACGGTGTCCTAGGGAAAAAGGGCATCCCACGGATGTTTCAAATTGGGCCGCCAGCGGAGGGAGGCTGAAAATCCTCCTTTGGGGACAGATAGGCCTTCCCCAAAAGCGGAGTGGAAAAAGGGGAAAAGAGGGAATCACCCAAACGCGTGCAGGGGGCAGGAGAGGCCTGTTAATAAGGCCTGGGAATGCATAATTTCTTGAGGGAAGACGGTTGCGAGTTGACAAGGGCGAAAAATGTCACCGGAAAGGGCCTGTCGGGGGGGGGTGAATGAACTCAGCTCGCAAAGGGGGGGTCGCTGGCGTTGTGGAGAAAGATGAAAAGCGGGGTCCAAAAAAAAGGTGGCCGTGTGTGCTTGGGACTTCAGCGTGCCGAAAAAAAGGAAAAAAATCAGGCAGCGCCGGGGGGAAGTCCGGGTTTAATTTTCTTTCATAATAGTTAGCAAACTTCTAGGAAAAGTACTTTGGGCGGAGGGAATCATTGAGAAATGACGGTGCCGATCCCGGTGGAGGTCGCCTGCCAGAATTCCTATATGACGCAAAGAGAAAGAAAAGTTTTTTGGTAAAGGGGGGCCTAGACCTTCTTCCTTCAAAAGAAAGAACCCGCAGACCACCCTATAACTGGTGTAGGTCTCGTCCGACGGAGCGATCCTTAAGGGGTCGGAATTGAGGGAACTGGAAGGGGGGGAAGCTGCTGCAAAAAAATTGGTGACAAGCTGCAAAGGGAAGACGGCCCCTCAGAAAAAAAGGGAAGGGGTGAGAACTCTTTCAAGAGGCGGGGAGCCACGAGGGCACAAAAAAAGAAGAAGGGGGGGGGGTCTGGTGCAAAACAAAACCGACCGTAAGGGTCCAACAGTGAAAAAAAAAAAAAAAAACCAAATTTTTTCTTACCCCGAGAAAACCAAGGAGGTTACGAAGAAAGGCCGTCGGAGCCAACTCCGGAAGAAAAGAAGAAGTAAAAGTCACGCGTAAAGGGTTTGGGGGGTATCAGAAGTGTTCAGGGGGGTCAAAATTTCGGCGGGGGCAGGTTTAAAAAAAAAAAAAAAAAGAAAAAAAAAATCAAGCAAAAAAAAAAAGAAGTCCTACTCCCCAATGTAGGGTGGACCCACCAGAAGCTCAAAAACAAAGGAGGGAGAGTGCAAAAACTTTTTTTGTCACATGGAAATCTGGGCGCAGGGCCTGTCAAAAAAGAGAGGAAAATCAGTTGTCGAAAAGGTTTAAAGCCGCTTCCATGAGAACGGAGTGGTCAGACAAAAGGAAGTCCGGGGTAGCTCTACGCGAAGACCGAGGGGGGCCGCTAGAGGAATACTGGGCAAAGTCACGTTCAAAGGGGGGACAGGAGGGTCCACAGACGGTGCAAAAGAACGCAATCCCTCGGGAAAAGAAGCCTCGGAGGGGGGGGAGGGGAGAAAAATCTGAAAGCCTAACTAAGGGGGGGCAATCAGGGGGGGATGAAGACGCTCAGGGGGGGTGGAAGGTCCCCAAACCGAGGAAGAGTCCTCATCAGTATGATCGAGGATGAACGAAGAAGAAAAAAAAAAGGAGAAAAGAGTAAAAAAATCGCTCTCAAAAAGGGAGGGGAAGGATCGCGAAGAAAGTTCCTTGTGTGGGAAATTTTCCAATCTATCAATCCACAAGGGTCCCCGCGTAAGCGGTGAAAAAAGAAGAAAAACGACCGGAACCTCAAAGGGAAACGAAATTTTAAAAAAAAAAGTAAAGGGGAAAAAGGCCTTGGATCAGAGCAGGGAACCCGATTGAGGAGGTTCTAGATGCTTCAAAAAAAAAATCATCTCGCGCAATCAAAAGCGGAGTCCGGAAAGGGAAATCCAAGAATTTAATCGAGGGAGGGGGTGAAAAAGCGGACATCGGGAAAAGGAGGTACCATGAACGGGGCCTCCAGCGGCCCACCGAAAAAGTCCATCGGACAACTCGCAGAAAAAACAAGAGGTTGAGCGCACGGTGCAAAAGCAAATAAAAAGGGGGGTGAAAGTCGCTTGTAAAAAGGGAGGGGGGAATGGGTGTCGAACACGGCAAATCCGAATGTCGCCGAAAAACACGAAGTGGGGACGCCGACCTCGCTTGGGGGGGGAAACTTTTACTTTCACTACAGCCGACTCAGAAACAGGCGGATAGAAAACTTTTTTTCTGCTTCGGCTGGTACTAAGAGATTTTTTTCCTGCAGAGGGGAAAATAAGAGACAAAGTTTGCTCGGGAGACTTATGATACTTCATGACTCGTCCGTCTCAAGTGGTACTTAACGTAATCGGGACCCCTAGCTCGCCAAAAAGGTACTTAACCAGCTATGTGTAAAAGCCAATCACTCCGGGGGAGGACCTCAGCTTGTTGGGAAAGCAAGGGGCTCGTAAGCTCTCTCGGGGAACGACAGGATTCCTTTCAAGGCATCCTCACTACAAGAAAAGCCACTGTGAGGAATGTAACGACGCTTACCCGAGGAGCGAAAATATAGGGTTCTTTCCACATGGTCAAAAAAAGGAGACAAAATGGGATAGGAAAATCATGGGGTCATCTCTACTTGGGGAATCACTTAAGAAAAGAGAAAGAAAAAGAACCAAGGATTCAATTCATCACAGAAACCCACGCCTTGTTCCAATTGCCGAACCATGCGAAAGCGGGAAACCGAAGACGCTCATAAACCAAGGTCAAAGGGGGAAATCTGAACGAACAGAAAACAAAGTCCCCTAAGAAAGAAGGAGGCTACAAAGATGGGCCAACGAAACCCCTACACCAATCGTGAACAAAACTCGCCGAAAAGAGGCGAGAAGGCAAAGCACGAACAGAAGGAGATCGAGAAAAGTGAAGGAACTTGCCGAGACAAAACGCAGTTTGGGGTTCGTCGTCAGAATGAGACAAACGCCGCTGCCCTTAGGGAAGGAAATTTCTGGCCCTATGCGCGCAGGGGAATTCTACCTCGAAGGTGGTATTCATTCCTTCCCTGAGTCGCATGTCGGAAGAGGGATTAACCCGTAGGTTCTATGGGAAATTATACCTCATCTCCTTGTGTCTAGCGTGCGCGAGCCCACAGCCGTTAGTCCCGAGAAGGGCGGGGAACTATCCGCGGGGGAAAGGGAGGGGTATTCAAAAACCCTGGCTCTTATCCCTCTCGAATCAAAAAAAAAAAAGGGACCCCAAAAAGGAAAAAACATCGCGCCAGGGAGGGTTCAGGGCCGGGGGTGATGTTTCTGGCATAGGGGGGCAAGAAAACTATGAACAAAACAGAAAGAACCCCGCAAAACGACCAATGGTTTCTCAACTTGAGGATATGGGTAGGAAACCAAGGCTCTGGAGGTCTAACGTCCAGACCCAAGTGTGGAGGTAACTTAAAATTTAAAAAAGGTGCAGGTCTCGGAAAAACCCTCAAAAAAAATCGTTAAAAGCGGGCCCCCCCCCCCAGGTGACTTTTCCTTTGAAAGAAATGACAAAAAGGGAGGGGACCTTCCAAACCCCGGGTCACAGGGAAAAAAGGCTGGCTTGTCTTCTGTGGTTGGTCCCTAGGCTACGCTATTAGGCGGGGAGCGGGCCGCCGAGGAGTTGCCTTCTTCGAAAAGGTGTGGGCCCGTCCGGAAAGGGAAAAAAAGAGAGATCTGCTCAGAAAAAACAGAAAGGGTATGAGGAAAAAAAAGGGTACCACTCGCGATAAGGCCAAACGATAAGAAGGGGTTAAGGGCAGGGTCGCGGAAAACAACGAAAAAAAACTCTGACCATGGTTGTTCGAGAAGGGCAACAGGTGCATGGAAGGGCGGCCTCCAAAGGAGTCAAAAAACCCTACCAGTTTTGGGGACTAAGGGGGCGCACCTTGGGGAAAAAAGACGGAAACGGGGTTCATGTTTGGTCCGAAAAAAGGAAGAAGCCGAAGGGCGTTCCATGGGGAGGGGAAAAGGCACTGGTTGATTGGTTAAAGGGGAGAGAAGGGGACCACTCAGGTCACGGGGATAGGGGGGGGATGTTTTCTCAGGGGGGGAAAAGACCACGACGAGCGTCTGGGTAACGAAAAAAGGGGGAGGGGACTCAAAGAGGCACTTAGCGAACTCACGGCTGAAAAGGGAAGGACTGCCCAGAGCTGCAGGGGGGGGGGCAAAGAAAACGGTTTGTTGAAAGGAAGTGAACGAACGCTGGGCTGGAACTCGGAGGGAAGGGGTCAGTCCGGAAGAGGACGTCTTGGGAAGGGAATCCGAAAACATCTGTGCCGATCAGCAAGGAAAGAAAAGAGGGGGTCAGGGCTCTTTAGGAGCCTAAGAGCCGAGTGTAACCTTTCGGAGAGAAAAGACGGTCGTGATGAAAAAAAGGGGGAGACCCCCTTGACAGATGCCACATAAATTGAGGGGTTTCAGTAACCTCCTCGGGAAGTATCGGGGGTTTGCAGCAAAGAGGGCTCCAACTGAAAAACGAGGGGGGGGTCGAAGATGCCGCCTTGATGATTTAGCAAGAGGAAACGAGGACGCCACGAACGGAAAAGAAGAGGGTCGTAAGAGTCCTAAAAGAGAAGAAAGGCGGATACGTCGAGCCGTGGGAAAGAAGAAAAGCGGGAGGCCCGGGGGGGGAGCCCCGTTGCGCAACCAGGTCAAGGACAAAGGAGGGGGGGGTGCCGGTTCACACACGTGAGAGGAACGGAAAGTATTCGGCGTCGGAAAACGGGAGAGTTGTAGGGAGGGGGGGGGGGGCGGTTTTGACCGATTTGAAGGATTTTGCAGGAAAGAAAAAGGGAGCCCACAGCCCGTTCTCAAAATCAGTCGGGGGCACAAGGAGACACGTGAAGAAGAAACCGCGTGTCTTGACGAGGGGCAATTACTTGGGCAAAAGGGGGGCCGAGAGGCCAGGTTCCCGGCTCGGCGAGATTGGGGGAACGAAAGGAGGTCTTTTCGTCAAAACGCAAAGCTCAGAAGAAGAAAAAAGGGGCTCAAAAAAAGGGGTTACATACATACGGTCTAACAGGGGGAAAGCCAAAAAAGAGGCGCGTAAATTGAGAAATTCAAAAAAAAAGAAAAAAAAAAAAAAAAAAAGAAAAGTACACAAGCGCGCGGGGACTCACACGTCAAGCGCGAAGGCTCAGGTCACAAGGGAAAAGACGAGTTCTCGATAAAAGGGAACGGACCTGGGTCCAAGAAAGGGAGATCTGAGGGGGGAAAGGTCCCAAACGAGAAGCCTATGACTCGAGGTTAAAAATAGAGAAGGAAGAGGATGGGTTCTCTCGAAGGGAGGACCTCTCTGGAAGAAAGAGAAACCTTGGAAAAAAAAGACTCCACCGGAAGGGCCCTCCCCTTCGGAAAAAAAAAACGAGGGAATCTCAAACGAAAAAAAAAAAGGGGAAAAAAAAAAAACTTTGAAATGACTGCAGGGGGCGAGCAAAAATTGACCGGAAGAAAACCACCGAACCCTAAGAAAAGCGTTAACGAAGCAAGTTCTCGAACGGGACGCAGCAACAAGTAAAACGGTCCGGTCAGCGGTTCCGCTCATAGAGAAAAAAAAGAAGGGACTTGAGAAAGGAATATTGTGTAAGGAAAAGGATGAGGGGGGGGGAAATAAGGGCCTGCATACATAAGAGATCGAGAAGAATGGTAACAGCCCACTGCCCGAAAAGAAAATCGCACCGTGAAATTAATCGGAAAAAAGAAAAAGGGGAAAGGGTGGAAATCGATGCCGCACTGTTCAAAAACAAAGAAAGGGGAAAGAAAATTGGTGGGCTTTGATCTGGGCCATGGGGGAATCACCCAGAAGAGTCCGCAAAACCTCAGATCAAAGACCTCCCACCGTAGGAGGAAGCTTTCCTTGACAGGGGAAAGTACGTTAACAGGAGACATGGGGGCTCAAGAGCCTTTTCCACGGGAAAGAAAAAGAAAAAACGCACTGTCCGAAACAAGAAGGTGGTCTTCGAAAGACTCCCGAAGGGGGGGAGCAACGAAACTTCCTATGTCAGTTGCTGGGACAAAACAAAGGAGAAAAAAGACGCTGTCACAAGAAGGGGAACTCTTTGAGGAGAAGGGACTCCACGATCGGAATTCTTGCCAGGGAAAAACTGAAAGGGTAAAAAGGACTCGTGGAAAGGGGCTTCAAGACTCAAGAAAGGAAAGGGGGGGGGGGGGCAAAAGCTGTGCAAGGTGACGAAGCGAAGACTTTTTCCACTCGAGGGCCTAAGAGACAAAGGTCCCGAAAAGGAAAAACGTCAATACTGCGAGGAATTGGAACACAAAGGGCCCCTGTGGGGGGGGGGGGGGGGTGTGGCCCGAAGCAAGGGGTTTCGAGAACGGTCATCTCAAGGGTCGGATCTCAAAAGGAGATGGCAGAACACTACACTTTTGAGTTTATGGCACGGGGGGACTTCAAAGCATCCAAACCAACTTCATAAGGAACTCACTCTAGAAAAGTTACGGTGGACACCGGGTGGGGCAGAAGGCCCAATAATGACTAAAGAGAGGAGCTTATCAAAAAAGAACCCCTACAAGAAAAGTCTTGAAAAGTGCAACTGCGAGGTACGGCCAGTCAAAAAGAGCAAGGGCTGCAAGAAAGGAACACATGAAACTGGCAAAGCTGCTAAAGGAAAAAAAACGCGGAAAAAAAGAGCGGGGAGGGCGATCCCTTTACTTGTGGAGAGGGAACGTCTCCCCGAAAACTTTGGGTCCGGATCTAAAACAAAAAAAGGGGGGGGGGAGGGGTGGTGGGAGGGGGTCCCCCAAGCCGAGGGGTCATGGGCACCGTCCTGTCCCAAAGAGACCGGATGAAATCACCTGGATTGGGGGGGGGATCAAAAAAAAAATTACATGCCCCCGGGGGAGCTAAAGTTCTCCCGTGGGGAGGGGGTTCAGTACCAATTAACAACAGGGCTTCGTCCGACGCTTAAAACAAGAGCGAATCAGCCTCTGAGAAGGGGGGTATACAAAAGGGGGCTTTCTACGACAGATGGAATTAAGATCAAATCTTTCAAAAGAACGGTCTCACAGGAAACGCTTAAACAAAAAAGGGTAATCGCGGAGGGGGGGGGAAAATAACAAGGAAAAAACTACTGAACAGGGACTTAGGAGTACTCTGTGAAAAAACATTGCGTACTAGAAAAAA
>Ga0179591_1262228_pt1 | contig 12991 bp, 20 predicted proteins | sample CZOMad2_1_08_16f_FD_182891 | JGI IMG/M metagenome (GOLD analysis project Ga0179591, IMG submission 182891) | Vadose zone soil fungal communities from Angelo Coast Range Reserve, California, USA - CZOMad2_1_08_16fungal (PacBio error correction) | ecosystem: Environmental > Terrestrial > Soil >...
CTGGGGGGGGCGCACTGCTGAATCAGAAAGTCCAAGTAAAAATTCCTCCTTGAAGAGCCTAGCGAAAGAAGTCAAGGGAAAGGCGATTTTGAAGACTAAAAGCACTTGAGTGTAAGCTCACGGCTGTTTTGTATCTCCGAGAGCCTAGTAGGAAAAAGTAAGGGGGGAAACAAGACTAAAAACCGGGGGGAGGGCTTGAGTCGGGGGGGGGGGAAAAGACATGTCAAAAGTCACGCGAAAAAAAAAAAAAACCTGCGGATTTCTGTGCCAAAAAGTAAAAAAACGATCAATGAGGGAAAAACAGCAAAGACCTTCCAAGGGAACAAAAATATCAAAAGGGTACGTCCTGGTTCTAAAAAGGGAAAGAGATTTCTCTACGAAACGAAGGTCCTGCTCAGAGTCCCTGAGGACGAGTACCACCGGGGAGATGAACTGGACCATCATTTGGAAAGAGGAAAGGATGCAGCAAATACTTGGAAATGGGGGTGGCCGGAGCCTTGAGCTTGGGAAAAAATGTTGCAGCGCTAGATGGGAGAAAAAAAACGCCACAGAATTTGAATAAGTGATCAAAAGTTCCGGGTGCTGGGTAAATTGGAGGTGCAAATGCAACGAATGAATTGGAAATACTGCGGTAACTTCAAACAAGGGGAAAAATCGCCCAAAAAAAAAACGATTCAAAGGCAGGCTTCATGACGTGTGTTTGACGTCGAAGAAAAGAAAGAAAAAACGGCAACGCCAGTGCAGGGGCAGACTTAGAGACCTCAAATATGAAAAGACGACACGGCACATCGAACCAAAGATCTCTCCAAACGAACTAAAACCAATGCTGGGGGAAGAAGAGAAAAAGTCCTGGCCATTTGAACAGCCGAGACGCGAAGACGCGGAGGAAAAAAAAAAAAAATGACTCAGTTGTGGCAAGACCGATTCCGTAGAAAAGAAAAGTGGAGCTGCAGGGCCGTCCGTTGAGAAAACTCTGGGGGAAGAGTATGGGGGAGGGAGATTGGGAACAAAGGATATAGTTCTCGGAGAAGCCCACCATTGGTGGAAAGCAAAGGTGGAAAAATGAACTCTTCGATTAGACCGGGGGCGAAAGAAATTACAGAAAGTGGGTCGAATAAAACGAGGAGGTGGTAATTTACTAAAGAAGCGCGGGAAAGGGAGGGAAACTTGGCCATTTTGAAGAATCATGGTTTACAGGTAAAGAAAAGAGAGGAATCGTCCGAGGACCAGTTACATTCAATGGGGGGGGGGGGAAAAGGGAGCAACACACGAAATCATCCCGAGGGGGCTAAAGGAAAAGGAAAGACGGTCAAAAAAACACTTCCATGAAGAAAACTCCACTTATATAAAGGGTTGGCGAGTCAGTTAAAAAAGAAAAAAAAAAAATCGATAGGGGACGGTTCACTTAACGGGACGGGGGGACTTGTGAAGGGACCAGGTTCAAAGGGGGGATAAAAAAATGGGGGGGGGGGGACCAGGGATGAGAAAATCTGCCTAGGGGGGAAAACCCTGAAGAAGAAATAGGGAACCAAAATCAAAGTACGAATGACCGTGAATTGCCAAATTTGGTTGTATTTATTTATGTCTAAAAACTCACTTGAAGAGAAGTTTCAATAAAGGCACCATGAAAGGGCAAAGAGGAAAAGGCGCCCTCCCCATCTTAAAAAGGGCAATGCTAGACCTTGATGATGGAAAAAGCGGAAGATGACAAAAGTGAACGATTCCGAAAAAAAACAAAAAAACCGTAATGTGGGTTTGGGGGGGTGTGGTCGAGGGGAAAAAGAATCACTCAGGACTACCATCAAAAGAGGATGGGGGCCAAAGGGAAGTTAAAAAGTGTCCATCTAGGGCTACCCAAAGAAACATTGAAAAAAAAAAAAAAATGGTATTGAGTACAAGAAAAGAAATAAAGAAGAAACGTGGGGAAGGGGGAAAATCTCATTTGGGGAGGACTTTGGAGGAACTTGACAGAATGCTTCGGAGGTAGAAGGAAGAAAATTGTTCTCGTGGGGGGGCAATTTGGGGGGGACGGCCAGAAAGATGATCATCGTGCGCCGAAATTAATCTGTAGGGGGGGGGGGGGTTGGGGGATCCGGGAAATGAAAAATTCCTGGGGTCGGAAAACGAAAGAAAAAAAAGGAGTTGGTGTTTAGCCAGGTTCCCACAAAAACATGGTAGGGATTGAAGAATGAACCACGGGGGAGACATGCCTCACCAACCAAAGAGGGGAAATCAAAAAAAAACCCCCAAGTCCTGTGGGAGGAAAAAGCTTCTTTAAGGAAAGGGAAAAAAAAAACAAATCAAGGACGGGGCCAGGGATCGAAGGTTATAAAAACTACTTCGCAAAGGTTGCAAATTGTGAGACAAAACCCCCCCTTGGAGACAAGTGGCAGAAGAAAAGGGCTGTCTTCGCGCCGGACCGAGGAGGGAAGGGGTAGTGTTTGGGGGTTTTTCTCAACCGAAAGACATTGGGGAAAGACGAGTTCAATCCGACGCAAAAAGTTCTAAAAAAAAGGCCAGTGGTGCCGACGTGACCAAAAAAAATATCCAGGGAAGGGCATAGACAGGGCCGAAAAGGAGAAAAAATAGAAAAGAAAAAAAAAGCATGGGAACTTTGGTAAAGACTAAAAAAAAAAAAAGGCGTGCGGACCTACAAACCACAGGACTGGTTGCATGTGTGACACGCCCTAGAAAAAATCTGACGATCGACAAGGGGGAAGGGACAACAACAGACGCGTCACGGTACTCAACCGTTTGAAAACAAAGTCGCCGAACTTAAAAACAAACAGGGGGAATGGGATTGTGTTTTTTTTGGGTGGGGTGCGACAGGGTCGCCGGACAACAACCCCTCGTCTGTAACCCTAAATTCTCTGGCGAGGGGATAAAAATTTTTGGGGTGAAAGAGGCAACAGGTTGAAGCAATGGGGGACGAAGAGAACTCCTCCGGACAAGGCCAACAGCCATGCCTAAGAAATTGTGGAATATGGATCCATTTTGATTGAAGAAAAGAAATTACTCAGGTAAAGTGTTGGTCGGCACTGTTCCGAACAAAAAAAAAAAAAAAAAAAAAAAAACAAACAAAATCGATTCTGTCTGAGCCAATAATGAAGGACAAAACGTATGTTCCCAAAAAACCCTGCATGAAAGGACTTCCAGCCTCCACCATGTGGGGGACTGCCGTTGGTCTAACCTTTGGTAAGAACATAAATTGCAAAGAAAATTCTAACAAGGCCCAAAACGATTTATTTTTTCGGAAGGAGTTAGCTGCAAACCTTCATGTCAAGGAGAAAAGGGACCCAATCAAAAAAGGAAGAAGGGAAAAAAGGGGCTTAGAAGATCTAGAAGGGTCCTCAGAACGGGGGTAACCGGCCACCAAGGAAGGGGGGGCAAGTAAAAATGAGGGTCAACCCATAATTTCAAGGTCGTAACAGGGGCTGAATGGCTGACCAGGGCCAGAGGTGTGGGACCTGAAAACTTCCTTGGGAGAAAGGGGTCTCGGGGGGGATAAAGGGCAAATGCGGACTGGCGGCCACGAACCACTTTTGGGGAAGAAGCCAAGCGATCCAATCTATAAAGTCCCCGGAAAGGAAGGAAAGGGGGAATCAGGAAACAAAATCACAACCAAAAAAACGAATGAGTAAAAAAGAAATTCCGCATCAAAGGATGGCCGCATCTCAAAGAAGGAGCCGATTCAACGTATGTGGTGAGGAAAGAAATCCAATTGCCAGGGGGAAAACAGGATTTACAGAAAAAGCCAAGGGAAGTGTGGAAAAAAAGCCACTAGGCAACAGAAAGAAATTGGGAGAAAGTCAAAAATTGTTGAGAATACGAATTGGCGGGGGAACGACACCGAATGCTGGACTAGCACGAAAGCTCGGAATTGGAACAACATGGAGAGCCCCATAGAAAAGAGGGGGGGGGAACTGTGGCCAAAAGACGAGGGGAAAAAAAAGTGTGCTGGGCTCAAATGACAATCTGGGGTAGCCGCGACTGGAAAACTTCAAAATGTGAAAAGGATCAAGGATGAGAACAAAGAAAAAGTCCATTGAAAAGGGGGTGGGAAAAACCAAGGGTCTGGCTGACATTTGTCATGGCACACACTCGGAAAAAAGAAGTTCGTCCTGAATCAGTTAGTGGACAAAACAAAAAAACAAAAAACCCACAAAAAACAACACCCTGAAAAGAAGGTGGAAGGTGTCGCTGTCGAACCAATTGCCCTCCAAAAAATTAAATGCATGGGGGTAGTGGGCCCCTAAGGGGAAGAAGGTCTCATAAGGCATGGAAAGAAAAAAAAAGGACGAGGCGCCGTAAGGTCACAAGTTGCTACACAGTAGACCACGAGGGGGACCAAAACGTTGGGTCTATCATATACGCAGACTATCTGGAAAAAAAGCGGGGTTGGGGTGTTACGACGAAAAGGGGGGGGCTCAAAAACATCCCACAACTACTACTTTTCGAAACAGAAAAAGAGGGGGGGTCAGGGGTCGTCTAACGGTCACTCTGAAAGTCAGAACGATTCGTCGAGGTTACGAAAGGGTCTTTGGAGAAAGAAAACGTCATGGGTCAAATATTACTCAACGAAATGACTCAGTCCATAGAAACGCTTGGGTTCCTAGGGGGGTCCTGCGGTGAGGGGAAGGGGGGTGTAATCGAAAACGCCAATACGTTATTAAAAACAAGGGGGACCGGTGAGCTACGGGGGGGAGAATTCTATAGACAATGGGAGGCAGGAAAGAGACGTGAGTTTGAAAAACAAAAAGAAAAAAATTAAGAGGGGTCACGAGATAGGCCGTTTTTTTGCGTTGGGGTACTGAGGGGGGGAGGCAAAGATAAAGTCGGGGCAAAAGGGTGGGGAGGGGAAATGGGGAACCGTTTCGAATTCCGCTGAGTTACAAATGAGATGTCCGGCAAAGAAAATCTTGGGGGGAAAAAAACAGAATTTACCGAGGAAAATGTGAGTAACTGGGAAAAACGGAATACAGGGAGGGAAGGGGGACCATGTAAGGGAAAGTGGGCATCCTGCAAATACCTGGGTCAATATCGGGGTAAATGTGGGAACCAATCAGTCTACAGGTGTCCAGCTGAAAGGAAAGTTCACCAGGGCGGGACCAAAAAAAGAGCCTTGCGAAGGCCGGAACGGGAAAAGCCGCTTACCGAAGCTCCCAGACCCTGGAAAAAAAAAAAAAGACGGAAGCGGCCTTCAATCAAAATGGTACAGACTGGACAGGGAGGTAACGCCGACGATGCTCGAGACCGGGGCGGAACAAACCCGCCCAAAATAAAAATTCAGGGGTGGCGCATTCTATGATTCGCGACGAAACAGAAAGACCAAGGGCACTGGGACCTGTAATTTGGGTCCCCATCAAAGTCTCCTACAAAGGAAACTATCCAAAAGGCATAGCACCGAAGCCAAGGGTTTCCAGTGGGGAGGGGGGGGGGAAAAAAAACGAGAAACACAAAATTCTTGGAAAAAATTAAGATCGGACTTTTGGGCAAAGAGCAAAAAATTGAAGTATCATGGACTCTAAATGAATGTTGAAGAGACAAGAGGAAAGATCGGCGTCATTTAGTTTCACGCCCCAAGGAAGAGGGGGGGGGAAGAGGGGTATACAAAAAAAAGATCAACAAAATGAGGGCCGTCCAAGGTTCATGGAAGTACTTTGCATTTGACAGATAGGGGGGGAGGGGCGCTTTGCGGAATGGGGGGGAAAAAAGGGAGGGAGCCACTCCAAGAAAAAAAAGTTCAATTCTCATCCCTCTAATAATACAAAGGAAAAATGTAAAAACCGCATTGAAGTAAAAAATCTCCTACTAGGAGGAAGGGAATTAAAAAAGACACACATGATACTGATGAAAATAGAGCTCCATTTTGGATTTTTTGCTAAAAACCTACTTCACTAAGATATAGCGGGTGCGGCAAAAAAGAGAGGGGAACTTTTCAATATCCCCTAGTTCGATTCTCGGTCAAACAAGCCAGTTTTCTGAAATTGCTACATGGTTGGAAAAAGACGACCAGTTTAATGGGCATGAAAAGAGAATTTACTCATAGACGACGAAAAAAAAGTGCTGGGTTGGTGGGGAGGGCTTCGTCGAGAGGGGAAAAGAAGCCACACTCAAGGGGACTCACCTTAAAAAGAGGGCGACCACGACACCCTCTATCAACGGTGGGGGGGTTTCAGGTGACCAAAAAGTAACTAAAAAAAGAAATAAAGACACACCTAAAATCTATACAACATGAAAGAGGAAAAGGAAAAGAAAAGGCAGCCTCAATCGCGACGGGCTCTTGCCAAGTTCGGTGCAGTGTCAATGCTTTTTTAGGGGTCGGGAATGAAGAGAAGGAAGGAGGGAATCCGGCAACTAAATCATTCAAGCATTGGCCTTTAAGGGGGCAAGAGAGAGCGTGAGAGGGGGGGGTTTAGGTCCCTTGGCGACGGGGTACAAGGATACGCATAGGCAAGGGGGTCCGACCGGCTTCAAGACGAAACGGCGGAAACGAAGGAAGGAAAGTTGATAAAGTTCTTTTTGACAACACTCAATGAAAGAGGGGTGGGGCAAACAACGATCCCGTTACAGGCTGGACATAAAGAAAAGAGGGGGGGGACAGATTGGGCAAGGTTGAGGCAAAATCTTTGGTGTGAAAAAGGGGGAACGCTCGCCGCAAAAACACATGGCAAGCCGCATGAATTCTCTGGGGAAAATGGGACACTAGGACGAATCTCAAACCGCTTGCAAAGGAGGCCGAAAGGGAAGGACGGCCGATCCTGGGCTCGGCAAAGCTTGCCGCATGTAGGGGGGTCAGTATGACAAGGTTCTCACAAGTGGAAGGAAATGGGAGATTGGGGTAACGCGGCAGCGCGGAAGAAGGAAAATATCCACCTCCCCCATACCCTACGCAAGGTCCACTCGGTGTCATGGGGGACGAACTCTGCCAAAGGGAAGGGGGAAAAAAAAAGGCAGATTCCCCAAACACCCGCCCAACGGGGAGGGGAGTGGGGGTTTGGTTCAATGCGGGGTTCGGCCGACATTTCAACCATCATGTGAACCGGGAAATACTATCGAGGGAAAAGAAGAAAAGGTTTCCCGGATCCCGCTATCAAAGAGAACGAGTCATTCGGAATGAAAATGGGGAGGAAGGGGAGGTCATCAAGCAAAATCGCCCCACGACCACACCGCGACCAGGCTCGTGGAACAGGATTGTGGGGATTGGGTAACCTTCCCGTCCTCATGGAAAGAGAGGAAGGACTGGCCACCCTCAATTTCATCGAGAACAAAAAAAAGGGAGGAAAAATAGAATAATTGACCAACCAAACAACAGAAATCGGGGGTTTGGCAACCAGCGAGGAATCAGCACATGAAGGAAGAAAAGGAAAAACCCAATGACCAACTATCAAATTGCGTATCAAACACAAAAAAACCCGGAAAAAAATCGGGAGGGTTGCAGAAAAATTGCCTGAGAGGAAAAAGAAGAAAAGTCAGCCCCCAAGTATCGTCCCGAGTAAAATCTGTTCTCCAGAAGAGAAAGGGGGGGAAACACACCTATTGTTCCAAGCGAACGGGAAGGGAGTTATTTAACCCCTGGGGTTGGTAGATTACCGGAGAGAAAGATTGCCATGGCAATAAACCTTGGCCGTCACCAAGCGTGGCAAAAAGGGGATTACATTGGAAGGGAATGGGAGTAAAATACTTTTCTTAGGGGGAACAATTAGATAAATAAAAAAAGGGTTTCACACCCGCTGAACAAACAATAAATTGCAAAGGGGGACGGTACCCCGTGTTGTCGGGCATCTTATCTAAGTGAACTCCGAAAAAAAGAATGTCTGAACTCCTTAGGAAAAACGGAGAGGGTTTCAAATTTAGGGAACTGGAAAAAAAGATTGGTAATCCGTTAGAAAAGGTTGGGACCAGGGGGGGAAAAAGGTAGAACGCTTACACTGCCAACTCCTATATTTGTAAAAACGAAACCAATGTGGGAGGGGGACAAGGGAGGCGGAGTGTGGAACTATTTGATTTCAGAACGAATCAGGGGAAAAATAGAGGGGTGAACATCGAGGAAAGGGGAGGCCAGAAAACAAAAGGGGGGGATTTTCAAATTGGGCGGGAGGCGCGAAAGTGTCGGTAAAGGGAAAAGAAAAAGAAAGGAAACCATGGGAGACCCGTGAGACTACAACAAGAGAAAGGGGTACTCCGGACAAGAGGGGAGACCTTCCTCGAAAAACTGACCCCCGATGCGTAAGGAATAGGAAGGCCAACCGGGCTGGATATACCTCGTGTAAAAGGGATCAGAGGGAACACCAAAAGGCTCTCGCCACTTTCCATGCTTAGAGGGAAAAAGGGGGAAAGAATCCGCGGGTTATTGGCCTTCTCCCGTTTTTGAAGAATGAAAAAGTTTTCAAGAGGAATTTTCATTTTCTTGGATCTTGCGTGCAGGAATTAGGACCAGAACCAAAAGTTGATAGCGGGGTCAGCCGTAGGAAGAATGGTTGTTGGCGGAACCTCCTTTGATGTTGGTCCAAGGGAATGGGGTAATAGAGTTAAAGGAGAAGGGAGAAGACCTCCAACAAAGTTTCGAGATAAGGAAAGGAAAAATCTATTCAATTTGCAAAAAAAAAGGAGGGAACGACGGGCAACTGGAGGACGGGGCTGACCATCTAGTTTTTTGAGATTATCATTACAAAGGGAGCACGGAAAGGGGGGGGGGGGACGCAAAAAAAAGTAGCTCTTCCTATCAGGATCGGGGTCCAAAAAGTAAACTTTCACAATCCAAAAAAAGGGGATATGACCCAAAAAAAAAAAAGGAGGGAGGAATCCGTTTGAGGGAAAAATCGATTGCGAGAGTAAATTTAAAGGCTGGGATTTTGTGTACTGGAGGAGGAGGGGGGAGAGAGACATGCAAACAAGGGGGGGAGAGCTTGGCCATTTGGCCGGAAAAAAGAAGCAAACAACCCACCAGATCGGCCCAAAAAAAACAGCAACGGTTCCACGACCATTAACCGTTGGGGACAATTGGGATGTCGTCAGGGGGGCCAGGAATTTTACAACTCAGGACGGGGGGGGCCGTTGAAATCACAAATCAAAACACCGAAGAGACCAAAAGAATCCAACGAAGTAGAGGCTTATGAGACCAAAAAACTCCGTCTTGATGCCAAAACCAGAAGTAGGGGTCACTAAAGGAAAAAACCCTTGTGGTGTGAAAAAATTCACAGGCCTTGAAACTTCTTCTTCGTTGATATAGCAAACATGAAAAGGGCCAACAAATTTTAAATTTTGAGGGGGAGGGCAGGGAAATGAGACCCCCAATAGAGACCTTGGTAAACAAGAAATTGGGATTCTGTTCTTGAAACACAAGACAATAGGGATTCAAAATCATATATGTTGGGGGGGGGTTGGCTGTGGGAGAGGACAATAAGATAAGAGCTTTTTCCGGAACGAATTCGGAAGTAAAGAACAGGCAGGGAAAGAAAGTTTTGCCGATTGTTGGGAAGGGGAAGGAGGAATTCAGACAAATATTTCAAGGAAGGTGACTTCGGTAAAAAGGAAGAGGGGGGTGGAAAAGTGAGGGCCGTGGGAGCTGGAAAAGAAAAAGAAAGTTTGTGTATCACAGGTTCACAAAGCACACTAATCCGGAAGGAAGGGAGATTAACCAAAGGATTGGATGTCCAAAGCGGGTCAAAAACACTACAAAGAAAGGTATTGAAAGCACTGGTGAGCACCTCTCTTTTTATAGGGGAAAAAAGGTAGGGTGGTAAAACGTGACTAAAAACTGACATTTGGTACTTCATTCAAGGGGAGAAGGAGCAGGAAAAAAGGTCCACCAAAAGACAGAATGGTATTCCTGGAAAAAAAACAAAAAAAACGGAACCTTATCAGAAGGGATGACCGAGAAGGAAAAGTGTTTCGCGGGGGGGTGTGAGCAAAAACCTCACCAATATTTCTTCCTGACAAGAAAGGGGTTCCTAAGAAAAAATTCAGAAACGCACTTGGCCGAGTGATCTTGGGAAAGGAAGTGATTTGCCACCTGTCCAGGAATACAAAAGGGAGAAAAGGTAGGAAAACCACGACCAACCATGGGACTCCCGAGGGGAGGGCACAATGGGGGCAGAAAAGAAAGGGACATTAAAGGTGAATTGTGAAACAGCCCTAAGGGAATCGAGGAAGACGAGTCCCTTCACTAAGAGGAGGGGGGGGCAGTCAAAGGTTCCTCGTCTACAGGAAACGTTGAATACCTGTTTTTGTTTGTTGGGGGGGCCCGGGGGGGGGGTAGAGCCTGTGAACAACACCCATGAGGGGGGGGAGGGGAAAACACTCGCGGAATGGAAGAAACGTTTGGGTTGGACGAGAGAAGAATGATCAAAAGTTGGACCTACCTAAAGAGATGTGTGACGTGACCTCTGAAGGGAGGGAAGGAATGCATAATGGGCCTTGTTTTGTGGAAGAACCTTAGGAAGCAACCCAATAAGAAGATAAAAAAATGTGTTGTAGGACCCCAGAACTCTTTTAGGAAACATGAAAAAAGGAAAGAACGAAAAAAAAAAACACTGAGAAATCGCAAGCCATTCTAACATGAGAAGAGGGTCCTGACAGGAAAAAAAAAAGACGACAAAAAAAATAACTAACAGGTGCGACCGGGTTTTTAGTCTACTAGAGAAATGGAAGAAGATTTCTCAGTGAAACTAGGGAGGGGGTAGAAAGGCAAGCTTTCCCAACAGGCATTGGAGCGTCAAAAAAAAAAACCACCACCCATCGAAAAAGAGGGGGATCGAAATCGGAAAAAAAAGGGGACGCTTCGACGCCTAAGAAGTAGGGCTCCCATAAATATTAACGGGGTTCAAAAACACAAAAAACCACAAAAAACTATCTCAGGGGAGAAGGGGGAACGGCATGTACCCCCTCTAAATCGTCGAAAGTTTCATGGGGGGTTTTGGTCAAGTTTAACGAGGGGAAAAGAGGTTCTAAGCGAAAAAAAGGTTGTTTGTCCCCTGGTGGAAGAAACTCGTTTCCCAAAATGGGGGTGGAAGACCAAATGGAAAGGAAAAAAGTCGGGGCCGTAGGCAGTGAAGAAAACAAATTTGTACAAAACGAGCGAGGAAGGAAAATGAGGAATAACCCACAACTTAGGGAAGAGTCTACAACTTCCAACAAAAAAACAAAGGGTTGAAAAAGGGAGAGATCCATTCCGAACTCGGACATTCCGTCGCATCTCCGGAAGAAAAGGGAATACGTTGAACATAAAAAGTGGGGGACGGAAACCGCCGAATAAAGAAATTCTACTGGCGAACATAGGTAACCTAGGAACCTTGGGGGTAGGGGGTTTTAGCACTGAAATCAAAAGGGGGGAAAATGATGGGGCCATCAGCCCTTAAATTTTAGAAGAACGAAATTTGGCGGGACTCAGATTACTTCCCATCACGACCCCTCGGCAGTTTAAAAAAGCCCAGGGGAGTTTGAAATTGAAGAAAAGAGGAGAGTTGATCGTCAGAAGGAACAAAGGAACTATTGTCAGATTGGGGATGGGAAACAGTCCAGTGTCTGAGTCCAAACCTCGAAAAGAAAAATCAAAGAGGTTTACAACTGAGAAATGGATCGAGGGAAAGAAAGACGACGGTAGAAAAGGGAATTGTCAGTCAAATTGTCAAAACGTCGGGAATTGTTGAAATTCAGCCCGCTGCACGGGTAGAACTGGGGGGGGGGAGGGGCGAGACGGCGTTTGGGAGGGGCCCGGGAGGTCAGGGGAAGAACAGGGACGCACACTGTTAAAACCTAAAAAAATTAGTGTAAACGAAAGACCACATTACGGGGGATAGAAAAAGGCTCTTGAAAAATGGGAATACTTCCTAACGGGCCGGGTCGTCCAACAATTTTCTCAGTTCATCCCTCCAAAAAACGTTGAAGATCTCCGGAAAAACATAGCCGGAAAAGGAGGGGGCCGCAAAAAGGGGGGGTGTTACGTCACAGGAGAACCACAAAAATCCAAAAAAAAACTCGACCACAAAGTGCGAGAACGAGGTTACAAGGAGGGCGTCACTGAACGGGTAAAAGATGTCATGCCCCGGCGGAGGAGGAAAAGGATTTGACTCAGGGGGGAGGTTTTCACAATCCAACGGCCAAGGGTAACGGTGGCAAACAGGGGGGGACAACACCACCCGCAGTCAACCATGCGGTGGTGGTCCTCGTGGGTGTTGGTAAAACGAGGGGGGAGACGTGCGGCAGGGGAAGAGGGGACCATAGGATAACATCGCGCCAGGCCTGGGTACTGGGAAGTCAAGGTGACCAAGGGTTGGGCTCAATCATGGGAAATTTGGTCTACCAATCCAGGTAAAATTACAAAAAAAGAGGGAAAGGAGGGGAATACGGTCGTTTTGTGTTTCTGGTTGGACACCAAAAAAAACGGGGGGGGTCGTTGCGAGGAAAATGAAAAATAGGGCGGTTGGCTTCTAAAAGGAAGTTTTTTTGGCAACGAAGGAAAGGATCAATGCAACAAGGTCAAGGGGTCTGTTGTTCCCAATTCAAAGGGGGGGAAAAGATAAAGAAAGAGGGTGAAAGAAGTCTGAAGTCAGGCGGGGAACCCACAGGACCTTCCGTTGGCAACATCATCCCTGCAATTTCACTGAAAAGATGGAAGGGGTGATTTTAGGCAAAATTCCGTACAGGGAGGAAGAGAAAGAACATGACAAGGGAAAAAAGTGCGCCAAACGACCTTGAAGAGCCTGCAGGGTGCATCCCGGAGGGCTCAATCTTCCGGCACCTGCCACAAAAGGAAATTCAAGGGCAAATGGGGGGAAAAAATGGGCAGAAGTTTCGATATCGTCAAGGAAAAACGAAAGCGCTGTTGTGGGACCTGCGGCCAAACCTCCAAAGAAAGGGGAGCCTGGGGGGGGAAAGTAAGTCGTGGAGTCCGACGAAAAGAAAAATCCCAAGGGCTGGTACCGGTCTTGGGGGTGTCAAAAGCAGCATTCAAAAAAGAAATTGAAAAAGGAAATCCCATAAAAAAAAT
>Ga0179591_1288166_pt1 | contig 12991 bp, 6 predicted proteins | sample CZOMad2_1_08_16f_FD_182891 | JGI IMG/M metagenome (GOLD analysis project Ga0179591, IMG submission 182891) | Vadose zone soil fungal communities from Angelo Coast Range Reserve, California, USA - CZOMad2_1_08_16fungal (PacBio error correction) | ecosystem: Environmental > Terrestrial > Soil >...
ACCCGGGGGGGCGTTCACTTTAACCAGTAAAGAAATATCAAAGAGCGTTTCTATGGACCGACCAGTCATACCCCAGTAGCTGCATGTCATCCCCGGCATGGCGGTAGCGACGAGGTCCAAAAGGAAAACATTCCTCGCATAGGCCAAAGGCCCTCGTGTGGGAAACGCACGTTGAAGTTTCGAACAGAGCAGCCAAACACGACAAACCATTGAAGGCCCACTCCCAAGAGCATTTCTAACCATACAAAGTCCACTTAAAATGTGGGGGAAATGAGAAAACTTACACAGCCTTTTAAGAAAATTTCAACTCACATCAAAAACTCCCGGGTTTATTTCACTGTAGCTCGGTGAGTCATAGTCGCGTCGAGGGACGCTACGGCACTCAAGGCTGCCAGATCATCAGGACTTCAAATCCCCATACGACAGTCACTAAAGTTGGAAAACGGCAATCTGTAAAAACTACTAAAAAACTTTTTCGAACAATCACTACCTGATTATTGGGATAAGGGGTGCGAGAAGAAAAATTCCCAGGCCAAGGGAATATCGAATAGACATTTATTTAGACTGTCGGACGGCGAACCTTAAAAACGAGCAGTGGCAGATGCGGCAGGCAGTCCATTGCTTCTCGAGGGGGGGACGTCTACAAGAAGAGAGTTATTCTACGAAAAACTGTGACTTTACGCCCGCGAAATGAAAACAGACTACCTCATCGTGTCAAAACTTTTCTCGAAAAAAAGAGGAACTAGACGATCCGACATCAGGTGGACCCTCTCCTGGCATGCGGCTCACAATGGAAACCAGACTGGGGGATACACTCTCGAAAGAGGTCAAAAACTTTTAAAAATCTTGCACCAGCAAGTTCTTCGTACTCCTGAGAGGAGACGTGAGACTTAACGTCACGGCCTCTTATTCTTTAGTGGGACGCCGCCTTAAGAGGAAAACCCTCCAACGGGACGGGAATCCCGAAAGAAAACCATCACACTCTAAGGGAAGACCTTTCTCGAGCAGAAAGGATGGGGAGGGGCCCGGCCTGGATCTCTATCGCGGGAAACTTACTGGAGCCAGGGGAGGGAAGTACTACCAAGGGAGGACTACATCATCAATCGCGCACGAAGAAAGGACCTTCGAAGTGCGATAAGGGGCAGGCCGGGCTAAAGAAATATGGCCCTCGCGCCAAAATATAAACTCATGAAGGAAGGCCAAACCATACCAAACAACATGGACAAACCACCAGGAAGTGAGGTAAAATTCGTGAACGTTTATCCTCTCAAGAACAACAAAGATCCCTCACGTACGACAGCTCAACTTGAAACTGGTGGTGGCAGGAGGTGGGGAGAGGGGGGTGGGAAGAGCGGCGTCCTTCTTTTCACGGATGAAAACACCTCGTCGCGGGCGCGGCCGAAGAGGGGGGGATGCTAATGTCGTAGCCACTAAGACCTGTTCTCAGCGTCAAAAAAACCGGAAGAGTGGGAAGGGAACTTGAAGAATGCCCGGAGGAGTCTCATCACGAAAAAGAAAAACCGGAGTGCCTCTCCATCTGGAGTGCATAAACCTTCGTCAAGCCCCAGAAGAATGCGTGTCCCGAAGGAGAAAAAAAAAGGCGTCCGTAACGTCGTGCGTTTGGAAGTCGAAGGTTAGAAAAAAAAAATTCCGGCGGACGGGCTCAAAGGCGGAGGCTGTCCCAAGACTAAATTAAGATTGTCCACGTGTCGGAACCTGCAACGTCGAACTTAAAACTGCGAAAAGAACCTCTGCTCAGAGTCCGGGGCAAACGTGGAGATCAGTTCGCAGATGGGGTCGGCCGTCAAAAGCGGCGCGGGATAAGAATCGTTCTATGTCAGTTGAAGACGGCGGCTCTCATGATGATTTAGTAGGTCTTGCTGCGTGGGCGAACCCGAGGAGTTAGTAGCGTCAGAATCACAAGAGTCGTGAGCTGACGGCCCGGTGGGGAAACAGCGATGGAAGACTTGGACTTTGTTGGGATCTGCCAGAAACAGGAACGGCTCTGCAGGAACCCTTTGGGAAAGCGTAAGCCCTTCAGACAGAAGTCGTTCGGAAAGCAGGAGGGGACCGGGACTTAGGTACTCGGCTAACGCTAAAGAATACTTCCAGCTCAGGGAGTTGACGTGGAGCGAATAACAGGGGAGGTCTGTTGATCGGATGCTCTGTAAGAAAGTGATTCCGCTTGGGGACTCGGATATCCGGAAGAGATCGGCTCCGGGGTCTTCGAATTTGAGTTCCCCGGTAATGCATGCCAATAAATTCAAACTCGCCAGAACTTCCGACCAAGAGGGGGGGAGGGTTATCACTACCGGTTTAGTTTCTATCTTCAAACAGAATTTTGCCGGTCGGTTGCTGTTAGCAAATCTGTGATGTCCTTTGTTTGTTGAGGTGGGCATGTTTACCTTGCCGGTTATTGTCACAAGTTGTCGGGGAAAAAGGGATCATAATGCGAAAAAGGGGGGGAATGGAAAAGCGAACGGGGCTGTTAATCGTCTCGAACCGACACCTGCCGATGAAGTGATGCTTCCCTCGGGGGGAGAGGGTCATGAATGCAATCGTTGCAGAGGAACGGGATCGTTGGGGGGCCAACGGGGCGTGATGTGACGCTAGCCCTCGGGGGAGATTTGGTGGTCCACTGCGCACCTGCTTGTGAGCCTTGGACGGGTCAAAAAAGGGGCCATTGACGAGGCAGCAGGCTACTGGGGAAGGGACGGACTTCTAACGAAGGGGAAATTGGATTGGCTTACTCTCTAAGGCGGATCGCCTCCTTCTGGATAGAAGGAAAGAAACCCTCGAGATAATCGTCGCGACGTTGAGATCGCGCTCAGTTCTTGAGGCGAAAAGTATAAAGGAGGTCCACGTCCATGGAATAAAACAGTAAGAACTCCACTAGGGCCGCGGCGTCGGCATTGGCGGAGGGAACGGCGGATCAGAGAACTCGAAGGCTCGCAAGGACAAAAGGAGATTGGCAATCTCCTGAGAGATGGCCAACCTTTTCACGAAATTGGTCGTGGAGCAAAAGGGACTTTCCTTTACCCTCGAGTATCACAAACAGGTTCCTTGGCAAGGTCGAGTAATTTCTATGTGGACGGAGTGAACGACCACTAATCTGAAATTCCACTAAGACTCGGTGACTCTTTACGAGGGGGAAAAAGATCGGATGCGGATCTAGAACAGAAAGTAGCCTACTAAGGAAATCCTGGCCTTAGCGGTCCGAGGAAGGAAGAAGCGACAGGGAAATTCTATTAACTTCTTATCTGCCGGGGGTCTGCTAAATGCCAGAAATTAGAGGGAGGGAGATTCAGAAGTCAAGAAAGTAATTGCCAGCTTTTCTCGTGACAACCCGACATGCCGGATAGAGATGAGGGGAGGTACTTCTAAAACGGCTAGCTGGGGATGGTCACAGCGTCGCGTCATCGTTGGAGGTGTGGAAGACCGGGGGCCTTCTTGGACCGCTAATATCCCCGGGGCGTCACGCCGCTGTCGTCTGATGGGACGGAAGCACTCTTCCTAACAGATCAAAGCTGAGGGACTACTTCGGGGACGGGGTCACCAGAAAATCTCGAAGCCGCGGCCTGTGGGGGAGCGGAGGGTGCGCGGGTTGTTGAAGATTAACGCAGGGAGTTTTCGTCACTAGAGCCTTTGTGGTGTTTTCCGAGCGTCTCATCCGGAAACTGGAACGGGGGGGGTTCCGCTCGGCGACGAGGAGAGTCTGTCTGAGGGGTCTTGAGGAGTTTTTTCTTTAGAAGCGCCTCCCTAATCGAAGGGCTGGTCCTAACCCGATCAAGAACCGGAAGCCTCTAATTCGATACCGTCGGCGCGGTTACACCTCTATGGGTCAACTGGTGTGGACGGGCGTCAGACGTTCTGGAGGAGGATCTGGTTTTCCTACTAATTATTTCAGCTTCTTCTCGACCGTCGAACTCCGAAAAAACTCTTTAGAGTGCTTTAGGGAGTAGGGGTCTGACATAGTCAACTCAAATAAGGGGAAGAGAGAAGATATTCCTCATTACTGAAAAAGATCTGTTTCGGCGAGCTCCCGTATGGGGTGCTAGAAACGATGCGTACTCTAAATTCAAGTTAACGAATCAAGGGCCTATCAACAAAAGAAAGATCGTCCGGGGAGCGTTCGTCAAAAAAGGGCGGAAGTATCACGTCGAGACTCCCACTAACGATTTCACAGATAGTAGATAAAAAAACTACGGAGGGAGTATTGATATATGTCAGGGGTAGGCATTTATCGTCAGGGGGGGGACGGTGGGGTTTCTCCTTGATCGAAAGCCTGACCACTGACGGCCCGTCGCTCGATGAATCCCTTAAGGACGCATCGCGGTTCTCTATCTCTTAAAAAACAAGCTCATGACTAACACCGGTTTTGGGGGGGGGGGGGGGTGGAGCATATCAATCGAAGACAACAGAGTGTAACTGCTCTAAAGCAAGACGACGTGTAAGACTCCTCATATCTCAGGGAGAGATCTTAGGGCTATCTAACTCAGACAAAAATCTCTTCTAAGAAGACAGGAACTCCGCAGCCCCTAAACCTGAAGAACAACCAACAGAGGAGACCTCTATGGACCGCACTACTTCTCGACCAACTGTCTATGTCGATCGTGTGACAGACGGGAAGATTAAAAGTGGCGGAAAAGTCCAGATCACCCCTTTTATCTCACAAAACCGGAAAGGTAAACTTGAACGACGCCGCCTAGACTATCTGCCCCCAAGGGCTTCTCAGGGGGAGAAGGCTCCTTATCCGGGGAGGACTCCTTCAACGCATAACTACTGCCCGGAGTACTGTACCGAAATGTCTTAAGCAAAGATCTACAGGGGGGGAGCCGCGCCGGGGGAGACACCCAAGGAAGGTCTCGATCGTTGCATTAGGCGCCAAGACCGACGTCCGGGCGGGCTTATCTGGGTCAAGGAGCGCTGCGGTAGGGGACACTCAAGAAAATAGAAATAAGGATCTTTCGAGAGGAGCATTTCAAAATCCTTACCCAAAAAGGCAACAACTGCCGGGGGCAACAGATCGAAGCTGTGGAATCCCCTAATCTATATGGTAAGGAAAATAGGGACCGTAAACTGGGGGAGCTCCTTAAGTAAGGAAAACTCTTTGGTCCTACGTCTCATCTCTGATCTCTCCGACAAAGAGTGGCAAAGGTCCTCCCAACACCTATCAATCAGTTAATCGATCCAATAAGTAGCTCGGAGACATCCTAGAGGGAAGGACTGCCTATTCATCTTCTTATTGTACCAAATTCCTCGCGTCAGAAAGAATCACGAGGAGGGTCTCTGGGGAAAGAAAATTTTCGGGGTCAAATATGCGACGCAGGCGAATCAAAGGCTCTTCGGGGGGGAAAGAAAGGGGCCCACGCAGGGTCTATCGCCGGGAGGAGAATAGAACAAAAGTGCTCACAAAGTCCAGCGAAAAGGGAAAATGCCAGGGGAAAACTGGGCGCCTATCAGGAAGTCCGCGCACGACCGCGACCCAGGACCGAGAAGGGAGATCAGTGAAAAGACTTCCTCTGGCAGTAACGGGGGCGTGGGTCACGCTAAATACTAGGGATCCTCAAGCGTGATTTCAGAGGAATTCTCACGCTCGCGAAAAACTCGAGGTGGAGCGGGGGAGGTGGCCCCATAGAGGAAATGAGCGCGTAGAGCAATAAAAGGAAACCAGAAGGTTCGACCGGTCTAGGCAGAAAAAAACCGGCGCAGGACCGAGCAATGGTCGGCCCTGAAAACTGACTGTTCAAAGGGCCAACAGTCACCAAGTTGAGAGATGGCATGTGGCCAGGGTCTGGAAAAGAAAACTCCCTGAAAGCTAGGCCGTCTCCACGTGAACTGGCACCGGTATCAAATCACGACTGAAAGGACCATGACTTGAAAAGGAACGCACCCGAGGCCGAGTCAATTTAGGCCCTCCATTTTCGAGAGGACGTCCCACAGGGGTCGCTCATCTGAAAAATCGTCTCGTGGGAAGGGGGGGGCAAATTTTCCTCGTTAAACTATAGAAAAAACCACCGAAGGGCAAATTCCACAACGACCCTAGAAGTTCTACAAAAAGAAAATGAACTTTTGCTATGTGGAAATGCTACCCACCTGTTCTTGAGAAGGAAACCCAGACCGGGGGTGGGATCATTCTAAGGTAACGGGCATGGCTAAGCCACGAGAACAATCTAGTCCGGGAGGGGTGGGGAAGAACTATTCTATCAGCAACCGCAGGGGTGTACTAAAAGGTTGAGTAAACTTGAGAAAAATCGAAACTAAGACACCCGGACTCCCACGCAACAGACAAGAAATGTCCGCGGAAGCGCAGTAAAGTCCCGTTCCGACTGAAGAAGAAGACGGATCTCAGGGCGGGGAGATTACGGAAAAACACTTTTCGCAACGAAATTGCGCTGAGAGGGGGGAACACCCCACTTACAGGCAGGAAGATGTGTGGACGTTGCGACAAAAAAGGAATAAGGAAACTTCAAGTCTACCGCGAACAAAAAGACTTTTACGTGGCCCACGCACCCACAAATACTAGCAGAGGGAACGACCCAGAAGAAACACAAGGAACCTTCGAAAAGAACGACATTTCTCCAAAAGAAAGGCAGCGGCCGAAGATCGTCACGACTGCGAACCCTCAGGGGACAAGACCACGTTTTAAGGGGCAAGAGGGAGAAAAAGCGGTGAAGAAGAATGGAATGACGGCCGAAACGAACTTCAGTGTAAACGAATAGCGGGAGTGGGAAGGAACCAATCAGACGTCTTCACAGACGAAAAGACGAAAACTTTCAAGGGGAAGACAAGGAGACCCCAAAACCTGAAAGGCTCGACGGCGCAAAAAAGGATTGAGGGCGCATGGGTCGCAGATGCAGGGAGCAAAACGGAAACTGTCGCAATAGAAAGACCAGGTGATGGAACTAATAGGGAAGAGAGACCACAAAAGGCACGACCAGCTTCTAGTTTCTGAGTGAAGGAGGGCAGGGTGCTACGACCGTCCGAGTTTAAAGGGACGCCCCGCGACCGTAAAGAAGGGGGAAACTCGACTCATTACGACCAAGCAGGGAAACAGAACTGATTAGGAAGAACAACGCCGCCAAACACCATCGGGAAAGTGGGATCGTACTTGCATCTACAGAAAAAAAGATTGGGGGGAGGAAAAGGAGATCCACGACTAAAAATCCAAACGCAAAGTGGGGACTGGAGGGTGTGAAGCCGAAGGAAAGAGGGAGGCGGGCGTCCCGGGAGTAAAAGACGGTGAAAAGCCAGGGAACATCGACGGAGAGGGTTCAAGGACCCGCCTAGACCCGTGGATATAGCACCAAAGGGGTTGGCCGAGGGCGTGAAGAAGAAGGGAGGAGGGCTTATTCTTCCACACCGGGATAAAAAAAACTCCGGTGAAAGAGAGCAGAGCAAAACTTGCAAAACGTCCTGAAAACCACCAAGAGTCTGGGAGCGATAAGCGCAGAAACAGTCTTTTGGGAGAAATACCACCTGACCGGGGGGCTGGAAAAGGGTGCGTCTTTATGAACGAGGAATTTGGAAATCCCCAAGCAAGGTCACCGGGGGGTAGGAGACAAGGAACGGACGAACGAAAGAAAGGCTGGTATCCGCGGGAACAGTATTCCAGGGGGAAAAACCTTGTCCAATTGGAGTTTGACCGTCTTGATGAAAACGAGGCCAGGGTCCCAGGGCCTGCGGCGCGGGGGAGACTAGGAAAAGAGAGAGTCGTTGGGGTACGCGTCGTGAAGATGAGGTAGGGGGCGTTGGGGATTTCTTGGTAATGACAATGTATCGAGTCGAGGAAGCTCTTAACTTCGTGTAGACCGGGTTACCTGTCCCGGGGAAAAAAGCGAGCGGCACTTGGGGGGGAGCTCCTAAAGAGGAAAAGCTCGCGTTGCGCAAAATTGTCCGCTACAGGCAAAGATGAGATGCAGTGCGGGACAGGGAGGGATATAGCCCCTAGGTAGCAAGAAATTCTTGGAACTTGAAAAGAATCGAAGTCGTCGTTGCGAGGTCGAAATTTCCTAACCATGGAGTGGACGGTCGCCGTGGGGGGAAGGTAGGAGACGCAGTGGGAGCTGGGACGTAGTCGAATAGCTTTTAAAAGCCGCCAAATGAAACTCCCCAATATGACCTTAATAGAACCCGGCTCCAAAAAGGCGGTTTTTGAGGTCCGGTGAGCAGAGGGGGGGGGGAGGAAGGAAATTAAAAACTCGACAGAGTGCGGTGTCTTGGAAAACTGATCTGGGAGTCGGTTGTTCATAAGGGGGCACCGTGGAGGGAGTTCTCGGGTACAGGAAAAAAGCGGGGCCACACAGGGAGTACTGTTAATGCGAAAGGGTACTGGGTGCTGTTGGTCTGCGGATAACGCAACCTGAAATGAGGGAACTTTAATGCCCAGGGTGCGGTTTAGAAAGCATCTTCCGAGAATAGTGTTTTAAATCCCGGTGCCTTGAAGGTGAGCTGATCGCTCTGTGCAGGGACAAGGTTCGAAGTGTTGATCTGAGGTCGCAGAACACTGGGGCTTGCTGAGTTGGCTTGGGGGACGTAAAGGACATGGCTCGGGGATAAGCCATGCGAGGTCCTGGTCCAAAGAAAGCTACGAGTAAGGGTGGGCTGGGGGGGGGATAGCCGCTCAGAGGTCGGTGCGTCCTTCAGGAGACTAAGAAAGCGGCCTCGGCTCAGAAGGGGGGGTGGAGAAGAGGCAAGGGTCGGAGAACCGCGGAGGCAGGATAGGGCGATCCCGCTGCATAGGAAACAGGACCACTAAGGGAAAAAGGGAAAAAAGGCAGAACGGCTGAAGATTCAGAGAGGGACTGTCGGACGAAAGCTGCCGGCAAGGCTACCGTATGGAACTAAACAGCGCGGCGCGAAACCCTTTGGCAGCAGGACGACATTGTTGGCTGGAGGCCGTTTGCACGGCGAGGACGGCGCGGATCCAAAGGGGGGGGGGGGACATTCTTGCATTGGCAAAAAGATATGTCGGAAAATCAAATCAAACGAAGCCGGGGGGAGGAACGCATAACCACTTCCAAAAGAGGGAGGAGATCTACGCTAAAGGGGATGGTACGGAGAAATGCAGGAATCGATTCCTACATCGCGAAGGATGTCGCTCCAAAAATTTAAGGGAACATTACCTAGAAAAAACATTGTTTCAGTACTGGGACCTTCTGCCCAATTGGGATGACGAAGACGGGTCTCAGAAGAAAGGGACAGCTTTTCTGTGAAAACAGATCTATCAGTCAGAAAAAAAGGCGCGGTGTGCATCCTTACAAAAGCCGTAGGGGGTCGATGAAAGCGCAGATCTATCGGGGAGGAAGTGTGTTTAAGGCGACCCTTTGCCTAGTGTTCTAACGAGAAGAAACAAAAAGAGATCTTCTATTCACCGAGCGTTTGGCCGTTCGTAACTCAAGAAAGGATCCAAATATAAATAAAGTACTTTTCAAGGTGCGGGAAAAGACCCTCTCAAGGAAGACTGGCCGGTTAAGTAGATGATCGTTCATTTGGGTCAGAGGACTCGGCCGTGTAAGTGAGAAGGGACAGGCGTCGCTGGGAAGTGGGACCTTCAGGTATCTTTTATCTATCAAGGAAGCTGTATAGACTGGGACAGCTCGTCCGTGGGAGGGAGACTGCCATGGGAAGCGTTTAACTGTTTATCTGGAAAAGCCAAGTCAATCTAGGACCTTTATTGGAGTTCCAAGGGGAAGATCCGACAGTGGCCCATCGTAAAGCGTCTGGTCCGGCGTTATTCCTCAAGTTCTTCCTCAGCGGTGTAGTGGAATTCCTCTGTGTTCGCCTGAGTCGAGTCTGTGTAGGATCGGCTAGCGGGAGAATATTTGGTTAAGCGCTCAGCAAAAGAAGGTCCGACTGTTAGCGACGGGCCCTAATAACTAGTTAAAAAGGCTATTTGGCTAGGAAAAACAATCTCTGATAAAGGTAGTCGAGTAAAGAGGAAATAGCGCGGGTGACAGGAGGATCGACTCTAGGATTCAGCTCGCACTCGAGCGCAGGAGACAGCCAGAGGATCATCATCTCTCTCCCTAGTAAACCCTCGGTAAGTCGTCGTGAAATCAAGGAAAAGGAACCGTGAAATCTCCCGACCCTTTAGCTCTCAAAAAAGATTAGGAAAAGGAATAGATAATCAGGACATGGAGCTTCGACTTGGGAACTTCTCATTAGCCGCAAAAAGCCTCAGTCTTAGCCCTCTGGGCAAAAAAAAAAAGACGGGCCCTTCTTAGAGTCGGTTTGGGGAGATCGCGATAAATCAGAGGAGTGATAACGGAAAATGGAGGAAGACTCAGACTAATAGAGAATTATCGTCTAGGCTGGTTACTTGCCGCCAAGGTAGAAGTGATCAATAAACAAGAGGCGTAAGACACCTTCTAGACTAGCTCGTAAATCGCAATAGGCCGCTACTGCTAAAATAAATACTCTAAGACCAGGAGCGGCAGAAAGACCCGTATTGACTACAAGTGCTATTCTCCGGAAAGGAAGTCTGGCCCTCTGTAAGTTAGGTCTATAGGTTTCGACACCGGCTACATTCTCGTAAGTTTCTGAAGTCCAGAAAACCGATCGGGGAGATTCCGCACTTAAGAAGACGCCTTGCCGAGCGTACCCTGGATTCTCCATGCACGTCGAGGAGGGGGGGAATCACCGTAAAGAAGGAAGAAACTTCCAAAGAGTGGAAGATCCTAAGCACTGAGAAAGGGGGTCTGTCCTCTCCAAACTCTACCGGAGCCCGCTCAGATAAATAGCCAGGAAGGTGACTGACGGGTGGCTTTTACTAGAAGGCCGACTCAGGGCTAGGATCTTATCTTGGAGCTCTCAGTCGAGGGACTTCAGGAAGGACAATCAGGAAGAATTCCGAATCTGGGAAAATTTCTTATAATGGGGGAAGAATCCAAGTCCTTCCACAATTCTTAACAAACTGAGGAGGGTCGGAACTCTCTCTCTATCAGACGATACGAAACCTCTCAGAAAGGAATCTTCTCCTCCGTCTGGCCGGGAAAATCGGTACGGCTCTCCCTCCTAAAGATGGGCTGCTACTTTCGAAGTCCACCCTGCCGATCACGGAAAGAGGATAAAATTTTAGGACCTAAGGCTCGCCCTACCGACACGCCGGTCGGATAAGGATCCAGTGCAGTACGCAGAAGGCAGCAAGTTCCTTCCAAAAAGAGACGAGGAGGTTAGTCCAACTCTTAGGGGAAAGCGACAGAAGACAGGACCTGCGCTCGATGGCCAGACACGGCCAAACCCTCCTTCTTGAGACTATGGAAACCCGAAAATGAAAGCTGCCAATGTCCTCTCCTCCTCGGGGGGCCGGCGCTTTCTCCTTCGAAAAATAAGTTCTCTGGGAGAATTCCGAAAAAAACCCTCGCATTCCGGAGACCGAGGCCTAGTTACGGGATCCTGGGGACTAAAATGAAGGCTGATTAGCGGAGCATCAGTAAAAAATGCCGGCTGACTCTCACCCGACTCAAGGTGCACGCGGGGGCTTAGGTCGTAAATATCCTCAGGGAGGCTATCCCTATGAGGGATCCTCCTCCATTCATATGCTCTTAACTGCAGACACCGGCCCTTAGGGGGCGAGCCAATTGAGAGGAATTATCTGGAACTGGAAGGACAAGACCGACGAAAAAAATTCAAAAGGGAGAACGCTGCTCTTCGGTACTCTACCCAGCCCGGCAAAAAACTATCAACCGAAAAATTTAATCATACACGTACCGTACGGAAAGACGGGGAAATGATCCAGCCTCACCAAGTGCCAAGAACAAGTCTCCCGGACAGGTGCGGGAAAGAAAATTTCACCACCAGTAAATTAAACAGGAAAATCGCCGCAAGAAACGGCCGCAGGGGGGGTGACCGATAAGAAAGACCAAAAAAAAAAGACCAAAACGTAACACGATACCATAACCGAAGTCCGTTCGATTGCGGAGGACCCGGCGACCGAAACACTTTCTTCAGAACGAACCGACCCACAGTGGGGAAGGGGGGGGCGGTGTTAGAAGGAGGGTTCTACTTCAAGGCGGAGAAAGCTCTTCGGGGGGAAGAACGAGAAATACCATATCGATCCAAGAAAAGCCGAAGGAAAGAAGATATCGACGGTCCACAAACGTAGGCCACGGCGCAGCGACCTACCGAAGACAACAGTTGGGACGCTCACACTGAAAAGAAAGGGGCTGATAGAGGGAAGCTCGATTACTAAGGAAAATAGACACGCTAAGCATAACTTAGGGCGCAGGGTAACCAAGTGCGCGGAGTCCTTAAATCAATACGGGAAGGAGCGAAAACTTCCATGAGAAGGTACCTGAGTATTAGAGAGTAAAATTGAAGAGATCCCCTCCTGGAGTAAGGCAAGCAATCCCAAGAAAAGAAGTCATAGTTAAAAGAAATCGGCCGGCAACCCGTACCTGAAACTGCATGAAGGGGGGGGCATCGATCTCAGAAGAAAAAAAGAAAAAGTAAGCGGACTACCTCTGATACGCTAAAAAAAATAAAAGTCGAGGTAACAAGTGGTCCAGGGAAAAAGTCTACCAGCGTGGGAAGGGGGGAAGAAAGACTTCGAAGGGAGACGGACCGGAACGAAGAAATGTGAAGGGAGGAAGGAAGGGGCCAGCCCCTCCTCGGTTGGATCATACTAACCAAAGAAGGAAAGGAATTTGGAGTCCACTTCTACTGAAAAAGAAAAAAATGAAGGAAGACTAAGGGAAGAGTGGAGCAGAATCGTGTATTTACACGGAGGGGGAAGGCGATCTCGATCAACGGACCCCGGAATATGCTAACCTTTTTGAGGGAGAAGGGGCCTGCTCTCCCTCAGAAAAGGGGAAAGGGGACACAAATCCTTCAGAAGGGGGATTTTACTAAAGGACGAAGGAAACTTCAACGTCGAGAAAAAAAGGCCATCGCGACCGGCGGGGACTGGTCCATAACTCGAATAGAAACTCACTGTCCCCCTGACCCTTGGGAAAAGAAGAAACACCACCGGGACATGGGGGTGAAGTGA
>Ga0179591_1288544_pt1 | contig 12991 bp, 14 predicted proteins | sample CZOMad2_1_08_16f_FD_182891 | JGI IMG/M metagenome (GOLD analysis project Ga0179591, IMG submission 182891) | Vadose zone soil fungal communities from Angelo Coast Range Reserve, California, USA - CZOMad2_1_08_16fungal (PacBio error correction) | ecosystem: Environmental > Terrestrial > Soil >...
GCGTCTGGAGCGTTTCGTGTCGGTCGAAGGTTAAGAAAAAGCCGTCGATCGTGTTCTGGAGAAAGGATGAATTTAGGGGAAAGGGGGGAAAGAACCAATCTTCATGCCCGCCGCCGGCGTACGATCGTTCCCTCGGGCCTTGGTCAGAAGGAACAGGTCGTCGACGTCTTGGTCTAGTCGCGAAAAAGGGGATCTTGTGAAGAGACGACGATAGTCAGCGTGCCGATGGGAGGGGGGGTATTTTCGGAAACCTAAGTACGACACGAAAACGCGGAAGTCATTTTCCCTGCCTCCGCCGAGGGGAAGGACGGTGCCGGCCTTGTTGAGATCGAAAGCAAAAGCTCGGCCATCAGGGAAACGGATTGTTTAAAATGAAGACCGACAGGGCCTAGCAGGCGATGCCCTGGCCCCGTTGAGAAAGGTTCACCCCTCCAGCAGGCGCGGGAAGGGGCCGCCGCCCTTAGGCCGGGTAGGATAGGGGGTGAAGATAAGGCTGTTCTTCCTGGAGCGTGAGGAAAGAGACGCCTTGACATCCTGAGGGAGTTTTATGCTATCGAGAAAACGGAAAAAAACGTGACACGTCTCCGATGTTGCACGAGCCCAGGAACGAAAGGAGAACGCATGATCACGTACACCCGGGAGCGAGCGGAGGGCCTGGGGACCCGACCGGGGGAAAAAACGACCGGAGCGAGAAAAGAAGAACGCGTCGGCGATGGTTATTGGTCGAACCTGCCGACGAATCTCCCCCAACGCGGCTCGGAGCCTCGATGCCCTTCTCGGGTCAGTTCTACCGTGGGGGGTAAAGACCTTTCTCGCTGGCGATGCCGTCGCCAAAAGTCCGGGAGAAGAAGGAGACGAAAAAAGGGGTCGATCCCGCGTCGTGCGAAGCAGAGATGCTTCTATACCAGCCTTGGAAAGGATAGAAAAACGGACGAAAAAAGGGAAAGGACCTACTCTCGGTTCTAGTCTGAAAGGGGCTGTAAGATCTTGTTCATAAACTCTCTCTGAGCCCGGGGGAGACCGGAAAAAAAGGGGAAAGCTCGATTACCCGCTTCCGACAGCGATTCCGGGAAGGAAGGGTTATCAGCTACGTAGGGAGGGGTCGGAGCTCTCCTACTTTCGAAGGGGGGAGCTTTCCCACCAAGCCTCTCTCCTCTCACGAAAAGGGAGTCTAAGAAAAGCTCAGAGAGCCCCATTACTCCATTAGGAGAAAGACATCTTCTTTTTCTCTAGAGACCCCAACAGAACTGGGCACCACTGTGCCTCCCTTGAAAACCGAACATGTATCTCCTCTGCGAGGAAAAAAAAAAGGGCCGGGTTCTGCTCTTATAGAGAAAAGTGCAGTCGGAGGAACATTCCTGAGAAAGCGCCAATAATGCCACCTGAGAAGAAAAAAGGGGGGAAGAACGCCCTTCGCCAGAAAGGGCTTACCCCACCCCCTTCAGGAAGGGAGAAAAAAAAAGAAACCAGCCGTGGGGAGTCTCACTTCTCTTTTCAGAGAAAACAAGCGCCGCGCTGGTTTCACTTTTGAGAGGGAGGCGCAGTGTGATCACACATCCTTGCCGGGAGGAGAGAAAACAACAACAGGGAAGGAGGAAAGAAAGAAAGAAAGGTATGTGTTCTCACCCGGAGTCTGCCGAAGCGAGAGAACGCTTGTCCAGCACCATTCCAGAAAACGCCGCGCCTGACGACTAACGAAAGGGTTTCTCTCTTAGGCCTTTGGTGGGGTCGAAAAGGAGGCGATCGGCTCGGGCGTTGGGTAATTGGGTGGGCATAATCGGTCAACCGAGTGCGGCTTGCCGGAAGGCCGATCTATCGCGTAACGTGGCAGATCTCCGCCCCCCTGCTACCGCGGGAAGGGGCGCGAGGGGGGGAAGGACCCCCGAGAAATTTATTCCCCGTGGGGGGGGAAACACGATGAAAAGGCCAGAGAATGCAAAGGCGCTATCGGACGGACCCGGAGAAAAAGCGCTGCCTCGAAAGGTCGGGGGAGAGCCTGCTTTCCCGAATCCTTGCTGAGACGCGTGCTAATCTCGGAAAGGGGGGGATAGGGGGCCGCGTCAGAAGAGAAAGTGGGATACCGGAAGAGACACTACGGTTCTCTTATTAAAGGAATCAGGGCAAAGGCCTCAGGTCAGCTTTTCGAGAGAAAGCAGGCCTCTTACAGGGACAAAAAAGATCCATTGCGTAGGTCGCGGGGAGAAAAACAAGATCTTCCATATCCAAAAAAGAGATGAGTCGGTCCCTTACCGCCTCCACCAAACCCGGAAGGTAATCCGTGAAGGGGTCTTGGAGGAGAGCGGCGCGCTTGGAGACGAATGTGTTCAACGCGGTGCACCAAAGGAGAAGAAGAAACGTCGCTGGCTGACCCTCACCGGGGGGAAGAAAGGTCTTTATCATCAGACCACACGGGGAACGCGAAAAGGGACGTTGCTCTCTTCGGAAGATGCGAGGGGCTTCACCGAGAGATCAGGGGCTATTCTTCCCGGAAGAAAAAACGCACACCATCTCCTACTCGTTGGATACATAAGGAGGAGCAAACAGAGCACGCCCCTTCTTTGAAAGAAGGGTTTAACACGGTCGGGCGCGAACAAAAAAGCTCAAAACGGGAAAACTTTAAAACGTCGGGAAAGGGAATGGGGGGAAGTCGCGGGCACGACCAAGTAGGGAACTTGTATACACCTGCATCAGAAAGAGAAAAGCGTCGGGGGGATGACTCTAGGAAACAGGGAAGGAGCAACCATTCACTCCATAGAAGGGGGAAAGCAGTATGTCCAGCTCCGAAAGAGTTTGATTCTCACATAAGAAAATGACAGGAAGGAAGATACCCCCACTTCCGGGGGGAGGGGAGAACCAGTCGCAAGGAAATGGGGGAGGGCGAGGGTGGGGAGGACCGAAGCATCACTCACTCTACGCGAAAAAGGAAAAGCGACCTATGGAATGGAGCTCAACTTCTTCCAGGAGGCTGAGGGGTGCACCTTTAAAAGAAGGAATTGCTCTGTCTGTGAAAGAAAAAATAAGTCGATGGCCGCATCAGCAAGAGGAAGGGGGAGGGATCCGGGGACCCCCTAAAAACCGGCCTCATCTAGAAAAAGGAACATAGTGGGAGGAGTTAAAGAAAAAAAGGGGAAAAAAGGGCTTTGCTTCCGAGTAAAAGGCTGAGTCTCTTCGAAGATATCAAAAAACACCAATAAAAAAGAAACTGAGAGAATGCGAAAAGAGGGCAATCGGGTCAAGGACGCATAAAAAAAAAAAGGAAAAGCGCCTCGCAACGTTTACCGGGAAGGAAAAAACGTCGACTACCTGAGAGAGGGAAAAGCGGACCAAGGCCTCGTGGAACGACAAGTAAAAGGGAAGAATCTAGAGGGACGGCGGCGTCTCCGGGCGAGGAGGTGACCTTCACTGCTGCCTCAAATAAAAGGGAAACGTAAAAGGCAAAAAAAAAAAAGGAACGGACGTCACCATTCAGGAAGGGGAAAGACCTCGCTCAAAGAAGAAGATAACGATCTCTCTCAAAAGAATAAGATAAATTCGTGGAGCCACGTCTGGGAAAGAAGAAAAAAGGACGAAGGTGACCTGAAAGAAGGACGTGCCGTCGAAGCGCTGGAAAGGGGAACAGAGAAAAGGATAATTGTTTTCCGTTCCAAAGGGGAAAAATCCTCGACCGGAGACGACTCGTCCTCTTAGAGAAGGGGAGAGAGAAGGGAAAAAGTAGAAAGGGCCGCAGGCCTCGCTGTGAAGGAGGCGTCTACGTTCTTGGGACAGGAGGGAAGAAGGTTGCGAGCGCCGTTGGGGGGGGGGTTTAAGTGCTTAAGTTTGCAGGGAGCCCTGGTAAGAACGTAGGAAGAGAGCATCGGGAAGGGGGGGATGGAGGTTCTATTCAAGAAAGAAGAAGCGACTCCGCCGAAGGATAACACAGAACGCTTCTCTTTACAAAAAAAAGAATCAAAGGTGAACTCCGCCGAAAAGGGGAAGGGTCGCGAGGCCTTTTCCGGCCAGGGGGGAAGGGAGGTGATTGCTTTCAAGAAGAAGTCTGCTGCCATCAAGCGAGCACGTAGGAGTCATTTTACGGAGCGGCCTTCAAAAGCATGTGCCCAGGGGGCGAAGAACTGGCCGAAGGGGGAAAAATCGTCGAGTTCAGCAAAGAAAGGAGTTGAGCGCCCACCTGGGGGAAGCCCTGAGGAGATCATGCTCCGTGGTGGGAAAAAAAGTTTTTGAGAGGGAAATCGTGTCTTCCCCTGGGAAAACGGGGAAGGTTGGGCCTCAAAAGCGTAAAAGAGAAAAAAAAAAGATTTCCTATGGAAGGGGGGGTGGAATTGCTGAACCTTCCGAGCGGAGGGGGGGAACAGAAGAGCCACGTTCTATGCGGGGAGAAAACGATTTTCACGTGGAAAGAAGTTCCCTCTCCAGAAAAAACGGTATCGGAAAGGACGTATCTCAAATGGAAAAAAAACAGGGACGCTGTTTCTCACTTAAAAGAAGGGGGGGAAGTCTGAAAGGATTTGCCCTTTCGCGAAAAAGAAAAAGTAAAAACCGAAACACCTTTGATAGAAAAAAAGGGGCGCTATGTCCTAAATTCGAGAGGGGACCAGGGGGGGCGATGGTGATGTCGCGGAGGAGCACAGGACTACTAATAGAATGAAAACCGCCCCAGGGAGAGACCGCTTTCCTTTGAAAAAAGCACGTCGTTTGACCGATCCTGAGGAAGGAACAGTGGTGGCGTTTCCCGTCAAGGGGAAGTTACACTAATTCCGCGGGGAGAAAAGAAGTAAAACCGTTGCGTTCCGCCATCTAAGGGGGGAAGGGGCCGCGCGTCGGAGGCTAAGGGAAAAAAACTAGTTTACAACCGATAACGGAGGAGAAGCCAAAAGGATGCGTCTATACCAAAGGAAAAAAAAAAAGTACGTCAAAGGGGGGGAAGGGTGGAGGCGGTCGCGGGAAAACGCTGGGGAGGTCTCACGGGGGGGGGGATCTGTATATCTGGGGGACGGAACGCGCCCGCCGAAACTGGATCTTTTAGGGGCAAAGAGGCGCGGAAAAGGAAAGAAGGCAGCTCTATGGAAACTGCTATCATGCTAGACAAGAACAGCGGGAAAAGCTGGGGAGGGAAAAAAAAAAAAGACGTAGTTTCGGGAAAGATGCCGGTCCCACTGTATAGAAAAACAGACTCCTACTGGCTCGGGAAAAACCACCCAACCCCCCAACCCCCCGAACCCCCCCAAAACACACAAAAAACCGAGAAGAAAAGGACACCCAGCCCACACCCCAAACCCCCCCCCCAAAACCCTCCCCACCCCCCAGAAGAAAAGAGATAAAAACCCAAGACCCCCGAGAAGGAGTTCCCACATCCCGTACGAGAAGAGCTCCGCTCCCTCGCACAAAGAGGATGAAAAGACGCTCCTGAGGAAAGAGGAAGTACTCGCCCTCCTGAAGGAAAAGGAGGAACATGTCCCCGAGAGAAGAAAAAAGGATACTCTCATCGGGAGAGAATTACTGGGAACCCCGGGGACTCAAGGGAAAGGGAAGAACATGTCTCTGTCCGAGGAAAAGCAAATCCCTCGGTTTCCGGAGGGAGAGAGCGGGCAACGGTACTCTATAGATAGGAAAAAGGGGAGGATACCGGGCAATCCTACGAGGGGAGAAATAGACGATAATTCCCCCCGAAAATCGGTCCTGAACTCCCGAGAAAAAGAGATAGCCACTCCATGGCGCCCCCACCCCGGAAAGGGAGCGAAATAAACTAGCACACCGCCGTGTTTAGGGGAAAAAAAAGGGAGCACTTCGCTGGTCACGGCCAAAACGGAAGCGCTTTGTCACTTCTTGCAGGGAGAAACGCTCCTGCGCTGAGAGAAAAGACAAACAATGGCCGTTCTTGGAGCAAGAAGAAGAGAAAAAAGAAAGGAGGAAAAGATAGAGATGTTCTAAAGCCAACGAACTGCCAATGGATGGGCGCACAAAAAAAAGATCAAGTGCTCAATAATCGGCAGAAAAGGGAAGACGCGGCGCTTGCCAGCACCCAACCCGGCGAACTGCGCCTTACGACGAACGCCGCGGTTGGAAATCGGGCGAAAAGAGAGGGGGGGGGTCGCCATGGAGTGCTAGGAAAAGGCGTTTCAGGCCTGAAGTTGGGGAAGAGCGCGATTGGCGTTCGTAAAAAAAATTGCAGGGCCCAAGAAAAAGGAGATCGCGTAACCTTTGCGATAGAAAAGAAAACCGCGGATTGCGTAGGGGGAAAAGATCCATGTTCGGCGCAAAAAAGGAACGCCGGCCGGAGTCCCTTGGTGAAAGAACGAACCGATTCTCTGAGAGAAAAGCGATTGGCGCCGGGAAAAAAGAGGAAAAAAAAGGAGACCTGGAACGTACCTAAGGAGTCTCAGTCTGCGGGAAGAAGTCTTTTCGCTGGGAAAGGGCAACGCCCATCTCCTTATGGGGGGCGATGGGAGCTCGGGGAAAGGGGAGGAGCTCGTCATTACGTTAATCTCAAAGGGGGGGAATATCACGGCATCGTACACTACTGAGCTGATTAACATAGAAGAAAAGGGGGATAGGAGAATCCGAAGGGGCGATCATCTTTAACGAATGGGAGGGAAAAGCAGTCCCTCGTAAAGCGGAGAAAAGAGCCATTCTCTAAAGGAGACTGGCTTGAAAAAACTGACAAGATCTTCCAGAAAGAAAAAAACGATTTTCTTTCTGACAGAGAAAAACTCCTCCAAACACAAAAACCCGAAGGAACTCTTTCGTGGGGAAAAAGGGGAAGAAAAGGACGCAGCAGTTCATCTCGGAAGGGGACGGGCTCTACGGTTTCAAAGAGAAAAAATCCGATACGTCCTACGCAGCGGGAGAAAAAGGCTCATGCTGAAGAGAGAAATCGCCCCTTAATTTCATGAAGCGACGTCAAAAAAAAAGTAAGACCTTACCTATCAAAAGGGGGGGGGGTGAACCAACGTGCTCTCGGAGGGGGAAATCTTCTCCTGGAGGGAAAAACCCTTCGTGAGTCTTTTCGGAGGGGGAGGAGGAGTCCAACTCCGGGGGGGGGAAGAGAAAAAAGGAAACATCTCCTACTTCTTGGCGAAAAAAAGGAGTCAATCTCTCCATCAAAGTCTTGTACTAAGAAAAGGGGGACAAGGTCTTTGATAGGGATGGAACAATAAAGGCTCCGAAGGGGAGAAAAAGTGTAAGTGATCCCCAGAGGGAGGGAGCTCTACTCCTTGGGACGAAGGAAAGGACGACGGAAACGACCACTGTCCAACGGGAAACGCCGGGCGAGGTTTAAAACCGGCACTCACGGGGAGAAGAGGAGGTGTCTACCTCGAGGGAAGGAGAGCATCAACCATGCAAGAAGAAAATCAGTTTCACAGGCAAAGAAGGGAAATGAGGGAGAAAAGATGGGTTTGGTCTACGCTAGAAAAGGAAGGGCGCACGCTCGAGGTAGGAATCAGGAGGTAAAGCAAGAGGAAAATACCCTTTTCCTCATTGAGGGGATGGGCGGTCATCAACTTCACGCGGAACTAGGGAGGGGATACTAATTTCCCTAAGAGCTCAACTAGGGAGGTAATCGACTAACGGGAAAAAAGGGACTTACTTCCCTCTAACTAAGCTTTCTTAAACGCTTTACACAAAGTAGCGATCGATTCCGAAAAAGCGGATATTCACCGACGGCACGAAAGTCCCACCGGGGAGCGTCGCTCACCTATCACAGAGGAGAAATGAATAGTCGCTTGGGAAAAATCTCCGAGGGGGAAGAGCTTAAAAGACGGAAAAAAAAAGGATTCTCTTCTTCCAAGTCAGGAAGAACATACCAGCACCAATACCAAACGGCACTCTTCTCTAGACAGAACTCTCTTCCCAGGGGGGGGAAAGAGGGGGGGGAGGGGTCACCTTCAGAGAAAAATCCACCGAGTAGTCAAACTGTTACCTACAGGATCTACCAATAAGGGGGAGAAGGAGAGAAAGAAGAGATCAAATCCTCGGCTTGACCAAGAAGAAAAAAGGTCGACTTCATCCTTCTGAGGGAGGCTGGCTCCTTGAAGAAGAGAGGAGAACCTCACCAAAGAGTCCCCATAGGAAGAAGGGCTGGACACCGTCTTCGAAGAGGGGGAAACTAACTCAGCTTACTTTAAAAGGAGGGAGAAACGACCCTCGCTCCATCCATTCTACCAAGAGAAGAGACTAAATCAAACACCCCTTAGGAGGAGGAAAGGTCTTTTTCCGCAAAGAGGGGAGGGGGGAACGTTTCTTTTCAAAGGGGGAAAAGAGAGTCCTTCGTTCCGTAGATAGGGGGAGGGACGCCTGGTTCCCGAGGAAGAGGTTTAGGGGAAAAAGGAAGAAGTGCCGTTTCCCCGCAAAAGGAGGCAAGGCGCCGGCCTCGGCTTCCTCGGAAAAAAGGGGACGTCACTTGTCTTTCACAGCGGGCACGAAAAACAAGAGATGTTTATAAAAAAAAGGGAAAGGCGGAGGGTCTTTTTCGGGAAAAAGTTGGCGATTCGCAGAAGGATGCGGAAGGTGCCCGGAAGTGGAAAATGGTCCGGAAAAGAGAAGAGCATCTGCCTATTTGTGAAGGGGGGGGGGGTTAGATCCTCCTACCTGTAAAATAACCTCCGGCCTTCTCTACAGAAAGACGCAGGACTACAACATGAAAGAAAAAAAAAAAAGAGGGCAACTCCGCCGCGCTGGGAAAGGAAAGAAGTTGCAGGCCTTTTGAGGGAAGGGGAGTGCCGCCTTGCCTCGGGAGGGTAGCTCGCCATCATATCGCGGAAAGAGGAACAGCTCAGGTTGAATAAAGAGAAGGAAAGGGGAAGTCAGGTCCAGGAAAAGACGGCGATGTCTCTGAAGAATGGGGAGAGTCGCTTTCAAGAGGAGGAAAAGAAAAACAGGCGCTTTCCTTTAGGAAAGGGAAACCTGGGTGGGCCGCCTCCCTGAGAGGGGAGACGTTGGTCACCGGGGGAGGTTTGTGAGCGAAAGGAGCGTGCGTCCCCGGGGGAGAGGAGACTCAACCCCATCGGAAAAAAGAAAAAAAACATGGACATCCTTATTGCCTAACTTAGAGTTGGTCATTATTCATCGTACTACTGGAAAAAAAAAGGGGAACACTCTCCTTCGGAAGAAAAAAGTGGACGTACACGTCGCCGATTTCAAGAGGGGGTCGTGCCCTCTCCGGAAACCGTCGCAAAGTCGTAGAGAAAGGGAAAAGAGGGGGCTCACTTACAAGAAAAGTCTAAAGGCCATTTCTCAGACGAACTGACACCTTGAGGAAGGGGGAACGCCTTCTTTCTTTGCGGAGAAGGAGCTCGGCCGTCGTGTAGAAGAAAAAAAAATTGGTCGCCGACGAGTGGGCAGAAGGGAGAAAAATCAGAAAAAAAAAAAAAAACCGGGAGGGAGAACGCGGCGCCTCTTGAAGGCCTCGATCAAGGAAGTCTCTTCTGCTTGTCGGGGAAGACACAAAACAGAAAACCCCCAAAAGAAAAAAAAAAGGAAAAAAACCACACCGCCAAATAACAATAACCTTGGTGGCGTGCCCGGGGGGAGCACCTTTCCGCGGGCGATGCCGTAGAAAAAGGCCACAAAACGTGTCCACAGGAGGGAGAAATTCTCGTCGGGAAGGGAAAAGAAACAGAGTGACCCCCGGAGAGAAAAAGAAGCCGCGCGAGATGAAACTTCGGCGGAGAAAGAGCCTATACCAAGGGGAAAGAGGGGGAAGAAGGAGTCTCTTTTGTGGAAAAAAAGGACCGAATCATCAGAGGGGAAGGGTTGCCTGGAAGATAAAAGGGGCTCCAGACAACCCCAAAGAAGAAGAAATCTTGAAGGCCTGGATCTTGGGGGAGAAGGGTACTCTTCCTGACCACACTGAAAAAAAGGGGACCCTCTGAGATGGAATGAGGGGCTCTCTCGCGAGAGAAGGGAAGAGACTATTGTCTACTGAAAGGAGAACCACTTTGCTATAACAGAGAAGGCTCCTACTGGCACGGGACCTCAGAACGCGCTGGAAAAAAGAAAAAGAGGGCCCTCCGTCTCCCGCTCACAGGGGCGGTCTAGGCCGCGCCGGAGAAAAAAAAAAAGGAGGTCCGCTCACAAAAAAAAATAACAAGGAGCGCGTCCGGACAGTGGGAAAAAAAGGCGGGGGCTCTAGAATCATGTGCTGTGCAGATGAGAAGGCTCCCCTTTCAAAGGAACAAACTTAGGAAGAACATGGATCTCCTCGCCTGAAAAAACGCAAGTCCCGCGTTGTGAAAGGGAAAATCTGAGAGCGCAACGGTGAGAGGGCGGACCGCTGCGTCTTGCTCATGGAAAAAAGGGAAACTGAGGGTTTGGGAGACCTCCAATCGCCAGGAGAGAAAAAAAAATACCGTCCTTAACTCCCGCGCAAGGAATAAAAATCCATGGCGACCCCACCCCGAGAAAAGGAAAAAAAATGGTCGAATTAGCTAAACCCACCCGGGGAGAAGTAGAAATAGCGCCGGCGCTTTTCACTTCTGTGCACGGGGGAAAAGAAAAAAAAGAGAGGTGCACTTCTTTCTCTTATGAGAAAAGGGGGAGCAACATCCTGCCGTTCTGTTGGAGAGCGAAAATACGCGACAACACCAAAAGGGGAGTAAAATATAGTAGAATGGGATCTCCAAAAAAAGAAAGGCTCACCTTCTCTATAGAGAGGAAATAATGCACTAAGACCCATCTCGTAAGAAGAAAGAAAGAGGACTCCTTGGCGAGGGAAAAGAAAAGATACACCTCTTTTTCGAAAGGGAAGGAGGGAAATACTGCCGGGGTTTTTGGAAAGGAAAAAAAAAAATGAGATATTACTTTCTGAGAGAGGGAGGCGTTTAATTTCCTTAAGTTTTTTTCCGGGAGGGGACGATTGGGCGGTAAGTTCAACCGAAAAAAGAAGAGGAGAGCCCTCGCATCGTGGAAAGATAATCTTAGTTTTCTCTTCCGAGAACACTTCAAACCGGCGGAGGGGAGGGTGCTGAGGGAAAGGTCAATTTTCGCACCGAGAAGGGGGCCGGGGCTTCAAAAGGTTTTCCCAGAATGAGAATAAGATTTCTACAGTAGAGGAAAAATGCGCGGGACATGAGGGATGGCTCCTTTTTCGAGGAAATAAGGAGCTCAAAAAGGCTCTCCGAAGGAAATCCCTGGGGAGTGGATCTTAGCCAGAGGAGAAAAAAAATCGAAGGAGAGTTTTGACCGTCGCGGCCAGATCTAGGACAAGTCGCCATTGGGGGGGCGTCATGATCGGGATCAGAAAGTACCAGAGGGGAATCTCATTAGGGAAAGGAAGAGTACAGGGGAAGTAAAACACTCATCGGAGGGAGGGCCCTGCCTCTCAATGCTGGGTGAGAGCTGAAGAGCTTCATCATCAGAAAGAGGGGGGGAAAGGAAGGAAAAAATCCAATATCCCATTCTAAAAAAGGGGGGCAGCGTTCCTTCTGAAAAAGGAGGGAAAAGAAAAACGCTACTAGCAACCTATTGTGAGGGGGAAGTACAATCCGAAAAAAAAACCCACTGGACTAACTCTTTCCGGGGGGAGGGAAAAAATGGTCTCTACGAAAAAGGGAGGGCGCGGCTTCTCCAGCTGGATAGTAAGAGCCGGGGCCTTCACCGAGGGGAAAGCCTACGAGGAGATAGCCTCGAGAACAGAAAAAAACCTCACTTTGGCGAAAACAGCAAAAGGGTCGTTACGCTAAAAGAGAGGGGGAAAAGACCACCACGTTAATACAATGAACAGAGCCGTTATCGTGAAAAAAGAAAAGAGGCTATCACTTCAAGAGGGGGAGAATCTAAAAAAGTCTGAAAGGGGTCCATCTTTCGTATTGAGGAAATACAAAGAAGGTCGCACCATAAAAGAGGGGAGCGTTCGAGAAAAAACCGAAGAAATCGCAAGAGAAAGAAAAAGAGCGGGGAAAAGAATCCAAAGGGTAGCCATGTGTAGTTCTTGGAGCTCCAGGGGGCACTCCTCTCTAGAAACTAATGGAACTTCGTGGAAAGGGGAAAAGCGCGGCCAAGTGGGAGAATTTGCTATCAGGGAAAAATGGAGTTCACTAAAACTTTTCAACGGAAACAGAGTGTCGCACTTCATGGAGAAGGGGAGGAAGGGCGGTGTCTACGCAAGAATAATCGCATCACACCAGGAAAAAGACGCATTTCTGAGAAAGGGGGAAAGGAAAGCGGAGATAGGGGGGACGGAGGGGTGAGTCCTCAGCGAAACACATTTGTCTCAAGCGACTCTAGTTAGGGAGGAGGGAAAGAAACACTTCTCGGGGGGAAGGGGCTCACTACCTTGCAGAAGAAGGCGGAAAAAGGTTGGTCATACGTCACGAGAGAGAATGGGCTTAACTCGAAAAAAGATCGCCAAGGGAGGCCAGGGCATCGCCTGCAATTGGGGTTTACCTGGATAAAGGAAGGACCTCTACTGCTCTTTCTTAAAAAGAAAAAGCGGAACCCAAGAGGAAGGAAAAGACTATTGCCTCTATCAAGCAGGAGGAAAAGTCGTCGCGAAAACCGTGAAAGAAAAAGGCACCTCCTCGGAGGAAAAACGGTACAAGCCAGAAGAGGAGATTAGCGGGGGGAAAAGACCTCTTAGATTGGAGGAGAAGCGTGATTATTCGAGGAAAAAAACCGTAGGCGAAGAAAGCACCAATACCTCACCAGAGGGGGAAAAATGCTCAGCTCTTCTAAGAAAAAGGAAAGGGAACCTTCAAAGAAAAGACACCGTCCTCCTCGGGGAAACGTGTTCCTTCCTCTCTATAAAAGAGAAAGACCATGCTCCCTTTAAGAAAAAAGAACGGACACAGGCCCTCTTTAAAGGGGTGAGGGGGAAACCTGCTCTATATTGAAATCACTTCTCTGCTAGCCTGGAAATAATTTCTATGAGGGGAACAACCGTGGCCGGGAAAAGAAGGGAAGACGCTTTCACAAAGAAGGAGACAACGATCGCTGCCGAAGGGGAAAGGGACGACACCTTCGAAGAGAACCTCGACTAAATACGATGGGAGAAAAAGAG
>Ga0179591_1342016_pt1 | contig 12991 bp, 13 predicted proteins | sample CZOMad2_1_08_16f_FD_182891 | JGI IMG/M metagenome (GOLD analysis project Ga0179591, IMG submission 182891) | Vadose zone soil fungal communities from Angelo Coast Range Reserve, California, USA - CZOMad2_1_08_16fungal (PacBio error correction) | ecosystem: Environmental > Terrestrial > Soil >...
TTCGTGAGAATCGACGACTTGTACTCATAAAGGGAATATGGGGAAAGCATTGGTCTGGTATGAGGTCGCTCCTTGCTCGTGACTTCTTGCAGAGTAACCGGCGTGGCTTCGTCGGAGGGCTGGGTCAAAGTGGGACCGATCGACGACAGGAAAGAAAAGAGGCCGGACAAGGCTGGGCAGATCTGAGTTTCTTTCCTTGGGCGTCCTTTCGGTGGGGGGGACTTCTCTCCTGGGGAGGAGAACACGAGGGAGTGAAAAAAAAGCAGATTGAAAAGTCCTAGGACCAAAAGGGCGCGCTCAGATGCTTAATCGAGCGGTCAGCAATGAGGGCCCTCTTGAGCGACTGCGCAGGTACGGCCTCTCTAAGGCTGTCAAAAAGGGGGGCGGGACCTTTAAAATCCGAGTCTTCTTGGCGAAGCATCTAAGAGGGTTTTTACTGCGGCGCTCATCGAAAGGTTTGGCGGGAAGCGGGCTGGCCAAAGCAGGAGAGATGTCATAATTCAGGACTAGAATAGGGGGGCGGTTTTTCGTGGCTGCGATGCCGGAGAAATTTTTTCGCGGCCGGGATAAGTTGAGCCGAAATGGATGGGTACCGATGCCGCCGGCGAACACTTTGGGGGGAGGGAAGGAGAGTGACAAATCCCCGGTTTCGGGGGTCATTAAAACACCTCGCTCGAGGAAAATGACCTGTTCTAAAAACCGCGGGGCGGTCAACTGGAGGGGAGGGTCAAGAGGCGAAGGAGGATGAAATAAAAGTCGAAATCAGAGAGAAAGAAAAGATCGAGAATGTGTAGGTGAGTAATTTTTCCGGTCAGATCAATAATTCCTTGTTCACGCCCTTAGTGGTGATCTTGGGGGAGGGAGCAAAAGGGCAATCCGCGGAGGGGATTTTCGAAAAAAAAATGGGGGAGAGGGAGAGGGCTTTTCGACGGTGTTCCGCCCATCCCGGAACACCATACACCTTCGTTGTTTGACGACACCGGCACCCTGACCGGACTAACCGAGGACCGTGGGGAAGGGGTAAAGGAAGGAGTCCGGGAGGGCAAGTCGGGGACGGAGGAGGAAGAGAAAATGATCTATTCGTGCGGAATCAATACAGCTCGGTTTTCTGTGACCTGGCGTCTGATAGTCTCCAAAAAAAGGGTCAAAGAGACGGGGAAAAGGGGAAGATCGACGCAGTGTCTTCAAAAAAGAGGAGGGGGGGTCGGAGGACCAATCCTTCAGGAGACGGGGACCTACAGAAATAGTCAGGGGCACATTCTTCATGTGGGGGCCGCAGGGGATCGGGGCTTGAGCGGAGGGAAAACGACCCCCACTAATACTGAATCTTTACCCGTAAACAGATACTTCTAAAAGGTCCAAAGGCCCCCGCCCCTCTGAAAGCGCATGCAACGGAAAGATGGACCGGGAGGGAGTCAGGCTTATAACAGTCCGACCTGGGGCGAAATCAAAGACAATGGACCATGAAACGAAACATCAACCGTACGTCAAGGAGGACCGGGACAATCCTTCATCAAAATGTTCGCATCTTGAAGAATTGCAATCGGGGGGGGGGGGGCACGTCTAAAGGGTAGACGACGATCGTCGGAATGTCCGTGAGGGGGCCTGCAAGAGCTGTCCCTTGGCCCTGCCCGTGGGTCTGAGAACCTAAAGAGAATGTCGCGGGAGCTTCGGCAAACTCCGGAGTAAGGAAATGGCTCCCTGAGTACATAATAACACAGAGGTTCTCTGTAAAAGTCAATAAAAAAAAGTCGTGAGATTTCAGCGTGGGTCGATGGAGGGGAAATAACGCTTCAGAACACCACCAGGTGACAGAAGGTTGACGTCAAGTGGGGAAAGGAAAAGCGACGAGGAAATAACGAACAGAGGGTCGGCTCGGAAGGAAACTGGTCCCGGCGTTAAGGGACAAGGGGGGGGGTTTCCAGGCGTTACGCGGAAGTCTTTTCGGGCATTCGTATGAGGGGGGGAGCTTTCAGGGACGAGTCCGGAGGGCGAGCTAAAGGGGGGGAATTTTGGGGTGCAGGGAGAAATCCGATAGTCGTACGGAAGGAGGGTTTGAGGCGATACTGGAGGACGAGTCAACTGACGGAGAGAGAGGAGATGAGCCCAGGCAAGAGAGACAGAAGAAAATTGCCGGCTTTACACAATGATGGGACGGGAAAGAATCATATATCCCGTTGAGAATTCTGGGAACCTCCTGTATAAACTTCCGGGCATCAACGCTGCAAAAGGGAATTGGGGATATCAAAAGGAGGAGGGGTGACATGGAAACGCTCTTCATGACGCGCTACACAAAAATTCATAAACCGTCGAAGAGAGCTGCCGGGGACGCGTTGGTGGAAGATCAAGGAGAGGGTTGACGATCACGAAAGGGAATCTACAGATCACGGCTGCTAAGTAGATAAGGAGAAATAATGTCAGTATTCTCTCCAGAGCAGCAAGTAGGGACTCTCCCCTTGACCCAGACGCGGGAAAAAAGGGGATGCCGGGAGGCCCCATGCCGGAAGTTGAATGACCTTTAAGAACCTCGACCTCAGACTTGCAAAGGGAGATAGATTGGCTCTCTTGGGACCGGCGGAACACTACAAGGGGGGGGGGGTGGGAAACAGCGGAGTACTCATCTAAGAGGCACCACAACGTGAAGGAGAGGGGGGACTGGCATCACCGTGGTATTGGCCCTGAAACACGTCTTTACCGAAATTCCTTAATTAGGTCACATAAAAGAAAACCAATTTACAAGGGGCTTGACCGGAGGAACTTCGGGAAGCCGTTCTGATGATGGCGATTGAGGGAGGGCCGCAGCCCAAAAATGATCGGAGTCTGTCAAAGTATCGGGCGCTGACGGGTTGCTGAGAGAAAAATTACTACGGGGGGGATCAAGACTTTTATCGAGGGGGAAAAAAATGATTTAAAAACACAAACCAGTCGAAGCAGGATCACAGGCCGGGACGGGTGACGATCTCGGAGAAGGGGGGGACTAAATTCCTTCGGGAGGGGATCAATCTCAGGAGGACTCTGGTACTGATCGAAGAAGCAGCCGGAATCAAAGAAGTACCGAACTGTTTAGAGTAGAGGGATACCGCCTGACGCACTGAGAAAAACAGGAAGAGGCTAAAGAAAAATTTGACCCAAGGCGACAAAGGTAGAAATGGGCGAAGATGGATGAACCAAAGGACCTTCTGCAGAGGGATTAAGGCCTGTAGCATGGCGTGTCGTTCTCAAAAGCAAGGACAAAGTTGATAGGTCAAAAGAGGGAAAATGGGACCTTTGGAGGGGCGGATCGCACGGCCGTCAGAAATGAGGTAACGGCGCGGTTGATCACCGAAAAATCTAGAGTCAACAAAAAAGAAGAATGAAGAGGAAATATTTCTTCGTCAGGGGGATACAAACCAACCGTAACTGTCATATTCCAGGATCTGCCGACTGAGAAGAACTCCCAGAACTGTTCAAAGAGGACCAAGCTTTGCCAAAAAGAAAACAGAATGACATGAAAAAAGAAACCCGGACAGGCCGAACCAGCCTTGCCAAAAACAGAATTGGCATCCATCTTCCGAATAACGTCTAAAGGCGATCTGAAGGTTCCGGGTTCAAATCTTATCCCGATCGGCCGCTCAGTTGGGAAAAAAAAAACGGTCTTACTCGAGCACAAGGAGTAGCCAGTAAATTAGACCGTAATCCCTGAGAGGGGAGCACAATGAGGATCAGTACAGAGGACGTCTGGGGAGAGAAAGCCGTAAGGCGGCAGGTTCCCTGAAGCGATATCTGCAAGAGACGGAAAGGGAAGTTAGTGCTGTGCGATGGGGGGTGGACTGGGACTGGGGGGGGTTGGTCCGAATGGGAGGGAAACTGTAAAATCTTCCAAGGGAGAGAAGGCCTGCAGTCGGGAAAGGAAGAAAAAACAGAACATTCAAAGAGAGGAGGCTGACAGCGGGGAGAAAGCTGGGTCTTAAAGGAAGCGATCGCCAGCGGTCCCAGAATCTTCCAGCACGTCAGTCTATCCGGTCGCATGAAAAGGGTGTCCCTGCGGTGAAAGAATTAAAGATGTTCGGCAAGAGAGTGGTCAGGGTTGACAAGTACAAAAAGGTGCGGCCGGAAAGTGCTCAAAAGCAGTTTTGCAGGCGGAGAGGGCTAAGGTCGCGGTCGGACCAGAGTCGTCCCTATGAAAAAAGAGGAAATCGGGAAAAGAGGAATTATTGAGGGTAAGATCTGGCCCGGATGGAAACATTTTAAGGCAAGGGCGTGGACAGGCAAGGACTGTGATCAACTCAGGGGGGGGGGTCGGAGCCGAAGATCCGTCTCGGGGGCGATCCTAACTTAAGGAGGAAAGGTAGATAGGTCGGAGCAAGGAGGAGAAACGTAGAGGAGAGAGCAGGGTTCAAAAAAGACTGGTCAGGGGCGGACCCAACGCGACCGCAACTAAGGAAGGGGTGGGCTTAAGGGTCTTTAGAGGAAATTACACACGACGGGAAGGTCCCTCTAGGGGAGAAAAAAATTACATTGGATGGCACAAGAACTTGGTATAAGGAAGTATAAGGAGGAATTAATGGACTAACCTCTCGAGAGCTGCGAGCACATTGCTTTGGTAATAGCTGCACTTTTCAGGTCATGGAAGAGGCTCAGGGGAGTAGAGACGTACCGTCAAGGGGGGGAATCCCGTGAGGAGAAAAAGCAATCGTGCGGGTCAAGTGGGCGGAGATAATCCGGTCACAAGACAAAGCTCTCTAAGAAATGAATATCTACCGGGGGGGTTAAAAGAAAGAAGAAAGGTCACAGAGGACTGTGCCCGAGTACCGCAGTACAACCAATGGGGTAGCTTTTCAAGGGGACAGGCGCCAGACAAAGCACTTTCTAGGGAGGGAACTCCGGAGACCGTGAAGGAGTGTAAAGGGAAAAGTAGGCACCGGGAGGGTTGGAAAAGCTTAAGTTCAGCTCAATGCGCACTTCCTCAAGCCCCAAACTAGGAGGTTGTCATAAGCATAGGGGTTGGTACGGGAACCTCCCGAAAGCGATGAGAAGACAGGAGGGGTTGGACTAAACGTAGGGTGGACAGGTACGCCCTTGTGCGACTGAGGAACGTCAAACGAAAGGGAAAGAGAGGATGCCAATCCGGCCACAGGCTCAGGGCGGTCCAACGTATAATTAGATGACTGACGACTGGAGCGACCAGGAAGGGGGGGTATTTAAAGGGGAAGAAAGGTCGTACTGTGGGACTCCCTGGAAAGGGGTGTTGGAGTTCAAAGGGTCGGGAAAAGGTTAGAAGACCCGAAGGCCGAGGCATCTCTTCCTTACCATGGAGTCTTTCTCTTAATGGACTGTAAACGCGAGGGAGTTTTCGGGGTGACAACCATTAAGAAAGGAGGGTTGGTTGAAGAAAGGTAAAAACCCTGAAGAAAAACCAAGAAAGCAGCAGTTTGATGACGAATGATGCGGTTGGGGGCAAGAGAGACTACCTTATTGTGACAAGAAGACCACACTATTGGGTGGGTCCATCGCGGAGTCAAGCAGGCGTGTTGGAGGAAGGAGCGAAGAAGAAGAGACTCCGAAGGGACGGTAAGGAGAAACCTCTCGGGGGAGGGAAACGAAAATTAACAGACCTTTCGAAAAGAACCGTATGCCAAAGGTGGAGGAAGAAAGTCTAGTGTAACTCGATAGAAAGTTCCGGGAATCACAAAAGGATGGGAGGTGGGTTGTGGGGGGAGTTCCAAAATCAATTTGTATTGTAACCAGGGGTAGATTAAAACGGGGGATCCTCAGTATAAAAGAAAGAGAAATCTGGAAAGACCTACGAATGGATTAAGACACAGGTGAGGAAAGAACCCACGGCATTAGCGACTATAAAAGGGAAGGGATAGGATTCCTGAAAAGAAAGTTCCTCAAAGATCAAAGAAAAGGCCTCGGACGAGTTTCATTGCAAGGGCACATACAAGATGGACGATTTACAAAATTTCGCGTCTAATTTCTCAGAGGAAAAAAGCTGCCGAAGGGAAGAAGCCATCAAAGGGATGAAGTGACAACAACAGGGAGAGAAAGATAGAGGGAATGCCTGCAAGGGGAATTAGTGAGCTTTCCAAGAAAGCGAACTTTAGAATGAAGGCGGCGATCGAAAAAGTGAGATCGTTAGAAAAAAAAGTTTTTAAACAAGTGAAAATTTGAAGGGGATAGCAGCTAAAAACGCAAAGGAATAGGGTAGGCGAATAATTATGAGCTATAAGACTGGAAGGAAAGCAAGACGAGGGTCGAACTCCCTTCTACGGAAAAGAGGAGACTCGAAATTACCAGGGAGGGGGAGGGTCGAAAAGCCATCTGAGCCGGATTGAAGAGTCTGATCAAGGAATCAAGCAGAGAGGGGAGGGACTTGAGGGCAGTCGAGAGAGAGGCCCCTCAAGAGATTTGAAAGAAAAGGATGATTCCAAAGACTGGATTAAGCCCATCAAGATTCCGCAAATACTGTGCTATATAATCTGTGGAAGAGGAGAGTCACGAGATTAAAGTGACCGGTCCGTCCAGAAGAGAAAACACTAAGACGGCATCAAGAGAAAAAGAAAGCAATCCTCTGAAAGAGTCCGGGGGAAAGTCTGCGGTCTGTCTGAGGATATTTCTAAAAAAGACAAGTGTACAGGAAGGAAGAGATCAGCCAGGAGGGAGACTCAGAGAGATGCGGATGCCCAAAGTAGAGAGATGAAAAGGTCTTGGACAGCCCAAGAGGTCCAGCTACTGGAAAGTCAACTCCTATCGTAGGGTAAGGTCGTCGGGTTTAAAGAATCACTCGAGCAAAAAAAAAGGAGAGGGGGAAAAAGGTTACTGATCATCAGACGAATGACTCATAGCATCGTTTCGAATCTGGCGCGCATGGGTTAATTGGGCGTAGGCCGCAACCGAGGAGAGGGTCATGGCACGACGATCTGGGAAGAGCAGGAGGTCGATGAACCGTGACCGGGCTTGGGATTTTACTCCTGGATCTCCCATCGGCCGCTCCTTACACCCTTCTGCTGAGGTCACTTGTAGGATCTGTCGAGATCGGTGGGGGGGCCTGAGGAGCGAAGGGAGGGGACCGCAAGTACTCCAGAATCTGTAAGGGAAGAGAGTGACAAAAGAAGTGATCTCCTCAGGGATGAAAAACCTAGTAAGGTGATTACGGAAAAATCAAATGAAAGTGGAAATATGTCTTGTAGAGATTCTGACAAGTCAGCTGAGAGCTGCGCTTCCGTTGCTTTAAGGGACTGACCCTCAAGCTGGGGCTAACTAGAAGACTATATTGTTGTCTGAACTAAAGAGAGGACTTAATTTGTCGAAACTCGTCGGGAGGGAAGGGAAAGAGTTTGCGCTGTAATAATTCTGCGACTAGACTTTCAGTTTACTCGAGCTGCGGGGCTGATGAACTAAAAATTGGGAACCGGGAAGAGGGGTGTCAGGAAAATGGTTGGAATGCCGCTTCTACTTCGACTTGATGTGTTGGGTATGATAGGAAACTCCAGGGGTACCTCAGAAAGGGAAGGAAAATGCGTTTTGGGGGTCTGAAGAAGAGGGAGGGTTCACTGTCGGCCCGGAGGTACCTCGCATACGGAACCGACTAGGTTGTGGGGGTGTTGGGGGGGTTGGGGGTGGGGGGGTTTTTGGGAAAGAGGAAGGAGGAGCAATCACGACTCACGTAACGGGGTTTGTGTGAGATTTTCGGGAAGGGGATAGAAGGAATTTGCGAAGGGAGGCGAGAATTGGGTGAAGGTCAGAAAAGGAGTAAATGTGGGAGGGGAAGATTGGCTACTGTAAAGAGGGAGGAAGATGACTGAGTGCCTGCCTGAAAGCTGGACAGACACGGGTGGAGCAAACGGAAATTCCGACAGAGCAGTTGGGAGCTGCCTTGTCCGTGAGGTAACACTATACGTGTTAACCTTGGGAGACTGGCCTATTGCGAGGGGGCGGGGGGGAGGGGAGGGAAGAACGTCATACGTTTTATTAAAGAATTGATGTCGCAGGACCCGCTCCGGCCAAAAAACGGAAAAAAAAAAAAAAAGGGGGAGCAGCTCCGGACTCGCCCCACCTGCGTCAGGGGTCGGCTTCCCAAAGAAAGGACAGATACTTTCAATGGTCCCTTCCGAAGTCTAAGGGAGAAAGATCCTCGGCCGGAGGGGATAGAGAAGCAAACGGAAGGTCCTTCACTTGGAAGTAAATCCATGCTGATTGCCATTTCAACCCACGCAAAGGAAGACAATTTCTCTGCAGCAGAACTCTTTGAGGAGGGATGGAAGCCTTTCGCAAGAAACAATGGCCAGGGATGGGCTCCCTTAGGAACTTGGAAACATTAATCTAGGTCAAAGCGACCCATGGAAGGGGTTGTTGGTCGCGTCCACGAACCATACGAAGAGGGCTTATGGACGTATTGTTCGCTTGTCCTTCCCGCGAAAGGGGGGGGTGGACGCCTGCAGGAAAAAGGGGCGGCTAAGAAAGCTCTTAACCGATTAAAGAGGGAAGGGCGCCATGTCGGCCTGAGCCAAGGGGTTGACGCGTCACCTACTCGGAAAGGGAAGGAAAGACTGGAAGAAATCACCGGGAAGTCAACGGTGCAGAAAGTTGCTAAATGGGGGAAGAAAAGACGCGTCCGGCATCCGTACCGGAGGGAATTAGGCTGGGTTCAAGCGTTTCCAAAAGGGGGTGGGGGAAAAAAAAATGGGTGCCATGAGGGAGGGGGCATCGGTTCTTTCTACGGTCGGCGGGCTGGGGAACGTTTAGCTAGTCCCTTTCTGCTGAAGGTGGTGGGTGGGGGAGTAACTATTCCGATCAAAGGGTCGAGAGGAGGAAACGACGGCAGATTTCTTCATCCGCGAGAAACGGACGATTTACACCAGGTAGCTGTGCCCGGTTCTATTAGAGAAAGGGAGTCGCTTTACGGACGCGGGCATTGCTAAAGAGATTGTCGCGCTGCCTCGACAGCCCAACTAAGAACCATGTGCTGTGAGGGCGGTTGTTCCTCAAAGAAGGGTGACGCTCTATAGAACCCGGAAAGACGGTTCTCGACTAGAGAAGGCAGATTTAAGGAATGCAGCCCGATGCAATCTAAGTAAGAAAAAGGAACCCGACGCCACCGGGAGAAAATAGGCCCGCAACTGACTACCGGGGAAGGAGGGCCAGACCACCCGTAATTGTGAGTATACTATCGGTTACCGCGAAAACAATAAAACGCTAAGCGCCTCGAAAAAAAAAAAAAAAAAAATCACGCGTCAGACTCAGCCACGGTTTTTGGGGGAAAAAGCGGTGGGGAAAAAGAAGGAGTTCACATCCATGGACACCAGTTCTCTGCTGGCTACTACGGCGGAGTGACTGGGGGTGGTGGCGATCTGTGGACCAAAAAACAGAAAAAGCGGCGATGAAGAAGAATGCGGGTCGCCAGGGGGAGAAGGACGCACCAGCGAAGAAGGAACCTCTTTTACAGTTTCGATTGAAAAAAAAAGCACACCAACCATGAAAGGAGAGTCAAAGGGACTCTTCATACGGTGACGAGGAAAAGAGGAGGAATGCATCTGCTTGTGAAAGAGAGAAGATTTTAATTGATTGGCTCGAACCGAGGATTGCCGGGGAAGTATATATCTTCGCACAAATAACGCGTAAGACTCTGTATCGGAAAGGAAAAATAAGATTTGCGATCGAGCACTCGAATTAGAAAGGGGGGAGAAAAATGACCTGGGCTGTCTCGTCTGGCAGCCTGGGAATGGGTCAGGGGGCTGCCTCGACATGCAGGGGGAGGGAGTTCAGATCGGTGGAAAGGGAAAGGGGGTCTGGTACCGATGCGGGAAGGTGACCGTTACGGCGGTTTAAAGCCGAAAACACACATTTATTAAAAAGAGATTTCTGCAAACAATCCTTACTGGGAGACGCGGGAGAGTAAAGAAAAAAACCGAGTGTCCACAGAATAGTTGAGAGAAAGAAACGAGAATTCTCGCCATCCTAGAGGATGTTTAGACATAATTCTTGCATCGCAATGAAGGTGTTCAAGAGGAGCGGATAGCAGAAAGGGGTCAAGCGGTACTCGTCATTCTGTCTTATCCTAGATATATTGTCGGAAGGAGACGAAAGACTTTGAGAAGCGAGGGAAAGCCAGTAGACGGGGGGGTCACTCCCGTCCCCTTCTTCACATGCTAGAATCCGTCCAAGGAAGGGGACTGAGAATTTGACTGAACTCCTGTTTGTTGGGGTACTAAGACCTGACGAGCCGTAAACACAATCGGAGTACATACTCCATGCCATCTCCCCAGCATAAGGGCTTAGGACAAAGACTCTTGTCAGAATAAGCTTCCCTCCGACCAAAGGAGGGAAAAGTCGTCAGGGGAGAGGTCCTCAGACCGATTGTTGCCATGTGTTTGGGGGGGAAAACCTTGGGGTGTTTTGGGCAAGTTCGGAAAGAGTGGGGCAGTGCCAAACCGAGAACGAATAGAAACTCTTGTTGCAAGAGTGTGCGGGTCAGGGTACAGGAGCCAGGGCGGAAAAAAGGCAAAAGGGAAGTAAGGGGGGTCGAGACATATTCCATTGGGTTCATGGCGTGGGGGAACAACGGGTGTATTCAACTCTTGGGGTTCAGGTAGACAGAAAGAAATGCTTACAAAGGCAAGGACAGTATTGAGTACGTAAATCTGAAAAGGGGAGACTTAGCGTCACCCTTTCCTTTTGAGCACCCAACTAACGCACTCGCCAGGAAGGGGGGGGGGTCTTTAGAGAGGTACGAAAAGGGCCCTATGTTTATACTTTGGCGGCACCTGTAGTAACGAATCATGCTTCATGAGAAACAGGGATATTATTCGTCAACCATTGTGGTGGAATCAGTCAAAGTGTCTTTATTAGATCTAAAGGAAAGAAAAAAATTGGGGAAGAAGGATTCTCTATCATAAATATACCTCGCAGGGCATTTAGATATATGACACCACCAGGTAAACAATTATCCCTACTGTGGAAAGGAGGATACGGGGCTCCATCTCCGTAAGTTTCGCAAATACGGGTCCAATAACCGGGGAGAGGGACACCTCATAGTCCACTCTCAGAGCCTCTTTTGGCTAGGTTGGAGATCCTGGGCCAATTTACAAACGGGGGGGGGGGGGGGTCGTTGAGTGAAATTCATCTCAGAGGACAAATTAGCCCCCGCAGTGTTTGGAAGGGGAGGTACCATGGAGGGAATTCTCTCAGCGGAGAGGACTCCTGATTTTGCCAGACGTTATCTTGTTTCGGTCGTATGGATGGGAAAAAGGGCAAATGGGACCTGTAGACAGAAATCGGCCAGGAAGCGGGTCGGTCCTTTAAATGCGAACTTGAAGGTTCTATTCTGACCTTTCCTGAGTTTTCACCAGGCTAAAGTACTCCAAAAGGGGGGAGAATGGGGAAATTTTTTTGAGGGGGAGAATGGGGATTACCGTTTTATAGAGGGAGACTGGAAAGAGCGCAGGGAGGGAAGGGGCGTTCGTGGCGGAATTATACGCGCTGGTGTATGGGGTTGGAAAAAGTCTGGGGGGTGACTAAGACGCAACCCCTGAAGTTGCATGAAAAGTCTTACTATTCTTAAGGTCAGTAAATCTGAAGGATTGGGGGCGGCCGAAAAAAGTCGGGGGGAAAGCCCAGAAGAAAGATTGAATGGAAAGCGGTTTTGAAAACAGTAGAAGATCAGAAAATCATGGTAGAACTAGCTGATGGATTGAAGCTCCATTAAGATCACTCCCACGGGGCCCGAGAAAAATCTTAGAAACCGGGGGCCCCTCAAGGAAGGCAGGAGCAGCGCTAGTTTCCCGGGAAAGGTTGTTTTCCAGAAAAACGAGGTGGGCGGAGGGGGGAAAAAAAAGGCTAGAAAAAAGAAATAGAACAGTAAAAAAAAACATAAAAAAAAAAAAAAAAAAATCAACAAACTCACACACATCATAAGAAGAAAGAACATCAATAGAAAAAAAAAAAAAAAAAGAAACACAAATAAAAAAAAAAAAAACACAACGAGAAACAAAAACACAAAAAGACCCTAAAGAACAAACAGAAGAACACGACACAAACCAACCACCACAAAAAAAAAAAATAAAAAAAAAAAAAAAAAAAGAAAACCAAGAAAAGGAAAGCTAACAAGAAAAAATCACACTTCTAAGCAAGAGGGGGGAACAAGAACTGAAGAGAGCCTAAACGCCACCGCGTCTCTTTTCGTTCTTCGAAGAGGGACGAGGAGTTGGACTTCTAAGAGGAAGGGCGAGAGGGTTGAGAGTACGAAAGTTAATAGCCAAAAGCTTAGGGATACCAAATCGGGGTGAGCTTGAGGGAGGCGAGGGGATGGTCAGAGATGAATTGCACCCTTCAAAAACAGGCAAAGCGCTCTTTTCCGTGCCTCGGCGCAAAAAGGCGGTTTATCAGGAGAAACACCTGGGAGGAAAGTTAGGAGAAACATTCTCGTAAGGAGCCCTACCGGCGTAAACCGCCACATGAGGGACGTGGAATGCCTCGAAGCAATTACCAACCTCGGGGGGAAGAAAGCACGGTCTTGATCTAATCGAGTGTACACCAAAGACTGATGGAAGAAGGGACTGACCAAGTCTTAAATCGCGCAAGCTCAATGAAGCTCAGCTTTGCGGCGTAATACTACCCAATTCAAACATTCTGCTTGGTAATCGGGTCTCTTTCTCCGCCATCCGCAGTCATGAATAATCGGCTTGGTCCCTCAGAAACGGTCGATGGGACGGCGCAGCCCCCTCGCCGCCCAAACCGAAAACATGGGGATAATCAGAAAGAGATAAGAAAGGATGTCGGGCGCTAAGTTCCCGGGTTGGCTGAGTCGTAGGGAAATAAAACTTCGAAAAGAAGAAAACAGGGTGGAAGCCGGTAAGGACGCGGGGTCAGGGCCGATACGTCACTCCGGAGCAACTCTGTGCTGTTTTGGCTAAGCCTGTCTCCCCCGTTCCAGTCATTTGTGCACCTCCATTCGTGGCGCCTCAGAGTGCTTCGGGGGAGACTGTCATTAGAGTGTGTTAAGAACGGACAG
>Ga0179591_1287472_pt1 | contig 12989 bp, 9 predicted proteins | sample CZOMad2_1_08_16f_FD_182891 | JGI IMG/M metagenome (GOLD analysis project Ga0179591, IMG submission 182891) | Vadose zone soil fungal communities from Angelo Coast Range Reserve, California, USA - CZOMad2_1_08_16fungal (PacBio error correction) | ecosystem: Environmental > Terrestrial > Soil >...
GTGTTGTCTGTTTGGGGTTGTTTGGGTTATCCAGCGAGGATCAGGGTTGGCGGAATATTTGGCAGCAAGGAAGGGAGGGGTCGAGAACCACCATGTCAAACAGAAATGAGATGGAGGTGAGGGTTGCTGATGATAAAAAAGCTGCTGGCAACGCGAGGAAAGGGGAGAGGATACCATGCATCAAAAGGCCCCTTGTCATAGCGGAAGGTTCCCGTTGAAAACAAAGTATGCCGTCAACCAATTGGTCACCGGGATCGGGGGATGCCTCAAAAAGAACGAAAGGCCAGGCGCGTTTCGGCTGGTTGAAAGAGCGATACAAGTCCAGTCCCCAAATTGGAATTGGATCGGGAACTTTTTTTTCCCAGGAGACACGATCATAAGGAAAGGAACGTGGGGTTCACCGCAAGCTTAATGGGCTCGGGAGGAAGGGACAAAAGGTGGCCTCACCGGAACTCTTTCCGACAACAAAGAAACGGATGAAAGAATGGCTCAAGGAAGGCAAGGTCAGATTTCCACAGCGCCTGGCGGGATCGACCAGAGGCCAGATGTAGGCGGCGCACATAAACATCCAAAAGTCTCCTAATGTCTGCAAGGGCGCCTCCACGATGAGTTAAAAAGAAATAGAATAGGATGATCGAGAGTCGCAAAGGGATCCGGGGGTTATTACGAATTTTATGGGGGGGGGGGGGGGGGGGGGGCCCAAGAACTTTGATGTAGAGTCGAGGCCTGAACAAGAGACTTTTTCAGAAGGATGGGAGTAGAAAGTGGTATTCGCAGTGAGAGGAATATACTCTCCAAACTTCTAGAGGAAGAAAAAAAGCCGAGCAGCCATTCGAACTAGAACTAACAGATTCTACGGCTAACAGTTGGACCAGACGAAGCACTGATAGCGGTACACTTTTATCTTCTCCCGGATCCAGATAAAAGGCAGGGGTGGAGCCGGGGGTTAACGTCGTGGTAAGGAAGTGTTATCACGTAATGGATCAAGTCAAGTCACGCCGACTAAAGTTAAGTGCAGTGGATGATACGGAGAATGGGGTCTTTGCCCAATGGTGGAACCTTGAAGACTTTGGACGAGGAAGAAGGTCAACAGCAATTCAGGGGTAGTGGTAGACCCCTTTTTTAGAATGCAGGCTGGAACGGGCCAGGGATTGGTCGTCAGATAAGACGCAGCAAGTTAGTGGGGAGGAGGGACGGGGAAGTTCACAACCTCAGGGCAACCGGCAAAACCGGGGACCGTCCAAGAAACAAGGCGTTTTCCCCGAACAGTGCGTCAAGTCACATCATTGGAGCCCGCGATACCTTCGGAAGGCACGGGTTGCGAAAACGCCAACTACTCGACGGCAATGTCGGAGCTTAAAACGGGCCTTTATGCAGGGGGTCGGGGGAAGCAGGGTGGCTTGGAGGTTTACAATCCGGGAGTTAGAGATCGGAACCGGGTTGGGGGGGCATAAAAGTAAGAAACTGGGGGGGCTAAGAGAAGTCATTTCGGGCAGACGAGTTCCATTAAAAACGGAAAGGACAGACCGACGTAAGGGGTGGATGGGGGGGGTATGGGGTTTGTGGGCTGACGCTCCCGCCCCTGCCGACGTCAATATTTGGGAATTATAGAAGATTACGAAAAGGAGTTGGGGGGCGGTTGGTATCTGACTAAACGAAAACGGGGAGGGGAAGGTCGTGAAAAAGTTTCCGTATATTACCCACTGTCCCCGAGGGAAGGAAAACAACGCGCCTTGAATAAGACCACAAGTGCTTTTCAAATCGAAAGAGTTTACCGGGGGGAAATGAGACAAAAAAAAACCGGAGAGTCTTCTCCCAATTTGAAAGGGCGCGCCTGACGCGGAAAGTCGAGATCCAAGTTGTTGTCAAAGGACCTGAGGAGGACGCAGTCCGAGACGGTATAAGTACGGCTCAACTTCGGATAGACGTTACAAGGGGACAAAAAACCTCGCGAGTGTCATTCCAGGGAAGGAAGGGACGGAATAGGAACCAAGAAAGTAACTCCGGCAATTCAAGAAAAGAACATTCGGGGAAAGCAAGGTCGATTGTCCGGATCAACAGAGGAGGACACGTCGGAGAAGTTTCGTCCATCCGCATTTAGGGGAAATGAACAGGGAGGAAAAGGGGCATGGGGGGGTGACGGCACAATCAATTGGATCTCTCCGTCCAAACCTGAAAAGTTGAGGGAAGAGGAATGAACCGATCAATTGGAATGGTGGCAATCTTTTTTGCGAAAAAGGCGGGGAAGAGAGAGGGTGGGCTGAGGATGTTCTGGAGGTCGCAAACCGCCCCTGGTTGTGCGGTTCGGGAATTAGGGCTCACTCTTATGGCGACCCAATCAGGGAAGGACGTTTTCCGGACATTTTGGGTTTATCGGCGCGAGGAAAGGAGAGAAAAAGAAAGGGGAGAAGTTGAACGCCGTGAAACACGACCGCTTCAGTATGGGGGTCTTGTGCGAAGGCAAAGCGTCCGCCATGGGGGTGGGGTGTGGTGTGAGTTGGGTGGTGGGGGGGGGGGACTGGTGGTACAAAAAATAATATTATTAGACAAAAAGATAATATGAATAGAAGGAAAAGTCACTAAGCAAAGGAAAGCCATTAGAGGAAAGTCACTCAGGTTAGGCGCCACGGCGATGAAGAAGAGGGAAAAAAAGGCGAGGTGAAAAAGCCTGTCCATGGGTTTATTCAGAGATCAGCCCGGCGGAAGAGAGCCACGGCAGGGGGAGGGGCTGTGGAACGGGGGGGGGGGGGGGGTGGCGAGATCCCGGGAAGGGAGGGTGTTTGGGCGCAGTCCATATAACATAAGTTTCTCAATAAAGGAATTCCAGCAATTGTGGCCGGGACCCGCAGGGGTTTATTAGCCAACTAACGCTGAGAAAAAGATCGACGGACGGGACAGACGAATCTTCAGGATCACTTTATTCAAAAAGATGCCAAAGGCAATTTGCAGGAGGAACGTGGCATCCTTTCCCGGTTAGGGGCTAAGGTTTTATGTTTTCCCTCCTTTTTCAGATATATGTTGGGAAAACCATCAAAACTAAGGCTTAGCAGAGCTCAAACGAAAAGCAAAGGATTTGCCAGCGCAGGGGGCATAAAGGGGTGAGAGAAGATTAAAACGGTGGAAGGAAGAATGAGTCAAGACGAGTAGGGTAGTGTCACAATTCCTAATAACATCAAGAGCTCTCGGAGAAAGGAAATGGTAGACGGCGGAGACTTCTCTTCAGATGGAATCAATAATCGCCTTCAATCTAGAAGGAACAAACTAATTATAAAGAGAAAAGCACACCAGCCGGGAGAAATTACCGGGGCAATTAAACCAATTTGGGACCAAAATAAGTACCTTGACCGAGACAGGAGAGGCAAGATTGAAAAGTACTATGCCGGGGCACTCCCGCAGTCTTGCGAGGGAGGGATGTCAAGACAAAGGCAAAAAAAAAGGGATCGGGGGTTAATTGCGTAGTAAAATGTGATGAGTCCACACACCAAAGAGGAGAACAAGGGGAGGTAACAAGGACCCGGAATGGAGACACTGTAGATGAAAGGGGAAAGGTCTCTAAAAACAACTGGATGAGGATGAAAGTTAGTGGAAATCTGTTAATGACCGCCATTCGGGAAAAGGGGTACAGAAAGAGAAGGCATGCATCTTTTTGCTTTCGCTCAAAAGGAAAAAAAGAGGGAAAACTAGAGAAGTGTGTTTCAGAGAGTGTATTGAACTCATTAACGGACGCAGTGGATGTCGAAAAAACCTGAACATCACAAGGGACGGATGCTCCGGACCCACTTTAGGAGTTCTGCAAACACATTGGGGGCCGTTGAAGATAGGCGGGTTGATTTTAGCAAGGGAGTTAATGAGTGTGTGAGTCCTAGAGTTCAGGGTAGGAAAATGACGGGGATGCTCGGGACGGAAGAGTACGAAAGGGATAACAAGGGAGAAAAGAAGGATTTAAGAAAAAGAAGCGGCGGCAGTAATTTCAAAGTCTTGACTGTCTCAGATCTTACTCAATATCAAAACAAACTGTGTTATGATCTCATAGCACCGCACAGGAGCGGACATTGCTTGGCCTTGCCTCTTTTCTTTTGTCCTCATTACTAGGGGGTAATCTGGAAGAGAAAAGGGCGGAAAAACTGCCGTCCAAATGAAATCAAGTGTAACGTGAAAACCAAGGAAAAGGGAACGTGGTTATGGTCTTCCTTCTCAGCACGATAATCTGAAATGTAGGATACCGAATATTCAGTTTGGATTCAGAGAAAATCATCTGACCGGGGGTCGCCGCAAAGGACGGGGGCAATTTGGGGGACAGCCGTGCGGTTCTCCCGTCCGACAAAGAGGGACTGGGAAAAAAAGTCCGGTGGGGATCGGGACCCCATGCTATGAGGCCTTTTCACCCGGTACGCGTGGTGAGACGGTCAGATTAGAAATCAAAAATTGACTTACCGGAATTTACATTCACCTTCGAAATGGGGTGAGAATCAAGATCGGGAGGCTAAAAAAGTTTAATGTACTCTTTATGAGGAAACTTGATGGGGGATGCTAGTTGAAGGGTCTACGACTTCCATGGTGGGATTGGTGGCGGAGATCTCAGAGGGAGATCACCGGGGCGACGTTGCGTACTAATTCGGCACCACAATCAAACGAGGAAGAGGTCTGAGGAAAAGGCGAAAAGTGCCCACCGATATCATTCTGGGAAAAAGGGAAACGCAAGGTGGGAGGGTAATCTCCACAAAGGCCAGGATAATCAGGTTTTGGAGGGACAGAAAGGTTTGAGCGGCCGAACTCAGAATCCAAATGTTCTTGGAAGCATTAAGACTCCCAAAAATAGAAAGGACCGAGGTTGGTATGGATAGAAAATGGGGGCCGCACAAACAGAGGCCTTTTAGACTTTCAAATGCCAGAAAAGGGTGCAAGTGGGTGGAAGGAGAGAATCCAAGGTGGTCTAGATGCAAAAGGGGGTAAGAAAGGTGTAAAGGGGAAAGTTTAAAGATTGAGAAGACCTGGGAATCCTTTTAGGGTCTGATTTGAAATTTTTGTTTATAATTAGAGAAGTTGAGGTCAAAGTATTCCCTCAGTAAATGCAACGGGCCTTGGGGGGAGAGAAGAATTCAGATGCCGTCTTAATAACTGGGGTCGGTCTTCAAGATGAAAGTTTAACTTGTAGTGACGAAGACATGAAGTCGACTGCTGAAATAACGAAGATGTTAGGAAGTCCAAAACAGAGATATTTGGGCTGTAAGGCCCAGTTATCGGAATTTCTAAAGGCCGTTGGGGGGTGGGGGTTTAGATTGACCAGTAAACTCGCTTCTATACTGACCTTTTGACGTAATAACTTGGTGTGGAAAGTAATAGTCTAAATATCGGGAACAGGACTGCTTAAGGATCCTTACTCCATCAGTTCCCCCGAGGGTGGGGGAATATGAAGAATCGAAAAAGGGTGGCAGCCCAAAAAACGCCTAAAAAAAAAGAAGCTGATATTTTAAAAACTTGAGGAGGAAACGAGCGGGAAAAATTAAGGAAGCGTTCCAATCAAATCCGAACGGAAGTCGGGGGATCCCTTCAGCGCTTTCCCCTCACTCCTCCGGAGAAGGAGTTGGATAAAAAGTTATAACTTTGAGTAAAGAGTCTAAAAACCAACAAGGATATAAAAAGTACTCAAAAAGCCCCCCGTTAGGACCATCTGCAAAGAACTGATCCCGGTCAGGGTGAGGCACCTATCAGAATTTAAAGTTGATTCATCAACGTGTGGGCAAAAGAACCTTTATAGGGCTCAACCGAAGTTACTCTGGAAGGGGTGAAAAAGTGGGGTGGAAGGAAGGGGGGGGAAACCGAAAGTTTTTTAGAGTTACCGTACAACGTAACCTTGACCAAGGGGACAGTGAGTTGTGACGACGTCACTCAAGCGCACGGGGTGCACCAGTCTTCTGATGACGAAATTAAAAGGGTTCCCCAGACTGCTACCTAGATTTGAGGCACTGGGAGAAAAAACGGGTTTTCTTCCCAAAAAAAAGGGGTGGGAAAATCGGTACAAAAGCGAAACAATCAGGGTCTGAAAAATTTTGGGGGCAAAGCATCAAAACGTAGCGAAGAAAATGGACAAAGAACCTCGGGGTACGTAGCACTCCCTCAGGAAAAGGGGGATAACCACGAAAGGATTGCCACGAGGGAACCAGGTATCCACCACGTTTCAAAACGCTTCGATCATTCAGAGTAATGCTAGGACGGGGGGACGATTAACAGTAGCTGAAGCAGCTCGTAGGTCAAAGGGGGTAAACGGCGATCGCAGGGGTTGACGATTAGCCGTGGATCAATTCTGCAGGGGGTGGTAGTATGGTAGCTACCGCGGCACTGGGTCCAAGCTCTGACGAGGAGGGAATCCGAAGGGGGGATAAAGTCACAGGCTCTGTTAGAACAAGCGCGGGGTTGGGTGAAAAGTTGCACATGGCAGAGACTGCCGAAAAAAAAATGTGGAGCTAAACACATTCTAGTAAAAACCCCGGTAAGGGCAGTTTAGAGGGCCTGAGAACCGCCGCACTAATGGAAGGATAGAGGGAGACGGACGACCCCTTCTTCACTGGAAATTTGCTTTTTTGATAAGCGCCATCAGGGGAAAGTTGATAAATCTCGACGAGACCTTCGTGTATTGGGGGGTACATCAAAGGTCCGCAGATCGTGCACGCAAGATGTCGAAGCTCGGTGGGGTAAAGGCTTCAAGTTAGGCAGGGAAATGGACAAATGGTCACTCCTGAACCCTGTAAGAATCGGGGTGAACGACGCCAGGTTTGGGCCATTAGGGAGGTGAAAACAGGTCAAAAGGTCCGTCCGAAATTGTGGAAAATGGACCTAGAATCGATAACTCAACGACCGGAATGACCATTAGCGTCCTTTGTGAGGCAATGTCAACGTGACTTTCATTGGGGGAGGCAGCGGTGGTTGTCCAAAATTAATAAAAAAGCGCTCCTCAGGAGGAACTGGCGAAAATGGGTGAAACGTGGGTATCGGCTCTTGTTCTGAGCGTCCCTAGCGGCTGATCTCCACACCAAAGGAAGAACGCTCCGAAACCAATTCGGGGGGAGTTCAGGAGACACAAAGACGCCTTGACGGCATTATATTCCCTGCCCCCATCTCACTGGGAGGAGTTCCAACGTAAGCCATGACCGTTTGGGGAACAGGGGGGAGTGAACGATCAGGTGAATACCTGTGCGGTGGTTTACTGAAACAGGGAGGTTACAAAATGTCCGGGTCACGTGTTAATAAACGGAAGAAAAAGACGGTTGGACTTCCATCCGGATTGTCTTGGGGTTTTCGGTGCACTTCATGCGGACGGGGCGCTTAGACTAAAAGTAGCACAGGAGGGGGGTAGCTTTCTAACTGACGATGCACTGTAAAGCTAACTCAGCTCTACCTGGGGTCTAACGGGGGAAGGGCCTACTTAAAATCTTTTGGTCGGAACATTAGGCGTCAACTTGGGCGAACCAAGCGCATCGTGTGCGGTTGTAAACTACTCGCTGTGCACCAAGAGAAACTGCACTGGACCAGACCCTCGAAGAACTTGGGGTCTCAAAACCGTTTTTGTGACGTTGTGAAGGAGTCCGAAATGCCGAAAACCATACCCGCAAATGATCAGTAACCTGGAGAGGCCATTTCGTAATATCGATAAAAACAATATGGGGATGAGGAGAGATACGAAATGACGAACGACATGTCGCGTGGCACGTATCATTTGGACGGGGCAATTTTTGAAGAAGGATCGGCACTACAAATAACAAAAAAAAGGTGGAGTTTCGATTGGGTTGTTGAATGCCAGTTGGTCTGGCTTGGGGACAGCTAAGAGTAGTTAAAATACCGAACAGAGATGGGCCCAATGTTGTACTTCAGAATGGCTACTGAGCCAGGTAATCGTGCATACCGGTTCGAACCAGGTTTGGTTCTTATATCAGTCGAGAGAGTGAAGATACCGTCAGTTGAAAGCGCCAACCCTCAAACGGAATCCTGGGAATCATCCGCGAATACACGGTCATACTTGTCAAAGGACATGCCGCGGATGATAAACCCGCGGTGTCGCCGGTGAAAAAATGGGGAACTCTCTGGGAAAACCAATCCGACAAGACGGTTTCTCAATAACAATACTAGGAAATGAGTAAAAAAGGGACGCAGTGGCCTGCCAGAACTTGAAGATTCAGAAAGGATGTCGGGATAGGATGAACGAGTGAGAAGATAAACAGGTCCCATCATAGGAGAGGAGGGGCTTCATTTTTATGAAGAAGGGCCGCTGGGGGGTCGGGTCCCCAAGGCTCCTAAAGAGCGGATGGGAACCAGGTGCAGCACGTGCCTGTCAGGAAGGAAACGGGCAGGGGGATTACGGTCCGTGTCACCACGTAAAAACGCCAAAACCTTGAAATAAAAGGGATCGGTGGACCGCCTAAAAAAGGGGGGGGTGGCCAGGAGTCGGAATGGGACGCAGATACAATTCCATTAAAACCAATTTCTGGAAATAGACCAGGTCCAGAGAAGATCAAAGTAAGGCAAAAGACAGGTCTCTTTCCCCAGATGAAGGAAAGACGGAAGGGGACCGGGCTTCAGATCCACTGTGCGAGCCGAGCAGAGGGGACAGGACTTCTCCGGTTAAGGTCTATAAAAACACATACCGGGGTTAACGTCAGAGATAGCTCCCGACCCCAGATGCGTTCTCTTTAAACCAAGAGCATTCACCCAAGGGAAGAGGGCGCCAAGTAGCCGCCGCTTTGATTGACAGGAGAGGCGTCTGGTGGCCCGACACTGGACAGGGGTGGAGCCGGGGCGTTCGAATTTCTCGGCAAAGGGGGGATGAGGCGGACGCTACTTTCACCGGCTAAAGTCAGCAGGGGGGTATTTGGAAAGGAAGGTTCAGTAGGCCGAATCAGAAGTATGGACGCAAAGGAAAAAGGAAAGAGGCGTAGACAGAACCATCATCCCCCACCACCTCGAAATTACTAGAGGAGAAGAAGAAATGGGAGAGACGCGTCGAAAGTGTGCGAAGAGACTCGAGAATACTTTATCTTCCCAACGAGGAAATCTTTATTAGAGCCCAGGAGGGTGGGCTCGGGGGTACGTCGTGTGAAAAAGGAATTGTGGTGTAAAAACATCTACCTATGTAGGGAAATCCCTTCAAGACGACGAAAGGGTTGAAGGGGCAGTCTGAGCTAAATGGGTTTTTTTGAACGCCAAAGGGAATACCAGGGTCAAAGTTGAGAGAGCAAACCGCGTACTTAGGGGTCAGACCCCGTTTTGAGACAATAAATTGACAATAAGGCTGAGCTGGTAAGTTCCAATAGAAGGGCATAACGGAACTCGCTCCAAGGAGTAGTGAAAGAATTCACACCGGAAACAAAAGGTGAGGTTAGTTGGGTCCGTCCCGGGAAAAGGAGGTGGTTCAAACTCTACGTCCCCATAAAAGATTCATCCCGCGAGAGACCCGACGTGGGAGCGGGGGGCTAACAAGAAAAGAGAACTGAGGAACTAAAGGGCCGATTAGAAACAACACTGCATGCGTGGCAAATAGGGGGGAGGAAGGGGAGGGTGGAAAAAGAATGGAGGGAATCGCGTCTGGAGGCCGGGTTGGTGGGCAACTCTCAAACGGCGAACTTGGTGGCTGAAATGTATTCTTCAAAGAAGATGACGGCGGGGCGGAAGGCATTAATTTACCTCCGAAACGGGGGGGCTTTGGGACGCGAAAGAACGTGCCAAGCTCCCGTTCACTGAGCAAAGTTGAGTTCCCTAAAAAGGCCCGGCGGCCGGGTTGTGGACGGACCCTGTTGCTCTCGCGAAACCAGACGAAGCAAGGGGAAGGATGCTGTTAAATATATGCCCCATGAGAAAATTCCAAAAGCGCCTAAAAATGGACGGACACATAGAAGCGGCTACTTGCGGTGTAAAGCCGTACCCAAACCATGAAGCCAAATGTGAGGATGCGATACGCTTACCGACGAGTTCTCCTTGGGGGGAATGGCCTCCTCACAGGCAGCAAAAAGTCCGGAAACAGGGATCCAAATTGGGACCGATTCTGATCAAAGTTTAAAACTCGCGGAAAAGGAAGCGAGGGGGTGGACCGCCGAATCGCTTAGTAAAAAAACTTAACCAGGAAAGGCCGCAAGCAAAATTTCCTCGGTGAAACCTCAACGTCGAGGGGAAGATCACAAAAAGAACCTCGAAGGCCGTTCAGGGAAATCCAGCAGAGGGAGGGAAACATGGACGTGGCGGCCCACCGGGGGAATTTTGGGGCCGGCAGGAAAACATTGGGGAAACTCACCAAACAAAAAGAAGTGGCGCGGGTAATGAACGGCAAAAATGAACTTTGGGCACGCGTACTAATGGACGAGCATATCAACATCTTTCCGTAGATGGGGACAGAGAAAGTGAGGGTAATTTCTCCGCCGCTTTTTGGGGGCTTTGAGTCTCGAAGGGTGGGGGCGCCCAAGTCTAAGCGTTGGAGTCAACTGGGGGGCGCTGGGGAAGGAGCCGGGAAGATCGAATAATGCATTGAGCCCTTGTCCGACGCCGACTCTGCAGAGGTTGGGGGGGGGGGAAGTAAACGCGGAAGCCAAGCAGCGGAAAAAACGCCAAGATCTAGGACCGACTATTCGACAAAAGATAATCCCAGGAGAAGGTATCAACTGGCACCTAAACCCTTGAAACAGTCGATGGGAGCACGTACGAGTGATTGGGTAAAAGGGGACTCTCCAGAGAATCGCAACACGTCGAAGGTTGGGAAAATAGCAGGTCTTTTAGTAGCAGAAGGAGGAAAAAAAACTCTAAAAGATGATCGGTTCACGGAAAAATCTTTACTTGGGCAAGAGCCAGCGGTGGGTACATGTCAACAAAAAAAAAAACGAAAAAAAAAAGAAAAAAAAACAAACACCACCCCACGAAAGTAACACACCCGACCACACAGTATCCTATTTGACGGCACGGGCAACAGGGGAACGCTGTTTGGGCCAATGGTAAAGAGCAGGGACACAAAAGACGATGAACTCAGAAGGTTTCGCGATGTCAACAAACAAATCATCAAAAAGAATCGGGGAATGATCTCGCGGATGATAAAAGGAAGAAAGAGCCAAGCCAATTCGAACGTGGGAGAACACCAGTACAAACAAGGGAGCGTGAGGAGGGGGGCGCGGATGGGGTTTCCGCAGGGTAGAGTGAGGCACCAAAGAGCTGAACAGTCTCACAAAAAGCAAGGCAGGAGAAGTCCAAACTCGGCCGACAGGGCGAGGAGGAAAACAGTCGAGGGGTGAAAATCCATAAAGAGTGTCAACAAGACCGACATTCCTGCTCCGACTCTGTTTTGAAGACTTCATTAAGAGGAGGGAGCCACACGGAGATCATTGGAGAACGATATCAGTCATAAAGAATCGGAGCAAGCAGAGGAAATAACACCAAAGAATGCAACCTTAAGACAAAGCAAACCGCCGGTGAAAAAGGCATGGAAATGTCGTGGACAACAGGGGAAGACACGTGGGAACCGAGATGTCTAAGATGGTTCTGATTTAGCCAGCAAAGGAATGGCAAGAAACGCGAAGAAAAAAAAAAGGAGCGGGGGACCGTCTTGGAAATTGAGCCGATTGAGAGCGAAACCAAAAACACCAACATCGGAGGAAGAAAGGGGAAGGTAATGACCCGGAAGACGAAAAAAATACCGCGCACGTGTAAAGGAATCTCACAACAAAACTGAAGTTACCGTTACACTTGCGAAGTTTTCCTTCATCCATGAAAAAGGTCCTTTTTAACTCAAGTCCTGCGAGCTGGGGGGTGTTCACTAGAGAAAGACGGGGCTCTTACTCAAAGTTAACACGGGTGTTTGGGCCGTCGAGTTTGAGGAAAAAAAATCTTCGCAAAAACTTTGCTGGCAAATCGAACGGAACATCTTCGATGGAGCGGACCAGACGTCGGAGAAAAGACAAACATGAATGGGCCCCGGGTAAGAGGGGGTTTGCTGAAGCATGGAGGCTCAGGGTTTAATGCCAAGTTTAAGCTCGAGTCGGTGAACCGGGCTGTTGCTGAAGCAGGGAAAGCAATGACGAAAGGAGGGATCCGCGCAAAGTCGGAAAGAGTAGGTATAAGGACGCGGTCCTTTTGGACAAGAGAATAGATCGGAAGCATCGGGGCGGGTAGATAGAGAAGGAGCGGCAGCGCAGGTGAAATCTCCTGAGATGTTTCGGGGGAGATAGGCTCAGATCGGGAAGAAGATTTGACACAAAAGAATCTACTTCTCACCTTAAAACAGAACTTCTCAACAGCGGAAAGGGAGGACACGTGCCAGAAGGCAAATTGAGTGGGGAATCGCAATGAGATCAGCGAGTCGTCATGGGCAAAAGCTTATCCGGCGATAGATGCTTTTTGATCAGAACGGCGGAAGTAGTAATAGGCCGGGGTCCAAAAGGAACAGTTCAGTTCCAATTGATGGTGGCTCGGCTTCGACCTTGCCGAAAAGATGGATCAAAGGCCATTGGAAAACTTGATCCAACCAGCACAAGGGCCGTGTCCCCGATCCTCGTGGTTCCCGTGGGCTTATTACAAAAAGGGGGGAGAGTTTCAATGTAAATTAAAAATGAACAACGAAAAAAGGGATCGGCTGAGGATGCGGGACCTAGTAAAAGAGTGAAACTTCTGAATCAAATGGATTGAGGTGATGGGATAGTGAAGGTAAGCCCTATCTTTTCATGGGGTATGTTGTCTAATAATTCGAGCTTTTCACCAGTCCTTCGGCTTGCAGTCTTACCGCGATCCATTCAAAAACAATCACTCCTGTAGCCAGGCGTCAAACGTGAACTAAACGGCGTCAATCTGAGAAGTCCTGAAGAGCGTGAAAGCAAACCTCTTAACTACGTCAATTTTTAACAATCCAGAAGGTGAAAAGGGAGTAATAGGCGGTGAATGACCAAGGCAAAGAACATCTAGGCGCCGTCCCTCTTTTTAGAGGTACCATTATGGATGCCTGGACAAACATCCCAATTGGATGA